>ENA-UERG01000012-UERG01000012.1-human-gut-metagenome-genome-assembly--contig:-NODE-12-length-158380-cov-17.902901_pt1 | contig 158380 bp, 141 predicted proteins | sample MGYA00242954_ERZ507954 | MGnify/ENA primary metagenome ERZ507954 (study PRJEB26167, sample SAMN06115478) | human gut metagenome | host: Homo sapiens | place: China:Sichuan | collected 2015-01-21...
GACTTATCAAAATCTTGCTGATATAATATAACTGTAAATATCAATATATTGATATTATAAACAAAAAGCCGCGCCCGGCTAAGTAGGGCAGAAGGAGAAAAGTGAAGATGAATAAATCGTATCGGAAACAATGTGAGTTTTGCAAATACAATATAAGTTGCAACTATTATGAGCCGTTTTGCGATATAAAAGAAAATTGGGTATCAGATACGGACGAATGCCCGTTGAAGAAAAATAAAAACACGGACAGCCGGAAAGACGGCGAAGGAGAAAAAGAAGATGTTAAAAGTGGCAATGAAGATTGAGAAGAGATCGTTCAAGAACAGTACGGGCGAAGAAATCGGGTATCTGGCGTGCGTGGCAGACATTCACGGCGAAGAAATCCGTTTTCAGGTGAAGAGCGATGATAAGAAGCTTTTCGAATATCTGACGAAAGACGAAGACTTGCTTCCGGAAGAAGAGGCGTAAACGAAAATGGCAAAGGTGATAGGAATAGTTTTAACACTCGGTTGCGTTGTGTTGTGCGGGTATCAGATATACGGAATAATCTCGGACGGCATAAAAAGGCGAAAGCTGAAAAAGGAACACCCGGAAGCCGAAGAGAAGAAAAAGGACGATGAAGAGTAAAGGCAAACTGAAATTCCGCGAAAAAATCGTGTACGGCGTATTTATGGAAAGCCTTCCGAGTTTTAAAAGGATATGGCAGGAACGAGCGCCGGAAGAAGCATTCGACGAGTTTTTAGCGGAAATTTGCGCGGAACAGCCGCAGAACGTGAAGAAGAAAGAAAAGATATTATTCGGTGCGTTTAAAGGTGTGATTCCGAAAATAATCGGTATTTGGCGTGAAAGCGGAAGCGAAAAGCCGTTTGAAGAATGGCTGGACGAAATTGCCGCAAGGCACGAACGAATAACAAAAAAATCTAAGAAGGAGGTAACACAATGAGCGCAGTAGTAACCGAGATCATCACGACTTTGACGAGCGGCATTTCTGGAATGGCAACGGGTATCGGCACCGGACTTTCGACTTTGGCAAAGTCCATTTTCCTTGATACCACGGCAGAAACCACGAAATTGTCCGCGTTCGGTGGTCTGATCGTAGTATTTGCAGGCATTTCGCTTGCGGTCGGTCTCTCTCGTTGGGTAGTAAATTGGGTAACGTCGCTCGGCGCATCCCACTAAACACCCGCCGCGTCGCTTTGTTTCTTACCGCTATTAAGATTCAGAGCGGCGCATAACTTTCTAAAAAAATAAGGGTATGGCAATTTTAATATTGATACTCGCCGTAGTGGCGATCATCTTCATAATAAAACTGTTCAAAGTGCCGAAAATCGGCTGTATAGGAATGGTAACAGGCGGCGTAAAGTGTGGGAAAAGTATGCTGTCTGTCTGGCTTGCGAAAAGGAAGTATAAATCGCAGGTACGAAAATGGAAAATACGTTGCTTTTTCCGGAAGATCTTCGCAAGGAAGAAACCTTTACCGGAAAAGCCTTTGTTATATTCGAACGTAAAACTTGCGGGCGTGCCGTATACGCTTTTAACAACGGAAATGGTAACGCGGAAAGTGCGCCCGGCGTACGGTTCGGTAGTGTATATTCAGGAAGCTTCGCTTCTGGCAGATTCAATGGCGTTCAAGGATATGGAAGTAAACGAAAGAATGTTGCTTTTCAATAAATTGTTCGGACACGAAACGCACGGCGGCTATCTGATCTACGATACGCAGAGCATACAAGATAATCACTACGCCGTGAAAAGGTGTATCAATTCTTACTTCTGGATACACCACAACGTGAAGTTGCCGTTCTTCGTGATATTGTTTGTGCGGGAATTTTTCTATTCGGAAGATAACAGTACGATAAACACGGTGGAAAGCGACGTGGAAGACGATTTGAAAATGATAATTATTCCGAAAAGGGTATGGAAAATGTACGACGCGTACTGTTACAGTGCATTTACGGACGATTTACCGGTAGAGCAGAAAGAGCGATTCACGCCGATAAAACCGTTTAAGAAAGCGGACTTAAAAACGCGGAAAATTATCACGTTGAAGAAATTCAGGACGATAGAGGAATACAAGCCGAAAGAGGCAAAGGAGCAAAAAGAAAATGATCTCGCAGACAAGCAAACGGCGAACGTCGTATAAAATCGATAAAATATTCTGGTTTATAGTGGCGTTGCTTCCCGTACTCGTGTATCTGACGGTAAACAAACAAAACCCGAGTGCGCCGGGGTTTTTCACGTTTTTGGAAAGCTTCTCGCCGTTCTCGTTCGTATCTGATATATTCGACGAAGTAACGCAAACGGCGTTCAATACGACGTTCGCGGTGAATGATTATCTTGCGTACGTTGCGGGCGTGGAAGTATTTCACGTAATGTTTGACGTCGTGGTGTTTATACCGCGATTGGCGCATAAATGGATAAGCAAGGCGGTGCAAGATGAATAAAGCAAGCAAACTGAAAAAAATATCGGCAATCTGCGCGGCGTTTATGTTCGCGCTTTTAAGTATATTTGCGGCGCTGGTAACTCAAAAAGAGGAGATCAGAGCGAGCGCGGAAGCGAGCGGCGAAACGGATCCATATAAGAATTATTTTGCGGTAGAAAATTCTTCCGCTATGTGGAACGGACTGACTTTCACGTGGGAAAACGGTGTCGGCTCTGTTTCGGGTAAATTGACTAAAAATGTAAATGAGCCTTATAGCTTTAATTTAACGGCTACGATTCCGACTTTTAGATATTTGTATTATCGTGCTTATGTCGATTTTAGCGGTACAATTATCACCGGTTTAGGGTTGAGTACTGTTCACGCCGGCGGACTTGTTGCAGACGGTTTTATTTGTTCGTTCCCAAAATTCGAAGTAAATGAATTATATCAGATTATGAAGACAGACATAGCGTGTTCTTGTTATTTTTGGATAAAAGGAAATGCGGGGGATACGGTGAATCTTCCGTTTATTTACCCGTATATTTCCGATAATTCTTTGGATAATTCGCATTTACCGAAAACGATTGAAGATATGCTTAACGAAAAATATAAAGCAGGATATGCCGCGGCTTCGGATGATTTATCTTTGGGTGTTTTAAAGGGTTCGAAAATTTCAGCAACCTTTACGTATGAGAACGGCACTAAAACGATAACTGACGAAGAGCCGGTTTTTACATATAACGGTATTGATTTGAGTGGATATGCGAGTAAGTACTATTATAACGATAACAATAGCGATTATATTTTAGAAACAGCCGATGTAACGATAACATTTGCGGAAGCGTTTACATACGAAGCGTTTCCGATAGGGTTTTATGGTAATTCGGCTTCCGTAGTTTACGGCGGTTATTTTATAGGCTCAGACGGTAAGCAATATTCTTGTGAACGTGACGTTTCCTCAAATGGTTCGGCGTTTAAAATTGGCGAAGGTACTTATGATTCAAATTTACAAGTAAAAGCCATTAAAATAGGTTTTGGTCGCGCTTCCGATACATTAAACGGTACGGTTATAGTGCATTCCGGACAATATAGAAATGGATACGCAAACGGATATAATGACGGTGAGTTTGCAGGTTTTAGCGACGGTGTAAAAGTCGGTAAAAAAGACGGATACGAAGCCGGATACAATGAAGGGTATTCGTATGGTATGAATGTAAGCGACGGCGGTTTTATAAAGTTACTATCCGCTACAATTGACGCGCCGGTGAAGGCGTTTACTTCGCTTTTAAATTTTGAAGTGTTAGGCGTGAATATGAAAGATTTTGTCCTTTCGATTTTAACGCTTATGTTTGTATTGACGATTGTTCGTTTTTGTTTAGGTAGAATATAATGAAAAGATTGTTTTTTTTCTGTATTAGCTTAATATTAGCATTTTCATTATATCGAGCGACGTTTGATGCAAAACCTTTAACATTTCAAGCTTTTTTGAAAGCGTTATCTTCCTTGCATTTGGAATTTACCATAACGGGCGATTTGATGGAAACTATCCGAGGCTTTGGCGCGTTTGCTTCTTCTGCAAATAGTTTAGCCGGTGCGATAGGTCGAGCCATTTTAGTTTTTCCCGCTATGTTGATAGCTCCGCTTGCTTTGCTTGGTGCGGTTTTGTTTGATTTTCTCGGTTTTATTATTTCTTTTGGCGGTTTATTCTTCAAGTTTTTAGCCGTCGATTTATTTTAGCGAAAACAAGTTACCGAGCTGCAAAAACAACGAGAATAGTGAGCCCCCGAGCCGCGCGAAAGCGCGGTAAGGGGCGAACCTTGAAATAATAGAAAATATTCGTCCCACGAAAAGGCAAAAAATATGAAACTTGCAACGATAAAAAAAGATTCGAGCGTAAAAGGTACGTTTGATAAAATAAATCGCCGAACGAAGAAGAATGAAACGCTTGCAGGCTACTACGAAGATTTAGCCGAGGATTTCAAAGAAGGTTTAGGATATGAGAAAGAAACGCTATTAACCCGCGCCGAGTGGCTTCGGAAGTGCTGTCAGTATTGGGACGTCGATTATTATAAGTTGCAAGGCGTAAAAGACGTAATCAGAACGAACCGCTGCAAAGATCGCTTTTGCGATTGTTGCGGCAGTGCGCAAGCAAAACAGCGCGAAGAGAAATTCACGCCGTTCTTGGACGAACTTTCGAAAAAATACGATATTTATCATATTGTGTTTACCGTACCGAATCCCGAACGGGAAGTTGTGCAAAGTACCGTAACGGAAATGTATTCGAAATTTTCCCGCATTATCCGATACTTTCAAGGCGCAAAAAAGATAAAGGGCGTAGATTTCAAAAAATACGGCTTTATCGGCGCGATCAGAGCGTTGGAAATAACAAAAAGCAAAGTATACGAAAATTTTCACCCGCATTTTCATTGCTTGTTTATCTTCCGAAAAGGCGTTTCAAAGGTTATGGGAAAGAAAACGCATATAAATGCGTATTCGTTCAATAATCCGGATATAAAGAGAAGCCACCATAAACGGGAGTACGGCTCGCCTGATTGGATTTTCACGGACTTCGAAATACTTTTGCAAAAGATTTGGCGGCTTTTAATGGACGGCGTAAAAGTTACGGCAGAAAATCTCGATATATGTTCGCTCGGTTATAGCGTTGTCGCCGATAATGCTTGCGGAAAGTATCACGAAGTATTCAAATACGCTACAAAAGGCATATTCAAAGATAAAGAAGAAGGCTGTATCGGTAATTATTATGATTTCGTGGCAATGTTTTTCACGCTGTACCGGCGGCACGTTATACAAGGCTACGGCGTTTTACGCGGGTTTAACTTCGAAGAACCCGCAAAGCTCGAAGCCGACGAAAAGTATAATGAAGTTATAGCAACGCTCAGAGCGTTGGAAGATCCGCAACGAATCTTCGAATTTCTCGAAGAAATAAACCGAAATATCAAAAATCAAAGCAAGCAGAATATCGTTTACATATCGCGAGCAAGTATAAACGATTTGGCAGGTGAATGAAATGAGCAATTCAAAAGGAATCGGCGCTCCGAAAGGCGGTCGTGTACATTGGTTATTGTGGGAACTCGGCTCTTCCTTTAAAGGCGCATATAAATTGTACTTCGATTATGCGTGGCATAAATATGTATTTTATCGAACGGAAAAGCAAACGTTAGTTGACGTATTTATAGTAATGCAAACATCGCGGCATTGTTGGCGTTGTATGTATTCGAATACAAAAACAAACGATTTCGACGTATTCAGTTGCACGCAAACTCGTGATATGGCGTTGCATATGTGGTTATTATGGAAAAAGAACGAAAAACTGCGAGAAATACGTGAAAAATCGTAAAAACCTGCCCCGCGGTACAAAACAGGTGTAACATTTCGTAAAAGCTGTATTTTACGAAATGTTATTTATATACCCTTTCGTACCGAATTTCGACGAATTTGAATAAAAAAACCTTGTTTTTCGATGAATTTGATTATTGACGGAATTGCGAAAAATATTTTACGAAAAATCTGTCGGTCGCCTTAACGGATTTATTGACAAAGCGTGTTTTTTGCGCTACACTATTATTATGAAAGAAAATTATTATACAACAAGAAATCTTAAAGATAACGAAAAAATTTCAGAATTGCTTGAAAAACAGCTGCCACCGTTTTGTTTTGATTATTTCCTCGGTATCGAGTCGCTTACAAGCTGTCAGACGCGCCTGAAATATGCGTACGACCTCTGTATTTTTTTCGACTTTCTCTGTCGCAAAAAATATCCGAAAAAAGCCCCTCTCGATTTGACGCTGGAGGATCTGGAAGCCGTAACGAACAACGATATAGAATTGTTTTTAAGCTATCTTTCCGGGTATCGGTACAACGGAAAAATACTCACCTGCGACGCGCCTGCAAAATCGCGCAAGCTCTCTGCCGTGCGCGCCATGTTCAAATATTTCTTTAACAAAGGCGATATCGAAGTGAATAATGCGGCGAAAGTAGCCACGCCGAAATGCCGCGAAAAAGAGATTATACGATTAAACGAAAACGAGGTGTCGGAACTGCTTTCCGTTGCTGAAAGCGGGCGCGGACTTACCAGACACGCCATAGGTTATCACGATAAAACGCGTGTGCGCGATACGGCGATTTTAACGCTGTTTTTAGGCACGGGGATTCGTATCAGCGAACTTGTCGGATTAAACGACGACAGCGTAAATTTCGAAGATAATTCGTTTGTGGTTACACGCAAAGGCGGCGGTCAGGCAATCCTCTATTTTTCCGACGAAGTGGCGTTCGCTTTAAAAGAATATATCGCCGCAAAGAAAAACGATCCGAAAATTCCGGAAAACGAAAACGCCCTGTTCCTTTCCATGCAATACAAGCGAATCAATGTACGCTCCGTTGAGTTTCTGGTAAAAAAATACAGCAAAACGGTAACGCCGTTGAAGAAAATCACGCCGCACAAACTTCGCAGTACGTACGGCACGAGATTGTATAACGAAACGGGTGATATTTACGTTGTAGCCGACGTTCTCGGACACAAAGACGTCAACACCACAAAACGCCACTATGCCGCCATTACGCAGGAAAATCGCAGGCGCGTTGCCGGTGCCGTGAAACTGCATATCGACTCCTCTTTAGCGGATTCTTCTGCGAATAATTCCGACGAAACGCACAATAAATAATAGTATGATAGACATAATAATATAATTATGATTGACATAGCAAATAAAAAGCAAAAACAATATCGGATTATCAGGGACGAATCGCCGCAAGAAAAAATTTACATTATGCAGCCGATTACCGAAGATAATGAAGCAGACGAACACCCGCTGACGGAAGAAGCAAAGTCTTTGATAGAGAGCGCCGGCGCCGCCGTTGCCGGCGTTGCGGTGCAAAAATTGCGGAATATCTCCCCCGCCACCGTGTTCGGTTCGGGAAAACTGCGCGAAATTACGGAGCTTCTGGACGGACTGGACGTTACGGTGCTTTTCAACGGAGAGCTTACGCCGTCGCAGACGCAAAACATTTCCGCCGCGCTCGGCGGTAGAAAAGTCATCGACCGCACTACTTTGATTCTGGATATTTTTGCGCGTAATGCAAAAACTTCCGAAGGGAAACTGCAGGTAGAACTCGCACAGTTGAAATATCTTTATCCGCGCCTGAAAGGAAAAGGAAGCGCCCTTTCCCGTCTGGGCGGCGGCGTGGGAACGCGCGGCCCCGGAGAAACGCGGCTGGAAACGGATCGGCGATACATCCGCGGCAGAATCGAATATCTTGAAAAACGGCTTGCCGAATTGAAAACGCGCAGACAATTACAAACGGAACGCCGCAAGAAAACGCAGACGAAAACGATAGCGCTTGTGGGGTATACAAACGCGGGAAAATCCACTTTGCTGAATTATTTCTGTAACGAAAACGTATATGCCGAAAATCAGCTTTTTGCAACGCTGGACGCCACTGCCCGTAAATTTACGATTGACGGCGAAGATTATCTGCTGATCGATACCGTCGGTTTTTTACGGGATTTGCCGCACAATCTGATAGAAGCGTTCCGTTCCACGCTGGAAAGCGTTCTGAATTGCGAACTTGCCGTCATTGTCTGCGACGCGGCAGCCGATTTCGATATGCAGATGAAAACTACGCTCGGCGTGTTGCGTTCGCTGAATTTTTCGGCGCCTTATATCGTTGCCGTGAATAAAAGCGATATGCTTGACGAGGACGCGCGGGCGCTTTATCCCGCCGAATGCGTTTTTATTTCGGCGAAAACCGGTACCGGAACGGATGATTTAAAACGCAGAATATCCGAAATGTTTCGCGCAAACAGAACGGAATGTTCGCTGCTTGTGCCTTATTCCCGTCTAAAAGAATATTCGAAGTTGAAAAATTATGTTATCGAACGCTCGGTAGCTTATACGGACGACGGCGTTTTTGCGGTGTGTTCCGTCGAAAACGAAAGACTTGCTTTGTTTTCGGACTGGATTGTTCGATAAACGGTAAAATTGCGCAGAATAGACAGAAAAGCGGTTGTACGCACGCTTTAACAAAGATCCTATCGGCGAAAAAGCGGTGAAATTACAAAAAGGAGGCTGTAACGCCTCCTTTTCTTTATGCCGATTTTCCGTTGATTTATGATGATGCCGAGATGTTCGTAAATGACGGAATCTGCGGCAAGTTGCGCGCCGTCAACTGCGCTTGTTTATATCCGCCTCGTAATCCGCTTCGCTTGCATATATTTTATCGATTTTTATGGAGGCGACGTCTTGTATATCAAGGCATTTCCCGCAATTATCGCACACTTTGTTCGGATCGAGATCGCATGTTTCGCATTCCAGACAACCGATACAATCGCGATCGTATAAAACGCACTTTATCGTATGCCCGGAACTTTCGTATTCCGAAGCCTTTTCCGCTTTTTTATTCGTCTGTATTTTCTGCATATCGCCGTTTCCACCGCCTTTTTTCATCATTTTTCGACATTATACCACAAAAAAATATAAAAATCAAGAAAATTCGTCAAACATTTGTTTGCATTTTCAAAAAAAGTATGCTATAATAAATATGTACTGAAAAATCTCCGTTCGGGAGGCAAATTATGGACGAAAACAAACTCATCAAAGTCATGGATTATATCCGTCGTTTTTCGGAAGAAAACGGCTATACGCCCTCCGTGCGCGAAATCGGGGCTTATTGCGGCATCAAAAGTACCGCAACCGTGCACAGCTATATCGAACGGCTGCAGGAAAAAGGCTATCTGAACAAAGCGGAAAATAAAAAACGCGCCGTAACGCTGGGCAAATCGGGGTCGGTGAATATTCCCCTGCTGGGAACCGTTACCGCCGGGCAGCCAGTGTTTGCGTACGAAAATTACGAGGAATATTATTCCTTCCCTCTCGGCGAATTTCGCGGCGAAGATTTGTTTATGCTGCACGTTCAGGGCACTTCGATGATCAACGCCGGGATTTGCGACGGAGATAAAATCATTGTACGCAGGCAGCAAACCGCCGCCGACGGAGAAATCGTGGTGGCGCTGGTGGGCGAATCCGCCACGGTAAAACGTTTGTTCCGCCGCAACGGAAAAATTATCCTTCACCCCGAAAACGAAGTCCTTGACGATTTCGTATTCAACCCCGAAGAAGTTTCCATTCTCGGAAAAGTTGTCGGACTGATTCGCAATCGTATTGCGTAACGCAGCGCCGTCCGACTGAAAAATTTTCATAGAAAACAGATAATTACGCCCCGATTGCATACACAATCGGGGCGTAAACCGTTATATACCGATTATAAATTTTTCAAAGAGGAAACTTCCCCGTCCGTTAACGGACGGATTTTCCCTCTGTCCAGCCCGGACAGCGTAAGCGTACCGATTTTAATGCGCTTTAAGAAACTTACGTTTTTCCCGATAGCCTCGAACATACGCCGGATTTCGCGATTGCGCCCCTCTGTAATCGTCAGGTGGACTTTCGTGTATGCTTTGTTGGTTTCCACGATATGCGCTTTGCATTTATGCGTGAGAACGCCGTCGAGTTCGATACCGGAACGAATCGGGTTCAGGTCTTTTTCCGTAAGGACACCTTCGATTTTTGCAAGGTAAGTTTTTTGTACTTCGCGGCTCGGATGCGTCAGCGCGTACGCGAGGTCGCCGTCGTTTGTCAGAATCAGCAGACCTTCCGTATCGTAATCGAGCCGTCCTACGGGGAAAACGCGCCCGATTCCCTCCGGCAATAAATCGGCAACGGTTTTTCTGCCGCGATCGTCGCTCATCGTGCACACAACGCCTTTGGGTTTATTCATCACATAATAAACATGCTGTACTTCGCCTTGAGCGATAAGAACGCCGTCCGCTTCCACTTTATCGTTTTCGGAGATATCCGTTCCCGGCTCCGCCGGTTTTCCGTTTACCGTTACTCTGCCGCTACGAATCATTTCATCGGCGCCGCGACGGCTGGCAACGCCCTTTTCCGCTAAAAATTTATTGATGCGCATCTGTACACTTCCTCTTTCGTTGTTTTCGTTGACGTCGTTAAAAAACTTGCTTTTATAGTTTATACAAATTTTCCGAAAAAAGCAAGCTATTTGCAAGGTAAATACGCAACTGTCCGTAAATTTCCCGTCCGTTTCCGTCTTTCTGCGGGGAATCGAACGCAATCGTCGTCTTTTTCACGTATGGTAGTTCGGCGGATAACAGCGGATAACGCAAGTCTTTTCCCGTTTTCGCGCTGATTTTTCCCGCTTTCGTATCAAGAGACACGGGACTTTCCGCCGCTTGCAGAAGCGATAAATCGTAGGCGGCAAACGCGTCGTCAAGCAGTTTTTTCGATTCGCCGTAGGTATCGGAACAATTCAGCGCCGTGCAGATTAAGGACATCCCGTTTCTTTCCGCGGCGGATACAAGGCAGCGCCCCGCCTGTTTCGTATACCCCGTTTTTACGCCGAACGCGCCGTCGTATTCCGCGAGCATTTTATTTTTGTTCGTCCAGTTTTTCGGCTCGTAGCGGCGGGTATTGACGATTTTTGCAAACGTTTTGTTTTCGAGCGCCAGCGCAGTAATCATCGATAAATCGCGCGCCGTGGTATAATGCCCTTTTTCCGGAAGTCCGTGCGGATTTTTGAAACGCGTGTGCAGCGCGCCCGCCCGCATTGCCGTTTGATTCATCTTTTCGGCAAATTTTTTTATGCTGCCCGATACGCGCACGGCAAGCGTTGCAGCGCAATCGTTTCCGGAACGCAGCATCAGCCCGTACAAAAGCTCCCGCGCGGTGGTATCTTCGCCCTCTTTCAGATACACCGACGAGCCTTCCACGCCGCAGCATGAAGCCGGAACCGAGAACGTTTCGTCCAGCCGCGATTCGTCGCTGTTTTTCGTCAGTTCGTCGAGTACGGTAAGCGCCGTGGCGATTTTTGTTGTGCTTGCCATCGGCAGTTGTTCTTCGCCGTTCTTTTCGAACAGGATACGCCGCGAAGAAAGTTCGATAACGCACGCGGCACGGGCATGAATTCCCGTCGCGCCCGCATGTTTTTCCGCCGCGACCGCGTCGCCGCCGAACCTTTCCGCATTGACTCCGATGCCTCTGCCGTAAGATAAAAAAGACATCAGCGAAAGAATTGCCGCGAATATGACAAACCGCGCTTTTTTTCCGATATTCATCATCTTTTTCGCCGTCATCGCCGCGTTTTCAGCTATCCCGTTTGCTTGTAACGTTTCTTAAAACGTCACTTGCTTTTTCAATCAGGTTATCCAGCGGCTCGTCCGTCAGCCTTACCACGCGGCAGGTTTTTCCGTCGTCGATGATAAAGCCCATCGGCTTTACGCTGACGACCGATCCGCTGCCGCCCGCAAACGACCTGTCCCCCGCTTCTTTGATGACTTTCACGTCGCCGTATTCTCCGCCGCCGGAAAGATTGCCGAACGTAACTTTCGAAAAAGGCACGATTTGTGCGCCGCTTGCCGTAAAAACAGGCGTGCCGAGCACCGTATCGGCATCTGCTATGCCGCCGAGCGTACGGAGCGAATGTTCCGTCAGACCGTTGATTTTTCCTTCTTCCATATTTCTTTTATCCTCCTTATCGCCGTTTTGATTAAAAATCTGACGAACAACGCCAGAAGAACGGCTATCTGAAAATAAGCAACGACGCGCACGGAAACTTTCAGCGCGTCGCCGTCCGTCAGATACAGTTTCAGTTCGCTTTTGTTCAGCGCGCCCTTCAAGGCGAGAAAGCTTTTCAGCGCCGCATACGTTATCGCCGCGCCCGCGAAATATTCCGCGCCCGTTTCCGCGGACGTTTCCAGCGAAATCAGACGGAACGAACGAAAAATTTTAAACTTTTTTCTTTCCTCGTTCATCCCGGAATACGGCAGCAAAACGGCTTTCTTTTCGGAAAGATGCACCGCGACGCCGCCGCGGTACGACGTTACGTACCCGCCGGCAAGTTTAACGAAACCGAACAGATACAGCGAAAACGCAAGCTTTTTGCTGCCAAGATCGCCGAATACGTTGAATTCCTGCACGATCGGGGCGAATAAAAAGATTGCCGCGCCCGCAATAACAAGAAACAACGTAAAAATTCTGCCCATATCGTCAATATGAGCAGAATTCGTGAAAGTATGTATTGAATTTTATTCGTTTTCTTCGATCGTTCCGGATTCTTCAAAAGCGGATTCTTCCGCGTTTGCGACGGTATCGTTTGCATCGGCTTCGGTATTTTCCGCATTTTCTTCCGGATTTTCCGTCGCTTCGTTTTTTTCCGTTCCGTCTGCGTATTGCTGCGCGGAAAGGTTTTCTTCGTCCTCGCCCGGCGTGTACACGTCTTTGCTGTAAAGGTACGTGTCGTCGTCCGAAACGGCGCTCATTTCCGCAATCTTCTTCATCAGTTCTTCGTAATCGGGAAGGTCGTTGAGCGATTTCAGCTTGAAGCGCCGTAAAAAGTTATCCGTCGTCTGATACAGAACGGGTTTTCCGGGCGCGTCTTTTCTGCCGCAGGGCTCTATCATTTCCAGTCCGAGCAGCGTGGTAATCGCATAATCGCTGTTTACGCCGCGCACCGAATCGAGTTCCGTTCTCGTAATCGGCTGTTTGTAAGCGATGATTGCCGCGCATTCGAGAATGGTTCTCGTGAATTCTTTTTCCCGAATGGGGTTCAGCACCGCCGCTACCTGTTCCTTATAATCGGGGTTGGTGGCAAGTTGTATTTTATGATTGAAAATAAGCAGGCGAATACCGCAGTTTCCGGAATACTTCTTTTCCAGCTGGCGTACCATCGAATCCATCTGCGCTTTCGTAAGATTCAGCTTATCGCGCAACAGATCCGTGGGAACGGCGTTTCCCGCCGCAAATAAAATCGCCTCAATTATATTCGTCGATATCTCCAAGATCGTCATCCTCCTGTTTTTCGTTATTTTTTCTTATCGTAATCGGCGCGAACAGACCGTTCTGCTCCACCGTCAGATACTGGTGTTTCAAAAGTTCGAGAAGCGCCTGAAACGTGGTTACGATTTCCGATTTCGGCGCGTGCGGTTCGAATAAATCTTCGAAATTCACGCAATCTTTCGTATCGAAAGCGTTGCGGATATAGTGTATTCTGTCGCGTACGGTAAACGCTTCGCGCGGAATTTCTTTCGGCGGCGGCGCGCTCGCCCTCTCGCTTTCGCGCTTGAGCATCAGCTTCGTGAAAGCGTCCACAAGCCCGTCCAGCGTGAAATCTTTATACTTCACCTGCAATTCGCCGATATCTTTATCGGGCGCCTTGAAAAAGTATCCCACCGTTTCGCGCTCTTTCAGCTTGTCCGCCTCTTCCTTAATCATTTTGTATTCGTTCAATGCGCGAATTAAGGCGTCTTTCGGGTCCTCTTCGTAGCCGTAATCGTCCTCGTCGAAATAATCTTCTAAGGGCGGCACAAGACTTCTGGCTTTGATGTCGATAATCGTGGCGGCGATGTTTAAATATTCGCTTGCCTTTTCCATATCGAGATACGGCAGTCCCTGCATATATGTAAGGAATTGCTCGGTTACCTGCGATACGAAAATATCTTCGATGGCGATTTCTTCTTTATTGATAAGATATAAAAGCAAATCGAGCGGGCCTTCGAAATTATCGAGCACCGTTGTATAATCCACTTCCGAATCGAAATCTTTTACGTTTTCCGTGGTTAATTTTTCCAAAACAGTCCTCCCTGTTTCACTCAATATATTTGTAAAGCAAAAACGCGGTTTTTAAACGTTTTCGCAGAGCAATCAACGCAATATCAGTCCCCACAGCGCCGTTACGGGTTTTGCGAAAATTCCCGTAGCGAAATCCATTATATAGCCGAGAACGTCCAGCACGATGAAAATCGACTGTCCCGTGAGCCTTACAAGCATTTCGCAAAGATAACTTTCGGCAATCAGACCGATTAAAATATAATAGCCGTATTTGCGTAAAAAGCGGTAAAATCCGCCGCGGCGTTTCGACGCCGCTTCCACGATTCTGAATCCGTCCAGCGGATAAAACGGCAGTAAATTGAACACGCAGAAACTCAGCGAAAAAGCAAAAAGATAATTCGTGAAAAGGAATAAAAATTCATGCCCGTACGTCAGCTGTTCTGCCGAACCCATAAATCTGACGGCAAGAACCATCAGCGGATAGAAGATAAACGCCGACAGATAATTGACGATGACGCCCGCCGCGGACGTCCAGAAACAACCGCTTCCGTATTTTTTGAAATTCGCTTCGTTTATCGGCACCGGTTTTGCCCAGCCGAAGCCTGCGAACACGAAACACACAAGCCCCAGCGGGTCGAAATGTTTTGCGGGATTCAGCGTCATTCTGCCCGCCCATTTCGCCGTGGGATCTCCGCATTTATACGCTACGAACGCATGCGCGAACTCGTGCAGAGTAAGCACCAGCGTTACGGCGAGAAATTTTGCCAGCATTTCCACGAACCAATCCATCTTTTCGCCTCCCGCTTTTTACTTTACGATTTATGCGTTATGATTATTTTACCAAAAAAGAATAAAAAATGCAAGAATCATAAAGGAATTTTCCGAGAAAAAAACGCGAAAATCGTAAAAAAACCGAAAATCGCGTTTTGAAAATGTTTTTATGCGGGATAAGACTGCCTTTTCACTTTGTTTTTTTGCGCAAAATCTCAGCTTTTTCCGAAGCGCCAGCCGCGCAGAATCGCTTTGAATCTGTCCGCAAAATTCGCTCGTTCCGCCGTTTCCGCCGCTACGACGGGCACGCGGTCGAATTCCACGTTATCTTTATACAGAATCATTTCTCCCACTTTATCGCCGGCGCGGACGGGCGCCTGTACATATTCGGGAAGCTCCAGAGAAAACGTAACGTTTTCTTTTTCGCCTCGTTTGCCGAAAATATAGGCGTTTCTTTCGGGTTTCACGGCAATTTCTTCTTTTTTACCCCCTCGCACGCCCGCTTTTTGTTCCAGCGGATTATTTTCGTCCGCTACCGTTTTCAGGGCGTAGTTCGCAAAGGCGTAATCGAACATGCCGCGCACGTCGCCGAAACGGTGCGCGCTGCTGTCCTCGCCGATAACTACCGATACAAGCCGCATGCCGCCGCGCGTTGCCGTTGCGGCAAGGCAAAAACCCGCTTCGCTTGTAAATCCTGTTTTACCGCCGTCGCACCCCTGATAAAAGCGTACCAGCTTGTTGGTATTCGTAATTTCCGTAACTCTGCCTTCGGGATGCTGAAATTTCTCCGTCCAGACTTTGCAGAATCCGAAATATTCTTCGTTTTCGATCAGTTTGCAAAGCATGGCGGCAACGTCTTTCGCGCAGGAATACTGCGGTTCTTTCGGCAACCCCGTGCAGTTGGAAAACAACGTATCGCGCATGCCGAGCTCCTGCGCTTTTTCGTTCATTCTGTTCACGAACGCTTCTTCGCTGCCCGCGATTTTTTCGGCGATCGCCACGCAGGAATCGTTAGCCGAGCAAACCGCGATGCTTTTTAACAATTCGCGGATTTTATATTCGCCGCCGCTTTCCAGAAAAACCTGCGAGCCCCCCATTCCCGCTGCTCTCTCGCTTACGATAACGCTTTCGTCCATCGAAATTACGCCCGTATTTACGGCGTCGAACGCAAGCAGCAACGTCATGATTTTGCACATGCTGGCAATCGGCAGCCGCTTCGTTTCGTTTTTCGAAAAAATTTCCGTTCCGCTTTTGCTTTCCGCAAGATAAGCGGATTTTGCGTGCGCGCCGAGTTCGTTTTCACAGACGACTTTTTTCGCCTCGACAAAGTTTTCGGGAATTTCTTCCGCGGGAAGCGTTTCCGCGTAATCTTCCGCCGCCGCGGAATAACCGTCGTAATTCTGTCCGTCGCCCGGTCTGAATGCCGGCGCAATGCCTTTCGTGAATAACAGCGAGGCGGCAAAAGTCGCTCCCGCAATCAGCTTTCCTGTCCTTTTCATATTCTCAGTTTCCGCTGTCGGAATAGAATTTATACGAAATTTTCAGAAAATTTTGCTTACGGGGCGAAAAATGATTGTTACAAGCAATATTTCGGCAAGCGCACAAGCCGTCGCGCCGATGAGAAGCAATAAAAAAGAACAGAAAATTCCGCCGTTTCCGCACGCGGGCGGACGTTTTTTGCATATTTCGCCGCCGAGCGTACAGGCAATCACAAGCAGCGCAAACGTTAAAAGCGCCGTCGGCAAAGCGCAGATTAAAAAAATAAAGAAACCGCCGATTCCGTACGAAGAAAGCAGAATCACGGTAACGATGCCGAACGTATATCCTTTGAAAAACACCAGCAGAAACGCCGCCGGAAGATAATATACGGTAAAATACAGAGGAACGATAAGAAGCAGCAACAGCACGACGGAAATCAGTCGCCGGAAAAACAGGCGGAATACCGACGATACGAAAATCCCGTCGGTATACGCGCGGCAATACGTTAAATAATACTGCCTGACGGAAGCGGGTTTCGGAAGAACAAGACCGAGAACCACGCCCGTCAGAATCGCCGCGCCGAAAGAAATCAGCCACGCTTTCCGTTTTCTTAATACGCCGATCGCCTCTTTGAAGCACGAAAAAAGAGCGTCCATATTTTTTATATATGCCGCCTTTTCGTAAAATATGATAAAAATCGGCAAAAATGCCGATTTTTTCGCGTTATCCTGCGCTTTTCATCATGGTTTCTATCGCTACGCCGTAACCGCGCGCGGGATCGTTCAGAAAAACGTGCGTTACCGCGCCGATGAGTTTTCCGTTCTGCATAATCGGGCTGCCGCTCATTCCCTGTACGATTCCTCCCGTTTTTTCAAGAAGTTCCGGATCGGTGATTTTAATCACGAAATTTTTGTTTCCTCGGTTGTTTTTATCTACTTTTACCACGTCGATTGCGTATTTTTTCGGCGTTTCTCCGTCGATCGTGGAATATATGCATGCGTCGCCGATCGTAACTTCGTCCGCCGCGGCGGTGTATGCCGCGAGGTTCCCTTTCAGAGAATACGTTTCGTCTACCGTGCCGAAGATGCCGCAATCGGTTACTTTATCGCCGCAGCCGAACCGATCGGAACTTAAAAACGTGCCGCGCAGTTCCCCTGCCTTGCCCCTTATTCCTTTTTTGACGCCTACGATGCAGCACGAGCAGATTTCTCCGCCCGTGAATTGCGTTCCGCCTTCCGCCGCCACGGGATGCCCCAGCGAACCGAATCGACCGGATTCTTTTTCGATATACGTTACCGTGCCGATGCCGGAAACGCTGTCCCGTGCAAGAATTCCTATTTTATATTTTCCCGTAATCGCGTCTTTTACGGGCACAACCGATACTTCGGCGGTTTCCCCGTTTCTTCTCACTTCCAGCAGCGTTTGTTTTCCGCCGCTGCGCCAGATGACTTCGTTTAATTGCGCCGTGTTCCGCACGCGGATTCCCGCGGCCTTTTCGATAATATCGCCCGTTTTCAAACCCGCTTTCGCCGCCGGAGAAAAGCAGCCGCCCTCGCCCATTACCTGAGATAGCCCGATGACCTGCGCGCCGCCGATGCCCAGCGTAAAACCCGCCGGCATGCCGCCTATATACACTTCTTTGTGCGTATAATCGCCGTTTTCCGCCTTTGCCGAACCGATTCCGGGCGTGCCGCCGACAAAAAACGGTATACTTACGGCAAGACATGCCGCAATTATACCGCTTTTCCAACTTTTCCGATTGCCCATGCTTCCCTCCGCTTGCCGAAGCGAAGGCGCGCCTTCCGTTCTCCGACTTACCGTTAGGATGAGCAACCGACGGGCTTTTATTCATATTCGTTTGCCGAATCGTATCGGCTTATAACGCCGCTTTGAATTCCCGCGCACGTTGCAGCAGTTCTTCCGCGTGCAGATATGCCGCCTGTTCGCCCTGCTCGCCGCCGAGCAAGCGCACGATTTCTTCTTTTTGTTCTTCGGCGGAAAGCGCGCGGATAAACGTTCGCGTTTTTCCGTTTTCTTCTTTCTTTTCAATCAGAAATTCGCCGTCGCTCATACACGCAATCTGCGCGAGGTGCGAAACCGCGATGATTTGCGTTGTTTTTGCGATTTTCGCAAATTTTTCTCCGACGACTTTTGCCGTCTTTCCGCTGATTCCCGCGTCGATTTCGTCGAAAACGTACGTGGAAATGCCGTTGGTATCGGAAAGTCTTGTTTTCATCGCCAGCATCAGACGGCTCATTTCGCCGCCGCTGATGATTTTTCCGAGCGGTTTCTGCGGTTCGCCCGCATTAGCGGAAAACATGAACGAAATCGAATCCAGTCCGTTTTCCCCCGCGTTTACCGCCTCTTCGTCGGCATATTCGCGGAATGCCGCAGAGAATTGCGCGTGCGGAATATTCAGCGTTTTCAGCTCGTCGCACACGCCCGCGCAGAACTTTTCCGCCGCTTTTTTACGGATGGCGGTAAGTTTTCCGCAGCTTTCCAGAATCTTTTTCAACAGCCCGGAAATCTCTTCCCGCAACTTTTCCGAACGCTCGGCGCTGTTTGCCAGCGCGTCGTATTCCCGCTCTTTTTCCGAAAGCAATACAACGGTTTCTTCCTGCGTTTTTACTCCGTATTTTCGTTGCAGGGAACGCAGTTCGTCCAGTCGGTTTTCTACATAGGTCGCTTCGTTTTCGTCGAAATACAGCCCGTCGGCGATTTCGGAAAGCGCCGACGACGCGTCCTCCGCTTCCTCGGCGATATTTTCGAGGGTATCCGTAAGCTTTTCGTATTCTTTATCCAGTCCCGCTACCGCGTTCAGCGCGCGCCGCGCGCCGCGCAAGGCGTCGCACGCGCCTCCGTCGGAAGAAATATATTCCAGCGCCTCTTTTACGGAGAAAAGAATTTTTTCGAGATTATTGATTTTCGTCCGCTTTTGCAACAATTCCTCTTCTTCGCCCTCTTTCCAGTCGGCGCCTCTGATTTCGTCGACGGCAAAACGCAGAATTTCCATGCGGCGTTCGCGCTCTTCCTCGCTGCCGCCGAGAAGCGTAAGTTCGTGTTTTTTCGTCTTGTACGCGTTTAAAAATTCGCGCAGTACAAGCTTTTCCGAAGCAAGCGGAGCGCCGCACACGCCGTCGAGCGTCTTTAACTGATTCGCTTCGGATAAAAGATAAAAATGTTCGCTTTGTCCGTGTACGTCCACCAGTTTCGCCGTGATTTTTTTCAGCATCGCCGCCGTTGCCGTCGAGCCGTTTATTTTAATCGAATTTTTCCCGGTTTCCGAAAATCTGCGGGAGATAATGATTTCGCCGTCGCTTTCGATGTCCATTTCCGCAAGTTCGCGCACGGCTTCGTCCGTTTCGTTCAGCAGAAATTCCGCTTTCACGAAACATTCGCTTTCGCCGTAACGAATCATCGTTCTGTCCGCTTTCGCGCCCAGAACGAAATTCAGCGAATCGAGAATCACGGATTTTCCCGCGCCCGTTTCGCCCGAAAGAACGTTGAGTCCTTCCGAAAATTCGATTTCCGCGCTTTCTATCAAAGCGACGTTTTTAATGGTGAGTTTTGCAAGCATCGCAAGCTTTTCCTTTATTATTTCAATAATCCGGAGAGTCTTTCGCATACGGCGGCAGCCGTTTCGTTATCGTGGCAGACGATAAGAAGCGTATCGTCGCCCGCCACCGAGCCGATTACGCCCTGCAAATTGAACTTATCAACCACGGCGCCCGCGTTGGCTCCGTTGCCCGTCATGGTTTTCACTACGATCAGATTCTGCGCGGCTTCTATCGCAAGAACGCACGTTTTAAAAAGATTGCGCATCTTTTCGGATACTTCGCCCTCGCTCTTGTTCAGACTGGCGTAGCGATATTTTTTTTCTACGCCCGCCACTTTGAAAAGGTGCAGATCGCGGATGTCGCGGGAAACGGTTGCCTGCGTTACCACGTAGTTTTCGTCGTTCAGCGCTTTGCACAACTCTTCCTGCGTTTCGATTTCGTTGTTTTCGATGAGGCGGAGTATTTCTTTATGCCGTTCCGTTTTTAACATTTTTAGAACCTTCCTTTTTTATTTTTCTTTTTTTCGGTTTGTCAGCTCAGTTTTTTTCTTGCCTTCCCGTAAAATCCGCCGAACGCGCGAGTGGGAAATACCGCGTATAAATCCGAACGTTCCGCGGTGATTTCGTCGCCCTCTTCCGCTTGCGCCGCTATAACGCCGTCGGCGAGCAGAAACGCCCCGCCGCGCGTGATTTTAAGCGTAATTTTGTCGTTTTCCGGGAACACCACCGGTCTGGCGGCAAGAGAAAACGCGCAGAGCGGCGTAAACAGAATCGCCGCCGTCTGCGGAGCGATAATCGGCCCGCCGGCGGAAAGCGAATACGCCGTGGAGCCCGTAGGCGTGCACACAAGCGCGCCGTCGCCCGATATTTCGTCGAACGGATAACCGTTTACGGAAATTTTCGTCTGTAAAATGCAACCGTTTTTCAGCGAATAGTCGCGGCGGAGCGCCGCTTCGTTCAGGCAATAAAACGTTTTTTCTTTGTATGTAACTTTCAAAAGGTTTCTTTTTATCTCTTTGGCTTCATTCAGTTTTAAAAGAAAATCGGGCACGAACGGGAGTTCGTCCTTTTCGAATTCCGCTAAAAATCCTACCGTTCCGTAATTGATTCCCACGATTTTTATGCCCGCCCGCGCACAGATTTCCGCGCAACGCAGAATCGTGCCGTCGCCGCCGAGCACCAAAAGCATGTCGAGCCCTTCGGTTTCTTTCTCTGAAAGCCGAAAAATTTTACGGCATCCGAATCCGCGCGAAACAAGCGTCGCTGCCAGTTCTTCCGCCTGCAGCGCGGTTTCTTTTCGGTTTGGATTTACGTAAATTCCCGTTGTCAACGCCGTACCCTCGCTTTTATTTATTTTCCGTATCCGTTTTTAAAATGCGGTCGATTTCGTTTAAAATCCGCTCGTTGCGCGCCTTTGAAATTGTGTTTTGCAAGTCGGTTGCGCCGTTCTTCTTCAAATGCAGTACATATTCGATGTTTTTGCCTTTTTTAATCGGCGCGTTTGTAATTTCCAGCGGTTCGAGTCCGCTTTCCGCCGCGAAAACCAGCACTTTTTTAACAATTTTTTTATGTTCCGTTTTTTTGACGATTCCGCTTTTTCCGATGCCCTGTTTTTCACATTCGAACTGCGGTTTAATCAGCGTGAACGCGTCTTTTCCCTCTTGTAATATTGCCGAAATCACGGGGAAAATATGTTTCAGCGAAATAAACGATACGTCGGCGACGATTCCGTCCAATCCGCACGGAAAATCGCTTGCTTGCAGATATCTCGCGTTTACGTTTTCCATCTCAATCACGCGGACATCGTTTTTCAGCGATTCGTCCAGAAGGCTTTCTCCCACGTCTATGGCAAATACTTGTTTCGCGCCGTTCTGCAACAGACAATCGGTAAAACCGCCCGTGCTCGCGCCGATGTCCGCAAACGTTTTTCCCGTGCAATCGAACGAGAATGCTTTCAACGCCGCGGAAAGCTTGTACCCACCGCCGGAAACGAATCGTTCGGCGGCAGGTAAAAACGTAAATTCGTCGCCGTCCGATACTTCGTCTTTCGGTAACAGCACCTTTCCGTTTTTTAAAATTCTTCCCGCCGTCAGTTCTTCTGCCGCTTTCGTTCGCGAGCCGAATTTTCCGGCAAAGTATTTATCTGCCCTCATTCCGGGGTTCTCCTTGAAGTATTCTGTCTGACATAATTATTATGCGTGGCATAGTATAGGCATCATTTCAACAGATTTTCGATATAATCTTGTATTTCTTCGCAGGATACGCCGTATTGTTTTTGCAGAGAAGCCACGCTGCCCTGCGGAATAAAACAATCTTTATACGCAAACGCACGGAAAGTTCTGCGCTGTCCGGGCGCTTTGTTTTCGTCCTCCGTTACAAGTTCGTGTTCCACCGCTTCGCCGAATCCGCCCGCCAGAACGTTATCTTCTACGGTAATCACGTTACCGCGCAAAGCAGACAGCATTTTTTTATCGAGCGGCTTGATAAATCTGCCGTTTATCACGTCGATTTTTCCCTTGATTCCCTTTTCTTCCATCGCCTGCACAACTTTTAAGGCGATAATCAGGCATCTTTCCCCCGCGGCGATGATCGTAACGTTACTTTCGTCCGATTTGCAAAGGTATTCCCATGTGCCGACGACGATTTTTCCGGAACGCTGCGCAATCGGTTGTCTTTTCGGCAATCTGTGCGAAAATACCACTTTTCCGCTGCGAGGATAACGAATCGCCAGCGGATGCTGAAATTTTTCGCTCCAGCGGAGAAATCTTGCAAATTCTTCCGTATCTTTCGGCGCCGCAATCGTCAGATTCGGAATCATAGAAAGATAAGAAATATCAAAAACGCCCTGATGCGTTTCTCCGTCCGCTCCGGAAATGCCCGCGCGATCGATGCAGAAAGTAACCGGAAGATCCTGCGCGCAGACGTCGTGAATGATTTCGTCGTACGCCCGCTGCAAAAACGTAGAATATATCGCGTAATACGGCTTCAATCCTTCCGTAGCCATTGCCGCGCACAACACGGCGGCGTTTTCTTCGCAGATGCTTACGTCAAACGCCCGTTCCGGATAAGCTTCGAAAAATCCGCGCAGCCCCAGCGCGTCCGTCATGGCGGCGGTTACGGCGACGATCCGATTGTTTTTTGCCGCAAGCTTACTTAAAGTTTCGCCTAAAATCGCGGAATATTCCCGTTCTTTTTTTGCCCCGACGGGCGGAATGCCGTGCGTTACGGCGGGATGTTCTTCGCAGAATCCGTACCCCTTTCCTTTTTTGGTTACGATATGCAGAAGCACCGATTTTTCTTTCAGCAGTTTTTTCGCCTTTTTCAAAGCCGCCGTCATTTCGTCCGCTTCGTTGCCGTCCGTAACGCCGAGATAGGTAAGATTAAAACTTTCCAGAAAGCGGATGCCCGATTCCCGTTTTTTTATCGTTTCTACGTACGATTCGTCCGCTTTTCCGCCGGCGCACACGTCCTCCGCGGCACGGATATCGTTCAGAATTTCGTGCATGCCGCCCACCGTGGGAGAAATGGACATGCCGTTATCGTTCAGGATAATCAGAATCTTCGTATTCAGGATTTTCAGAGAATTGAGCGCCTCGTAAATCAGCCCGTTATTGAACGAGCCGTCGCCGATAAACGCGATGACGGAAAAATCCTCTTTCTTCAGATCGCGCGCTTTCGCGATGCCGATCGCCGCGGAAACCGAAGTTCCGGCGTGCCCGGTATCGTAGAAATCGAACGGACTTTCCGTACGCTTGGGAAAGCCTGAAATTCCGCCTTCTTTCCGCAGCGTATCGAACTGCGCCGCCCGCCCGGTAAGCGCCTTATAGGCGTAACACTGATGCCCTACGTCGAAAATAATTTTGTCTTTCGAAAAATCGAACACGTTGCACAGCGCAACGGTTGCTTCTATCGCGCCGAGATTCGAAGCAAGATGCCCGCCGCACTCGGAAACTTTTTCATAGATAAACGAACGAAGCTCGTCGCATAACACGTTGAGTTCGTCGTTCGTCATTTTTCTTATGTCCGCGGGCGTAATATCCCGCAACGTTCTGTTTTTTTCCACGGCGTTTCATCCTTTCCGACGAGTAATTTTTTCCGTATAAAAGCTTGTTTATCCGAAGAAAACGCCTTTATTTTTCGCGGTTTCTCACGTAAGTTACCAGATCGCGCAAAAAGCTTGTATCTCCGTCGATTCCGTCAAGAACGGCGTACGCGTCCGAAGCGTAAATGTCCGCCTGAATTTTCGCGCCGTCCACGCCGTACAGCGTAGCGAACGTCAGCTTGTTTTCCAGTTTATCTTTGCCTATCGTTTTTCCCAGCGCAGAAAAATCCGCCGTTTCATCCAGAATATCGTCCGTAATCTGAAACAATGTGCCGAGATATTTTCCGAACTGTTCCAGTTCGAAATAATTCTTATTGTCCGCCAGCACGCACGCCGTCAGAATCGAAGCAAGCATTAGTTTTCCCGTCTTGTGTTCGTCGATGAAACGCAGCGTTTTTTCGTCTGCCGGAGCGTCCTTTTCGGCATTCAGCAAATCAGCCGACTGCCCCGCCAGCATGCCGTCTATGCCCGCGTATTCACACAGAATATGCGCGGCGCGAACGTATTTTTCGCCTTTGAAACACATGTTGAAACACAGCAGATACGCCGTGTTCAACAGCGCGTCCCCGGCGAGAATCGCGTGCCCCTCGCCGAATTTTTTATGACTCGAAAGTTTTCCGCGACGGTAATCGTCGTTATCCATTGCCGGCAAATCGTCGTGTATCAAAGAATACGTATGAATCATTTCCGTTGCCAGAGCAAACGGAAGTACTTCTTCCCGATTCACGCCGAGCGCGTCCGCCACAGCCAGCGTCAGAACGGGGCGAATCCGCTTTCCGCCGCTTGAAAAGCTGTATTCCATGCTCTCTTTTAAAAGCGCGGGCGTCGTTTTCAGCTTCGAAAAATATCCCGCAGCATAATCGTTGAACGCCTTTAAATATAAATCGTACTTTTCGTTAAACATTTTTCGCTTTCCCTTTGCGTTCCGCCGCAAAGCGGAACGCCCGCGAAGTTGCGTTACTTCGCCGTCCGCTTCTCCCGCCGCGTTTTCTGTTCCTTCGCGGCAAGATACGTGTTATGCAAAAGCATGGTAATCGTCATCGGACCGACGCCGCCGGGTACGGGAGAAATCGCGCCTGCTTTTTTGCAGACGTTTTCGAAATCCACGTCGCCGCACAACTTTCCGTTTTCGTCGCGGTTGATACCCACGTCGATTACCGTCGCGCCGTCCTTCACCATGTCCGCCGTTACAAATTTTTTCTTGCCGATCGCGGCGATTAAAATATCCGCTTCGCGGCAGATTTCTTTCAAATTCTGCGTTTTGCTGTGGCAAACCGTTACGGTGGCGTCCGCATTCAGCAAAAGCATCGCCATCGGTCTGCCCACCGTGTTGCTTCTTCCTATCACCACGGCTCGCTTCCCGCGAATTTCCGTGCCCGCGCTTTCCAGCATTTTCATTACGCCGAGCGGCGTGCACGCCGCGATTCCGCCGCGATTCATGGCAAGCTTTCCTACGTTTTCTTCGCTGAATCCGTCCACGTCCTTTTCAACGGGAATTTTTTTCAACGCCGAGCGTTCGTCCAGATTTGCAGGCAACGGCAGCTGTAACAGAATACCGTTTACGCTCTCGTCGTCCGCAAGTTCCGTCAAAGTAGCTTCCAGATCTTCCTGCGTGCAGTTTTCCGGAAGAATACGCGACACCGAACGCACGCCGACTTCGGCGCATGCCTTCACTTTGTTTCTCACGTATACCTGCGACGCGGGATTTTCCCCCGCCATCACCACCGCCAGAGTGATCGCTTCGCCGAAATTTTCTATCTGTTCTTTCAATTCCGCCCGCAGCTTTGCCGCAAGCGCTTTTCCGTCAATGATTTTCATTTGATTGTTCTGCCCGAAAAAAACGTATAAATTTGTAAAAAATTCATTAAAAAAAGCCGGTTTATTCCGCTTTTTTATTGATGATGCCCGAAAGCACGCCGTTTACGAAATCGGCGGCGGTATCGCCCGAATATTTTTTCGCAAGATTCGTTGCTTCCGCAACCGAAACCACGGGAGGAATTTCCTTGTCGTCGAAATATAAAATTTCCGCCACGGCAAGCATCAGAACGCACTTATCCAAAGGATAAATACGGTTTTCGAGATAGTGATGCGAAGCCGCTTCTATCGCGGAAATAATTTCCCGGCGATGTTCGCTCACCGCGTTTAACAGCTCGTCCGCAAATTCCAGTTCTTCTTTTTTTTCGATATTGAATTTTTTATAAACTCTGTTGATAAATTCTCTCGTGCAGCCTTCCTCGTTGAATTGCTCGGCAAACAGCACGCACATCGCCGCTTCGCGACAGTCGTTTCTCATAAATACCTCTGTAGAATTTTTTCTTCCGTTTAATTCTGTGCCGCCCGTTCTTCCGTCGGCGCAGCGTTTTCCGCCGCGTCCGCGCTCTTCGGTTCCGCCTTCACGGGCAATTCGTCAAACACTACGTCCTGAATATGCACGTCCACTTTTTTTACGGTGTAACGCGTCATTGTTTCCACGTTCTGTTTGATGGATTGCTGAATCCGATACGCGAGTTCGGGCACGTTATGTCCGTAATGCACGCGGACGGAAACGTCCGCATATACGCCGTCTTTTTCGGGAAACAGAGAAATCCCTCTGCGCTTCCCGGAAACCAGCCGCACGCCTTCCACTTCGTTGATGGCAAGCGCAACGATGCCGTTGATGATTCCGGCGTTATATACAACCTTTCCCTTGCCTTCGCCTTTTGCTCCGAATTTGTAATTAGACATTGCAAAAAATCTCCCGAATAATCGTTTATGCTAATATTATAGCACATTATTCGGAAGATTTCTACTGTTTTGACGTAAATTGTTTGCCTAAGTTTGCTTCTTTTTTTATTTTTTATTCGTTTATAACCGTTCTTTCACCCGCAACGCGGCGAAAAACGCATATTTATTCGTTTCAGTCCGCCGAATTGATGGGTACGATACGAATCTTTTCGGGCGAAATTCCCGTTTCGTTTTTCAGCGTTGTGTAAATGGAAAGCGCGGAATCGTAGGTAAGTTCCGGCGTATCGATAAATACGTTCACGCTGTCGAAATCGCTCGATACCGTTACCACGGCGTCGGAAAAGCCGATTGCTTTCACCATCGTTTCCACCACAAGTTCTTTTTCCATCGCCGCAACGATTTCCATTTTCATCTTCGTGGCTTCTTCGTACTTCGCGTCGCCCGGCTGATACAGCGCGATCACGCCGTCGAGCTGCGTAAGTTCCTCGTTTCTCGTCGTCGTCCGTTCGGAACGGTATGCGGCAAAATAATTCGCCGGCGTTACGGGTTCGTTTGCATTTACGTTCGCGCTTGTATCCGCAAGCACGAAGTTGAACACCGCCGTTACCGCAAGCAACAGCACAAGCGCCGACATCACGATGATTTTCTTTTTGTTAGAGAGAGTTTTTGCCATAAGTTTTTCTCCTTTTACTTTTTATTTTTTTATCTGATTTAAACCGCCGAAAGCGTAAATGCCGCTTTATCTGCTTTTCGGATAGATTTTAACGTTTTTTTCGTCTACGCCAAGCGCCGCCGAAACCGCTTCGCGGATGTTGGAATTGACAAGAATGTTTTTCGCTCCGTCGCATACCACCGCCACGCTCAGAACGCCGTTTTCGTCCTCGCAAATTCTCACTTCGGCTGTTCCTACGCCGTCCATTTCCGATAAAAACGCGGCGAGACTTTTTTCTTTTTCGTTTGCCGAATCCGTTGCCGCCGCGCTTGTGCCTGCATTCCCCGCGGAAAAGCGGGAAGCGGACGATGGCGTATAAAATATCTTCCACACCGCAAACACAAGAAGAAGCGCCAGACAGGAAACCAGCAGCACGTCGCGCAGCTTTTCTTTCGTGAATTTCGTTTTCTTCATGCGATTTGCGCCCTCCTTGCCGTTTCTTCCCGGCTGCTTTCCCCGTCGTTTTTCTTCGCTTGTTTTTCCGTGCCGAAAGTTATCGTCGTTCCGTATTTTTCGCCGAGTTCCCGTTCGATTTTTTCCCGCACGTTTTTCTCCGCCGGCACAGGCGTTTCAACGGAGATACCGAGAATACCGATGCGCCCGTCCTCATCCGTACGCCACGAAATCGTTACGCTCGCCGTCAGATCGTACTCATCCGCAAGCACCGCTTCGATTGCTTTTTCCGTTTCGACGATTCTCAGTTCACTGCAATATTTTATGAAATCTTCGTCGACGGTTATAACCGTTTCGTCAAAAATATTTTTGTCGTAAATCGTCGGTTCTTCGCCTTTTCCCGATAAAACGAAATATTTTGCGATCGGTTCGGCGATGACGATCAGGCAAACCAGCTTCACAGCCGTTTTTACCACGCCGGATATTTTCCCCTCCGGCGCGATTGCCGTAAGAATCGCCGCGATGATTACCGTACCGGACACGACGAATAAATATTCGCTCATATCGTCGCCTCCGAACAGCACACGCAAAGCAGCAGCATCACGAAATACATGAATGCCGTCATCAGAACGCCCGCAAGACAATAATTCGCGTTGTCGGCGGTTTCGCCGAGAAAATCGGAAATGCGCCGATCGCCGAGCGGCTGCGTAACGGCGGCGGTGAATTTTAAAAGCACGTTTACCGAAATCAGCATCGCCAGAGGCTTTAAAAGCACGGCAAGAAGCAACAACATGCCGAGATATCCTACCGAGTTTTTAATTAAAGCGCTGCCCGCCAGAGCTAAGTCGAATCCGCCCGATAAAAATCCGCCCACAATCGGCACGCCCGCGCCGATGGCGTACTTTGCCGCCCTTCTCGCCGCGTTGTCGTACGCCGCCGCGCCGAGCCCCTGCGCCGTGAAAAATATACCGAACACCGAAATCATAATCCCGATCAGCCATTTATAAACGCTTTTGAAAAACGCCCCGAAGCGATTGATTTTTAATTGCGGCGATAAATTTCCGGCTACGGAGAAAGCGGCAATCGCCACAGACGCGGGAAATAAAACGCGCCGCACAAGCGAAACCGCGCCCGTGGCAACAAATGCCGCGGCAGGCGTATAAACCGCCGCGGTCGCGGTTTTTCCGCTCACGCTCATCAAAGTGAGCAGTACGGGAAATATCAGCTGAATCTGCTTTTCAACCGAATCGAGCGCGCTTTTCGCCGCCGTAAAACATGCGGTTACCGTTGTCAGAACAGGCAGCAATACGGCGGAAAAAGTAACGAGGAACGTAACGTTTTCGGTAGATTGCGCCCCGGAAGAACTTCGGATTGCCGTAAAAACGCCGCCGAGCAACGCCACCGCGCCCACCGTGGCGAACACGGGAAGCATTTCTTTGATGTCTTTGAAGAACACGGATTTAAGTTGCGTGAAAAAATCGCCGTAAGCTATTTCGTCGCCGCCGATATAGGAAATCAGCCGCTCGGCAATGCTTTTATCGTCAAACCCGCCGAGTCCGTTCAGATATTGCTGTAAATCCTCCAGATCCAGCTTGCCGATTTGTTCGTAAATGCTTTCGTTCAGCGCGTCTTTTCCGCTTTTGTTGCCTGCGCCCGCCTCTCCGTTTCCGCGGACGGTCTGCCCCGCCGGCAGCAAACACAACAGAAAAAACAGAGATAAAACAAGCAGCGCGCCGCATAACAACTTCTTTATCCGACGCCGTTTTTTCTTTTGATTGAAAAGCAGATTCAACCCGATCATATCAGCCCCAGAAATGCATTCAGCACCGTAAGCACGCGAAAAATCAAAGGAAGCGATACCGCCACAATCGTAAGTTTTCCGCCGAGTACGATTTTATCGGCAACGCCCGGCGCGCCGAAGTCTTGCAGAATTCCCGCGGCAAATTCCGTAAGATAGCCGATTCCGACGATTTTCAGAAGTATTTTCACCAGACCGTTTTCCACGCCCGTCAGCTTCGACACGGAATCGAGCGCGCCGATCGTCTGTTCCAGAAGCGTTGCGGAAAGCATCAGCACGATGATAACGCCCGCAATCGTTACGGCAAAAGCAAGTTCGGGCTTCGTCTGCTTTAATAAAATAGCCGAAATTGCCGTTACGAATCCTACGCCGACGATTTTAAAAATTTCCATTTTTTCTCCCGTTTACACCATCATTACTCTGCTACGCATAACTATTGCGTCTGACATAATAGTTTTCGCCGCTATGTTCAATCGCCTGCACCGCCGCTAAGTCAAATCAAAAATCCGTCTGATTTCTTCGAATAAATCGCCTATCATGCTTACCGCTACGGTAAGCACGATTACAAGCCCCACAATGCTTACCACCGTGGCTACGTCATCTCTGTCCGATTTTTTTAAAATCTGACAAATCACGGTTACGATGATGCCTATGGCGGCAATTTTAAATAAAATCGAAATATCCATTTCCTCTCCCCGCAACGCGCCGAAAATTGTTAAAGCAGCAAAATAAGCAGCGTAAGCCCCAGTAAAACGCCCATTTTAATATATAAATCGCAATATCTCGCGCAATCTTTCTCCGCGCTTTCCGTTCGGGCGGCAATGGTTTTTTCCGCTGCTGTAAAATATCCCTTCTGCCCCTCCGAATCTCCTCTGCCCAGCGCCGAAAAGTAATCCGTCAGAAACAGCTTTTCGTCCTCACTTAAAAAATCGGGAGATTCAAACGATTCCAGCGCCGTATCTCCGGTTTTCAACGCATTTAAAAATCCGTGCACGGTTGTTTCAAAGGCACCCGAAAGCGTTTGTTTTTCCAGCCAGCTTTCCAGAGGTCGCCTCGAAAAAGATATTTCGCTTAAAAAGCTGCGGTTAAAAGCATAATATTGCTTATAAAATTCTTTTCGAACCCGATATTTTTTCGTCAGCATGTATCCGCAAAAGCCGCAAAATATCACCAGCGCGATTCCCGTAATCAGTTTCGCCACTCTGTTTTCCTCCGCTGCCGTTCTTATTCCTTCCGATAAAAAAAATCAGCCGATTTTAAAAAGATTCTTATCGTACAGACCTTCGATGTTCCCGATTCCCTCGTCGGAAAGCGCCGCGTATACGTCGAATACCCCGCGAAACGATTCCGGCAGCGCCGAAACGCCGCTATAATGCGCCGTCGCAACCACGTACGCTCCGCCGCGAATCGCCCGCTTCACTTCCTCGCAGTCAGCCTCGGAAAGTTCGTCCGTAATAATCACATCCGGTCGTAACGCACGCAAAGCCATCTCAAAAGCCTGCTTCTTATCTACATACGAAAGCACGTCGGCGCTTGATAATAAGCCGCAGGATGCGATTTCGTCCCGTTCGTCGCACACAAGCACGTTGCAGCTCGTCCGTACGGCGATTTTTTCCGCAAGGTCGCGCAAAATCGTGGTTTTTCCTCTTCCCGGCGCAGAAAAAATCAGAACGTTTTTCATGCCTTTTTTCATCGTCGCCTCGTAAATTTTCGTCGCCGCGCCCGGCACCCGATGCGGAATCCGCACGCAAATCGAAGTCGCGCGTTTCAAAGCAAGAACTTTTCCGTTTTCGAATACGTATTCTCCGGCGATGCCCACGCGCACGCCGCCGGAAGCCGTTACAAACCCGCGCCGTAGCTGTTCTTCTACGGAATACACCGAGTAATTTCCCGCTCCGTAAATCATATCGGCAATCTCTCGTTCGCCGTACGCGAAAGCGTTTTTACTTTCCGCAAGCGCACCGTTTTCGCCGAAATATACGTATTTTCCGCGTATGCTCGCCGTTACGGCGCAATCCGCGCGCACTCTGAGTTCGTATACGTTTTCAATGCCCGTCCGCTTTACGGCGTTTTGCAGGACAACAGGTAAAAATTCAAGCATCTGTACATTATATGCCGCGGCTTGTACAATAAGAACGGACAAGCGCAAGAAAAAACGCTTATGCGCATACAAAAACCGTACCGGAAATACTTCCGATACGGTTTTTATCAAAAGATTCTGTTGTTATCTGCGCTTATTTTGCGTAATCCGCCATCAACGTTTCGCTGCGTTTCATAAAGTCCGCAAGTTCGTCGGGCGACAGCTTTTTATACGAAAGCATGGCAAGATAATAAATCTGATTTACGATAAATTCCTGCTTTTCCTCGGATAAACCTGTCAGTTTCGAAACGGTGTCGTTCGCCACGTTCAGAACCAACGTCGCGTTCTTCATCGCGTCCGCTTCCGTCATTCCGTAGAATTTGTTCATTTCGGACATACGCCGCATAAATTCTTCCACATTAACCACCGCGGGCACGTCGGCGTTTTTCAGCTTATCCGCTTTCACCGCAATGTCTTTGTTTACAAGGTGCTTTTTCACCAGTTCGATTAAATCTTTGTAATCGTCCTGCTTCACTTCGCCTTCCGCTTTCAGCGCGGCGTCTACGTCCGCGTCGATGCGCACAAAGCGGCACTTTCTCGGATTCTTGTATTCGATAAAGCTGATGAAATGCGGGTCGATGTAGGTGTCGCAAACAATCGCGTCCAGACCGGCGTCCTTGAACAGACGGATATATTGCGCCTGCTGCGTTTCGTCCGATACGTAATAAATCGCCTTTGCCTGCTTGCCCTTTTCCGCATCCTCGTCCGAAATTTCCTCGCCGAAGAAATCGGTTACGGGCACGTATTTCCCTTCGAGATTTTTGAAAATAACGATATCTTTTACTTTCTCGTAAAAATCTTCGTCTTTCAGACAGCCGAATTTAATGAACGTCGCGATGTCTTTCCAGCAATTTTCGTATCTTTCTCTGTCGTCTTTGAAAAGCGCCGTCAGCTTATCCGCCACCTTCTTCGTAATGTGTTTCGCGATTTTCTGTACCTGTCTGTCGTTCTGCAAAAAGCTGCGGGAAACGTTCAGAGGGATATCCGGGCAATCGATCACGCCGTTTAAAAGCATCAGAAATTCCGGAATGACTTCCTTGATATTGTCCGCAATGAATACCTGATTGCAGTACAGTTTCACCTGCCCTTTTTCAAGCTGTACCTGTTCTTTTACTTTCGGGAAGTACAGAATCCCTTTCAGACGGAACGGATAATCCATGTTCAGATGAATCCAGAACAAGGGTTCGTTGTAATCGGAGAACGTATCGCGGTAAAACGCCTTATATTCTTCGTCCGTGCACTCTTTCGGGTCTTTCAGATACAAAGGCTGCGTGTTGTTTACGGGCTTGTCCGCCTGTTTCTCGTTGCCTTTCTCGTCCTTTTCGCCCTCTTTAACGCCCTTTGCGTTCAGATATACGGGATACGGCATAAACGAGCAATACTTTCTGAGCAACGAACGAATCGTATATTCGTTCAGGAATTCTTTTTCTTCGTCGGCGATATGCAGCACGATTTTCGTACCTCTGCCGCGTTCTTCCGCCTCGCCGATTTTATAAGTAGCGTTGCCGTCCGATTCCCAGTGAACCGCGGGCGTTCCCTTGTAGCTCTTCGTGAAAATTTCCACGTCGCTTGCCACCATGTACGCCGAATAGAATCCGAGTCCGAAATGCCCGATGATTCCGTCGCCGGAAGCCTTTTCGTATTTCTGCAGGAAATCTTCCGCGCCCGAAAACGCAATCTGCGTGATGTACTTTTCAACTTCTTCTTCCGTCATGCCGATGCCGTTATCTTCGATGGTCAGCGTTTTCGCCGCTTCGTCGGTACGTACGTCGATTCTGTACTCTTCCGCGGAATCGTCTGCGGGCTTTACTTCGCCCATTTCCACAAGTTTCTTGTATTTCGTAATCGCATCCACGCCGTTCGCAACAATTTCGCGAAGGAATATATCCTTATCGGAATACAGCCACTTTTTGATAATAGGCATCATATTTTCGCTGGAAATACGGATTTTTCCCTGTTTTTCGTTTTTCACTTGTTCGTTTTCACTCATTTTCGTTCACTCCTTCCTTCCGTTCGAACGCCATTCTCTGTCGATTCGGCGGATAATTTTTACAGAGTATATATAAACGCTAAAACTCGCTTTTAATCGGTAAAAAGCAGGTTTTCGCAGAAGATTTATTACCGGAAATCGTTTGCATAAAAAACGTGCGGAAACCGGTATCGGCTTCCGCAACGCAAAAATATTTTTTAAATTGTCGGCAACAAAAAGAACGATTAGTTGTTCTTCATCAGGTCGGCAATAGAAGCGCCGCCTTCGTTATCGTCCGTCCAGGACGTCATTTCGTCGGGATCGATCGTGGTTTTCACCGATTTCTTGCCGCCTTTCTCGTCGTCTTTCTTATCCTCTCTTTCGGGACGAGGCAGAAGCGCTTTGATAGAAAGCGTCATCTTTCTTTCTTCGGGGTTCAGGCGAAGAATCTTTGCGTCGATTTCCTGACCGATCGTAAGCGCCGTGGTAGGATTCTCGAGGAATTCGTGAGAAATCTGCGATACGTGCACAAGCCCGTCGATGCCTTTTTCCACTTCGACGAAAGCGCCGAAAGGAACGATACGAACAACCTTGCCGTGAATCACGTCGCCTTCAACGTACTTATCGCCTACCAGATCCCAAGGATGCGGCTGAAGCTGCTTATAACCGATTGCCGCTTTCTTGTTGGCGGGATCAAGCTTCAGTACTTTGAACTGATACGTTTTGCCGATTTCAAGAACGTCGGTAACCGATTCGATTTCGCCCCAGGAAATATCGGAGATACGCGCAAGGCAATCGAAGCCGTTTACGGAAACGAACGCACCGAAGCCCGTAACTCTTTCCACTTTGCCTTCCACAACGTCGTCGACGTGTACGTTAGCAAAGAATTCCGCTTCTTTTGCTGCTTTCTCGGCTTCTTTCGCCGCGCGTTCCGCTTCGATGATAACGCGCTGGGAAGCAACGATTTCTTTTCCCTTCTCGGTATTGATTTCAAGCAATTTGAGTCTCAGTTTTTTGCCTACGTATTTATCCAGCTCTTTCACATAGCCGGAACGGATCTCTCTTGCGGGAACGAACACTTTATACGAACCGAGCGAGCCGGTTAAACCGCCCTTGTTCGAACCGGTGCAGGTAATGGAAAATTCCTGTCCTTCCTTAATCCCTTCAAGCATAGCCTCTTCTTCTTTCGCCTGCTTGATCTGCTTCTGAGAAAGCTTTACGGGATTTACGCCGACAACCATCAGTTCGATTTCTTCGCCGATTTTCGAAGCGTAAGCCTCTTTTTCGTACGTTTCGCAATCCACTTCGTTCTTGTCGAGAAGAATTTCTTTCTTCGCCATAGGCAAAAGCACCGAAATGCCCTGATCGTCCGCTTTGGAAATCGTGGCTTTGATGATGTCGCCCTTTCTGAATCTCTGCTGATTGTCCATGTTCGCAACGACTTGTTCCATCGTCGCTTTGTCTGCTGTTTCCGTTACCATTTTTAAGAGAACCTCCTGGGTCTGTTCGTTCGGAGTGCTTGCTCCCGTTACGATACCGACCTTTTTAAATCTTTGCAATTTTTTATAATCGAAATCCGATGCGTTTTTCAGGCGGAATACGTCCTTGCAGTTTTCTCTGCAGATGTCGTACAATTTTCCGGTGTTCGAGCTGTTCAGACCGCCCACCACCAAAATCGCGTCGCATTCTTTCGCGAGTTTCCGCGCCTCGTTTTGCCGACTAACAGTAGTATAACAAATTGTTTTAAAAACTTCAACTGTTTTTCCCACTGTTTCCCGAAGATTTTTTATAATTTTTTCAAATTTTTCTTCGGAAAAGGTAGTTTGAGCCACAACGCAGCAATTTTCACACGGAATTTTCGTAAAATCGTCGTTTTCCGAAGAAATAACGTACGCTTCGTTTTTGCACCAGCCGATCAGCCCGATCACCTCCGGATGCGTCTTTTCGCCTACGATGATAATCGTCTTTCCTTGTTCGCTGTTTTCCCGTACGATGCGCTGCGTGCGCTTTACGAACGCGCAGGTGCAATCGATGGTTTCGATTCCCCTTGCCGCGCACTCTGTAAAAATCGCCTCTCCAGCGCCGTGCGAACGGATAATCAGCCGCGCGCCGTCAGGCACTTCGGCAAGCGTTTCCACCGTTCTGATGCCGCGCCTTACAATCTCGTCCACCACGTCTTTGTTATGAATGATTTCCCCGTAAATATACGTATTTTCGGGTTCAATCCGCATCGCCGTGTCCACGGCGTTTTTCACGCCGCTGCAAAATCCGCCGTGCTGCGCCACGATGACTTTCATTTTTTCTTCGCCTTTTTCGATTTTTTCGCCGCCAGATATTCCGCGTGCTCGCGCTTTAAGCCGAGAATTTTTTCCTTGATGATGTCGTCGGCTTTCGCAAGCTCCTCTTCCGTCAGCTTTTTATCGTAAAACTCCGTCAGTTCGAACGGCTTCCCGTATAAAATATGCGCCACTTTGAACGGCTTCGGTTTTTTGTAAATCGCCGCCGGCACCACGGGCACTTTCGCCTTGATTGCCATCGCCGCCGCGCCGGGCTTGAACGGAAGCATTTCCGCCTGCGTTTTATTGCGCGTTCCCTCCGGGAACAACGACACTTTTTCGCCGTTTTTCAGGCATTTGAGCGCGTTCATCATCGCGCGCACGTCGTTTCCGTCGCGATTCACCGATATGCAGCGGATTTTCTTGCAGATGGGCTTCATAAACCAGTTTTCCATCACTTCGCGTTTGGCAAGAATATGAATCCCCTCGCTCGTCGTCCGTGCGATATATACGGGGTCCCAGATGCGGTAATGGTTGCATACGTATACGCAAGGACCGTCTTTCGTCTTTTTTTCGCCGTAGCATCTGAACGGAAAAATCAGGCGATATACGGGGATAAACACCGCGCGCAAAAAATTCATGAAAGGCATCACGTGCCGTCCTTTCTTATTCGCGGGAATCGTCATGCAATACGCTTTTTTCTGTTTTTTTTCGGCGTTTTCAACATTTTTAACGCCGTTTTCCGCCGGCTTATCCGCTTTGTCGGAGGTTTGCGCGACGGCGTTTTTAATTATGTTCTCTATTTTTTGCGACACTTCGTCGGCGGACATCTCCGAAGTATCGATTTCCGTCGCGTCTGCGGCTTTTTTCAGCGGCGCGAATTCCCGACCGGCATCCTGTTCGTCGCGCAGCCGTATCTGCGCCAGAATTTCTTTTTCGTCGGCGTTCTGACCGCGCGCAAGCAATTCGAGATAACGCCGTTTCGCCCGCACTTCCGCTTTTGCCGTAACGTAAAATTTAAAATCGGCGTGCGGCAGAACATACGAACCGATGTCCCTCCCGTCAAGAACGCAGGAGGTTTCCGCCGCGATTTCGCGCTGCATTTCCACCAGTTTTTCGCGCACGCATCTGTGCACCGCAACGTCGGAAGCAGCCTGCGAAACTTCGTTTTTGCGGATGGCTTCCGAAACGTCCTCGCCGCCGATATATGTATGCTGTACGCCGTTTTCGTATTTTACCCGTACGGGAATTTGCGGAAGAACCGCGCCCGTCGCCGCCTCGTCCTTTACGTTCACGCCCATTCTCAGCGCGCCGAGCGCAAACGCGCGGTACATCGCCCCCGTATCGAGATAAAGAATATCGAAATCTTTGGCGAGCATTTTCGCCACGGTGCTTTTTCCGCTGCCGGCAGGACCGTCCAGCGCGATATTGATTTTCTTTTCGCCGAAAATATTCAATGCTGTATTTCCTCTGTTTTTGCTTGATAACGCCAGTATTATACTACTTTTTTCCGTATTTCGTCAAGCTTTTGCGGCTGTTTATATGCTTTTTCCCGCCAGAAAGCCCGTAGAAAACGCTATCTGCAGGTTAAAACCGCCCGTAAACGCGTCCAGATCGAGCGTTTCTCCGCACATTTTCAAACCTCTGACTTTTTTGACGTCCATGGTTTTCGGATTGATTTCCGAAACGTCCACGCCGCCGGAAGTTACGATTGCTTCCGAAAAATCCCGCAGCGAAAGCGGCTGCATTTCAAACGCTTTCAACGCTTTCAGAAGCCTCGCGCGCTCCTCTTTCGTAACGGAATTGCACCGCTTTTCTTGCGGAATGTTTGCCTGTTTCAATACGGCTCCGATCATTTTTTGCGGCAACAAATCCGCCGCGGCGCCGCGCAACGTCTTGTTTTTCTGTTCGTCGAACAGCCTCAACAGCCTCCTGTCCAGCGTTTCTTCGTCCAGCGCCGGCTTGAAATCCAGAAACAAACGTACCTGCCTGAAATCCGTCCTGTTGATCAGCGAAGAAAGCGATAACGCTATCGGACCTGATATTCCGAAATGCGTAAACAGCATCTCGCCGAATTCGTCGTAGATTATCTTGCCGCCCGCATATGCCGAAAGCGCCACGTTTTTCAGGGAAAGCCCCTGCGCTTCTTTGTAAAAATCGCCTTTCAGATTGATGCCGCAAAGCGCCGGACGAGGCGGAATGAGTTTTAAACCGAATTTTTCCGCGAATTTATACCCGTCGCCCGTCGAACCCGTGGAAGGATAACTTAAGCCGCCGGTGCAGATAATCGCCGTATCGCACCCGATTTCGCGTTTGTCCGTTTTTACGGCTGTTATGCGCGGCATAGTACCCTTTTCCGATTCTTCGTTTACGGCAATCAATTCCACCGCCGTTTCGTTTAACAACACGGTTACGCCCGCATTTTTACATGCTTTTTCCAGCGTTTTCGTTACGTCGCTCGCATGGTCGGAAAGAGGAAACACTCTTCCGCCGCGTTCCGTTTTCAGGGCAAGCCCGCGCGCGGAGAAGAAATCCATACAACTCTGCGGCGAAAACGAATACGCCGCGCCGTACAGAAATTTTCCGCCGTGTACCACGTTCTGCAGAAATTCCGCGGGCGGAAGATCGTTCGTCAGATTGCACCTGCCTTTTCCCGTGATATAAATTTTTTTGCCGAGTTTCTCGTTTTTTTCCACGAGAATCACGTCGTTTCCGTTTTCCGCGGCAACGCACGCCGCCATCAACCCGGACGCGCCTCCGCCCACAACGCATACTTTTTTCAATGCCGTTTCGTCCTTTTTGGCGCCGGAGCGCCTTTTTAATAAACTATCGGCACGGGAGTATTCACCGTGCCGAATGCGTATTCAGAATATACTTTATACGGGATAAACGCCCGTTTTCGCAAGGTCTTTGTCTACGCCGTCTTTATGCGCCGCGCGCCATTTGAAGAAGTTTTCCGCAACCTGTTCGAATACCGCGTAAGAAAGCACGTCCTCTTCCTTTTCGTAATAGCCGAGTTCGATGACCTTTTTCTTTACTTCCTCGTATTCGGGTTTCAGCAAATCCGCGGGGCGGCAGGTAATGCGTTCCGCATTACCCAGCACCTTTTTCGCCACCTCTTCGTTGACGGGAAGCGGCAATTTTCCGTACTTTCCGGCAAAAAGGTCTTTCGTTTCTTTCGTAACCATTTTGTAGCGTTCGCCCGTAATCACGTTCATCACGGCTTGCGTGCCTACAATCTGCGAAGAAGGCGTTACCAGCGGAGGATAACCGCAGTCCTTGCGCACGTTGGGAACTTCCGCAAGACATTCGGAAAGTTTATCCTCTTTGCCCGCTTTTTTCAACTGATTGATGAGGTTGGAAAGCATGCCGCCTGGCACCTGATAAATCAGGGTGTTCACGTCGATTCCTTTTACCTTATCCGTCAGAATACCGTCGTCTTTCAGGCGCTTTTCCACCGTCTTGAAATGTTTTACGATGGGCAGCAACTCTTCGATGGAGATGCCCGTATCGTACGGCGTGCCTTTCAAGGTGGCCACAAGCGGTTCCGTGGCGGGCTGCGACGTGCCGTTGCCGAGCGGCGAAAGCGCCGTGTCCACGATGTCCACGCCCGCAAGAATCGCCATCAGATACACCATATCGCCCGTACCCGTCGTATTGTGGGTGTGCAGATGCAGCTTCGTTTCGGGGCGCAGATTTTCTTTCAGCGCCTTGACAAGACGATACGCGTCGAACGGCAGCAGAAGGTTCGCCATGTCTTTCAGGCAAATGTTGTCCGCCCCCATGCTTTCCAGCGTTTTCGCAAGATTTACGAAATATTCGTCCGTGTATACGGGACCGGTGGTATACGAAATCGTAGCTTCGCAGACGCCGCCGTATTTTTTAATCGCCTTCATCGAAGTTTCAAGGTTTCTCGGATCGTTCAGCGCGTCGAACACACGCACCACCGTTACGCCGTTTTCAATCGATTTTTCAACGAACTTTTCCACGAGATCGTCCGCATAATGGCGGTAACCGAGCAGATTCTGACCGCGCAGCAGCATCTGAATGGGCGTCTTTTTAAGATAAGATTTCAGCGTGCGCAATCTTTCCCACGGATCTTCGTTTAAAAAGCGGAGGCAGGAATCGAACGTAGCGCCGCCCCATGCTTCCAAAGAATAATATCCGATTTTATCCAGCGCGTCCAGCGCGGGAATCATTTCGTCGATGCGCATACGCGTAGCCGCCTGCGATTGATGCGCGTCGCGCAGAATCGTTTCGGTAATCAACACTTTTTTCGCGTTTTTATCGTTCACATTGATTTCCATAATCGTTTTTTCTCCTTACAATAATCCTAACAATCGCCTTTTAAGCTTTTTCGCTTAAAAGAGCGACAACAGGAAGCCCGCGGCAATCGCCGAGCCGATTACGCCCGCCACGTTGGGCCCCATCGCGTGCATCAGCAAATGGTTGTTCGGGTCGGATTCGCGGCCCACGTCCTCGGAAATACGCGCCGCCATAGGCACGGCGGAAACGCCCGCGCTGCCGATCAGCGGATTGATTTTTCCGTGCGAAAGCTTGCACATCAGTCTGCCCATCAGAAGCCCGCCTACAGTGCCGAACACAAACGCGAACAAACCGAGCGCGATGATTTTCAGCGTGCTCAGCGTAAGAAATACGCCGCCGTATGCTTTCGAGCCTACGCACACGCCGAGGAATATCGTTACCGTGTTCATCAGTCCGTTCTGCGCCTGCGAGGAAAGTCGTTCCGTCGCGCCGGATTCGCGGAGCAGATTGCCGAGCATCAGCATACCGAGAAGCGGAAGCGCGTCCGGCAGAAGCATCCCCACTACCAGAGTTACCAGAATCGGGAAGATGATTTTTTCCAGCTTGCTTACGGGGCGAAGCTGTTTCATTTTGATTTTGCGTTCTCTTTCGGGAACGATCGCGCGCATAAGCGGCTTTTGAATAATCGGTATCAGCGCCATATACGAATACGCCGCAATCGCTATCGCGGAAAGCAGATCTTCGCTGGTATATTTAGACATCCACTGCGTAACGTAAATCGCCGTAGGTCCGTCCGCGCCGCCGATAATCGCAATCGAGCAAGCCGCGGCAAGGTCGAAACCGAGGCAGATCGCAAGGAATAACGCCACGAAAATCCCGAGCTGCGCCGCCGCGCCGATAAACATGCTCTTCGGGTTGGAAATCAGCGGACCGAAATCGGTCATCGCGCCGATGCCGAGGAAGATCAGCGGCGGATAAATCACTTTATCGACGCCGTAGAAGAGGTACCACAAAAGTCCTCTGTTCTGCACGTTGTCGTAAGTATGCGCAACGCCTTCGGGGTACGTGCCCCAAACAATGTCGTACGCGCCCGGAACGTTCACGATGAACATACCGAAAGCAATCGGCAACAGTAAAAGCGGTTCGAATTTCTTCACGATTGCGAGATAAAAGAGTACGAACGATATCAGCAGCATCACATAGTTCTGCCATACGCCGTTCGCGATTCCCATCTGCTCCCACAACCCTTTGAACATCTCGCCGATATTAAAGAGTAAATTCTGAGTCATCTGAGTTCTCCGAAACAATAATTTTGCGGGAAGTTATCCGGACTCAGCCGATTACCGCCAGCAAAGAATCCGATTCCACGTTTGCGCCCTTCGCCACGGCGAACGATACTTTACCCGCAACGGGCGCGGTGATTTCGTTATCCATTTTCATGGCTTCCAGCACAAGAATCGGCTGATCTTTTTCAACGCTCGCGCCTTCCGCCACAAGCAAGCCCTTAATCAGACCGGGGAACGGAGAGAGCACTTTCTCGCCGCCTTCGACGTTCGCCTTGGGGGCAGGTGCCGCTACGGGAGCCGCAGGCGCAGCTGCAACGGGCATAGCAGCGGGTGCAGCCGCCACAAACGTGGTTTTCGGCGCGGAAGCGGTAGCGCCCGTTTCCTCTACTCCTACTTCATAAGTTTTACCGTTGACGGTAATTACAAAATTACGCATAAGTTTTTTCTCCTTCGATTTCTATGGAAAATAATTTTTGTTCGGGTTTTCCGCGCGGGACAATCAATCGATAACTCAATCATCGTTCTCTGCGCGAAAAACATAGTTTACATTCTCTTAATCCGCTTCACCACGAATCCGCACGAACGTTTTTCCGCTTCGTATACGGCGGCAATCGCCGCGGTAATCACGGCAATCGTTTCTTCGTCAGGCTCGTTTTTCTTCTCCGCGGGCTTTGCCGCAGCGACGGGAACCTGCGCGGCTTTCTTCGGTTCTTTCTTGGTTTCCGCGGCTTTCGGCGCGCTTTGCTTTTTGCTTCCGGGCGCGGTTTTCTGCATGATTTGCCCTACGCCCCACACGATAAAAACAAGCAGCGCGATGCCGATAAACACCACCGCCAGACCGACTACGGCGTCAATCGCCGCTTCGCCAACCGATATTTTTTTATCTTTCAGACTCGGATCGAACGCCGCAGCCAACAAATTCAGAAACATTCCGGTTTCCTCCTGTTCAGCCGACAAGCATCTGCAATGCCGAAATCAGGTATTGCTTCACAAACTGCGGTTCGATTACGTCGTCGATATAACCGTCTTTCGCCGCGTTCACGGGGTCCGCTTTTTCGTCGGCGTAACGTTCCGCCAGCGTCGCTTTGTCCGCTTTCACGTTCGCAAATTCGATTTCCGCGCCTTTTACGTCGTCGAACAACGCGATTTTCGCCGTAGCGAATGCGCAGGAATAATCGAACCCCGCCGATTTTGCGGCAAACAGCGAATAGCCGAGTCCGACGGCACGCTTGTACACAACGGCGATTTTCGCCGTGTCGATGGTATCAAGAATGTTCAGATATTCCGCGGCTTCTTTTAATACGCGCGAATTATTCGTACAGGCGCAGGGAGCGATGCCCGCCACGTCGGAAAACACCACAAGCGGCAAACGATAGCATGCGGCAAACTCCGCAAATTCTCTTACTTTCGCAAGGTTTCCCGCATTCAGTTCCGCCGCGTTTTCGCCGCCGTCGAACACCACCGCCGCCGCGGCGATTCCGCCGATACGGCAAAGATACGTTTTGGCTTCGGGCGCGCAAAGCGCGTTCACTTCCACCGCGTTTTCCAGCATCCCGGCAATCGCGGCGGCGTTCAGCTTGTCCGCGTTATTCAGCGCGGGAACGGCATCGTTCAGCTCCGCGTCAAGCATCGGCGAAGATACAATTTCCGTAATTTCGGCGATTTTTTCGCGGATTTCCTCCATCCCCTCCGTCACGAACGAAACGAGGCCGGTTTTATCCAGCGCCTGCGCCGTGCCTACGTCCTCTTTCTTTACGTCCTTACCCGTTTTTGCCGCAATAACCAGCGGAGAATTCACGGCAAGATACGATTTTTTCGTGAAGAACGTAAAATCGGCAATCGCGCAAAGCGTCGCAAGCGAACCGTATACCTCGCCGTTTACGACGGCATACTGCGGAACCACTCCTTTCAGCTGCGTCGCGCGCATCAATACTTTCGCCAATCCTTCCAGCGCCGTTACGCCTTCGCCGAGCTGTACGCCCTGCGAATTTAAAAGGTAAATCACGGGCGTGGCGTTCTTTTCCGCCGCGTCGATGCACTTTGCGATTTTATCGCACTGCGCTTTCGAAATACCGCCGCAAAGCACTTTGAAATTCTGTGCCACGATATAGAACGGATAATCGAGAATCGTCGCAAAGCCCGTAATCACGCCTTCGCCGTCCGTATTCTCGCCGTAAAAATCGTTTTTCGAAAAAGAAAACGCGGAAAGTTCCACAAAGCTGTTTTCGTCGGTCAGCGCGGCAATCTGCGCGCGCAACTCCTTTCCGGCTTCGGAAATTTTCGCCTTTCTTTCTTGCAGCAAACTGATTTTATCCATTGATGAATCCTCCAAGAAATGTCGGTAGCGTTCAGGACTGCCGACTTCGGAAAGACGGTTTCCGCAACGCATTTTTCCCGCGCAGCAAAACGTTTTACGCAAGTCCGAAAATTTTCAGCCCAACTTCTACCAAATACCATTATACAGCATTTTTTTACAAAACGCAACCGTTCAAACCGAAAATTTTTCATTTTTTGCGGCTTTATATGAACAAATTTTTTGTATTTTCACAAAAAGCGGTGCCGGAATTCACAAAAACTCCGTTTCTTTGCCGTAAAATAAAACGACAAAAAAACGGAAACCTCTGGTTTTATGCTGCATTACGTTGATTTTTTCTTTCTTTTTTGTGTTTTATCGCGCGAAAAACGCGACTTAAAAAAATCGTTCAGCGTATCGAGATTCTTGTAAAGCAGTACGAACGCCGTAATCAGAAGCGCTATCAGAACGCACCAGATCAGAATCCCCCACCAGACGTCGAACGGAATAAAATTCACCGAATAGCAGGTTGCGAAAATACCTATCGAGCGCGCAAGCACAATCATTACCACAAAATATTGCCAGGTCATCGAAGAAAGCCCCGATACGAAACACAGAATGTCGTCAGGAAATAACGGCAGCACAAACATCGCCGTAAGAAGAAAATAATCTTTTCCTCTCACTTTTTTCAGCCATTTTCGCAACGACTCTTCGCCAACCATCCACGCCACGGCTTTATAGCCGATTTTTCTGCCGATAAAGAACGCGACGAGCGATCCCGAAATAATCCCCACAAACGAACAGAGCGCCGCTTTGAACGGACCGAACAATGCCACGCCCGCCACGGTGGAAACGAATGCCGGCACGGGAAGAATCACCACCTGCAAAAACTGAAACGCGATATACACAAGCGGCATCCACACTCCGGCTTTACGCATATAGGCGCCGAACGCCTCTTCGTTTCCGAGCACATAAAACAAGCCCGTTTTCTGTAAAATAAACAATACAACCAGCGCGAAAAGCGCCAGTGCGAAAAGGCTGACGAACGAACGGTATAAAACGCTTTTCCCGAAAAAAGAAAACAGCGCCGCGGCAATGAAACAACCCGCCGTAACCCCGACGGAAAGCGCAATCAAAAGACGTTCGTGCCGCGCGACGAATCCGCTTTTTACAAACGTAATGCAAAAAATTTCCAGCACCACGCAGACGGCGGCAAACAAAAAAACGACGAATGTTTCACACAGAATCCCGATGCTTTTCTTTATATTTCCGCGCCGACGTTTCGCTTCGTTTCTCCGCCCGCCTATACGTTGTTTCATGCCCTTTTCCATAATATATAGTATAGGGCGTTCCGATAAAAAATATGATAGCGGCAAAAATATTTTCGCCGCTATCCGTTTTGTACATGCCGGCGTTTCCGAAAACGCGTTTCGCCGACTTATACTTGTTTTTTGCTTCGTTTTAATTTTCGGAATCGTTTTTCATACGGGTAATCGCCGCGCGCGCAAGCTCGTCGCAACGATTGTTGAATTCGTTGTCCGCGTGCCCTTTCACTTTGTGAAACGTTACCTCGTGCAAAGCGGTCAGACGAAGCAATTCCTGCCACAAATCCACGTTCGAAACGGGTTTTTTGTCCGCCTTTTTCCAGCCGTTTTTCTGCCAGAAAACAAGCCAGCCGTTTAAAAACGCGTTCACCGTATAAGCGGAATCGCTGTGCACTTCCACTTTACACGGATATTTCAGCATGGAAAGACCTTCGATTACGGCGCGCATTTCCATGCGGTTGTTTGTGGTCGATTCTTCTCCGCCGTTGTATTCTTTCTTCATTCCGCCGTACATTAAAATTCCGCCGTAGCCGCCCGGTCCGGGATTGCCGGAGCAAGCGCCGTCCGTATACAGCGTTACCGTTTTTTTCTCCATAAAAATAAGATTATCCTCTTTTCCGTATCGGACGACGTTGCAAAAAATCGAAAAAATTTTACTTTTCCGCGAATTTCACGGAAAAAACGATTGACAAAGCCGTCGTTTTGTTATAAAATGAATACGTTGCTTTTAGGGGAGTGGCTCAACGGTAGAGTAGCGGTCTCCAAAACCGTAGGTTGCGTGTTCGAATCGCGTCTCCCCTGCCAGATCGTGTATCGTGTTTTTCGGTACACGATTTTTTTATGCTATTATTTCTCACCCGCAACAGGTTGCGTCTGACGCTTTTGTTTGCTCGCTTCCCGTCGCAAACAACGCTGTTCCGTCGCTGCGCTCCTTACGAATCGCGTCTCCCCTGCCAAATCGTGTATCGTGTTTTTCGGTACACGATTTTTTTACGCAATTTATTTCTCACCCGCAACAGGTTGCGTCTGACGCTTTTGTTTGCTCGCTTCCGGTCGCAAACAACGCTGTTCCGTCGCTACGCTCCTTACGAATCGCGTCTCCCCTGCCAAATCGTGTATCGTGTTTTTCGGTACACGATTTTTTTACACAATTTATTTCTCACCCCGCAACAGGTTGCGTCTGACGCTTTTGTTTGCTCGCTTCCGGTCGCAAACAACAAAAATCACGAATGCCGTAAAATCAATAATATCTGATGCTGCGTTTCAGGCGCTTGCTTTTCAAGCCTTCCACCTTGAATACGCCGTCTTTTTTCGAAAATTCTTTCGGATTCGCAATCGCTTCGTCCGGCAGATTCGACCAAGGCTCGATGCAGACCATTTTCGCTTTATCGGGCCGCCACAACAAAAGATTTTCAAACCCGGAAAACGAAATATCGGCGCATTTTTCGCCGCTTGTTTTCAATAAGCTCACTTTGCGGCTGCGCAGTTTTTCAAGAATCACCGTCGCTCCTCCGCTTAAATAATTGTCGGGCAGAATCAATTCGTTGCCCACGCCGAGCGTTTCTCTCGCGCCGGTAAGATATCCTTCTTCGTTGTGCGGGCGATGCACGAATGTTTCCGAAAGAGGAAACACCAGTTTATAATCGCTGACGGAACCGTCCAGAAGATACGATTCATGTCCGCCGCAGGCAAAATAAAGCGGCGTTTCCGCAAGATTTTTCACGGTGTGCAGAATCGTCAGCTTTCTGCCGTGTAAACGGTACTCCACACTGTAAGAAAAGCGATACGGATAATATTTTTCCGTTTTCGGTGAAGAAACAAGCGTAAAAACCAGACGGGATTTTGTTTGTTTTTCGGCTACGAACGGAAATTCTTTCGCAAATCCGTGCGGCGGCATCGGGTAAGTTTTTCCGTCCACCGTACAGCCGAAATGTCCGCACACGGGAAAAAGCAGCGGCGCATGTTCATTCCACGTTCCGTCGGAATTCTGCCAGAGGCGCTCTTTTCCGTCGATAACTACGGAAGAAAGCTCCGCGCCGAAATCGTTCACCTTTATTTTTGCATGTCTGTTTTGTAATGTGTAAAACATTTTTTTGTTCCCGTCTGCGTTGTTTTTCCGTTGCCGCACTGTCTTTGCAAGGAATTCATTCTTGTATATAATTATAGAACATTTTCGCCCGGACTGTCAAGCGATTGTAAAAATACTTTTCGATTTTTCGCCGCTTTTTCTGTGATTTTTTCGATTTTTTTCACATAATTCCGCCACGAAAACGAATACTGCGGATATGAATAAAAAAAATAATTTTTTCGCGGCGATACTCAACTCACCGCACAACGCCTCGCATCGCCTCTTTTCCGGGCGGATTTTAAGTTTTTCCGCCCGTTTGTTTGCAGCTGCGTTTCTCGTAATATCGCTTCTGTTTCCCGTTGCGTGCAACAATCGCGATAGCGGCGCGGAAGAAGCCCTTCCGCGTTCGACGACGGCGGAACCGTTCGTCGGAAACGAAACGGAAAACGATTCCGTCAAACTCGTAGCAATCAACACACGCGAAACAGTGGAACATCTTTTCACCCATAACCTGATTTCGCACCCGGAAATCGCCTTTGCCTACGGCAATACGTACGGTAAAAATCTCGACGAAGATTGCCTTATTCCGAAAGAATTCCGCGCGATTTTAAACGCCTTGCATCAAAACGGCTACGCGCTGGTAAACGCAACGGAAACTTTTGCCGAATGCGACGGCGGCGCGCATAGAATCCCCTTTCTTTTTCCGGAAAACAAAAAGCCTCTGATTCTTTCGTTCGACGATATTGTTTACGCGCGGAAAAATCAGGGAAAAGGCACGTCGTCGCGCCTGATTGCCGACGACAAAGGCAATATTTTCGCCGAAACGTTTTTCAAAGACGGCACAACGCGGATTCACGGCGAAGAATTTGCCCCGATTTTAGAAGATTTTATCTGCTCTCATCCCGATTTTTCTTATCACGGCGCGCGCGGAATCATCTTTCTTACGGGGTTTGACGGCGTTTTAGGCTACCGCACGGACAGAAACAGCGAAAATCGCGCGGAAGAAATACAAAACGTCGCCCCGGTAATCGCAGCCTTGAAAAATAACGGTTGGCTGTTCGGATGCCACAGCTATTCTCACAGACATATTAAAAGAAGTACGCCGCAGCAAGTGCGGGACGATATTAGCAAATGGAAAAACGAAGTAGAACCGCTTGTGGGTTCCACCTCGCTGTACGCGTATCCTTACGGCGAATGGGTATTCGGAGAAAACGGCGGCGACGAACGACAAAAAACCTTGCGGCAAGCGGGATTCAACCTGTTTTTCGGGGTGGGAAATCTTCCGTTTTATACAAAAATGCCGCTGCGTTCCGCCGACGAAAAATATCTTTTTCAGGATCGCTGCCCCATGGACGGAATTTCGTTGAGAAAAAACGTATGCGGCCGTTTCTTCGATTGCGCCGCCGTTTACGATAGTTCAAGACCTATGCCATACAAATAAATATTGCTATGCCACGCGTAATAATTATGTCTGACATAATAATATAAAACAGCCTCCCCCTATTCTTCTTGGGGGAGGCAATTCAGATTCCGAAACAACTATAATTCGTTTTGACAGGCAATCAATCCGTTAAATTTTTACGTCGCCGCTTTCGCCAAGCAAATCCGCATATTTTTCAAGAATCGGATTCACGTCTTTCCCGATAAATTCCTCCACCTGCGAAGGAGCTCTGCCTATAAACTTTTTCGCGTCGAGAATTTCGTCCAGTTTTCCGTGTACGGCTTTGAATTTTTCGTCTGCTTCAACAAGTTCCAAAAGATTGTTGTCTTTCCCGTCCCGTTTTACGCGTAAAGCCGCCTGCATCGAAAGCTGCCGGATTTCTTCATGCAATTCCTGTCTGTTTCCGCCGGCTTTCACGCATTCCATCAGAATATTTTCCGTCGCCATGAACGGCAACTCTTCTTTCACGTGTTTATCGATGGTGTTTTCATAAACGACGATATTTTCCGCCACGTTCATATAAATGTTCAAAACGGCGTCCACCGTTAAAAACGCCTGCGCGATTACGATTCTTCTGTTTGCCGAATCGTCCAGCGTGCGCTCCATCCATTGCGTGGAAGCGGTAATCGCCGCATTGACGGGCAACGAAAGCATATATCTCGCCAGCGCGCAGATTCTTTCGCAGCGCATCGGATTTCTCTTATATGCCATCGCCGAAGATCCGATCTGATTCTTTCCGAACGGTTCTTCAAGCTCTTTCATGCTCTGTAGCAATCTGAGATCGTTTGCAAATTTATACGCGCTCTGCGCAATCTGCGAAAGCACGCACAGCACGTTATAATCGAACTTTCTGGGATAAGTCTGTCCGGTTACGGCATACGCCCGGCTATAACCCATTTTCGAAAGTACGCGCTTTTCCAGCTCCTTCACCTTTTCTTCGTCGCCGTCGAAAAGTTCCATAAAACTCGCCTGCGTTCCCGTGGTGCCTTTAACGCCGCGCAACCGTACCGTGGAAATCAGATGTTCGAGATTTTCCGTATCGAGGTACAAATCCTGCAGCCAAAGGCAGGCGCGCTTTCCCACCGTAGTCAGCTGCGCCGGTTGCAGATGCGTAAAGCCGAGCGTCGGCAAATCTTTATATTTCAGCGCGAAGCTTTTCAGCTTGTCCATCACGTTCACCAGCTTTTTGCGGATGATTTTCAGGGCGTCGTCTATCATAATCGCTTCGCTGTTACAATTCACGTAGCAGCTTGTTGCGCCGAGGTGAATAATCGGCGCCGCGATTTTCGCCTGTTCGCCGTACGCTTTTACATGCGCCATTACGTCGTGTCTGACTTCTCTTTCGTATGCTTCCGCCACGTCGTAATTGATGTCGCTCTGATATTTTTTCAGTTCGTCCACCTGTTCCCGCGTAACCGGCAATCCAAGCTCCGATTCTGCTTCCGCCAGTGCCACCCACAGCTTTCGCCACAATTTAAAACGCTTCTCATCCGAAAACGCATACTGCATTTCCTTGCTTGCATAGCGCGTAATCAGCGGATTCTGATATGTTGAATAATCCGTCATTTCAGCTCCTTTCGGTTTAGATTTTTTCGGGTTCCGGATAAATTTCGCCGAACGTTTCCGCCGTAACCTTTGCGATTTTTTGTTCCTGAAGCGGTTTGTCGTTCCGGTCCGTTCGGACGTTTGCGATTTCGTCCACCGTCCCGATGCCGTCGATCACTTTTCCGAACGCCGCATACTGCCCGTCCAGATAATCCGCGTTTTCATGCATCACAAAAAACTGCGAACCGCCGGAATTTTTATCCATCGCGCGCGCCATCGAAAGCACGCCGCGTTCGTGCGTGATATCGTTTTTCTTAAATCCGTTCGACGTAAATTCGCCCTTGATTTTATAGCCGGGTCCGCCCGTTCCCGTGCCCGTGGGGTCGCCGCCCTGAATCATAAATCCCGCGATGACGCGATGAAATATAATTCCGTCGTAAAAGCCCTTGTTTACAAGCGACAGGAAATTATTCACCGTGTTCGGCGCCTTGTCGGGATAGAGTTCCGCTTTGAAAGTTTTTCCGTTTTCCATCGTAAAGGTAATTACGGGATTCTTCATATAGTTTATCTCCTTATTTTTCCGGTTCGTTTTCCGTATCCGCGCTTTCGCATTCGGCGGCGGACAACAAATCGGCGTATTTTTCCACTTTCACGCCCGCCTCTTCGAAAAGGCGCAGCGAAAATTCGTCGGGATAGCCTTCCTTATACACTACGCGCGTAATGCCCGCATTGATAATGATTTTTGCGCAGATAACGCACGGCTGATGCGTACAGTACAGCGTGGCGCCCGATACGTTAATGCCGTATCTCGCCGCCTGAATCACGGCATTCTGTTCCGCATGCACGGCAAAGCAAAGTTCCTGTTTCGTGCCGCTCGGAACGTTCAGCTTCCGCCTGAGGCATTCGCCTTTTTCTTCGCAGCTTTTCACGCCCGCGGGCGCGCCGTTGTAACCCGTCGTCATTACGCGCTTATCGCGCACGATAATCGCTCCGACATGGCGGTTTTTCTGAAAACAACTCGACCAGCCCGCCACCGTTTCCGTCAGCTGCATAAACCGTTCGTCCCATCTGAAAGATTTCGACATACGCGCATCTCCTTGATAATTTTATCGTTTCACCGTATAAGTATAACACTTTCTTTTTAAAAAATCAATATTTTATGTCGCAAAACCCCGAAAAAAACGCCGACGACGTATAGTTTTAAGCAAATATTTCCGCGTTTCCGAAAAAAATTCCCCGTTCGCGCCCGTTTTTTGCTTTCGCTTGTTTGACGAAATAAAAATGCGTTTATAATATTCCGGTAAGAAAAATTGCAGGGCGAACCGCGAAAGCGCGGGAATCGCCGGCAAAAATAATCGGAGGAATCATTATGAACGTAAAACCTTTATTCGACAAAGTAGTCGTGGAAAACGTAACGGTTGAGGAAAAGACGAAATCCGGCTTTTTCCTTCCCTCTTCCGCGCAGGAAAAGCCGCAGACGTGCGTTGTAGTAGCTGTCGGCCCCGGCGGACTCGTAGACGGAAACGAAGTGAAAATGCAGGTAAAACCCGGCGACAAAGTGCTGTGCGCGAAATACGCGGGCACCGATTTCAAGGTAGACGGCAAAGAGTTTACGATTATCAGACAAAGCGATATTCTCGCCGTCGTTGAGGACTGATCCCCTAACGGCGATATAATAACAATCATTCATTGAATAAGGAAAGGAGTAACATATTATGGCTAAACAGATTAAATACGGCGACGACGCAAGAAAAGCTCTCGAAACGGGCGTAAACGTCCTTGCCGACACGGTAAAAATCACGCTCGGTCCCAAGGGCAGAAACGTTGTTCTCGATAAAAAGTTCGGCGCTCCGCTGATTACGAACGACGGCGTTACGATCGCAAAAGAAATCGAACTTCCCGATCCGTTCGAAAACATGGGCGCGCAGCTTGTAAAAGAAGTTTCCACCAAAACGAACGACGTTGCCGGCGACGGCACCACTACCGCCGTTGTTCTGGCGCAGGCAATCGTACGCGAAGGTTTGAAAAACCTTGCCGCGGGCGCTAACCCCATCATCCTGAGAAGCGGCATCGAAAAAGCCGTAGACGAAACGGTAAAACACCTGAAATCCATTTCCAAATCGGTGGAAAGCCAGAAGGCCATCGAACAGGTGGCTTCCATTTCCGCGGGCAGCAAAGAAGTAGGCGCGCTGATTGCGAACGCGATGGAAATCGTAGGCAAAGACGGCGTTATCACCGTGGAAGAAGGCAAATCGATGAACACCGAACTGACTACCGTCGAAGGCATGCAGTTCGATCGCGGTTACGCTTCCGCTTACATGGTAACGAATACAGATAAAATGGAAGCCGTACTCGATAACCCTTATATTCTCATCACCGATCGCAAGGTATCCTCTTTACAGGAAATTCTGCCGATTATCGAACCCCTCGCACAGCAGGGCGCAAGACTTCTGATTATCGCGGAAGACGTGGAAGGCGACGCGCTTGCCGCCCTCATCGTAAATAAGCTGAAAGGCGTGTTCAATTCCGTTGCGGTGAAAGCCCCCGGCTTCGGCGACAGAAGAAAGGAAATGCTGCAGGATATCGCCGTTTTAACGGGCGGTCAGGTAATTTCCTCCGACCTCGGCGTAGAATTCAAGGACGTTACCACGGATATGCTCGGCAGAGCGGCTACGGTGCGCGTAGATAAAGAAAACACCACGATTATCGGCGGCGCCGGCAATTCCGAAGACATCAAAGCCCGCGTTGCTTCCATCAAAGCGCAGATCGCCGAAACCAAATCGGATTACGACAAAGAAAAGCTTCAGGAACGTCTTGCCAAACTTGCGGGCGGCGTAGCCGTCATCAATGTAGGCGCCGCAACCGAAGTGGAAATGAAAGAAAAGAAACTCCGCATCGACGACGCCCTTTCCGCAACCCGCGCGGCTGTGGAAGAAGGCTATGTTCCCGGCGGCGGCACGGCGCTTCTTTCCGCTATTCCCTCCGTCAAGAAACTGGTTGCCACTCTTTCCGGCGATGAAAAAACGGGCGCGGCAATCGTCCTCAAAGCGCTGGAAGAACCCATCCGCCAGATCGCGAAGAACGCAGGCTTCGACGGTTCCGTTATCGTAGACAAAGTCGTCAACGCAAAGAAAGCCAATTTCGGCTTCGACGCGCTGAACAACAAGTATTGCGATATGGTAGAAAGCGGCATCATCGATCCTACGAAAGTTACCCGTTCCGTACTGCAGAACGCGGCTTCCGTAGCGGCAACGCTTCTCACCACCGAAAGCGTGGTAACGGATATCCCCACTCCTCCCGCTCCCGCGGCTCCCGCCGGCGGCGATATGGGCGGAATGTATTGATAAACAAACCGTAAAATAAACTTTAAGGCTCGCGGCATTTCGCCGTGAGCCTTTTCTTATACGAAAAACGGATTTATTTGTTTTTCAGGTACTCGTCTATCGCATGCGCCGCCTTTTTCCCGGCGCCCATCGCCTTGATTACGGTAGCGGCGCCCGTTGCGGCGTCGCCGCCGCAATAAACGCCCTCTATCGACGTTTTTCCGTTTTCGTCCACCTCGATTTCGCCGCGTTTCAAGGTTTCAAGCCCCGCGGTGGTGTTTTTCAACAGCGGGTTCGGCGAAGTGCCGAGCGCCATAATCACGCAGTCCGCTTCAATCGTAAATTCGCTTCCTTCTACGGGCACGGGGGAACGTCTGCCGCTTGAGTCCGGCTCGCCGAGCTGCATGCGCACGCACTCTATCGCGCGTACCCTTCCGTAATCCGCCGCTTTTCTGTCCGTCTGCGGCGTCGGCAAAATGCGTACGGGATTCGTCAGCAAATCGAAAACAATGCCTTCTTCTTTCGCGTGTGCGATTTCCTCCCGCCGCGCCGGCAATTCCGCCTCGCCTCTGCGGTAAACGATATGCACTTCCGCTCCGAGCCGCTTTGCGCACCGCGCCGCGTCCATCGCCACGTTTCCCCCTCCGACGACAACAACCTTTTTCGCCCGCTGTACAGGCGTTTTCGCGCCTTCTTCGGCGGCTTTCATCAAATTCACGCGCGTCAGAAATTCATTTGCGGAATACACGCCGACAAGCTCCTCCCCGCCGATTCCCATAAACCTCGGCAGTCCCGCGCCCGAACCGATAAACACCGCGTCGAACCCGTATTCTTCTTTGAGTTCTTCCAGCGAAATCACTTTTCCTATCACCATATCCGTTTCGATTTTCACGCCCATCGAAAGCAGATTTTCCACTTCGCCGCGCACAATCGATTTCGGCAGACGGAATTCGGGAATGCCGTATACCAACACGCCGCCGGCAACGTGCAGCGCTTCGAACACGGTAACGGAATAACCCTCCTTTGCAAGTTCCCCCGCACAGGTCAACCCCGCCGGGCCGGAACCGATGACGGCAACTTTTTTCTTGTTTTCTCCCCCGGAGAAAAGCGCGCCGGGCTCATTTTTATTCTTCCGCGCATTGTGATAATCGGCGACAAACCGTTCCAGATATCCGATTCCCACGGCTTCGCACCCCGCCTTGATTCCGCGCGTGCATTTTCCCTCGCATTGCGTTTCCTGCGGGCAGACTCTGCCGCACACCGCCGGCAGCGAACTCGACTGTGTAATCGTTTCGTACGCGCTTTCGAAATCTCCCGCCGCGGTGAAAGCGATAAACCGCGGAATGTCTATCCCCACGGGGCACCCGGAGACGCACGGTTTGTTTTTGCAATTCAGGCAGCGTTTTGCTTCGTCTATCGCCGTCTGCGCGTCGTAACCGAGCGCCACTTCTTTAAAGTTCTTATTCCGCTCCGACGGCTCCTGTACGGGCATCGGATGTTTTTTCGGCTGCATATTAAAATCCGGCATACTTTCAATCCTCTTCGCTTCTTGTCTGTCAGACGCGTTCAATCACAACTTCCTGAATAAATTGCACGTTTTTTCCCGTTCCCGCGCTTCGAATTCGCGGAACGCGCCGGAACGCGTCATCGCTTCGTCGAAATCGATTTGGTGGGCGTCGAATTCCGGTCCGTCCACGCACGCGAATTTCATTTTTCCTCCCACCGTAAGGCGGCAGCCGCCGCACATTCCCGTACCGTCAATCATAATCGGATTCATGCTCGCAATCGTTTTCACGCCGTATTTTTTCGTCGTCTGCGCCACGAATTTCATCATCGCAAGCGGACCTATCGTAATCGCTTCGTCAAACGTTTCTCCCGCCGCAAGCATTTCTTCCAGCGGCGCGCACACGTTTCCCTGCCGCGCGTACGAACCGTCGTCCGTCATCACATACAAACGCGACGAAACGGCTTTGAATTCATCTTCCAGTATCACCAGTTCTTTATTGCGGAAACCGATGACGGAAACCACCTCCGCGCCCGCTTCGCGAAACGCCTTTGCCACAGGCAGCGCGATGGCGCACCCCACGCCGCCGCCGACAACGCACACTTTCTTCTGCGCGTCGATTTTCGTGGCGTTGCCGAGCGGTCCCGCAAAATCGGGCAACCGATCGCCTTTTTCCAGCCTGTCCAGCTTCATCGTGGCGGCTCCCACAATCTGAAAAATAATATCCACCGTTCCCTGTTCGCGGTCGTATCCCGCAACGGTTAAAGGAATTCTTTCGCCGTCCTCTTCCGCCCGCAAAATAACAAACTGCCCCGCCTGTGCCTTTTTAGCAATCAGCGGCGCGTAAATTTCCATTTTCGTTACGGTTGCGTTCAATCTTTTTTTCGAAACGATTTCAAATTTTTCTTTCATGCTGCGCCAACCCTCGCTTTTTCCGTTATGATTTATTATAATTCAAAATCGCTTTTTCGTCAAGACTTTCCGAAGTAAAAACACAACAAAAAAAATTTTTCCGCGACAAATCGCCAATTTTCGGCATTTCTCCAAAAAATCGTTTGCTTTTTATTTTTTAAAAGAGTATAATAGTAATCGTTTTTACAAGGAGCTGAAAATTTATGTCCCCCTACGAAATACTTTTACCTCTCGCTTTGATTTTATGTCTTACGAAACTTCTCGGTCTCGGCGCGCATAGAATCGGATTGCCCGCCGTAATCGGCATGCTGATTGCCGGGCTGTTAATCGGACTTTTGAAATTTATCCCGTCCGAAAAATTTCACGAATTGTTTTTCGGCGAAAACATCCGTGCATGGCTTTCCGTGTTCGCGAAAATCGGCGTCGTCCTGATAATGTTTTCTACGGGCTTGGGCACCGATTTAAAAATGCTGAAAGCCTCCGGCACGGCTTCCGTCGTCATCACCACGTTCGGGGTGTTGTTTCCCATGGCGTTCGGAGCCCTTGTCGCATGGGCGTTTCATATCGGTACAAGCCTTTTAAGCAATCTTTTTTACGGCGCCATTTTAACCGCTACGTCCGTTTCCGTTACCGTTGCCGCTTTAAAGGAGCTCGGCAAACTTGAAACGAAAGTAGGCACTTCCATCGTCGCGGCAGCCGTCATCGACGACGTAATCGGCATCATCGTGCTTTCCGTATTAACCGGCTTTACGTCGGAACCGACGGAAGACGCCGGCTCTTTTCTTCCCGTCTGGTGGGAAAACGCCGCCTGGTGGCTGGTGATTTTAAAAATCGTCTGCTTTTTCGTCATTGCCGTTTTCATAGGACTGTTTCTGCGCAAACGTTTCGATAAAATCGAAAACAAATATCCCCACAACCGCCGCGTACCCATTCTTGCCATCTGCGTATGCTTCCTGTACGCCTACGTCGCCGAAAAAATCTTCGGCGTAGCGGACATCACGGGCGCGTACGTCGCGGGATTGATTCTCGGCGGCACGCTGCGGGAAACGCCGTACGTGGAAGTAAAAACCGACGTTCTCGGCTACATGTTCTTCTCGCCTGTATTCTTCGCCACCATCGGCATGAATCTTGATTTTTCGGGATTCACAGGGGCGTTCGCCGCATTCGGACTTTGCTACGTCGTCGCGGCGATTGCGGGCAAACTGATCGGCTGCGGCGCGGCGGCAAAACTTTGCCGTTTTTCGAATAAAGATTCTTTCCGCATCGGCTGCGGTATGATGGTACGCGCCGAAGTCGTTCTCATCTGCACCGATAAAGGCATTTCTTCCGGGCTTGTTTCCCCTGCCGTCTATCCGTTCGTATTCCTTATCATTATTTTAACTTCGGTGCTTGCGCCGCTGCTTTTAAAAATTTCATATAAAAACGAACTTCCCCTTTCGGGCGGCAACGGCGCCTCCGGCGCAAGCGATTCTTTCACCGCCGCAGATCTTGCCCCGTTGGATAATTCGGAAAAAGACGGCAACGCATAACGCGCCCCGCCGATTTGCAATAGCAAACCGCAGGTTTGTCCTGCGGTTTTTCGTATATTCGCATCAAATTATTCTTCCGTCAGCGCCGCAATCAATTCCGCGCGCGTTTTTTCGTAATCCTCATCTTTCACGCGGATTGTTTTTACGAACTTTCCGCCGCGCAGCACCGCCACTCGATCGGCAAGCGCCAATGCTTCTTTTACGCTGTGCGTTACGAAAACAGCCGCCTTTGCTCCTTCCGCCGCGCTTTTCTCTTCCAGCAGCGAAGCGAATAAAGCGATGATTTTCTCCCGAAGCGCAATATCCAGAGCTGAAAACGGTTCGTCCGCAAGCAACAAATCGAACGGCGCCGCAAACGCACGCATCAGCGCCACCCGCTGTTTTTCTCCGCCTGACAACGCGGGCGGGCGTTTGTTTTCTTTATCGGCAAGCCCCGCGCGCGCAAGCAGTTTTTCGCAATACGTCTTTTCTCCGCCGGCAAACGTCAGATTCTTCAAAGCGGTTAAGTTCGGCAATAAAGAAGCTTCCTGAAACACGTATGAACAGCGCGGCGCCGCGCCGCCCGCATACGTAATTTCTCCTTCGTCCGGTGAAACCAGCCCCGACAGAATATTTAAAAGAGTGGTTTTTCCTCCGCCGCTTTCGCCGAGAATACAGAATATCTCGCCGCGGAAAATGTCCGCGGAAACGCCGCTTATCACGGCTTTTCCGTCATAAAACACCGAAACGTTTTTTAAAGATATCAGCACGCCGTTTTCCGTCATTTCACCCTCCTTTCCGCCGCAAGCGCAACGATATTTCCAAGCGTTTCCAGAATCAGCCCCGTCAGCACCACCAGCAAAGTCAGCGCAAACATCCGCGGCATATCCAGATAAATTTTCGCTTCCTGAATGGTACCGCCCATACTTTTAAAGGTATTCGCAACAACTTCCGCCGAAACCACAAGTTTCACCGAAAACGCCAGTGCTCCCGCGCTTTCCCTGAGCGCCTGCGGCGCAATCTGCGGCAGATACATTCCGAATACGCGCTTATGCCACGGTACGCAAAACACCTTGCATACGCGTTTATACTTTTCGTCGATGGAAAAAAGCGCCGATAAAAACCCTGTATATAACATCGGAAACAACGACAAAAACGCCACGATGACGGGCGCTTTTTTCGGCGTAGACCACACGAGAATCATCAATAAAATCGCCATCGTCGGCAACGAACGAAGCGCGGAAACAAACACCGCGGCGAGTTTCCGCGCGGGCACGCACGCATACGCCGCCACCGCCAGCACCGCCGCAGGCAGAACGGAAATCAGAAACGCCTTAAAAACGCGTGCCAGCGTAGAAAAATACGCCGTATAAAACGCTTTGTCGCGCAAAATTCCGCCCATCGCCTTAAACGTTTCTTTCAAGGACGGCATCAACAGCGAATTGCCCGTAAAAACATACGCCGCAGCCCACAACGCAAACAGCGCGAGAAAAGCCAACGCCCCAAAAAGGAGCGTCGACCACACGTTTTTTCTGAAATTATCGCCGTAAATCCCGCGTTTTTTCATTTTGATTCAAGCCGTTATTTCGCAGACGAACGCAGCGTTGCCAGAGGTTCGGCAACCACAAACGCCGCAAACCGGCTGTCCGCGCCAACCTGCGCCGCGCCGGAAATCGCCACAAGATTCACCTTGTCAGCCGCTGCGTCGGCTTCGTTTTCAATCACCAGAAAAGGAATTTCATACTTCTTCAGGATCATTTTAAGCACCATTCCGGGCACGTTCGGCAGCTGTACCACGCCTACCTGCTTGCCGATGAGCGCTTTCAGCGCCTCGCCGTCTTTAAAATCGTCCGTCTTTCCTTTGGAAAGAATAAACAGATTGCCGTGCGTTACCGTGCCCAGCATCTGATATTTTTCCCCTTTTCCGAGCAGTTTCGCCGCCGCGTTCACGGGAAGAATACAGAAATCCGCGTTCTTTGTTTCGTCCGCGTTGTTCACGTACGTCTGAATCGTGGAAGCGTCCACTACATGATACGATACGATTTCGCTGTTTTCCTTGATCATTTCCGCCAGAGCCAGCGCGGGCGCGCCGTCGGGCGAATACACGGTTACTTTTTCGGGCGTTGCGCTGTCCTCGGTAACCTTTGCAGGCGTATAATAAAACGCGTCCGCCGTTTCGGGAGCGTTCGCCCCCATCATCCCTTTCAGCACCGCTTTCACGTTTTCTTTTTCCGTCTGCGCCGCAATAAACTTCACGTTGCAGTTTTTCACCACTTCCGCCGTCAGATTTTTCGCGTTGAACGCAGGCGTCAGTCCCTCCGTCAATTTTCCGGAAATCGAAGAAATAATCTCGCTCGCCGCGGCGTTTTTCAGATATGCGTCCGCATTGTTCAGTTTCGCGATAAATTGATTCGTATACGCGGGATACTGTTCCGTAAACGATTTTTTCGCCACGATCACCGCCTGCGGATACCCGCCCTCTTCTCCGTACAGAGCCTGCAGACTTCCGGTGATATACAGCTTGTCGCCGCCATCCGTCGTGCCGCCTTCTTCTTTCGAACACGCCGCAACGGAAACCGCGCAGGCTGCCGCCAGAACGCATGCCGATAATTTTGCAATGAATTTTTTACTCATTTTTTAATACTCCTTCCGCATAACGCGATTCATTTTTTTCCGATTTCTCCGCGATACCGATGCGATATCCCGCCGTTACATTTTTCCGAACAAAGCTTTTACCGAAACGCCTTCGATTTTTCCGAGTTTCCCCGTCAGCGCGTTCGTAATTTCCACGGGCGCGTCCAGCGCCACCGAAAGCACCGAAACGTTTTTTTCTTTGTACGGAATCCCCATGCGCCCGATGATATAGCCGCCGTAAAGAGATAACGCGCCGTTCACTTTTTCCGCAGCTTTTCTGTCGGTTACCAGAATACTCACCACCGAAATGCGGCTTACTTTTTCCGCTGCGGCGGTATTTTCCTTTTCGTGTTTATTTTCTTCCGTCTGCATAAAAAAATTCTCCTCCGGCACATTCCGCGCGCGAAAGAGAATAGAATTTTTCCATGTCGGACGAATTTTCCGCCGTTACGGAAGGAATCTTCCCGCCGCTTATGCTTATCGTCTTTGTTCAAATCATTCCGTTCTTTCGCCGTCGGATAAAATCTTTCGGTTCAAGTTTTTGTTTTCAGTCAAAGTATAGCACGTTTTTTCCGCCGCTGTCAAGCGTTTGATTCGTCATTTTTCGAAAATCAAAATTTTTCGCGGCAATATTCATTATTTTTTCACCGCCACGGCAAGATGAATGGGTTTTCCCTGTTCCACCCATCTTTTTTCGTATTCCGTTTCTATATTTCCCGCGGGATTCCCGTTTTTATGCAAATCGTAATCCGCGGTTAAAATTTCAAAACCCGCCGCAGCATATTCGTCCAGCGAAAAATCAAAGAAATCCCTATCGTCGGTTTTCTGAATGATTTTGCCGCCGGGTTTGAGTAATTTTTTGTATTTTTCCAGAAAATTCCGATGCGTAAGCCGCTGCGTCGCATAGCCGAGTTTCGGCAGCGGCGTCGAAAAATTCAGATAAATCGCGTCCAGCGAATTTTCGGGAATATAACACGGCAGACACTCCGCGCGGATATTCAGAAATTTCACGTTGAAAACGCCCTCCGCGGCGACGCGCTCCATCGGCGTTAAAATCACGTTGCTCATCTTTTCCAGCGCGAGAAAATTCGTATCGGGACGCGCTTTCGCCGTTTCGATAATAAAGCCGCCCTTTCCGCATCCGATTTCAAGTTCCGTCGGGTTGCCGTTGCCGAATGCCGCGGAAAAATCGATCAAAGCCCGATAATTTTCCGCCGCTTCTTTCATATTCAGTATTCCCGCCGTGCCTTTTGCCAGCAGCAAATCTCCGCACGCCGCCATTCTTTCGTCAAAATTGCGCTTTCTGCGCATCCGCATGGACATAAAAGTTTGTTTCCTTTGTTATAATATCACTGCAAAATCCCGCTTTTCGGCAAGAAAAAGCGCTTTCAGTTTTTCCCCGTACTGCCGAATCCGCCCGCGCCGCGCGCCGTATCCGAAAGCTCGTCCGCTTCATAAAACGAAGCTTTTAAAAACGGCGTAATCACCAGCTGCGCAATACGCTCTCCCGCGCCGATCGTCTGTTCTTTCCCGGAATGATTATGCAGCGCCACCATCACTTCGCCGCGATAGTCCGAATCCACCACGCCCACTTTGTTCGCGGGCGCAAGCCCGCGTTTCGTCGCCAGACCGCTCCGCGCGTAAATCAGTCCCGCATATCCTTCGGGCACTTCCAGCGCAAGCCCCGTATGTATCATTTTCGTTTCGCCGGGCAAAAACGTTACGTCGCCGTCCGTTACCGCATACAAATCCGCGCCCGCCGCCGCTTCCGAGCCGTACACGGGCAAAACCGCTCTTTCGTCCAGTTTCTTTACCTTTACTTTCGTCATGTTTTTCTCCTTTTTCAGGTACTATGCCACGCATAATTATTATGCCACGCAGAATACTTAATGTAAAACCGAAATACCTGTTTATTATACCAAAAATCGCAGAAAAAAGCAAGTATTTTCATCCGTTCCGCATAAAAAGCACGCCGGAAACGCAAAGGAGAAAAAGCGTTTACGGCGTGCCGCACATAAAAAAATCAAGGAGAAATAAGGAGAAAATCAGGCAAACAACAAATCGAGCAACATAATCACGCAAAACCCGACGGAAAACGAAAAAAGTGTTAAGGAGTCGCGCTTTCCGAACGCGTCGGCAATCAGTTCTGTAACGGTAACGGCGGTCATCGCGCCCGCGGCAAAAGCCAGCGCGAACGCCATATATCCCCCGCCCGAAAACAAAACCGCGCCAAGCATTGCGCACGGAATTTCCACCGCGCCCGAAAGCGTCGACAAAATAAAGCTCCGGCTTTTCGAAAATCCGTGTTTATTCAGCGGATACGCAAGGCAAAACCCTTCGGGAAAATTCTGTATACCGATTCCCAGCGCAAGCATCAGCCCGGGAAGAACGCCTCCGGAAAACGCCACGCCCACAGCCAGACCTTCGGGAACGTTATGAAGCGTAACCGAAGCATATAAAAGCCCCACTCCGCCCGCATTGTCGCCGCGTTTCAAAAACAGCAGATTTACAAGGCTCACAAGGGCGGCGCCGCCGAAGAAACCGCCGCTTACCAGCCAGGCGGAACCTCGCGCGGGCACTTCCAGCGCAGGCAAAAGGAGAGAGAAAAATGCCGCGGAAAGCATTACGCCCGCAGAAAAACCGTCAAACGCCTTTTTTGATTTTCTGTTTTCGCCGTTTACGAAAAACACCAGCGCCGCACCGAGCACCGTCAGCGCGAACGCCCCCGCGGCGCCGAAAAATGCCTGTATAAAAACGGGAAATCCGGAAAATTTCATCATCGGTACAACCTCTTTCGGCGAATCCGCGGCAAACCCTGCGCCGCTATCCGCCTTACTATCATTCTATGCAGGAATTTTCCGCGGCGTACCGCTAAAAACGCACAGGTCCGGAAATCATCGTTTTTTCTGACTTTTTATTCAAGTTTGTATCAATTTTTTCGATTATCCATTATACTATTATGGAAATTTTTTTATGTTTTCACAAACACAATCGTTTTACTTGACGAAATCCTTTCAATTTGGTATACTTTTTGTCAATCAACAATCGAAAAAATAAATAATTACGGAAAATAAAAATATGGCACACGCAAGAATCGAGAGCGATTCCATAGGCTCTCTTGAAATTCCCGAAAACGTATATTACGGCGTTCAGACCGAAAGAGGTTGCAGAAACTTCGATATCACCGGAATTAAAATGAACGGTCGTTTTATTAAAAACATCGTCAGAATCAAAAAAGCGGCGGCTATCGTCAATGCAAAAGCCGGTTCGATATCCGAATCCACGGCGGAAGCCATCGTAAAAGCCTGCAACGAAGCTTTAAGCGGAAAATTCGACGCCGATTTCGTAACCGACGCCATTCAGGGCGGCGCAGGCACCACCGTGAACATGAACGTGAACGAAGTCATCGCAAACCGCGCCACGGAGCTTCTGGGCGGCAAAAAAGGCGAATACCTCTGCCATCCCAACGATCACGTGAATTGTTCTCAATCCACCAACGACGTCATCCCCACCGCGGGCAAAATGACGGTAATCGAATTTTCGGAAGAACTGAAAAAGACTTTAACCTCTTTAATCGAATCGCTGGAAACCAAAGCCCGCGAATTCGACGACGTAATCAAAATGGGCAGAACGCAGCTGGAAGACGCCGTTCCCATCCGTTTGGGGCAGGAATTCAAAGCCTATGCTTCGGGCATCGGAAGAAACCTTCGCCTGATTGAAAAGTCTTTGAACGAAATGCGCACGGTAAATATCGGCGGCACGGCAATCGGCACGGCGATTAACGTCAAAAAGGAATACCTTGACGGCATCGTTCCCGAACTCAATAAAGAAACCGGCTACAATTTAAAACAGGCGGAAGATTTAATCGACGCCACGCAGAACACCGACGGATTTGTTTTCGTTTCCGGTACGCTGAAAACGCTGGCGGTTACCCTTTCGAAGATGTGCAACGATCTTCGTCTTTTGGCAAGCGGACCGAAAACGGGTTTCGAAGAAATCATCTTACCGGCAAAACAGAACGGCTCCTCCATCATGCCGGGCAAAGTCAACCCCGTCATTCCCGAAGTCGTTTCGCAGGTTGCATTTTCCGTGATCGGCAACGACACGGCGATAACGCTTGCCGCGGAAGCCGGGCAGCTTGAATTAAACGCATTCGAACCTGTGATTTTCTACAAACTTTTCGAATCGCTGCACACTTTGAACAACGCGGTTAAAACGCTCGTTACGAATTGCATCGAAGGTATTCAGGTAAATCGCGAACGCTGCGCAGCGCTTGTTTACGAAAGCGTCGGCACGGTAACGGCGCTCAATCCGTATATCGGCTATAAAAAGGCGGCGGAACTTGCCAAGGAAGCATTGAAACGCAACGTAAAAATCAAAGATCTCGTCATCGAAAAACATATGATGGACGAAGAAACTCTGGAAAAAATTCTCAATCCCTATGCCATGACGGAACCCAAGGAAAGCATATAATTTTTACGCCGCGACGTTTGCCTGCGTAACGGCAAATAAAATCAAAAACCGGACAATCGCTCTGTAAGCGGCTGCCCGGTTTTTCGTTGTATTGCAAAGAAAGATTACTTTGCCATTTCGTCCACGTAATCGTCGTAGGTAACGCAGCGGTCGTATTTTTTGGCGCCAGTAAGCGCGTCGATTTCGATAATGCGGTTGCACACCGTATTCATCAGTTCCTGGTCGTGCGAAGTAAGAAGCATGCAGCCTTTATACGAACTGAGTCCGTTATTCAGCGCCGTAATCGATTCCAGATCGAGGTGGTTGGTCGGCTCGTCGAAAATCAGGAAGTTGCTCCCCTCCAGCATCATTTTCGCCAGCATACATCTCACTTTTTCGCCGCCGGAAAGCACTTTCGCTTTTTTCAGCGCTTCTTCGCCCGAAAACAGCATTCTTCCCAGCCAGCCGCGCAGATATTCTTCATAGTGGTCTTTCGAATACTGAGAAAGCCATTCCACCAGATTTAAATCGCAATTTTCAAAAAACTCGTTGTTGTTCTGCGGAAAATACGAAGTCGTAATCGTCTTTCCCCACGTTACGCTGCCGCCGTCCGCCTGTTCTTTCCCGGTAAGCACGTCGTAAAGCATCGTAATCGTCGTGCTTTTATCGCATAAAATACCGATTTTTTCATTTTTTTGCACACTGAAAGAAAGATTTTTAAAATACCCCTCTTTCGTCAGATTTTCCACGATGAGAATGTCGTTGCCGATTTCCCGTTCGAATTTGAAATCGATATACGGATATTTTCTGAGCGACGGCTTAAAATCGCTGATCGTCAGCTTTTCAAGCTCTTTTTTTCTGGAAGTCGCCTGTCGCGATTTCGAAGCGTTTGCGGCGAATCTCGCAATGAATTCCTGCAACTCTTTCGCGCGCTGTTCGGCTTTCTTATTCTGTTCCTTCTGCTGCCGCGCCAGAAGCTGGCTCGTCTGGTACCAGAAATCGTAGTTGCCTACGTACATATCGATTTTCCCGAAATCCACGTCGCAGATATTCGTGCACACCTTGTTCAGGAAGTGCCGGTTATGCGATACGATGATAATCGTGTTTTCGAAATCCATCAGATAATTTTCCAGCCAGCGCACCGTTTTGATATCGAGGTTGTTCGTAGGCTCGTCCAGAAGCAGCACGTCGGGGTTTCCGAACAATGCCTGCGCCAGCAGAACGCGCACCTTCTGTTTTGCGTCCAGATCCGCCATTAGAGAATAATGCAGCTCTTCGGGAATTTCCAGAGCGTTCAGAAGCTGCCCCGCCTGATATTCCGCGTCGTATCCGCCCAGCTCGGCAAACTCTCCTTCCAGTTCGCCCGCGCGGATGCCGTCCTCTTCCGAAAAATCGGGATTCGCGTACAAAGCGTCCTTCTCGTCCATAATGTCCACCAGTTTTTTAAACCCGAGCATTACGGTCCGCAATACCGTTTCGTTATCGTATTTGTTCTGATTTTGCTGTAAAACGGACATACGCTCGTTTTTATCCAGCGTAACGTACCCTTTCTGCGGTTCGATTTCTCCGGAAAGCACCTTTAAAAAAGTAGATTTTCCGGCACCGTTCGCGCCGATGATGCCGTAACAGTTGCCTTTCGTAAACTTTAAATTTACGTCCTCGAATAATTTTTTGCTGCCGAATTGTAAACTGACTCCGGTAACCTGTAACATTGCCTCTCCTTATATCCTCCGCCCGCGCACTATTCCGCGGCACGGCACAGAAAAAAGCCGCCGGACGTCCCCGACGACCATTTTTACGTTTTTTCCGCCGTATTCAAACGGTTATTTCACAATTTTCTCCAGCTCGCGCACAATATCTCCCACGGTGGTCAGTCCGTCGAGATCCTCTTCGGGAATCGTAATTCCTTCTTCGTCCTCGAGGCGGCTTAACAGTTCCACCATATCGAGAGAGTCTGCGCCGAGATCTTCGATCACGTTAGAGTCCATCGTAATTTTTTCCGCGGAAATATTCAACGCTTCCGCAAGCATATCGCGTACTTTTTCAAACATAAAAGTTTCCTCCGTAAGATAAGTTTTTTGTATCAAATCTATTTTAATATGTGCGCGCGCAAAAGTCAAGCTTTTTCCCGCGTTTTTCCGCTTTTCGTTAAAAATCGCCCGATTTTTCACAAAAAACTTCCAAAGCGGCAGCAACCCGGCGTTACCATTCCAATTTGTAGCACATGCCTTTTTTTAAATTTCCCACAACGCCCATCGCGTACTTTCCGCCGTCGAACGTCAGCCGCATCACTTCTTCCGCGTCCTTTTTCGTAACCGCGTTGATCGCGTTCAGCCGTCCCGCAAAGTCGTATTCTCTTCCCGAAAGCAGCATTTCTTTTCCGTAAAGCAGCATCTGCGACGACGTACTCTCCTGCGAAAACAGCAACGCCGATTTCATCTGTTCGCGCCCGCGCAGAAATTCGTCCTCCGTAATTCCGCCGTCTTTCAATTCGCGGATGCATTTCGAAATCGCTCCGAGCGCCTGTTCCGCCTTTTCGGGATTCACCCCCGCGTACACAATCAGATTTCCGCATTCCTCATACGCCGAAACGTACGAATATACCGAGTACGCCAGCCCCGCTTTTTCCCGCACTTCCTGAAACAACCGCGAGCTCATTCCTCCGCCGAAAATGCCGTTGAACGTCTGCAACGCGTCGCACAACGAATCGTCCCGTTTCAGCGCAGGGAACGCCGCGGCGATATGCGTCTGTTCGATTTTTTTCGGTTTTTTCAAAATTTTGCAGCCGAATTCCGTATTCCGTTGCGGCGCGGGCGTTCCGCCCCGCTTCAACGCCGAAAAATACTTGTCCGTCAACGCTTCGGCAAGCGCGAAATCCACGCCGCCCGCAAACACCACCGCCATGTTTTCCGGGTGATAATACTTTTCTTTGTATTTTTCAATGTCGCTTTTCGTGAACCCTTTCACGTTTTCCGCAGGACCGAGTATATTTCTGCCGTACCCGCTTTTGCCGTAAATCGCGTTGTACAACACGTCGAAACACAAATCGTCCGGCGTATCCTCGTTCATATTGATTTCTTCGCACACAACGCCTTTTTCTTTCTCCGCTTCGTCCTTAGGATACGATGCGTTCAGAAACATATCGAACAACAGTTCGCACGTCTCTTTCGTATGGTCGGATGTGCATTTCGCATAGTAACAGGTCAGTTCTTTCGCCGTAAACGCGTTCACCTGCGCGCCGATTCTGTCAAACGCGTCGGAAATTTCAAACGCCGTTTTATCCGGCGTGCCTTTAAACTGCATGTGTTCGATGAAATGCGAAATACCGTCCTCTTCGTCCGTTTCGTTCGCCGCGCCCGTTTTCACCATCACGCCCGCGGAAACGGAAAGCAACCCTTCCATTTTCTTCACTACAAGCTTCAGCCCGTTTTCGTAAGTTTTTACTTTCAGCATATTTCGTTTTTCTCCCGTTTGTTTTTTCTTGTTTTTATTGCGGCGCCGCCGTTGCCGACAGACATTCCGAAACCGTTACCGCTTTCAGAGAATGCGTTCTGTAATAAGCAAGCACGTCTTTCAACGCCGCCGCCGTCTGCTTCGTGGGGTGCATCAGAATAAAATCCCCGTCCGTCGTCTTTTCCGTCGCCCGACGAAAAATCAGCGAAGCGTCATGATCCCGCCAGTCGACGGTATCGCGAGACCATAAGATGACTTTCATTTTCAATGCCGCCGCGGCAATCAGCGTATTCTTCCCGTACGCGCCGGAAGGCGGCGCAAACAGCGTCGGCTTGGTTCCCGTAAGCTTTTCCGTAATCAGATTGCAGTTTTCTATTTCTTCTTTATTCTGTTTCAAAGAAAGCGCGGCGTGATCTTTATGAAAATATCCGTGATTTCCCGTTTCGTGCCCCGCCGCCTTGATGTCGTTCAGGCACCTCTCGTTATCGTCCGCCCAGCACCCGCCCACAAAAAACGTAGCTTTCGCGTTTTCCTCGCGCAGGATTTCGAGAATTTCATACACGACCGGCGTGTTTTCGTACACGTTGAACATCAGACACACCGTCCCCGTTCCCGCGCCGCCGCGACGATACACGTTTTCCTCCGCCGCTGCGGAAACGGTTCCGCCGTCCTCGTAAAAACACGCGACGCCCACCGCAAACAAAATCAATGTCAGAGCGAAATTCGTAAGAGCCGTTGCCATGCCGTACCGGTTTGCGCTTCTTTTCCGTGTTTTTCTTTTCATGCTTTCACCGCCTTTTTCCGTTCTCATCATATTTTATGGCGGAAAAAAATCGGTTATGCCCGAAACGCCGCGCGGATAAGCGACAAAATTTACTTGAATTTTACGATGGTAACGACTCCCTCGCCTTCGCCGTAAACGCCGAGTCGGTATTCCTTCACGCGTTTATCCTTTCGCAGCAGCTCGTGAATCGCCGCCCGCAGCTTTCCCGTTCCCACGCCGTGCACGATACGCACTTCTTCCAGGTTGGATACAATCGCGGAATCCAGAAACGTTTCCACGTCCGCCACGGCTTCTAAAACCGTCTCGCCGATCACGTTGATTTCCAGCGCGGGCGCAAGTCTCGGCGCAAGATTTTTCGTGATTTTCACGTCGCCCCGCCCGATTCCCGGCTTTCCCTTTCCTTTCCCGTTTCCCGCGGAAGACCCCGCCGCAGTATTATTTTGCCCGTTCCAGCCGTTTATAAGCGTGGAAAGCGAGGAAATTTTCACGCGCAGCTTAATTTCGCCGCAGGCGACTTCCGCTTCGTTTTTTTCCTTTCGGACGGAGAGCACTTCTCCCGCCTTTCCCACGGTATCTATCAGCACTTTATCGCCGGGTTTCAGCTTATTTTTATCCGCGGGCGCGTATTGAGGCTTGCTTTCTTCCTCCGCCTCCGCTTCGTACGCCTTGGAAAGCAGCTTATTTTTCAGCGTGCGCGCCTTAATCAGGTCGCCTTCGGTAAGTTCCGATTTATCGAACAACGCTTCCATTTCGGAAAGCAATTCTTCCGCCTGCGCGGCTTTTTCCGCCACTTTGCGCCGAAGTTCCGCTTTTGCGCCCGCCTGCAGTTTTTCGCGTTCCGCGGCAAGCTTCTTTCTTTCCTCGTCCGCCGCGGTGATTTTTTCTTTCAGTTCGGCTACTTCGCGCGCGCTTTCTTTCGTCAGTTCTTCCGCTTTCAGACGGCTTTCTTCCGCCCGCCGCACAATGTTTTCCAGCTTCTGCGAATCCTCCGATAAATACGATGCCGCAGCCGTTAAAATCTCTTCTTTCAGCCCCCATTTTCTTGCAATCGCCAGAGCGTTGCTCGAACCCGCCAGTCCCAAACGGATTACGTACAGCGGCTGCAACGTTTTCGAATCGAACTGCATGGAAGCGTTTTCGATGTCTTTCGCCGTAAACGCAAACTCTTTCAGCGAAGAATAATGCGTGGTAACGATACCCGTACAGCCCGTTTTCAGCAGATATTCCACCACCGCGCGGGCAAGCGCCTGTCCTTCTTCGGGGTCCGTTCCTCCGCCGAGCTCGTCAAGAAGCACCAGCGAATTTTTATCCGCTTTCTCCACGATTTCCGAAAGATTCTTCACGTGCGACGAAAACGTGGAAAGGCTTTCTTCTATACTCTGCGCGTCTCCCACGTCGCAATAAATTTCTTTGAATACGGCAACGTTCGCGCGCCTTGCGGGAATAAACAGCCCGCATGCCGCCATCAGGCAGAACAACCCCACCATTTTTAACGTAACCGTCTTGCCGCCCGTGTTCGGTCCGCTCACCAGCAGCCAGCGATATTCCGCCCCCAGCGCAAGCGTAACCGGCACCACTTTCTTTTTATCGATTAACGGATGCCTGCCTCCGTCGATTTCAATCACGCCTTTTTCGTTCGTTTCCGGGCGCACGGCGGCAAGCGAATACGCGTATTCCGCCCGCGCGTAACACCCGTCAATCTCTTCCAGAATCTCCTGCGCCGCCGTCAGTTCCTCTTTCATCCTCCCCAGCCGCACAGACATATCCTTGAGGATCCGCTCCACTTCTTCCCGTTCGTCAAGGTGCAGCGAACGCAGCTCGTTATTCATTTCCAGCACTTCTTCCGGTTCGATGAAAAACGTCGCGCCCGAAGAAGAACGGTCGTGAATAAACCCTTTCACGTTGCGTTTGTATTCCGCACGTACGGGCAGCACGTAACGGTTGTCGCGCATTGTTACGATGCCGTCCTGCAGATACTTTCCTTCCGCGCCCGTCAGATATTCGCCGAGGCGCGCTTTGATACGCTCGTTCAGTGCGCGGATATCCCGCCTCAGCGCAAACAGCTTTTCGCTGGCGTGATCAGAAAGCTCGTCCTCGCTCACGATTTTTTCGAAAATATCGTCCTCCAGATTCCTGTCGTAATACAATCTGTCGGCATACGCTTTCATCAGAGTGATTTCTTCGTCGGAAACGCCCGCAATCGAATCCCGCGCAATCCGCACCGAACGAAGCAACCGTCCCGCCGCCAGCAATTCCGCGCAGGACAAAGCCGCGCCTTTCTGCGCCCGTTCCAAGCTGTCGCCCAAAGGTTCGAAAAATTCCACTTTGGAAAGCCCGTAGCTAAACAGCAGCTTCACGCATTCGCCCGTAAGCGCCAGCCGCCGCTTCGTTTCCGCTATCGTGTCGGCGGGCATACAGTTTTTCAAACGTTCTTTTCCGCCCTCCAGCGTGGCGAAACCTGCCGCTGATTCCAGAATTTTATTCAGTTCCGTCTTTTCAATCGCTTTCAGATTCATAATTGATTCGTCTTTTCCTTCACAGCACGCTGTTTTTCGCATGCCCGTACGTATAATTTTTAAATTTGTTTTTCTGTTCTTCTTCGTCGCCGCAAAGCGCTATCGTGCCCGCAACGTCCCGTTCGCACGTACAATCGATCAGCGGCGTCGCCCCTTCCGGCGCCCCGCTTACAAGATTCGCACAGTTAAAAATTTCAAACCGGCACTCTCCCAGCCCGTCTTTATATCTCCGCACGGGAAAAGCCCTGCCCGCTTCGTCCGTCAGCGTATAAAAATCCCGCTTATCGCACGCGCCGCACGTTTTCCCGAACGGACAGTAACAAAGATCCATCGTTTTTATATCGCCCGAATCCAATGCCGACACCGCAACGCCGGGCGCGATTTTCTGCGCCGTCCGCGCGATTTTTTGCTGTTCAGCCGCAGAAATTTCTTTGGATAAAACAATCGCCGTCAAACCTTCCGTCTGCAGCATTTCCCGCAACGCCGCCACATTCGTGAGGTTTGCGCCCGTACCGAAAATCAACTTTGTACGGTACTTTTTCGCAAATTCCGCCCCCGAATAATTTTCCGCGTAAATACCTTCGATGCAGCCGCTTTTTACGGCTTCCGCAATCGCTTTTTCCGTCTCCGCCGTCGCATACGCGGGATAGTAAATGTATTTTCCCGCATTTTCGTCCGTCGGAATTTCCCCGAAAAGCTCCTTGAGATACGCCTTAACGCCGTCCTCACCGCCGAAAAACCGCGTATAATCGTCCGGTTTCGCTATCCTGAATCGCATGTTCTTTTCTTTCCCGGTAAATCGCCGCGCTATCGCCGCAACGCCCAAGCAAGTTGCCTCAACCGCACCGCCGTTATTTTCGGTAAGTACCGCGTCGTAACGTTCAAAAAACGCCGCGGCGTCAAGTTTTCCGCGTTCTTCGTCCGTTTTCGCATAAGAATCCGCCAGCGCGGCGTAAAACTCCCTTCGGAATGCGTTTAAAAGAGACTTCGGTAAAAACGCGTTTTTCGTTTCGATTTTCGAAAAATTCACTTCGAACGGCAGCCCGTCCGTTTTTCTGAAACACTCCGCAATTTCTTCTTCCGTCAACGCCCGATTTTCCGCTTTGCCGAGAACGTCCGCCGTTTTCACGGTAATTCCGCCGCATTTTGCGAAGCCGCGCTCGCCCTCGTTCATGGAAACGTCGATAAAAATCGCCCGTTTTTTCTGCACGGAAAGCACGCGCGCAAGCGACTTCGTATCGGTGGTAACAAAAACGCCGTCGCCGTTTTTCAGTCTTTCCTTCGACGAAATAAACATTCCCCGCGCGGCAAAACCGCCTTTTCCCGCACCAAGCGACGCCTTTCCCGCAAACGACGCTCCGCCGATTTCTTTTTTATCCCGCAGAATTTTAAACGCGTCTCCCGCGGAAAATTCTTCGCGCGTTTCCACGAAATATTTTCCGTTCACCACTTTCACAACGCCCGCTTTTTCGCCGATATGCCCCTGCACGTACGGCGAAAGCAACCGCTTATCCTGCCCGAATCCAAGCCCCTGCGTATAATTTCCGCGGTTATACGCGCGTTTCAGATCGGAAAGCGCGCGCGACTTTTCCGCTTCATCCGCCCCGCCGAAAATCTTACTGTAGTACAAAGCGGCAGCCGCAACGTATTCTTTCCGCCGCATCCGCCCCTCTGTTTTAAACGACTTCACGCCCGCTTCCGCCAGTTTCGGCGCCGCCTCGCCTAAGCACAAATCGGAAAGCGACAGCGCGTAATACTTCCCGTCGCTTCCGCGCGTTTCGCAGCTTCCGGCTTTCCCGTTCGCACCGGAATAAGCTTTTTCCGCGCAGTTTTTTTCTTCGTTTTCCGCCCCGGCAACGCCCGCGCGGTCGTACGCATACTTTTTACGGCAAGGCTGCTTGCACCTGCCGCGGTTTCCGCTTTGTCCGCCCGCAAACGACGAAAAATAGCATTGTCCCGAAAAACAAGTGCACAGCGCCCCCTGCACAAACGCTTCCGTTTCGATAATCTTCGTAATTTTTTCTATTTCTTCGAATTTAGTCTCGCGGGCAAGAATCACGCGCGAAAACCCGCACTCTTTCGCAAACAAAGCTCCGTTTTCGTTGCACACGCCCGCCTGCGTGCTCAGATGCAGTACGATTGCGGGATAAACTTTCTTTATCGCCCTCCCCAGAAAAATATCCTGCATGATAATCGCGTCCGCGCCGAAACTCCACACTTTTAAAAGCGCGGCAACAAATTCCCGCAACTCTTCGTCTTTCGCCAGCGTGTTCATCGCCACGTACACTTTCGCGCCGGAAAGATGCGCCTCGCGGATAATTTCTTTCAGGCTTTCGTCGTCGAAATTTTCCGCCCCGGCCCGCGCCGAAAAACTGCTGTAACCAAGATATATCGCGTCCGTGCCCGCGCCGAGAGCCGCCCGCGCGCATTCGATATTCCCCGCGGGAGATAATATTTCCACCGATTCTCTTTCCATGCGTACGTTATCTTCCTATGCTTTTCGAAATCAATTCTTCCGCTGCGTCGTAGCCCATGCTCTTCAGGCGGAAATTTCTCGCCGCCACTTCGATGATGATGGCAAGATTCCGCCCCGGCGATACGGGAATCACGATTTTGGGAATCTTCACTCCCAGAATTTCTTCCGTGCTTCCCTCGTCTCCCACGCGGTCGTATTCCTTTCCTTCCTGCCAGCGCTCCATTTCGATTTCCATATCGATTTTCTTCTCGTCCAGCACCGAACCTGAACCGTACATGCTCTTCACGTTGATAATGCCGATGCCTCGAAGCTCCATAAAATAACGGATCATATCGGGCGCCGAACCGTACAATTCGTTGGTGATTTCCCGGATCAGCACGCTGTCGTCCGCAATCAGCCGATGTCCGCGCTTGATAAGTTCCATCGCGGTTTCGCTCTTTCCTACGCCGCTTTTACCGGTCAGCAGCACGCCCACGCCGAAAACTTCCATCAGCACGCCGTGGTTTCTCGTCGTCGGCGCCAGAACGCGGTTTAAATGAATATATAAATCGCTCATCAGATCGGTCGTCGGTTTCGGGCTTCTGAAAATCGGGCATTTAACCTTTCTCGCCTCTTCGGCAAGTTCGGGCAAAACCGGCAAATCGCGGCTGAGAATGATACACGGAATTTCTCCCTGCGCCAGCAAATCGGCAATCTTTTTGCGGCGGACGTCCTCCGGGAAGGAGCGGAGATATTCGTGTTCCGCAAAGCCCAGCACCTCCACGCGGCTCGTATCGAAATAATCGAAGAACCCGGCAAGCGCCAGTCCGGGGCGTTCCACGCTCTTGCTCGAAAGCGTTATTTCTCCTCTGCCCGCGTATACGATTTCAAGATGCAGATCTCCCGCGAATTTATCCAGTTTCAGTCTTTCCGTTACATGTTGCGTCATTTGTGTTTTTCCTCCGGCGGCTTTCAGCCGCGCTCTTTTTTCTCCGCTTTTTTCCGCGCGCTCAATCGTGCGAAAATCCGTATTTCTCGATGATTTTCCCCACGGCGTTTTCGTTGTTCGTCGCGGGAAACACGCTCACTCTTTTTTTCATTTCCTCGTTGCCGTTTTTTACGCAAAATCCTTTTCCCGCCGCTTTCAGCATTTCTTCGTCGTTCAGCTGATCGCCCGCGGCAATCGTTTTTTCCATCGGAATATGATAATAATCCGCCATAAATTTCAGCGCCGTACCCTTATTGCACGATTTCGATAAAATTTCGATATATCTCAGCGTGCTCCTCGTTACCCAGAACCTCTCCCCGAATTTCGCCTGATATTTATCCAGCAAATCACGGTGTTTATCCAGATCTTCCACGATAATCAGCAGCTTGTTTACTTTCTCGTTCTTTTTGCGTATCAGCGCGGAAAGCGGCTTATCGAGCACGGGAATCGCCTTCACTCTGCAGCTTGATTCATATCTTGCCAGCGTTTCGTCGTCGCGGTTCGCGTAGTACGTTCTGCCCGTATAAAATTGCAGATGCACGCCGTCCTTTTCCACAAATTCCGCGATTTCCGCCGCGTCCTTTGCCGAAAGCGAATTTTCATAGAGAATATCTCCCGTACTAAGGTCGGATACCAGCGCGCCCGCATACGAAGTCGCTATTCCTTTCACGCCGAGTTCCGCCGCGATTTTTTCCACGGACGGCAGCATGCGCCCCGTACAGATACAGAATTTCCCGCCCGCCGCCATATACCTTTGTATCGCTTCGTACGTTTCTTGCCCCACCGATTTATCGTCTTTCAATAAAGTTCCGTCCAGATCGGATGCGATCAGTCGGTAATCGAGTTTTTCTTTCATTTGTATTTTCCCTTGCGTTTCTTACGTAATTTTCAAAAATTTTCTTCGAAATATTTTTTGATGTTTTTTGCCAGCTTTTCGCCGATTCCGGGCACCGCCGCAAGCTCTTCTTCGCTTGCCTGCGCCACGTTTTCCACGCTTCTGAACGTTTCTAAAAGCGCCTTTCTCTTCTCTTTTCCCACGCCTTCGATTTCTTCGAAACGCGACGTCAGATTCCGCTTGTCGTGCAGCGTACGGAAATAGGTAATCGCAAATCTGTGCGCCTCGTCGCGAAGCCGTTGCAGCATTTTCAGCGCGTAATCTCTGCGGTCTATCTTTACGCTTTCTTCGCTATGCAGCGTAAACACTTCCTCTTCCCGCTTGGCAAGCGAAACGAGGTCTATTCCCGTAACGTTCATTTCGTCGAAAATCTCTTTTACGGAAGATAACTGTCCTTTACCGCCGTCGATAACGATTAAATCGGGTTTTTGAAACCGCTCCTCTTCCTCCGTGCCCAGCTTTGCAAGCCTGCGCCTTAAAACTTCCTGCAACGAAGCGAAATCGTTTGCGCCCTCCACCGTTTTTATGCGGAATCTGCGGTAGGAATTTCTGTCCGGCTCCCCGTCGGAAAACACCGCCATCGAACCCACTTTATCCACGCCGCTGATATTCGAAATATCGTAACACTCCATGCGTTTGGGGTAGCGGGAAAGGGAAAGCAGCGTTTTCAGCCGCTCGCACGCCGCCGTCGTCATGTCGTCCTTGTGTTTTATCCTGTCTACCGATTTTAAAAGATAATCTTCGGCGTTTTTTGCGGACATATCCAGAAGCGCGCGTTTCACGCCCGATTTCGGCGTAACGAATTTTACTTTCTTCCCCTGCGTTTTTTCGAAATATTCTTCCAGAAGTTCCTGCCCTTCCACGGGTTCCGAAACAATTTCTTCCGGCAGTTCGTGGCTCTGATAATACCTCGAAATAAACGCGGCGATCGCTTCTCCGTCCGTTTCGTACGCCTCTTCCAGCGCAAAATTGCTGCCGCCCTGCATAATGCCTTTTCTGGTTACCAGCAGCGAAATCGCGGAATATAGCCGGTTGGTTTTATAAGCGATGATATCCGCGTCGATGTAACGGTTGAGCGAAGTAATCCGTTTGAGTTTCAGCTTGTCCAGCATCTGCAATTTTTCGCGGTAATTCATCGCCAGTTCGAATTCTTCCTCTTCGGCGAACTTCATCATCTTTTGCCGCAGAATCGTTTCCGCTTCTTCCAGATCCCCGTCCAGAAAAGCAAGCGCCCGCTTCACCGCGTCTGCGTATTCCTTTTCGAACGCTTCCCCTTCCGCAACTCGCGCGCACGGCGCCAGACAGCGGTGCAGATGCGCCGCAAGGCACGGCTTTTTCGGTTTATCGCCTATCGCCGCGGCGCAGGTTCTCACGTTGAACACCAAAGAAAGAATTTCCAGCACGTCTTTGCAGCGGATGCCGCCCATAAACGGACCGAAATATTTCCCGTCTTTCGTCAGTTTCCGCGTAATCGAAAAGCGCGGAAACTTTTCGTTCGTGTGCGCTTTGATATACGGGTACGTTTTGTCGTCCTTTAAAAGAATGTTGTATTTCGGCTTGTATTTTTTGATGAGATTGTTTTCCAGCGCCAGCGCGTCGATTTCCGTCGCCGTGATAATGTACGAAAAATCAACGATCCTCGCCACCATCGCCGCCACTTTTTCCGGCTTATAACTGTTCTGAAAATACTGGCGCACGCGGTTTTTCAGAATACGCGCTTTGCCAACGTAAATCACCACGTCGCTTTCGTCGCGCATGATATACACGCCCGGTCGTTCGGGCAGCATTTTCAGTTTTTCGGCGATGATTTCGTTCATTTCGGCGTTTCAGACTCTCCCGCTTATCATTATACACCAAATACGAAAATTTTGCAAGAATACGAACGCGTTAAACGGAAAAATCCGTACGCGTACGCGCAAAAACTCCGCCGTAGCCGTTCAGCAGCCGAGAAACTCCACGCTTTTCAAAAGCACGTCGTTAATCGAATCGTCGCACAACGAATAAAACACGATTTTTCCCAGCCGTCTGCTCTTCACGATTCCCGCGCTTTTTAAAAATCTCAGCTGATGCGATACCGTCGTCTGATTGATTTCAAGCAACCTCGACATATCCGTTACGCAAAGCTCGCTGATTGCCAGCGCCGATAAAATTTTCACGCGCGTATAATCCGAAAAAACAGAAAAAAAGCACACGATTCCCTCAAGAACGTCGCCTTTCGGCACATAGTCCTCAATCAGGTTCTTCGTGCGCTTATCCAGTAAAAGCATCTCTTCCATATTCATCCTCCCGCATCGATATATGCTTATTTGGCTATATGATAACATATATCGCGCGGAAGAAAATGAAAGAATATGTCGGAAAAAATCGTCAGTCGTCGATTTTCTTCAATTCGTAGCCGGCGTCGGCAATCGCCTTTTTCAGCGTTTCGTCGCTCGTTTCTTTTTCAAGCGAAACTTCGGCGATTTTCTTCTTTAAATCCACCGTAAGCACGTTTACGCCGTCAAGCGCGTTCAGCGCGTCCGTTACGTGTTTCACGCAATGCGCGCACATCATTCCTTCGATATGCAAAACCTTTTTCATTTCCGTATTCTCCTTCGGCAATGTATTTTCTTTTCCGGTTTCCGCAGCGTTTTTCGCGCCCTGAAAACCGCTTTTGAATCTTGTTAAACGCAGCGCGTTTCCCACCACGAACAGCGAGCTTAAACTCATGCACGCCGACGCAATCATCGGGTTTAACGAAAGCCCCGCAAACGCAAATACGCCCGCCGCCACGGGAATCGCTATCACGTTGTAGAAAAACGCCCAGAACAGATTTTCTTTAATGTTTTTCACCGTTTTGCGGCTTAAATTCACCGCGTCCGCCACCGAGCGGATATCCCCGCTCGCCAGCACCACGTCGGCGCTGTCAATCGCCACGTCCGTGCCGGTACCCACGGCAATGCCCACGTCCGCCTGTTTCAGCGCGGGCGAATCGTTGATGCCGTCGCCCACCATCGCCACATAACCGCCGGCGCTCTGCACGCGCTTCACGGCGTCCGCCTTGTCTTTCGGCAGCGCTTCGGCAAACACGTCTGAAATCCCCACGCTCTCCGCAATCGCGTGCGCTACGCGTTCGTTGTCGCCCGTTACCATCGCCACGCGGATTTTTTCTTTTTTCAGCGCGGCAATCGCCTCTTTGCTTGTTTCTTTCAGCGTATCCGCCACGGCAAACACGGCAATAAGCCCGCTTTCGCCCGCCAGAAACACAGCGGTTTTTCCCTGCTTCGAAAGCCGTTTTTCCTCTTCGAACGCAAGTTTGTTTTCCGCCTCCGTCAGAAGTTTTCTGTTGCCGAGCCGATAAATTTTTCCGCCGACTTCCGCACGCGCGCCCTTGCCCGTTTCGTACGCGTAATTTTCTGCCGCAAACGTCGGCTCGCCCGCTTTTTCCGCGGCATATTCGTAAATGCAATCGGCAATCGGATGATTCGATTTCGCCTCTATCGCCGCCGCAATTCGTAAAATTCCACGCGTTTTCTCCTCGTCCGCCACGTTTGCGCCGCCCGGAATCGCCTCAAAATCGGTGGTTTTCATATTCCCTTCCGTCAACGTCGCCGTCTTGTCCAGAAGCACGCAGTTCACTTTTTCCGCTCTCTGCAACGTCTCCGCGTTTTTAAACAATATTCCCAGCGACATCCCCTTACCCGTCGCCGCCATCACCGCCACGGGCGTCGCCAGTCCCAAAGAACACGGGCAGGAAATCACCAGCACGCTGATCGCGTAATTCGCCGCCGCGGAAACGTCGCCCTTGATCAGCAGCCATACAAGAAACGTAACCAGAGCAATCAGAGTAACGGCAGGTACGAAAATCCCCGCAATCACGTCGGCGGTGTGCTGAATGGGCGCCTTGCTCTCGCCCGCTTCCTTCACCATACGCACGATCTGCGAAATCGTGGTATCCTTGCCCACTTTTTCCGCCCGCACGCGCATATATCCGCTTTTCACGATGTCCGCGCCGGTTACCTGCGAACCGACTTCCGCTTCCACGGGCACGCTTTCGCCCGTTACCGCCGCGCGGTCCACAAACCCTCCGCCGCTTACCACAACGCCGTCCACGGGAATATAATCTCCCTGCTTTACGGCAAGAATATCCCCTTCTTTCAGCGAAGAAAACGGCACCGTCTTTTCCTCGTCGTTCTCCACGACTCGTACCGTATCGGGCATCATCCGCAGCAATTTTTCCACTTCTCTGCCCGTTTTTCCCGTCGCCGCCGATTCCAGCCATTTTCCCAGCGTAACCAGCGTCAGAATCATCGCCGCCGACTCAAAAAACAAATGTCCCGCGTGTTCTCCGCCCATCGCGCCCATTTTTATCGCCTGATACGTCGAATACAAAAACGAAACGCCGGAGCCGAGCGATACCAGCGTATCCATATTCGGCACTCTTTTTACCAACGCGGAAAACCCGTTCTTGAAAAATCTGAAATTCACCGCCATCGTGGCGCCCGCAAGAACAAATTGCAGAATATAATTCGCTACGGCAGGCGGTTCCGGGAACGAGAACATCCCGCCCATCGCCAGATACATCAGCGGCACCAGCAGAATAATCGAAACGATAAACCGCTTTTTCAACGCCTCCGTCTTTCCTTTCTGCCGCTCCTCTTTACCTTCGCGGTATTCGCCTATCCCGTATCCGAGCGCCGTTACCGCCGCAAAAATATCTTCGCGCTTCACCAGCGTTTCGTCGTACTCCACCGAAAGGCTTTCGCCGAGCAGCGATACTTCCGCCGATTTCACGCCGTTCAACTTTTTCGTAACGCGCTCCACGCCCGCGGAACATGCCGAACAGCTCATCCCCGTTACCGTAAATTTTTCTTTCGTCATTTTACGATCGCTCCTTGCCTTTTTTCATTTCGGTTTGAATTATACCACCGACTTGGTAGGTTTGTCAAGCAAACACACGCGGAAAAATACGCAACGCGCGATTTTTTCGCAAAAAAACAGACGCATTCGCCGTTTTTACCCCTCCCGGCTCAAATATCGCCGCCGCTATTTCCGCTGCAAATTTACCCGCGGCGCAAACTTTCGAATCTTTTCAGACAAGTACGCCGAAACAAATATATCCCCCGCCGCAAAAGCCGCGACGAATATAAATCATGTGCGACAAATCACCGGAACATACTATCCGCAGCCATGCGTTCGTACGCAAAAGTCCGCGTTGCCGAAAGAAAAAATACGGAAAACGCAAAAAAGCGGGGGCATAACGCGCCCCGCCGGATTGCAGAAACCGAATACAAATAAAACTTACTTCGCTTCTTTCTGAGCTACAACTTCTTTGCCGTCGTAGTAGCCGCAGTTCTTGCACACTCTGTGCGCTTCCGTCAGTTCGTGGCAATGAGGGCATTCCACAAGGGTAGCCGCCGTTGCTTTATAGTTTGCAAAACGCTTGTTGGTTCTGCTTTTGGATTGTTTACTTTTAGGTACTGCCATTTTAACACCTCATTTAATCTTTTTCGTAATTTTCCGTCGTTTTAATCAGCCTTTTCGACGCCTTCGTCGTCCGATATCAAAGCTTCCGTGCCGTCGGGCACGCCTTTGCAACCGTCCCCGCAGGAAAGGGCTCCGGGCATTCCGAACACAATCGTATCCTTGAAAAGTTCGCTCAGGTCGATTTTATTCCCGTCGTACGCGTAATCCTCGCCGTTATCCTCGGTAAGATACACCGCGTCCACGCAACTCTTCACGTCTGTCGCCGTTTCTTTCAGGCATCTCGAACACAGCCCTTTCAGCCGATACGAAACGTCGCCTTTCACTTCCACCGCGCCGTCCTCGAAAATTTCGTACGAAATCCTCGCCACGGCGTTTCCGTCAAAAGAAACGTAAGGAATATCGATCAGCGCCGCCTCAGGCTCAAACGTAAATTCCGCCGTCCCGGTATACTCTTTCAACCCGTTAAGTTTTTTTACGTCAAGTATCATCATAAAGCCGACTTTAAAATTATAGTATATTTATCGCCGTTTGTCAATGCTTTTTCGCTGGTTTTTCCTTTCTTTTTCAAAGAAATCGCACGAAATTACGGTATTTCTTCGCCGTTTCCGTAATTTTCCGCCAAAAGCATTCCGATCGGCAGCTTTACACCAGCGCCAGCGTTTCCCGCGCAATCACAAGTTCTTCGTTGGTCGGAATAATCAGCACGCGCACTTTCGAATTTTTACCCGTAATATCGCGGATGCTTCCGTCGTTTTTCAGAAGATTTTTCTCTTCGTCGATTTCCAGTCCGAGATACTGCATATCCTTGCAAATCGCGCTGCGCACCGAAGGCGTGTTTTCCCCTACGCCCGCCGTGAACACAAGGCAATCCAGCCCGTTCATCGCCGCCGCGTATGCGCCCACATATTTTTTGCAGGCATACGAGAACATATCCAGAGCCAGTTTCGAACGCTTATCGCCCGCCTCTTCGCGCGAAGTCAGATCGCGGAAGTCGCTGTAACCGCCCGAAATTCCTTTCATGCCGCATTCCTTATTCAGGTACGTAAGCATTTCGGTAACGTTCATACCCTCTTTTCTTGCGATATATTCCGCCGCCGCGTAATCGATATCGCCGCTGCGCGTTCCCATCGGCACGCCGGCAAGCGGAGTGAATCCCATCGAAGTATCGATGCACTTTCCGCCTTTCACCGCCGTAATCGAAGACCCGTTTCCGAGATGGCACGTAACGATTTTCATATCTTCGATGTTCTTTCCCACATACTTCGCCGCTTCCTGCGAAACAAACTTGTGGCTGGTGCCGTGCGCGCCGTAACGGCGGATTTTGTACTTTTCGTAATGTTCGTACTTCACCGCATACATATACGCGTATTCCGGCATCGTGAAATGGAATCCCGTATCGAACACCAGAACCATCGGGGTTTTCGGCATTGCCGCGCGGCATGCGTTCACGCCCACAATCGCCGCGGGGTTATGAAGCGGCGCAAGGTCTTTGATTTCTTCCATCTTCACCATCGCGTCATCGGTAACCGGCGTAGGCTGCTTGAACGCTTCGCCGGATGCAACCACGCGGTGTCCCACCGCGCCGATTTCGTTCATCGAAGAAATCACGCCGATTTTCTTATCGGTAAGCGCGTCGAGAACGATTTTCACCGCCACGTTATGGTTTTCCATCGGAATTTCTCTTTCGGTGGTTTCGCCTTTCGCCTTATGAATCAGCTTGGAATGGTCGATGCCGATTCTTTCGCAGTTGCCTTTCGCAAGCACGCTTTCCGTTTCCATATCGATCAGCTGATACTTCAAAGAAGAGCTGCCCGAATTGATGACTAAAATTTTCATGTTATACCTCTTCGCGTAAGTTTTCTCTTAAAGCTGCGTCTGAAGCGCGGTAATCGCCACCGCCGCCACGATATCCTCGGATTTGCACCCGCGGGAAAGATCGTTCAGAGGTTTCGCGAATCCTTGGCAGATAGGTCCTACCGCCATGAATCCGCCGAGTCGCTCCGCAATTTTGTAGCCGATATTGCCCGCCTGCAGGTCGGGGAAAATAAACACGTTTGCCTTGCCCGCCACGTCGGAACCGGGCGCTTTGAGCGCCGCCACCGAGGGAACGATCGCCGCGTCGAACTGCAATTCGCCGTCCAGTTTTAAATCGGGCGCTTTTTCTTTGGCGATTTTCGCGGCTTCCGCCACAAGCGTAACGTTATCGTGCTTGGCGCTTCCTTTCGTGGAGAAGGAAAGCATCGCCACTTTCGGGTCGATTCCCGCAATCGCTTTTGCGGAATTTGCCGTAGCGATCGCGCAGTCCGCAAGCCCTTCGGAAGTATACGTGGGGTTGAGTCCGCAATCGGCAAACACCACCAGTCCGTCCGGGCAGTACTGATTCCCCTGCGGAGGGCAGATCATAAGGTTAAACGAGGAAACCGAAGAAACGCCGGGCGCCGTTTTGATAATCTGAAGTCCGGGGCGCAGCGTGTTCGCCGTGGAATGGCACGCGCCGGAAACAAGTCCGTCCACGTCGCCTTCTTTCAGCATCATCGCGCCGAAATACGTGCCGTCTTTCAGAAGTTTTTCCGCCTGATCGGGCGTCATTCCTTTGGAAGCGCGCAATTCGCAAAGGCGCGCGTTGTAAGCGGCAAGTTTATCGGAAGTCAACGGATTTACGATGGTAACGCCCGTAAGGTCCGCGTCGGGGTTCGCCTTTTTAATCTCTTCCTCGTTGCCGAGAAGCACGATTTTCGCAATTCCCTCTTTCGTCGCGTCCGCCGCGGCTTTCACCACGCGGGGATCTTCGCCCTCGCAAAGCACGATGGTCTTTTTCAGGGCTTTCGCTTTTTCTTTAATCTGTTCGAGTACGTTTTTCATTGAAAATTATCTCCCGTAAACGCTTTATTTTTTTTACGATTTGTTGTATAATCGTTGCATGAAGCGCAAAACGCGCTTTTACGCGCAACAAAAATATTATAACACAATCCAAAACGAAAGTAAAGAAAAAAAACGCCGAAATCGGCTTGAATTTAAAAATTCCGTCCCGGAGAACTCCTATGAAAATATGCGGCGTCATCTGCGAATACAACCCTTTCCACCTCGGACACGAATATCAACTGCGCGAAGCGAAAAAGCGTTCGGGCGCCGACGCCGTCGTCTGCGTGATGAGCGGATGCTTCACCCAGCGCGGCGAAGCGGCTGTTCTGCCCCCTGCCCTCCGCGCAAAACATGCGGTACTATGCGGAGCGGACGCGGTCATCGCCCTGCCCGTCGTTTTTTCGGCGGCTTCCGCGGAAATTTTCGCGCGCGGCGCGATTCGACTGCTTTGTTCGCTTCCGGGGTTTGATTGTCTTTCGTTCGGCGCGGAACACGCGGACGGCGATTTTTATGCCGCGGCGGAAATTTTAAACGACGAGCGAGCCTATATAGAAAAGACGAAGGAATTTTTAAGCCGCGGATTTTCGTTTGCGGCGGCGCGCGCCGAATCGCTGAAAGATACGGCGGCTTTTCCCCTTTTATCCTCGCCGAACGATATTTTGGGCTTGGAATACGCGCGCGCGCTTTTAAAGGAAAACCGCAAAAAAAACGTAACGCTTTTGCCCGTTCGGCGGCTCGGCGATTATAAAAAACAAACGCTTGCAACAAACGGCGCGGCGGAATATTCTTCCGCTTCGTCTATCCGCCTTGCGATGGAAAAAGGCGATTTTGCCGCCCTTTCTTCCGAATTGCCTGCCTGCGTTTCCGCGGATATTCAAAGCGCGGGAATCGCCGCGGAAAATCTGAAAACGGCGGAAAGAATCGCCGTGCTGAAAACGCGGAAAAACGAACTTGCGCTGACGGCGGATATTTCCGAGGGGCTGGAAAACGCCCTGAAAAAAGCCGCGCGGCAACCCGAAGACATCGTAACGCAACTCACATCGAAGCGTTACACGGCTTCCCGCATCAACCGGATTCTGCTGCAAAATCTGCTGGATATCCGCAAAGATCTGCTTGCCGACTGTCTTTCCGCGCCGCTGTACGTTCAGCCGCTTGCCATCAGAAAAGAACAGAAAAATCTACTTTCCGTTCTTTCCGGGGGGGAGTTTCCCTGCGTGATGAGATACGCCGACGAACAAAAACTGACGGGTACGGCGCGGCGCTGTTTTCAGGCGGACAAACTGGCGGAAAATATTTATTCCGCCGTAACGGGATTTTACGGCGGAACTAAAAACGTTTTTTATTGAAAATAAATCGATTTTATATTTGCGGCGCGGAACGTTCCGCGCCCGTTTTTTACGCCTTCACTTCGTTTGGCGCGGAACCGTCTTTAAAATACGCGCTTAAATTTTCGCACGTGGTTACGGCAATGTTTTCGAGGGCTTCGTTCGTGAGATACGCCTGATGCGAAGTTACCAGCACGTTCGGCATGGAAATCAGCCGCGCAAGCGTATCGTCCTCTAAAATATGCCCCGAAATATCGCGGAAGAACACGTCCCCTTCTTCCTCGTATACGTCAAGACAGGCGGCGCCCACTTTTCTTTCCTTGATGCCCTGCAAAAGCGCCTCGGCGTCGATTAAGCCGCCGCGCGAGGTATTTACGATCACCACGCCTTTTTTCATTTCGGAAATCGTCTTTTCGTTGATCATATGATGCGTTTCTTCCGTCAGCGGGCAGTGCAGCGAAATCACGTCGCTTTTTTGTATCAATTCTTCCAGAGGCACGTAATAATCTTCTTTGCCGGGGAATTTATCGTAAGCGAGAATTTTCATGCCGAAGCCTTTGCAGATATCGATGAACACTCTGCCGATTTTGCCCGTGCCCACTACGCCCACGGTTTTTCCGTGCAAATCGAACCCGCACAAACGGTTCAGGCTGAAATTGAAATCGCGCGTACGGATATACGCCTTATGCGTACGGCGCACGGAGGTTAAAAGCATCGCCATCGCGTGTTCCGCCACGGCGTACGGAGAATACGCGGGAACGCGCATTACGGTGAGCCTGCCTTTCGCATGCTTTAAATCCACATTATTGAAGCCTGCGCAACGAAGCGCCGCCACGGGAATTTCCAACTCGTTGAGTTTATCGATGACGGGCGCGCCGAGATCGTCATTCACGAAAACGCAAACGCCGTCGCAGCCTCTGGCAAGGTCGGCGGTGTCTTCGGAAAGTTTCGTTTCGAAATATTTGAATTTGAATCCGTATTTTTCCGCGCAATTTTCAAAGGACGGTTTATCGTATTCTTTCGCGTCGAAAAAAGCTATTTTTTTCATAAAAATCTCCTTAAAAAATATGATTTTTGCAGTGTTTTTTGCGTATTTTTTGCGGTTTTTCATAGTCAATATACCCGTTTTTCGCCTGTTTTACACGCTTTTTCATACGTTTTTAAGCATTATTTATATGTATTTTCGCAATTTTTACCCGTATTTCCGGGCTTTTTACTCATAAAATCGCACAAAAAAACAGATACTATCGGGCGATGAAAACGGCTAAAAAAATTCTGCTTACAATCGTAATTTTATTTTTCGCTTTCTTTTTCGCGGCGGGCATCGCGTATACCGTGATTACGAAAAACGCGCGTCTGAACGAAAGTCGGCTGGCGCTGCCGCAGGGAGAATTTACCGTACTGGATAAAAACGACGAGACGGTACCTGTTTTTTTTCGCGGCGCCGCAAACGGCTATTTTTCTATAAATTCGCTGCCCGAAAACGTAAAATTCGCTTTCGTCGATACGGAGGACAAACGGTTTTATTCGCATAACGGCGTGGATTATAAAAGAATGCTCCGCGCGGCGTGGAACAATCTCCGCGCGCATTCGTTCAAAGAAGGCGCTTCCACCATTTCGCAGCAGCTGATTAAAAACACGCACCTTTCGCAGGAAAAAACAATCAGAAGAAAACTGCTTGAATTAAAACTGACGAGCGAGCTGGAATCGCGGTATAATAAAGACGAAATTCTGGAAAAATACTTAAATTCCATTTACTTCGGGCATCATTGTTTCGGATTGAAAAGCGCGGCGGAATTTTATTTTTCGAAGCAGCCGGAAAATCTTACCCTTGCCGAGGGCGCGCTGCTTGCGGGACTCGTGAAATCGCCCAACAATTACTCTCCGTTTAAAAATCCCGGAAAATGCGCGACGAGACGCGCGCTTGTGCTTCGCCTGATGAAGCAGAACGGACACCTTTCCGCCGAAGAACAACGGGAAGCGGAAAGCACGCCTTTGCCTGTTGCATCCGCGGATTTCGAGGAAGATTCTCCGTACGTTGCGCGGTGTTTCGACGAGCTGGAACGGCTTGCGGACGAAAAACAGCTGCGCCTTAACGGCGGCATACGCGTTTTTACCTTCCTTGACCAAACGTTGCAGCACGCGCTGACGGAAATCTGCGCGCCGGAAACGGCGGGAAAGCGGTGCGACGTAATTGCCGCCGCGACGGATATTTCCGCCTGCGGTTTTACGGCGTATTATTCAAGTTGCGGGAATCTTGCGCGTTCGCCCGCCTCGCTTTTTAAACCGCTGTGCGCGTACGCGCCCGCATTCGAAGAAGGCATTCTTTCCCCCGCGACGCCGATAGACGATTCGCCCGTCAGTTTCGACGGTTACAGCCCGCAGAACTACGGCGGCGGTTACAGCGGGTACCTTTCCGCGCGGGAATGCCTTGCACGCAGCCTGAACGTGCCCGCGGTGAAAATTTTAAACGCGCTGACCGTGCAAAAAAGCCGCGGATACCTTGAAAAAACGGGACTTCGCACCGACGAAAACGACTTTTCGCTTGCCGCCGCTCTGGGCGGCGTCGGACGCGGGTATACGCTGACAGAACTGCTCTCCGCTTATTCCGTTTTCGCGCGGAACGGAAACTATCGCCCCGCGGGATTCATCCGCCGTATAGAAATCGACGGCAAAACGGTATATGACGCCGCGAGAGATAATAACGGCGACGAAAAGCGCGTGTTTTCGGCGGAAACGGCGGCGCTGATTACCGACGTACTGAAAACGTGCGCCCGGGAAGGCACGGCGAAAAAGCTGCGCTCTCTCCCTTTCGACGTTGCCGCAAAGACGGGCACGAACGGCGACAAAAACGGAAATTTCGATGCGTATGCGCTTGGCTATACGCCGGAAATTTCCGCCGCCGTGTGGCTGGGCAACGCGGACAGAACGAGAATTACGGCGACGGGCGGCGGTTTGCCCTGCAACAAACTGTACCGTATTCTGAACGAAGCGCAACAAAACCGTGAAAACAAAAGTTTTTCGGTGCCCGACGGCATAAAAAAAATCGCGCTGGATAAAACCGACTACGAGCGCGACCATAAACTGACGATTGCAGACGAACTTTCGCCCGAGAACTATAAATTGTACGAATTATTCGACGAAAGCAAACTGCCGCCGAGCCGTTCCACGAAATTTTCGCATCCGCAGATTTCCGCCGCGGAAATAAAATATGAAAACGGCATCGTGAAAATTTCGATTCCGGGCGATTATCCGGATTGCTACGAATACCTGCTGGAACGCGAAGAAAACGGCATAAAACGCGTGGTTTACCGCGGAAAGCGGCAGAAAGTTTTTGCGGATACCGTGGAAGAAGGAAAAACCTACGAATATTCCGTAACGCCATGTTATAAAGACATTCTCGGCGATACGGTGTTTCTGCCCTCGGTTACCACGAAAAACAATTTTCCCGCCGGTCCGTCGGAACCGCCCGGAATTATCGGAAAAGACTGGTGGAATTACTGATGATACGTCTGTTGTCGTTATTTTTGTTGCGGGTTATTCTTCTTCCGGCACGTCGATAAACGAATCGCGGTGTTCCACCGACGTGGAAAACACGATCATCGTTTTTGTTCTGCCGAAATGCTGCAGCTCGTTGATGAACAAATCCAGATCGGACGTAGTGGGAAACAGCACTTCCACAAGCATGGAAAAATCGCCCGTAACGCAGTTGCATTCCACCACGTTCAGCTGACTTTTGATATACGGATAAAATTCCTTTTTGCGGACGGGATCCACTTCCACGCTGATGAAAGCTTTGACGCGGAAACCGAGAAGTTCGGGGTTGAGATGGGCATGATAGCCTGTGATATATCCCGCTTCTTCCAGCCGCTCCACGCGCGCGGCGATTGCCGTGGGCGATAAAAACGTTTTTTCGGCGATGTGCTTTACGGGCAGTCGCGCGTTGTCTTTTAAAAACGATAAAATCTGTTTATCCGTTTCGTCGATTACGTAAGTACGGCTGTCTTTTTTCATTTTATCCGCTCCTTTTTTTGCGCCCGTTCGTAATTTTTACGTTTTTCGGCTGATTTTTGCCCCGAAAACGATTGACGGAACGTAAAATATTTGTTACAATATCAAAGTAGTTACAAGATTTTGCATAAACTTGTAACCGGACGGAGGCGTAGCTCAGCTGGTCAGAGCGCTACCTTGACATGGTAGAGGTCGAAGGTTCGAGCCCTTTCGCGTCCACCATCCGCCGGCAACGATTTTATTCGTTGCCGGTTTTTTTGTTTGGTTTTTTGCTTTCCGACTCGCGTTCGCCGAATATCCCGCGACGGCTTCTGTTTTTATATCAGCTTGGCGAGCATCTTTTTGAGCGCGTACTTGCAATGTTCGTACGTTAAGCCGCCCTGAAAATACGCGGTATACGGTTCGCGGATGGGCGCGTCGGCGGAAAGTTCGATGGAAGCCCCTTCCACGAAGCACCCCGCCGCCATGATGACGCGGGCTTCGTAACCCGGCATTTCGCACGGTTCGCATACGGCGAACGCATCGACCGGAGAAGCCGCCTGCACGGAAGAAATAAAATCGCACAGCTGCTTTTCGGTATCGAAACGAATGGCGCGCGTAATATCGGAAATGGTTCTGCCGAATTTCGGGAAGTTTTCGTATCCGAGTTTTTCCATACATTTTCCGATAAGAAGGCTGCCTTTCACTGCCTGATTAACGACGTGCGGCGCAAGGAAAAGCCCCTGAAAGAACAGCCTGTAACCGTAAGCGTACGAGCCGACTTCGTCGCCGAGCGACGGCGCCGTGAGACGGTTGCCGATTCTTTCGATATATTGCTTTTTGCCGACGATGTATCCGCCCGTGGGCGCGAGACCGCCGCCGGGATTTTTGATGAGCGAACCCGCGGCGACATCCGCCCCCACGTTGCAAGGTTCTTCTTTTTCGACGAATTCGCCGTAGCAATTATCGACGAAAATAATCCCTTTGAAGCCGTGCGCGCGGACAAACGAACAGATTTCGCCGATTTCCGCCACGGTGAGCGCGTTTCTGAGTTCGTACCCGCGGGAACGCTGGATATAAATCATTTTAAGATCTTCCCCCGCGTTTTGCAGGCGATTTTCAAGCGCGGGAAAATCTACGGCGCCTTCGGCGTTTAAATCGAGCAGATCGAATCTGACGCCGAGTTCTTTGAGGGAACCGTTGTCTTTTCCGAAAATCACGCCGCGAAGCGTATCGTACGGAAGCCCCGTAACGGCAAGCGCCCTGTCGCCGGGGCGAAGAAGCCCGAACAACGCCACGGCAAGCGTATGCGTGCCGCTTAAAAGCGCGGGAGATACGATTCCGCTTTCCGCGCCCATCGCGTCGGCGAACGTCTGCCCGAGCACGTGTCTGCCCTCGTCGCCGATGCCGTAGCCGCTGGAACCGTTGAAATGGCGGAGCGCCACGCCGTTTTTCGCGAAAGCGTCGATGACTTTTTCCTGATTGTATTCGCTGATTTCGTCGGCGAACGCAAAATCTTCTTTCAGTTCGCTTTCCGCCTCGCGGATAAGCGTTTTGATTTTTTCTTCTTTATCGGTTGTAATTTGCATATTCATCCTCTCGTTATTTTAGTACTATGTGTGGCACAATAATTATGCGTGGCATAGTAGTTATATTAAATTCTCCATAAATTGCAGTGTTTCGTCGTTTTCAAGTACTTCGTGCGGTATAATAGTAAGATTTTGCATGCGCCTGAAGTAGGTGAGCTGACGTTTTGCGTAGTTTCTTGTGTGTTGTTTGACGGTTTCTTTCACGACTTCCCACGGGACGCCGTTTAAAATTCCGTCAATCACTTCTTTGTAGCCGATGCCCTGCATGCACTGCGCCGAAGGAGATACTCCGCTTTTTAAGAGCCCCTCTACTTCGCCGACGAGCCCGCGGGAAAACATATCGTCTACCCGCGCGTCGATTCTTCGGTATAATTCTTCCCGCGGGAAGCCGACGGCAAACGCCCGAAACGGAAAGCGAGGCGTTTTCGTATCGTTTTGTTCCGATTTCTTTTTTCCCGTCAGTTCGTATATTTCAAGCGCGCGGATGACTCGTTTTACGTCGTTGACGTGCAGAATCGCAGCGCTTTCCGGATCGACCTTTGTAAGAAGGCGATGCAGATATGCAGCCCCCGCCTCTTTGCCCGCGTCGTTTAAAACGGCGGCATATTTTGCGCGTATCTCTTCGCTGGCGCCCGCCGAGCCGAAAGCGCTTTCGTATAAGAGCGAATCGATATAAAAGCCCGTTCCGCCGCAGATAATCGGCTGCTTGCCCTCGGCGAGGAGCTTTTCCGTTACGGGCAGCGCTGCCGTACGGTAATCGCCGACGGAAAACCTCTCGTTCGGCGCAGCCACGTCGATTAAATGATGCGGCACGCCGCGCATTTCTTCTTTCGTAGGCTTTGCCGTGCCGATATCAAGCCCGCGATATACAAGCATACAATCGGCGGAAACGACTTCCGTATTCAGTTTTTCGGCAAGAGCGACGGCGAATTTTGTTTTGGAAGTTGCCGTTGCCCCGCAAATTACGATTACGTTTTTCATACCACCCTTTTGAAAAGCTTTTCAAGTTCCGTCTTTCCGATACGGGCGACGACAGGTCTGCCGTGCGGGCAGCGAAGCCCGAGGTTGCCGTCGATTAAGCGGAACAATTCGTCGATTTCCGCCTGCGAAAGATTCTCCCCGCCTTTTACCGCGGCTTTGCACGCCGCCGTGGCAAGTTTATCGCGCAGCAATTCTTCTAATCTGATGCCGCGGTAGCCATCCGCCTCCGCGACGATTTCACCGAAGAACGCCGCCATATCGATATTCGTCAAATCGGCGGGCACGCCGGACACTGAAAACGTATTTTCGGAAGTTTCTTCGATTTCGAAGCCCATCGCGCGGATATTTTCGAGATTTTCGCGCAGAAACGCGCCTTCGTATGCGTTCAGGCTGATTTCGTACGGCACCAGCATTGCCTGACATACCGTCTGGCGGGTTTGCATTTTTGCTTTCAGGCGATTGAAAATCAGGCGTTCGTGCGCCGCATGCTGATCGATGAGATACACTTCGTCGCCGTGCTCGTAAATGAGATACGTGTTGAAAAGTTTCCCCGCGTATACGAACGAAGAAACGTCGACGTATTGTTGTTTCGAACGCTCCGCCTTCTCTTTTTCAAGCAGGAATTTTCTATTTTCGGCAAAAATATCGACGGGCGCATCGGCAGACGCGGACGAAGATTCCGGCTCTGCGGGGACTTCGGAATTATTTTGCGTTCTCTCTTTATCGGAGGGCGCGCCGCTCTCCCAGCCCTCTTTTACGGCGGCGGCATAGGCTTCGCGCGCCGTCTGAATTTTCTTTTCGTCGTTCTTTCCCGCGGCGGCCAAAGGAGAATGCAACGACACTTTCGACGCGCCGAGCGTTAAATCGGGAAATAAATCGTAAACGGCGCCGCGTTTTGCCTCTTCCGCATTTTTTAAAATCTGCCCGGAAGTTTGTTGTTGCACGCCGGGAAACGCGGATTTCGGAACATAAGGCGCATAATCTTCCTCGTCGTTCAGGCGGAAAGGAAGGTCGATTTCCGTCGGCTTCGGTGCGGTTTTCGGTTTTTCGTTCATCTCCGCCATCGCTTTTCTTGCTTCGTCGTAAGAAAGTCGCGGCGGCTCGGCTGCCGTTACCGAGGTTTTTATCTGCTGCGACGCATCGACGGCGCCGCGAGGCGGAACGGGAGCGAAAGCGTTCTTCGAAGGCACAACGTAATCGAGCGCGCTTGCGTTGCCGTCCAGCACATCGGAAATAACGCGATAAACGCAACCGTAAATGATTTTGTTATCGGAAAAGCGCACGTCCGATTTATTCGGATGCACGTTGACGTCTACGATTTCGGGCGGGACGGTGATGTGAAGCACGTAAAAAGGATACTGGCGCTTCATCAGATAGTTCGCATACGCGTTTGTAATGGCGGCGGAAATCGTCTGATTGCTGATATATCTGCCGTTTAAAAACACCGTCTGATAGGATTTTGTGGCTTTCGTGTAGTTCTGATTGCCGATAAAGCCGCGGATTTTTACGCCGTGTTTGTCGGCGTCGATACGATAGCAATTTTCAAGAACGTTTGCGCCGTAAACGCAGGCAAACGCTTCTTCTTCACCCTCGCCGAACGATTGCAGAACGCTTTTGCCGTTGACAAAATAGCGAAACGAAATATCGGGGCGGGAAAGAATGAAGCGGGAGACAAACGCGCCGATGTCGGTTTCTTCGCCGCGGTCGGTCTTTAAAAATTTCAAGCGCACGGGCGCGTTGAAAAACAGCCTGGATACGGTAACCTCGGTGCCGTGCGCGAACGCTTCGGAAGTTTCTTCGATTTCGCCGAGCGTGCCGCCGACTGCCGAAAGCGAATAACACTTCGCCCCTTCCGTGCGGGATTTTACGGTAAGTTCGGAAACGGAAGCGATGGACGCCACGGCTTCGCCGCGGAAGCCGAGCGTTAAAATATTTTCGAGATCTTCCGCTTTGGAAAGTTTGCTGGTGGCGTGCGGCAAGAATACCGACGGCAAATCTTCGCGAAGAATACCCGACCCGTTATCGAGCACGCGGATCAGGCTTTTGCCGCCCTCTTCCACATCGATTTCGATTTCCGTGGCGCCTGCGTCGATGGCGTTTTCCACCAGTTCTTTCACGACGGAATACGGACGTTCGATTACCTCGCCCGCCGCGATTCTGTTGTATACGCTTGAAGGTAGTATGTTGATTTTACCCATAATTCTTTTTCCGTGATTTTAATTTGCGAGCTTTTCTTTGAGATCGTTCAATAGTAAAAGCGCCTGCATCGGAGAAAGCGAGTTTACGTCGGTTTCCGCGATGATTTCTTCCACTTCGCTGCGTTTTCTTTCTTCCGCCTGCACGCTTGCGGACGACGGTTCTTCCGCTTCGACGGCGACTTCGGAAAGCGAAACCGCGCTTTTTTTGGCGACATCGTTCTTTTCGAGGACTTTCAGAATCCCCTTTGCTCTGGCGGTAACTTCTTTCGGAACGCCCGCAAGCGAAGCGACTTCGATACCGAACGAGCGGTTGGCGCCGCCGCGCTGGATTTTTCGAAGAAATACCACGCCGCCGCCGAGTTCGCGTACGGTTACTTTATAATTTTTCACGCCGTCGATGGTGTTTTCCAGCTCGGTAAGTTCGTGATAATGCGTTGCGAACAGCGTTTTTGCGCGGACTTTTTCGGCAAGGTATTCCACAACCGCCCACGCAATGGAAAGCCCGTCGTAAGTGCTTGTGCCGCGCCCGACTTCGTCCAGAACGAGAAGGCTGTTTTTGGTGGCGTTGAGAAGAATGGCGGCGACTTCCGTCATTTCCACCATAAAGGTAGACTGATCGTATACGAGATTATCGCTGGCGCCCACCCGCGTGAACACACGATCGATCAGCGGAATCTGCGCCGACTTTGCGGGAACGAAACTGCCGATATGCGCCATTATCGCGATTAAGGCTACCTGCCGCATATACGTGCTTTTGCCCGCCATGTTCGGTCCCGTGATAATCAGGCTGCGGTTTTCGTCCTCATCCATCAGCGTATCGTTGGGAACGAAACGTTCTTTGGAAAGCGCTTCCACCACGGGATGCCTGCCATCGGTTATTTTTAATTCGCCGTTTGCGGAAACAATTTGCGGGCGGACGTATTTTCGGTTTTTTGCAACCGTCGCCAACGCGGTAAGACAATCGAGATTGGCGATAATTTCCGCGATTTTAAGCAAATCTTCCAGCCGCGCGGAAAGCTGTTTAAGCACGTAATCGAGAATACGGGCTTCGAGCGCAAGCGCGCGTTCTTCGCCGGTTAAAATTTTTTCTTCGAGCTGTTTCAGCTCTTCCGTGATATATCTTTCGCCGTTTGCCAGCGTTTGTTTGCGGATATATTCCGACGGCACCTTATCTTTGAAAGAATTGGAAACTTCGATATAATAACCGAAAACTCGGTTGAAACCGATTTTCAAAGTGCGGATATCCGTACGATCTTTTTCGCGCGTTTCCATATCTTTGAGAAGCGACGCGGCGTGTTCGCGCATGCCGCGAAGTTCGTCCAGTTCGGCATCGTACCCCTCGCGGATGTAACCGCCGTCTTTGACGAGCGCGGGCGCGTTTTCCGCGATGGCGGACGATAAAAGCGACGCGAGATCATCGACGTTTGGAAGCGAAGATAACAGCCCCGTTAAAATCGGGGAAGCAAAACCGGAGAGGCGAAAACGAAGCGACGGAAGCATTTCAAGCGATTTTTTCAGCGCTTCGAGATCTTTCGGCGTGGCGTTGCCATAGGAAATTTTTCCCGCAAGTCTGCCGACGTCCTTTACTTCGCCGAGCGTTTCCTGCAACCCTACCCGAAGCACGGAAGCGTTATACAGTTCTTCCACGCCGTTTAAACGGGCGTTGATTTTATCTTCGCTTTTTAACGGCGATAACAGCCATTGCCGCATCAGACGGGCGCCCATCGCCGTTTTCGTCTGATCGAGCACCCACAGCAGCGAGCCGTATTTTTTGCCCTCGGCGTTGTTTTTTACCAGTTCCAGATTTCTTACGGCGATGGAATCGAGCGTGAGAAATTCGTTTCTGTCGTACAGTTCGACGGAAGAAACGTTATCAAGCGAACGTTTCTGCGTTTCTTTCAGGTATTCGATAAGCGCGCCGGCGGCGGAAATGCAGTTTTCTTTGCCCGCGATTCCGTACGGCGCCAGCGTGGCGGCTTTGAATTGTTCCAGAAGGTTTTTTTCCGCGTGTTTCACGTTGAACGCCCACGGAACATAACAGGAAAACGGCGGCAACGCGCCGTGGCGGATTTCTTTGATGTTACGGGAACAAAGCGCCATGTCGTCGTTACAGATGACTTCCGCCACGGAATAACGAAGAAGCAGACTGACCGTATCCGTGAGCGCCTTTTCTCCGTCGCCCTTAAATTCGGTAACGAAAAATTCGCCCGTCGTGATATCCGCCCATGCGACGGCGACGCTTTCCGCCGTTTTGGAAACGCAGGCGATATAATTATTCTTCGTTTCGTCGAGCAGCGTATCTTCTACGAGCGTTCCCGCGGAAACGACGCGGACGACGTCGCGTTCCACCAGTCCGCCCCCCGCCGCTTTCGGATCGGAAAGCTGTTCGCAGATAGCCACCTTTTCGCCCAGAGATACCAATTTGGAGATGTAAGTATCGACGGCGTGATAAGGAACGCCGCACATCGGCGCGCGCTCCTCAAGCCCGCTGTCGCGCGCGGTGAGCGTTAAATCGAGCAGTTCCGACGCTTTGATTGCGTCGTCGTAAAACATCTCGTAAAAATCGCCCAGACGGTAAAAAACGAAACAGTCTTTATATTTTTCCTTGACGGCAAGATAATGCTGCATCATCTCGGACGGTTTCTTCTGCTTTTTGTTTTTTTCTTCTTTGGAATTTTCCATGCGATCGTTGTCCTTGCCTGTTATGCCACGTAATTTTGTATTTTACGCCCTTGCTTCAATCTTCGACGGCAACGACGTCGCCCGTGAGCGAAATGCCGTTGGCGGAATTTACGTGCACGGATACAAATTTGCCGATAAGATTGTGCGGATAGGGAAAATATGCCATTCTGCCGAATTCGTCTCTGCCGAGATACGTCTTTTTCTTTTCGTCGTAATCTTCGCAGAGAATTTCCACCGTTTTGCCGACGTATTTTTCCGATTTTTCGCGCGTTTTGGAATTGACGAGTTCCACAAGGCGCATAATGCGATTCTTCGAAACCTCTTCGGGTATCTGATTTTCCATTTCCGCGGCTTTCGTGCCGCTGCGCCTGGAATATACGAACGTGAACGCCGAAGCGAAATCCGCTTCTTTTACAAGCGCTTCCGTCTGAAGATAGTCTTCTTCCGTTTCGCCCGGAAAACCGACAATGATATCGGTGGTAACTTCCGCTTCGGGAATCAGCGTTTTTAACATTCTGACTTCGCCGAGATATTTTTCGGCGGTGTAGCGGCGGTTCATCTGTTTTAAAATTTCGTTGGAACCGGACTGAACGGGCAGATGCACGAGGCGGCAGATTTTGCCCTCGTGTTTCTTCATCACCCGCACGACGTCCTCGGTGAAATCTTTGGGGTGATTCGTCATGAAACGAAGGCGGAATTTGCCTTCGACGGACGCGGCCTTATCGAGAAGATCGGCAAAATTCGAACCGTCCGACAGATCGTTGCCGTAAGAATTGACGTTCTGACCGAGCAGCGTGATTTCTTTATACCCCTGCTTTACGAGCGATTCGACTTCGGCTAAAATGTTTTCCGCTTTTCTCGAACGCTCTCTGCCGCGGACGTAAGGCACGATGCAGTACGAGCAGAAATTGTTGCAACCGTACGCGATATTTACCCATGCGTTGGGAAAGCTGGTGCGGAACGGCGTAACCGTTTCTACGATTTCGCCCTCTTTTTCGCGGATTTTTACAACGCGCTTTTTCGCGCGGCGTTTTTCTTCGATCAATACGGGCAATTCTTCCAGATTGAGCGTGCCGAAAATGACGTCGATAAACGGAAATTTTTCTTTCAGAACGTCGGTTTTGCCTTTTTCCTGCGTCATGCAGCCGCCGACGGCTATGATTAAATCTTTTTTCTGTTTTTTCAGCTTTTTCAACGCGCCGATGTTGCCGAAAGCATGATTTTCGGCGTTTTCGCGGATGCAGCAGGTATTGAAAACGATAACGTCTGCATCTTCCTGCGAATTTGCCGATTCGTAGCCTGCCGTGCGGAGAAGCCCCGCGATTTTTTCGGATTCGTGTACGTTCATCTGACAACCGTACGTTACGATAAAGTATTTTCCCTGCATGTACAACCTCTGAGCGATTCCGGAGAAGTTCCGCCGTATACATTTCCGGCGATCCGGTGCGATTTCCGATTTTTATTTACGGAAAATAAGTAAATTTTTACAGATATTATTATACACTTTTTTTCGGATTTTATCAAGCCTTTTGACTCTGCGATTTTCAAAATCCGCAAAATAAAAATCGTTTCGGCTGCAAGCGTGCCGGAACGACGCAATATATTCCGTTGTTAAAATGCGATGAACGCGTTTTTTATTATACGTTCGATGATACACAATAGTTCGCCGCGAAATCGCTTTGCTCTCGCAAAGCGGCTCCACCCTCTCGCCCCGTCGCTATCCGGTTCTTTTTATGAAAAAGACACCTTTAAACAGGTGCCTTTTTCATAATTGGTCGAGGCGACGGGGCTCGAACCCACGACCTCAGCGTCCCGAACGCTGCGCGCTACCAACTGCGCTACGCCTCGTTTATAACGAAAGTCCACATAAATACGTATGTGGACTTTCGGATGGTTGAGGCAACGGGACTTGAACCCACGACCTCTTGGTCCCGAACCAAGCGCGCTACCAAACTGCGCTATGCCTCAATGTATCTGCTTTTTCAAACAGCATAAATTATTATACTTACATAACGTAAATTAGTCAAGCGTTTTTCGGGCGATTTGCGAAAAAATTTTGCCGAAGTCGAGTTTTTTTATTTAATCTTCCGATTTTTGCTCTTTAAACGCCGTCTTATCTGCGGAAATCACGCCCTTTTCTACGCGAATCACTTCGTCGGCGATTTCCAGCGCGGCGGGACGATGCGTTACTATCAGGCATGTTTTGTTTTTCATGGCGCGGATATTGCACAAAAGCGCTTTTTCCGTATCGGAATCGAGCGCGCTGGTGGCTTCGTCCAGAAGAAGAATCGGACGATCCGATAACAATGCGCGCGCTACGGCAAGGCGCTGCAGCTGCCCTTCGGAAAGCCCGCCACCGCGCTCTTTCAGCGACGTGGACAAGCCTTCCGGCAAATCGTAAACGAATGTGGCGCAGGCGATTTTAAGCGCTGCCCCGATTGCTTCTTTGGTAACGGGTTTCTCGCAGAAGAACGTTAAATTTTCGTATATCGTGCCGGAAAACAGGAAATTACCTTGCGGAACATACGCGAATAAATCGCGGTGAGCGGCGGTAACGGGGGTTTTTTCCGCCGCGGAATTTTCGAGAAATACGCCGCCGCTGCGGGGAAGGTATACGCTTAACAGCAATTTGAAAAGCGTGCTTTTTCCCGAACCGGACTGCCCCGTTACGCACGTGATTTTATGCAGAGGCGCGCGCGCAGTGCCGCCGTCAAGCGTTTTTTCTCTGCCGTTGTAGGCAAATTTTATTTCCTCGAATAGAATATTTTCGGCTGCGGCGTACTCGGCGTTGCGTTTCTTTTCGCTGCGCTTTTCGGTTTGTTCGGCGGGAATATCGTCGGTTTCGGAAAGGCGTTCCGCGGCTGCCGCGCGGGAATAAATTGCGGGAAGTACCGCCGAAAACGACGTTAAGGGCTGCTGCAGCTGGCTTAAAAGCATGATGACGGACAAAACGGAGCCGTAATCGGAACTGCCGCTTCTGACGATTTGTACGCTGCACCACACCACCGCAAACACCTGCGAAAGTGCCGACAACACCGAAAACGAACCGCCGAGCGCCACGTTCAGTCGGTTTTTCTTCATACGCGCCGTATAATAGTCTTTTAAAAGCGCGCCAGACTTTTCGGCCGAACGTTCCTCCGCGCCGTATGCTTTTACGGTGAGGAGCGAAGAAATGCCCTCCTGTATGAACGAGCGGCTTTTTCCGTCCGCTTCGGTGAGTTGTTTATGATATTTTTTCGAAGCTTTTCTGAATGCGACGGAAACGCAGGCGACGATAAGTCCGCCGACGGCAAAAATTGCCGTAAACAACGGATCGAGCATCAAAAGCGCGGCGATCGCGCCGACGCACTGCACTATCATTCCGGCAAAAGCGGGCAGAATGCTTACGCTCATGTTGGCAACTTCCGCGACGTCGGACGTGAAACGATTCAATAAATCGCCGCTGTGGTATTTTTCGGCTTCGGCATAATCGGCGCGAAGCAAACGAGCGAAGAGGCGGGTTCTGAGCCCCACCGTGATTTTTGCTTTGCAGCGTTCGGAATAATACGAACGGACGATTTGCAGCAGCGTTCTTAAAACGGCAAGCGCGGCGCAAATGCCCGAAAACAGCCACATTTTTTTGATTTCGCCGTTTGCCGCGCCGTTGATGACATAGCGGATGAGATACGAAAACGCAAGCGAAAGCAGGATTGCCGTTACCGTCAACCCCGCAAGAAATATTACAGGCAGCCGATACGGGCGCATTTCCCGCTTCAGCCATGCTTTTCCTCTTGCCGCTTCCTGTTCTTTCACGCTTTTCTTCCCTTTTGTTCGTTTATTCCGATTCGCCGTTTTTGCGTTTGAAAATTTTATGATACAGCCGCGAGGCGAAATTGCGGCAGCGCAGATACGGCAATACGAAAAATCGGCGCAGACGATAATTTTTCACCCGCCTTTTCGCATACCGAAGATATTTTTCGTCGGTGGCGCAATCGATATGTCTGTTTTTGCGGAAATATTCTTTAAGCACGCCGAATACGGCGGATTCCGGAATTTTTTCATCGGAATAACAATTATCGCCGCGAATGATATAGCCGCCGTCGATGACGGAAATAACGCGGTGCAGAACGTATTTATCGCCGCGTTTATAAAGCGCCACGTCCAGCGGGCGAAGCTGCGCCTCTTTTTTTACGATTACCACGCTGTCGCGCCCGGTTTTCAGCATAGGCAACATGCTGACGCCCACCGTGGGACCGACGTATCTGCCCTCGCTTCCGATGAGTTCTTCGATTGTGATTTGTTTCGTTTCTTCCACCGCAGTATACTTCTTTATCAATCGACGAAACGAGGATCGTTCAGCGTTTTTACAAACGACGCCACGTCCGCCGTTGCGGTGGCTTCATCTACTTCGTATTCGTTTAAAAGCGCGGCGACGGCTTCCGCTTCCGTGTGCTCTTCCGTAAAAAAGCGCCATAAAAACGCGCCGCTGTCGTTCAGCTTGATCATGCCGTGAAAATCTTTTCCCGTTTTTCCGATAGGCACGACGATATTTTCGCCGCCGACCTGCCTGATAATGAATCCCTCTTTGATCTTCATATATTTCTCCCTCCCGAAAGCGTTTATTTCTGTTCGTTTTGTGTAAATTCTCTGCCGACAAGCGCTTTATACGACGTTTTCATCGCGTCCGTTTCCATATTGCAATGCAACACGTATGCGGGAACGGTTCGCACAAACATATCCATAAGTTCAAGCGTTTTTTCAGCCGCTTCGCGTTCGCTCGGCAATAAAATCTGTGTAAAAATGCGGTCCGCCGCTTCGCCGACGGCGATTTTTTCGATTGTATTTTCTTTTGCCCGCTCGATAAAACAAAGCGCTTTCAGCGGCGCCTGCCCTTTTTTTCCGCGGTTTTCCTTGCCGTTCCACGGCGTGCCGTACGCAACGAATTTTTCGCCGTCCGCCGCGGATTCGTCGAACCCGATAATCGGCTTATCGCCGTTTAAAATTTCGGCGCCTTTCACGTTGTTTATCCAAAGCGCGGTATGCGTGGATTTGCCGATGCCGCTTCTGCCCAGAAACGCATAGGCGTTATTTTCGTATTCAATCACGGCAGAGTGTAACAAAAATCTGCCGTATTTCGGCATCTGCAAACAGATGCTGCGATACAGACAGATATTTTCGATATAGCCGTCGGAAAAGCCTTCCGATTGCTTTTTTTCCTCCGCAAACTCTTCGCCTGTAACTTCCGCTTCGAACGCCGCGGGCGATAGCTGATCGACGGAAAGATATTCTTTGCAGAATTCGCTTGTATAGCGGCAACGATTTTTAATGTTTACCCGTAATCCCGCAAGCTCGTAAATCATTCGCGCTCCCCTTTGCTTTTTGCTGACTGTAATACTATCATACCACAAAAATGCCCGATTGGCAAGCCTTAATGCGGTTAAAAGTTCTTGTTCCTTAAAAAAAGTTTTAGTAGTATTCTTTTCTTTATTTGCATTGCGGCTGCGCGGCGAGATACGAATACGTATCTTCCACGATATTTTTGAGCGTTGCGGCATCTTCCGTGTCTTCGGGCATAAACATAGTTTTCGCGCCGACGTAAGGGATTGCCTGCCGCATTGCATACTTTTCGTTTGCGGCAACTTTTTTTACGAGAAAGCGATCGTCGTAAATGCCGCCGAACAGAACGCCGTTTTTATATAAGAGATATTCGCCCATCATTTTGCGGCAGGTAAAACCCGAAATCTCGCCGCCGTATGCCGATGAAAGACATTCGCAAATATAATTTTTAAATTCTTCGGATGTTGCCATTTTTTATTTTACCTTTTTTCGTTTGGTTATATAAAAAGTCCGATTTTCAAAGCGCAAAACTTAAAAAATCGGACAAATGGAGCTACTAACCGGATTTGAACCGGTGACCTCGTCCTTACCAAGGACGCGCTCTACCAACTGAGCCATAGTAGCACCGCCTTATGAGCTTCGCCCGATTTTTGTGCGGCGCGCCGCGCTTTCTTTCCCGTGCGAAGAATTACTTGCTTATTATAATGCAAAAAGGAAAATTTGTCAAGCCGAAAAAACGCCTTTTTTCAGAAAACCGCAAAAATTTTTCTCTTTTTTAAAGAAAACACTCCCCCGCCGGGATTTTGCCGGACGGGAGAGTATGATTTTTTGCTTTTACCGTTTACTTCGCGTATTCTACGCTGCGGAATTCGCGGATGACGTTAACTTTAATCTGCCCCGGATATTCGAGTTCGGATTCGATTTTCTTAGCGATGTCCTTCGAAAGAAACAGCGCCTGCGCGTCGTCGACCTGATCGGGCTTGACGATAACGCGGACTTCGCGCCCCGCCTGAATGGCGTAGCTCTTTTCTACGCCGGGGAACGAAGAAGCGATGGCTTCCAGCCGTTCAAGCCGCTTGACGTAGTTCGTGCCCGTTTCTCTTCTGGCGCCCGGTCTTGCGCCGGAAATCGCGTCTGCCGCCTGAATCAGCACGGCTTCGATGGTTTTGGGTTCCACGTCGCCGTGGTGCGCCATGATGGCGTTTACGATATTTGCGTTTTCTTTATATTTCTTCGCAAGTTCGGCGCCGATCTGGACATGCGTACCTTCCTGTTCCTGATCCACCGCTTTGCCAATATCGTGTAAAAGTCCCGCGCGCTTGGCGAAATTGACGTCCAGCCCCAGTTCCGCCGCCATCAGCCCTGCCAGCGTGGCGACTTCAATGGAGTGTTTGTACACGTTCTGACCGTAACTGGTGCGGAATTTCAATCTGCCGATGAGTTTCACGAGTTCGGGATGCAGCCCGAAAATGCCCACTTCGTACACGGCGGATTCTCCCGCTTCGCGGATTTGTACGTCGATATCGCGCGTAACTTTTTCTACCGTTTCTTCGATGCGCGCCGGATGAATACGCCCGTCGGAAATGAGCCGTTCCAGCGATACCCTCGCGATTTCTCTGCGGACGGGATCGAACCCGGACAAAATAACCACTTCCGGCGTATCGTCGATGATAAGTTCGATGCCCGTGGCGTTTTCGAGAGCGCGGATATTGCGCCCCTCTCTGCCGATGATGCGGGCTTTCATATCGTCGCTGGGGAGCGGCACCACCGATACGGTGAGTTCGGAAGCCTGATCAGCCGCGCATTTCTGAATGGCAAGCGAAATAATCTTCTTCGCGTTGATTTCCGCTTCGTCTTTGGCTTGCTGTTCCATTTCGCGAACGGTTTTGGCTGTTTCGCGACGGGTGTCGTCGAGAATTTCTTCCGTAAGCGCCTTTTTCGCCTCGTCGCGGGTGAGTTGCGCCACGCGTTCGAGTTCCTGCACCATGAGTTCGTGCTGCGAATCCAGCTTCTGCTGCAAAGCGCCCAGCTGTTCTTCGTGGGCTTCGATTTTCGCTTTCTGCTCGTCCAGCGCTTCGATTTTTTTATCGAGAGAGTCTTCTTTTTGCGTTAACCGCTGCTCCGCGCGCTGCAATTCTGCCCTTTTTTCTTTGGTTTCACGATCGAAATCGTTGCGTAATTTAAGATCCTGTTCCTTAGCCTCTAAAATCGCTTCTTTCAGAACGCGCTTACTTTCTTCGCGCGCCTGCGCCGTGATTTTTCCCGCCTCCGCTTTTGCGTCCCCGACGATGCGCCCGGCTTCCGTGTTCGCCTCGCCGATTTCTCTTTCGGTATTCTTTTTCTTATAGATGATAAAACCTACTGCCGCCAAAAGCGCGGTGATTGCCACCGCGGCGACCAAACTACCGACAAATACTCCGACTTTTACGGTGAGAAACAGGACGCCGAAAGATACTAAATTCATTTCATGCCTCCTGTGTTAGTGAAAAATATAATTTTGTGCGGACATTGCCGTTTTGCGCATTTTACGCTTTTGCATGCGCGCGCGGCAACTCCTATGTTCTATTTTACTATAAATAATCGAAAAAGTCAATGTTTTGACATCGATTTTTCGTTTGGTTTTGCGCTTTTTTGGCTTTTTTACGAAATTTCGCGCGTTTTTTTCGTACGAGGCGAATCGTTTTTTCGCATACGGAAAAATTCCGGCGTGCCTGTTTGCCTGAATTGCGTTATATTTCTTCCGCTTCTTCCAGCCACAACGACGCGCAGGCATCGGAAGGCATACGGAAATCGGCGCGCGGCGACAACGTTACCGAACCGATTTTTACGCCGTCCGGCATGCACGAGCGCTTGAACTGTTGCGCGAAAAAGCGTTTATAAAAATTTTTCAGCCATTTTTTCAGCGTTTTTTTATCGTACTTTCCGCCGAAAGCATACTGCGCGAGATAAAACGTTTTTTTCGGCGAATCGCCGCGCCGCAACGCGTGATACAGGAAGAAATCGTGCAGTTCGTACGGACCTACGATATCCTCCGTTTTCTGCGCGATGTTGCCTTTTTCGTCCGGCGGAAGAAGTTCGGGGGAAATTTCGGTGGCAAGCACGCTTTCGATTGCTTTTTGCGCATCGCCGCCGAGCCGCTCCGCCTCATACTTCGCAAGATGCTTTACAAGCGTTTTCGGCACGCCGGAATTGACGCCGTACATCGACATATGATCGCCGTTATACGTGCACCAGCCGAGGGCAAGCTCGCTTAAATCGCCCGTGCCCACCACGATGCCGCCCAGTTCGTTGGCGAGGTCCATTAAAATATACGTACGCGCGCGCGCCTGCGCGTTTTCGTACGTAACGTTTTTTACGGCCGGATCGTGCGAGATATCCTTGAAATGCTGAGAAACAAGCGCGTTTACGGGAATCGTACGCACGCTTGCCCCCACGCTTTTCGAAAGCGCGAGAGAATTATCGTATGTTTTTCCGCTGGTGCCGAACCCGGGCATGGAAACCGCCTCGATTGCCGAACGCGGCATGCCGCAGATATCCGCCGCTCGGGCGGCGACAAGCAGCGCAAGCGACGAATCGAGTCCGCCCGAAACGCCGATGACGGCGCATTTAGCCCCGACATGCAGCAACCGCCGCGCCAGCGCATGGGATTGCAGCGATAAAATCAATTCTTTTCTCTCTTCCGCGCCCGCGCCTTCGGGAACGAACGGCAGGCGTTCGATTGCCCGTGTTTTCAGATCGCTTCCGCCGACGAAATCGGCAAAAACGCGCGTATAATTTTCCGCAGACGGCTTGAACGTCGTCATTCTGCGGCGTTCGTTTTTTAAAAATTCCGCGTCGATCTCGGCGCTTGCGCCGCTTTCCGAAAACAAAGCGCTTTCGTTTAAAATTCCGCCGTTTTCCGCAATAAGACAATGCCCCGCAAACACGCAGTCGGTAACCGATTCTCCCTGCCCGGCATCCGCGTACACATACGCGCATAGACTGCGTCCGGAAACGGATTTCACAAGCGTGCGGCGATATTCCGCCTTTCCCACGGTTTCGTCGGAAGCGGATAAATTGACGATGATTACGGCGCCGGCAACGGCATGATTTTGCGAAGGCGGCGCGGAAACCCAGAGATCTTCGCAAATCTCGCAGGCAACGCAGGTGCCCGTGGCGGAATCTTCGATAAGAACGTTTCTGCCGAACGGTACCGCATAAGCGTTTTTGCCGCAGCCGAAAACAAAGCCCGTATCGACAAAATTTTCCGCCTCGGTAAAATAACGTTTTTCGTAAAATTCGCCGTAATTCGGAAGCGAGGACTTCGGAATCAGCGCAAGTATTTTTCCGCCGCAGATCGCCGCCGCGCAGTTATAAAGTTTGCCGCCCTTTTCTACCGGCAAACCGATAAAAAACAACAACCGCGGCGCTATTTTTAAAGATTCTTCCGCAAGATAAAACGCCGCCGCGCGCGTTGCTTTTAACAGCGAGCCGTCGAAAAACAAATCGCCGCACGTGTAGCCGCACAGCGAAAGTTCCGGAAATACCGCGATTTCCGTTTCTTCCGCCGCAAGACGGGCGATTTCTTTTAAAATTTCCTGCGTATTGAATTTTACGTCCGCTACTCTCAGCTTCGGCGAAGCTGCCGCCGCGCGCACAAAACCGTATTTCATTCCTCGTCGGCTCCGCCTTCTACCACGTCGGCAGCGCCTTTCGCCGCCGCACGGATTTTTTGCTGAATTTCGTTGGAAATTTCGGGATTATCCTTCAGGAACTGGCGCATTTTTTCTCTGCCGTTCGCCACTTTTTCGCCGTTGTACGAGAACCAGGCGCCGCTCTTGCCGATGATATCGAACTGAATACCCATATCCATGATACAGCCTTCCTGCGAAATGCCTTCGCCGAATACGATATCGAATTCCGCCTGTTTGAAAGGAGGCGCAAGCTTGTTTTTCACGATTTTCGCCTTTGTACGGTTGCCCATCGCGCCTTCCGCGTCTTTCAGCGTATCCATTTTTCTTACGTCGATACGGATGCTGGCGTAGAATTTGAGCGCTTTGCCGCCGGGGGTAACTTCGGGGTTGCCGAACATTACGCCCACCTTTTCGCGGAGCTGGTTGATGAAAATCACGCACGTATGCGATTTGTTGACGATTGCCGTAAGTTTACGAAGCGCCTGCGACATCAGTCTTGCCTGCAAACCAACGTGCGAATCGCCCATATCGCCTTCGATTTCCGCTTTCGGCGTCAGCGCCGCAACGGAGTCGATAACAATCATATCCACGGCGGAAGAACGAACGAGCGCGTCGCAGATATCGAGCGCCTGTTCGCCCGTATCCGGCTGAGATACGTACAGATTTTCGAGATCTACGCCGAGATGTTTCGCATACACGGGATCAAGCGCGTGCTCCGCGTCGATAAACGCCGCCACGCCGCCGAGTTTCTGCGTTTCCGCGATAGCGTGCAACGCCACCGTGGTTTTACCAGAAGATTCGGGACCGTAAATTTCGATGATTCTGCCGCGGGGAAAGCCGCCGATGCCGAGCGCCAGATCGAGAGTTAAGCAGCCCGAAGGAATCACGTCGATTTCCGTATTGCCCGCTTCGTCGCCGAGGCGCATGATCGAGCCCTTGCCGTACTGCTTTTCGATCTGCATGAGAACGGCGTCGAGAGCTTTCATTTTTTCGGAATTTTTTTCGATTGCCATTTATGTTTTTACTCCTGTTATATTTTACTGTTTTATATCTTTTCCGACGGAAAACCGCCGACAAAAATTTTCGGATTATTTTAAATGTTTATACGCCCAGAACAACGCGTGATTGATAGCTTTTTCGGTGATTTCTTTGCGCGAGCCCGTAAAAATATGCCGGGCGATGTAAATTTTTCCGTCCAGCCCCGCAGCCAGAAAACATAAGCCCACGGGGAGTCCGCTATCGTCGCTTTTCGGCCCCGCCAGCCCCGTGGTGGCGATTGCCGCGTCGCAATCGCCCGAAGATAAAAGCCCCGCACACATTTCGTACGCCGTCTGATCGGAAACGGCGCCGGATGTGTTCAGAGTGAACGGAGAAACGTTCAGCCGTTTGATTTTCGCGTCGCCGTTATAGGTGTTCAACCCTTCGAAATACACTTCGCTGGCGCCCGGAACGGAAACGATGCGGCTACCCACGCCGCCCCCCGTGAACGATTCGGCAACGCTGATTTTTTTGCCGCGCACCTTTAAAAGTTCGCACAGGCGTTTTTCCAGCGGCGTATCGTCCATAGAATACAATTCTTCGGAAAAAGTTTCCGCGAAAATTCTGGTGATGCCGTCTATTAAAAGTTTCGGCGCGTCGGGCGGATAATCGACTTCGATACGCGTATCGTCGTAGCGTTCCGAAACGAAAAATTCCAGTTTATTTCCTGCCGCATCCGCCGCTTTTTCGCCTTGCACGATACACTGCTCCACTGTTTTTTTATCGCAGCCGATGCCGCGGAATACGATTTTTTCCGCAATCGCGCCTTTGCGTTTCAGCCTCGGCAGGCATACGTTTTTCATATACGCGTGCCGCCGTTCCGCTTCGAACGGAGCAAGAAATATATCCGCTTTCCCTTTCGTGAACACTCCGGAACCGTCCTCGGAGCATTGCAGAAAATCGTCGGACTCCGCCGCAAGCGCTTCGGAAAGCACGGGCAACGCGTTGCTTTCGGTAAAAACAAGCACGGAATCGAACTGCACCGCATAAGACAAGACGACGGCAGGCGTACTTTCTCCGTACGGCAAAAAACGGATTTCCGAAATTTTGCCCGCCTGCGCAAGCTCGCCGAAAATATCCGTATCGCCGAGGGGAATTGATTGTACGATGATTGCCGCCGTCTGCATTGATTTTTTTCCTTTTACTAAAATGACAAGTCTTACGCGCCGCGCTTTGGAACTCTTTTATTTTTTCGTTTTTAACACCGCCGGATTTTTTACGATATACGAAACGCCCGAAATGACCGTGAGAATCACCGCCGCCGCAAACAGCACGAGCCCGATGACGGAAATAACTTGCTGCGCCGTTCCTGCAAACGACGCGGAAGCAATCAACGCGACGACGCAGTAATCCTGCGCGTTGGTTTTCAGTTTTCCGAGCATATCCGCGGCAAGCACCACGCCGTTTGCCGCCGCAATCTGGCGGAAAGCGCTGATGATTAGTTCGCGCGCGAGAATCAGGCATACGCACACCGCTCCCGCCACATAAAAGCCGTGCCCGAACAAGCCGAAAATTTCGTACTTCGTAAGCATTAAAACAAATGCCGTAGCCACAAGAACTTTATCGGCGATGGGATCGAGAAATTTGCCGAGATTCGTAACCATACCGCGTTTTCTTGCGATGCGCCCGTCAAGAAAATCGGTAACCGCAGCCACCGCGAACACGACCGCCGCGTACACGTAATTGTACGGCAACGCCGTGAGAAAGAAAAACAATACGAATACGGGAATTAAACAAATTCGTATCAGCGATAATTTATTAGGTAAATTCATTGATTTTTACTCCTTATGTACTTAACGGTCTGTTTCACGCCGAATAATCTTTCGTTGCGCCGAAAAGATCGGGCGCGAAAACATCGGAAACGACGACGTCGTATTCTTTCCCCTCTTCCGCTTCGGGCGCATTGAAATATATCCTGCCGTCGATTTCCGGGGCGGAAAAATACGCTCTGCCCGCAAAAAGCTGCTTATCGTAATCGATTCCTTCGCATAAAACGCGCAGCGTTTTGCCTTTGAAGGCGGATAAAATCTTTTCGGAAATCTGCCGCTGCGTTTCGTATAACGTGCGCACGCGCCGTTCTTTCGTTTTATAATGCACCTGCCCGCGCATTTTCGCCGCGGCGGTATCGGGTTCGCGGGAATATGCGAAAAATCCGCAGTTGAAAAGTTCCGCTTCTTTTAAAAACGCTTGCATCGCCTCGAACTCTTCCTCCGTTTCCGACGGGAAGCCCGAAATAAACGTGGAGCGAAGCGCGATGCCGGGAATTCTCTCTTTCAATTTTGCGATGAGCGCCAGATAATCTTCGCGCGTGCCGCGGCGGTTCATCAGTTTCAGAATACGGTTTTCCGAATGCTGCAACGGAATATCCGCATACTTGATTACTTTGTCGTTTGTTCTGATTTCTTCGATGAGTTCGTCGGAGAACGCGTCCGGATAGCAATACAAAAGGCGGATAGAACCGATATTATCCAGCAAGGAAAGCCGACGAATCAGCTGCGGAAAACGGTTTTCGCCGTATAAATCTTCGCCGTAACGCGTGGTATCCTGCGCAACAAGTACCAGTTCTTTCACTTCGCCCAGCTCTTTTGCTTCCTCCAGCAATTTTTCCATGGGATACGAACGGTACTTGCCGCGGATTTTCGGAATCAGGCAATACGTGCAATGATTATAGCATCCGTCGGCGATTTTCAGATATGCGAGATACGGCGCCGTGGTGAGCGTGCGCGCGAAACGAAACGTATCGGCGCCTTTGCCGACAAGATTTACCCTTTCGCCCGTACGGTACGCCGTTTCAAGCGCGGACGGCAATAAATCGTAATCGTTGATGCCGAGAAAAACGTCGCCTTCCGTAAGAGCGGGAAAAACTTCCGCCGCGTATTTTTGCGGCAGACAACCCGTTACTACGATTTTTTCCAGTTTTTCGCTTTTATAACCGGCCGTTTCGATAACGGTTTCCACCGATTCTTCCCGCGCGGACTGTAAAAATGCGCACGTATTGATGACGACGATTTGCGCTTCCCGCACGTCGTTCGTTAACATATAGCCCGCGTTTTGCAATACGGCGATACATTTTTCGCTGTCTACGCGGTTTTTATCGCAACCGAGCGATATTACGCCGAATTTTTTCTGTTCCTTCACTTGCTTTTTCTTTCCTCTTCGGTTCGATGTTCTGCGCTTCGTCGCATACGTTCAAAACGGCTGCAAAAAATTACAACGGCCCGTATTTTTCCTCGAATTGTTCGGGGGTAATCAGTACTTTTCGGGCTTTCGCGCCGTCGAATGCGGAAATGTAGCCCTGATCTTCCATCCACTCGATAATTTTCCCGGCTTTGTTGTAACCGACGGAACATTTGCGCTGCACGAGGGAAATAGAAGCGCTGCCGCTTAAAATTACGTTTCTGAGCGCGTCTATGTATACATAATCCACCTCGTCTTCCTCGGAAGAATCGCCGCCGAAACCGCCGCTTTGCCCTTTCGGCTTATCGATAAACGCCGCCGCTTCTTCGTTGAAGTAGCAATCGTTGTTCTCTTTGATGTAGCGGATGACTTCCTGCGCTTTTTCGGAAGAAATGAACGGCGCCTGCATACGGATAGGCGTTTTCGTACCCTCGGTGGAATACAATAAGTCGCCCTGACCGAGCAGGTTCTGCGCGCCCGATTCATCCAGAATTACGCGCGAATCGATTTCCTGCGCCACCGAAAGCGCGATACGCGATTTCAGATTGCTCTTGATGACGCCCGTGATTACGTCGGTAGACGGGCGCTGCGTAGCGAGAATGACGTGGATACCCGTAGCGCGGGATTTTTGCGTAAGATTCTGAATACGATCTTCCATATCTTTCTTCGCATCCTGCATCATCGCGGCAACCTCGTCGGCGATAATCACGATTTTCGGAAGTTTTTCTTCCCCCTCCGTCAGATTCGCGTTGTATTCGTCTATGTCGATTACATACGTGCCGGAACGGCTCTTTTTGCTGAACAGATCGTATCTTCTTTCCATTTCGGCGATCGCCCAGTTCAGGCTTTGAATCACCTTATTCGTATCGGACAAAACTTCGTTGATGACAAGATGCGGCAGCCCTTCGTATACGACGAATTCCGTCTTTTTGGGATCGATTAAAATAAGGCGCAAATCGGCGGGCGAATACTTCATGATGAGCGAAATGATGATGGAGTGCAAAAACGCCGTTTTACCGGAGCCCGAAGTACCTGCCACAAGCACGTGCGTCATTTTACGGATGTCGCCGTAAGTTTTTACGTTATCTACCGTTTTACCCATGGCAAACACCAGCGCGTTGGGTTTGGAATTGATGTATTCGTCCGCAACAAGCATGCTGCCGAGCGTTACCGTCTGCCGCTTTTTGTTGGGCACTTCCACGCTGATGGTGCCGTCTTCGAAATTCGGGGCAATGTTTACGCCGTTTTTCGCGTGAAGATTCATGGCGATCGGCTGATCGAGCGCCACCACTTTTTTAGGCGAAATATTACGGGGCACGGCTACGTTGTAGCGCGTTACCGTAGGTCCGCAGGTTACCGAAGCGATGGAGGCGTCGGGAACCTTGAACGCTTCCAGCGTATCCAGAATCGTGGCTTTGTTTTCGTCGATTTCCACGGAATTCTGGTCGGGACGCGTTTCGGTGCAATCGAAATAATCGAGCGGCGCGCTTTTATAAGGGCGCACCACGCGGGGCTTCGGCGCGGGAGGAGGCGGCACGGGCGCGGGGCGGGAAACCGGTCTTTCCGGCTGCGCGGGCGTGAAAGCCCCCCTTGCGCCGACGTCGGTTCCGCGGGAATCGACGCCGGAAATATCCGATTCTCCCCTATCGGCGCCGGGATTTAAATCTTTCGAAAAATCGTCGGACTCCGAAGCGCGTATATCGCCGCCGTCGCGCAGACTATCGCGGCTGCTTCCGAAATCGCGTAAATCGTCGTTCAAGCCGCGCACGGAATCTTCGCGCGAAGAAAAAGACGTGAAATCGGACGAACGGTCTGCGGAAGTAAAATCGGACGAACGGTCGCCGCGATCGGAAGAAAGTGAATCTTCTTCGTCATCGAAAATCGACGTAAAATCTTCGCCGCGGGCATTGCGGACATCGCGGCTTTCACCGCCGAAGTCCGTTCCTCTGCCGCTTGCGGAAAAATCGTCGCCGCGACCTCCGTTTCTGCCCGAAAAATCGTTATAGGAAGTAAAATCGGCGCCGCCGCGGGAAAGATTGTCCGCAGAAATATCGCCGCGGGAAACATCGCGCGTAAAACGCCCGGTTGAAGAAGAACCGGTATCCGCCGTAAAATCGTTACGGGAATCGCTTCCGGAAAAATCTTCCGCGGGCTGATTGTTGCGGGAATCGAACGAAGTAAAATCCGTTGTTCCGCTTGTTTCGCGCGACGAGAAATCGGAAGTTTCGCGGGAATAAGACGCATTCGTTCCGGACGGTGCCGGAGGCGTTGCCCCGCGAGTGAAATCCGTGCCGGAGCTTACCGGATTTTCCGGCGTAGCGCGGAAATATGTTCCGTTGTTATTGTTATTTGTTTCCTGTTTATCGGAAACCACGCGTTCCTGCGAATAGTTTCCGTTGACGGAATCGGCGTAAGAATCGGTATACGAACCGCCGAACCCGTTTGACGCCGTCGGCGCCGTCGGGCGCGAGGAACGAGGCGCTGCGGGCGTTTCGCCGAAATTCCGCGCCGCCGGAATCGGCTCGTTTGCGGCGGATTTTCTGCGATTGAATTTAGAATCGGGATCGAAAATCAGATTGTTACGGAAGCTTTCCACGGCGTCGCCGCCGTAAATGAGATCTCTGCCGTTTTGTACGGGTTGCGCGCCGTTTTCCGCCGCACCCTCCGCGTTGTTGCCGTAATAGGAAGAACCGAACGGCGAGAAAGAATCGGGCGCTTGAACCGAAGGATTCGACGGCTGCCCGTTAAAGCCCGCGCCGGAAACGCCGTTATAGGGATTCGCCGTAAAATTACCGCCGAAATTCTGCGTGCGATCGGAAATGTTTTTCGACAAAGTAACGCCGGGGCGCTGACGGACGTTATCCGCGGGAAACCCGTATTCGTTCCGCTTTTCGTATGCGGGAAACGTTCTGTTTCCGGCAGAGAAACCGCCGCTTGCGCTATAACCGTTCGCGCCGCGATTATCGTATGCGCCCTGCGCATTATTGTTGTACGGATAATTATAAGGCTTTGAATCGCCGGAGCGGGAAGCATCGTACGCCCCGCCGTAATTTTGCGCATCATTCCGCTGCGCGCCGTTTTGTTCCCGCGCGAAAGCGCCGTACGCAGCCGACGAAGAATTTGCCGTTGCCGCGGCGGCTTCGGTGAAATCGCCGTTTGGATTGACCTGCGTGTTTTCGGCGGATTTTACTTCCGTTTTCGTTGCTTTTTTCGATTTGATTTTCGAAATCGCCGCGCCGATGACCGACCTGCCCGACACCGTCCGCGCCGTTAAAGCAAAAAAGCACACGAGCGCCATGGCAAGGATGACGAACGTACCCGCTTTGCCGGATACGGCAAACAGCGCGCCCACGAGAAGCCCGCCGAGCCAGCCTGCGGGAGAGCAGGTTTTTACTCCCCCCTCCGCCGCGGTAAAACATGCGGAAAAATAGCCTTCGCGCTGCCACGACGCCGTAACGACGCCGTGCACGATTAACAGTATGATAAACAAAGAAATAACGGAGAACACGGCGGCAGGCTTGTTTTTAAAAATGCGTTTGCCGATGAACGCCGCAACGGACAGAATAAAAATCAGCGGCACGAAAAAATACGCTCCGTACCCGAACACGCCGAGCAAGAACGAATTGACTGCCATGCCGACGTCGCCGAAAATCAACGAGCGCGTGGCAAGAATTAAAAAAGCGAGCGCGGAAAACAATGCGCCCACGGCGCCGATACTCTCTTTCGTGATCAGCGCGTTTTCGTTATTTTTCTTTCCGGATGCGGCTTTTTCTTCCGCATTTTTTCCCGCGTTGTCGTTCTCCTCTTTCAAGGTTCCACCTCCGAATCAGTATAACCTTGATTATTATAACATTTTTTTTTCAGTTAATCAAGGATTTCGGGGCGTAAAACACGAATTTTTTCTTGTTTTGCCTTGAAAAACGAACAAATATTCGTTTTTTGTTTTTTTATAAAAACAATCGCCGAAAAACGCTTTCTGCATTTTTTCGCTTTCCGTATATTCGGAAACAACCTTTTACACCACGGTTTATCGCTTTTCAACGCGGTTGTTTCGTATCTGCGCCAAGATTTCTTTTGCCGTACCGTAAATATCCCCCGCACCGAGAAACAGCACGGTATCTCCGCAGCCGCCGGCGCCCGCCCACTTTGCCAGTTCTTCTTTCGTTTCGCCGTAACGCGCGCCGGGCGTATTTACGGCAAGTCGTTTCGCGCTGCCCGATTCGTCGTAGGGCTCGCGCGCGGCGTATTCTTTAAAAATAAACAAGTCGTCCGCGGCGGAAAGCGCTTCGCTGAAATCCGCCATCAACGCTTTCGTCCGGGAATAGGTATGCGGCTGAAAAATCACGTACAACCTGCCCGCCGTGAGCGCCGCCGCGGTTTTCAGCGTTGCGGCGATTTCCCGCGGGTGATGCGCGTAATCGCAGTACCACTGCGCGCCGTGATTTTCGCCGATTTTTTCAAAGCGCCGCTTCACGCCCGAAAAAGCGTTCAACCCCGCCGCGACGTATTCTGCGGAAATGCCGCAAAGGCGCGCCGCGCCGCCCGCGGCGAGGGCGTTGTAAATATGGCATCTCCCCGCGACGTTCAGCCGTACGCGGCAAAGATTTTTTCCGTTTTCGCAAAAATCGAAGGAGTATTTTTCGCCGATGGTTCCGATGTTTTCCGCCGTAAAATCCGCTCGTTTGTTTTCTATGCCGAACGACGGATACGCGGGGAAATTTTCTTTGATTTTTTCGTCGTCGGCGCATACGAGCGCGGTTCTGCCGGACGAGCAGAACGTTTCGAAAGTTCCGATGAGTTCGTTTTCATCGCGATAACATTCCATATGATCGCGGTCGATATTGAGAAGTACCGCGACGTCGGGATGCAGATATAATAAATTTTTCTTATATTCGCACGCTTCGGTAATAAAGTACTCTTCGCCCGTTTTATAAAAATTGCCGAACGTATTATCGTCGCCGCCGGCATGCACGGCAAACTTTTTGCCTGCGGCGGAAAAAACATGCGCGCACATGCTTGTGCAGGTGGTTTTTCCGTGGCTGCCCGCCACCGCAACGACGGAGGAAAAATCTTTGGCGACTTCGCCTAAAAATTCGCCGCGGAATACGATTTTTTTGCCCTGCGCAAAACATTCGTCAAACCTGCTGTTTCCCCTTGCAATTGCGGAAGTGCAGACGATATTTTCGGCGGAATTGATCACCGCTTTTTCCGTTTCGGAAATCGCGGCGGAAGTATAAATTTCAACGCCTGCCCGCGCAAGCTCTTCCGTCCTTGCGGAAAGCTGCGCGTCGTACCCGAACACCTCGCCGCCCTCACAGAGAATATACTTTGCCAGCGCGCTCATCGAAGCGCCGCCGATTCCCAGAAAGTAAAACCGTTTTCCTTTTATCCGTTCTTTTTTCGGCATATCGCTTTATTCTATGATATATAAGCAATTTTTATAACCGCTTACGACAATTTTTACAAAAAGCCGCGGTATAAAAAATCGGCGCACTCCCCACAGGGAATACGCCGACGTCCGGTTAAGATTATTTTTTATCGGAATTCTTTCTCATGAAGAAATCCACGAATTTCGGGCGGTGCTTCTTTTCGGGCGCAGGCTCGTTGCGAGGCGCCTCGATGGGCATTTCCGGTTCGTAATCGCCCTGTTGCGCGGGATACGGCTGCGCATAGCCGTTATTTACGTTCCGCATATCCTGCATGCCCGGCATGCCGGCGTTCTGCCCCCACGCGCCGTTTTGCGGGTTCTGCATGTTGTTCGGCATATTTGCCTGCATGTTCTGACGGTAATCGGCGCCCGCGAATCCCGACGCGGACGAAGGAGCGAAACCCTGCTGCGCCGACGGAGCGGGTGCGTACCCTTGCGGCGCCGTCTGCTGCGCGGCAGCGGTTCCTTCCGCCGTAGGATAGCCGAACGCCCGATCGATTTTATCGGACAGAGCCGCGGCGCGCTGCGCCGCCGTCTGCATATCGTTTGCGGCGGTAATCGTCTGTCCGCCCGAAGGGAATCCCGTCGCGATAATAACGACTTCCACCTCGTCGGTCATGTTTTCTTCGATGCAGGCGCCGAAAATCACGTTGGCGGAATAATCGATTACGCCTTTCACCAGTTCCGCAGCCTGACAAACTTCGTCCAGCGTGAGATCGTTGCCGCCCACCACGTTTAAAATCACGGAGCTTGCGCCCTCGATGGTAGTGTTTAAAAGAGGCGAACAGATGGCGCAGCGAACCGCGTCGGCAATGCGTTTTTCGCCTTTGGCGATACCGATACCCATATGCGCCACGCCGCGATCTTTCAGCGTAGTGCGCACGTCGGCGAAATCGAGATTGATAAGCGACGGATTGACGATCAGTTCCGCAATGCCGCGGATACCCTGACGAAGCACTTCGTCCGCCACTTTCAGCGCTTCGGGGAAAGAAGTGCCCTGTTTTACCACGCCGCGCAATTTATCGTTGGGAATCACGATGATGGAATCCACATACTTGCGGAGTTCTTCCACGCCGGCAAGCGCGTAGTCCATTTTTTTCTTGCCTTCGAAAGAGAACGGAAGCGTTACCACGGCTACGGTGAGAATTTTCATTTCCCGCGCGAGCTTGGCGATAACGGGAGAAGCGCCCGTGCCCGTACCGCCGCCCATTCCGGCGGTGATGAAAAGCAGGTCGGTTCCCTTTAAAATCTGCTGGATTCTGTCTTTATTTTCTTCCGCGGAAAGCTTGCCCACGGAAGGATCGGCGCCCGCGCCGAGCCCTTTTGTGAGCTTTACGCCGATTTGAATACGGTTTTGCGCAAGCGAACGCGCCAGCACCTGATTATCGGTATTGATTACGTAATATTCCGCGGCTTTCAGCCCCGATTCGATTAAACGGTTTACCGCGTTGCCGCCGGCGCCGCCCACGCCGATCACTTTGATTCTGGCTACGCCGAAATGACTGTCCTGCGTTTCGTCTTCCTGCGGTTGAGCCGTTTCGGAAATCTCTCGATCTTCCGTTTCGTCGTAAGTGTAAAAATCTTCCGTCATTTTTTATTTCCTCCGAATATGTTTAAAAATTTGCGCAATCCGCTTTTTTCTTCCGCCCGCCGTAAAGCGGCGTTCAGCGCGGATATGCGGGATGAATAACCGGGTTTATCGTAATAAGGTATTTCGGGACAAATCGCCCGCGTAACGCGGCAAAGACGACGTTCCGTATGTTCCGCCACGCCGCGGACTTCCTGCACGCCCTCGCCCGTGAGATACACGGGGTTCGACGAATCGCCCGCGATTTTTTTGGTGCCGTAATACTTTTCGAAAAAAGCGTCCGTCTTTTCGCACAGCTCGTCCAGCCCGCATTTGATTACGTCGTTGATCCGCTGCACGGAATACATGACGCCGTCTTTATCCGTCCAGATGATCCCCTTGGGCACCGCGCCGCCGGATACATCCGCCGCGGCGAGAATTTCCTTCGCCTTTTCGAAGCCGACGTCGAATTCTTCCATCAGCCCCGCCAGAATCGCCCCGACGCCGCAATCGAAACTTTCTTCGTGCACGATTCCGCCGCCGTAAACCACAAACACCGAAGAAACGGCATAGCCTACGTCAAGAATCGCCGCGTACCCCTCTCTGGTTTTCGAGGGAAGAAGATACGTCGCCTCAGCCAAAGACTGCGGCAGATATTCGATTTGCGCGAAACCGGATGCGGAAAACAGCTTCTGCGTAAGCGAGTAAAACTGCTCGTTTAAAAAATAATAGCACAATGCGCCCTGCAGAACGGCGGTTTTCGAGCCCGTAACGTCGGCGGCGGAAAAATACCGCCGGTTGTCGCCGATAGAAAAATACATTGCCGATTCGTCCGCCAGAGCGCGGTTTTCGGCAAGTTCGTTCAGCCCCGCCGCGTACAGCGCTTCGATTTCCGCCGCCGTGATTTTACGGCGCTTTTCAAACGACATCGACTGCCCTTTCGTACGGATACCGATAAACGGCGCCGGCACGGAAATATAAATCGTCTTCAGCGTGCCGTCGTACGAGGACAAAACGGAATTGATGAGGCGGGAAGCCGCGGAAGTAAACGACGAAACGTCGTAAAAGCCTTCCGTGCCGTAACCGTCGTATTCCGAGCTTTCGCCGCCGCGGAAAACAAACGTTCCGTTTACCCCTCTGCCTCCGATAAGAAAGGTGAGAGAATAGGAACGAATATCGAGAATGGCGACGCTTTCGTTTTTCATCTTCTGCACTCCGTCTGTCGTTTTTTTCGTATGTACCGCGCATCCGCTTTATAAAAGCGGCGGCGATAATAATATTATACTACCCGCCGCGGAAAAAGTCAATAAATTTGCGAAAACTTTTCGTGTTTTATCGTTGTTTTTATACGATTTTGCTTATTTTTCACCCGTTTGAAAAAATCCGGGCAATCGCCGTGCCGTACCCGCGCGGTATTGCCGTGTATCAATCGAGATAATTTTTCGGCTGATAAACGGCCCCGGCGTCTTTCGAAACGGCGATAACGCCCGTCGTCCGTTCGGCAACGCTCAGTCCGTTCGTATAGCATTCGTACAGCGCGGCGGCTTTATCTTCCGCTTTTGCCGACGGCACGTATACCGCAGCCTGCACGCCCTCGCGAAAATATACGCGCAACCATGCGGAATCTTCGGAAGAAGCGGGTTGAACGAGTTCCGCCTGCGTAACGTTGCCGCGGATACCGCCGAACAGCGCGTCGAGCGTTTTTAAAAACGAAAACACGGATGACGTTTCGAAATGCGCCGCAAGATTTTCCGTTTGCGAAGTTACAAGCAGATTGTCCGTCCCGTCGGCGCGGTTTTTCACGGAATCGCGCACGGAAAGCTTTGTTCCGTCTCCCGAATAAATCACGTAATTGCCGCCGTTCGCCACGGCGTACACTTCCGCGTCCTCGGTGGCGGTGATGACAAGCCTGCCGGGATAATCTTTTTCAAACCCCGTCAGACGGAAATACGCGAAATTTTCGAAGGCGGATTTCGCCGCGGCGTCGTCCGCCTTAATCGTGCTTTTTTTAAGATACGCCTCTTCGAGAACGGTTCTGAGCGCCGCCGCTTCTTCCAGCGCGGGCGAAGAAACGTTTTCGACGACAAGCGTTACTTCCTCCACGCGGTATACGGCGGAAACGCCTAAAAACGCCGCCGTAAAAAATACGATGACGGTAAGGACTATCGTGATGATTTTCTTCGCTTTCATTTCTTCTTTCGATTCCTCTTTCGTAGGTTTTATCCGTTTTTTTCTACAAATCCGTACGGACGATACCGGCGCCGAGCGCTTTTAATTTTTCATCGAAAAGCGCATAGCCGCGGTCAATATGCCAGAGTTCGGAAACAACGCTTTCCCCCTCGGCTTTCAATGCCGCGATGACGAGCGCCGCGCCGCCGCGGAGATCGCAGGCGGATACTTCCGCCCCGTGCAGTTTTTCCACGCCGCGGATCACGGCGGTTCTGCCGCGCACGGTAACGTCCGCGCCCATTTTTTTCAGCTCGCCCGCGTATTTATAACGCGTTTCGAACAAATTTTCCACAATCACCGCGGTGCCGCGCGCCGTAGCGGATAGCGCCGCATACTGCGCCTGCATATCGGTGGGAAACCCCGGGAACGGCAACGTTTCCACAAGAGAGGCGGCTTTTAAATCGCCGCTGCTTCTCAATCTTATTTTATCACCTTTTGCGGTGATTTTGCAACCGTTTTCGCGCAATTTATGCAAAAGAGCCGCAATATTTTCTTCGGATACGCCCTCCGTTTCGATTTCGCCGCCGCAGGAAGCCGCCGCAATCAGAAACGTTCCCGCTTCTATCCTGTCCTTCATCGGCGTATAATCCACGCCGTGCAGCCGTTTTACGCCCGTGATTTCAACGGTATCGCCGCCGGCGCCGGAAACATCCGCGCCCATCTGCGACAAAAAGTTCTGCAAATCCACGATTTCCGGTTCTTTTGCGGCGTTGCGTATCACGGTTTTCCCCTCCGCTTTTACGGCGGCGAGCATGATATTTTCCGTGGCGCCCACGCTGGGAAAATCCAGCAAAATATCGGCACCGCGCAATTTTTCGGCGCTGCAGATGACGTAGCCGTTTTCTTCGATAATGGTAACGCCCAGCCGCTTCAGCCCGGAAAGATGCAGATCGATCGGGCGCAAGCCTATATCGCAGCCGCCGGGATAGGAAATTTTCGCGCGGCGAAACCTTGTGAGCACCGAACCGAGCATAAAAACCGAAGAACGGAGTTCGCGCGTGAGCGTGGACGGAATTTCGTGCGAAACGGCATTTCTGCCGTCGATCGTAACATAGCCGTCGCCCCGGACGATGCCGCAGCCGAGTTCGCTCAAGATATGTAACATATTTTCGGCGTCGGTGATGTGCGGCAAATCTCGTATGGTAACGAGATCGTCCGCAAGCACCGAAGCCGCCAGCAAGGGAAGCACGGCGTTTTTCGCCGCCTGAATTTTTACCCTGCCGTACAGCTTTGCGCCGCCCTGTACAACAAATTTATCCATAAGAAAAAGCTCCTATGTTTCATTGTATGAAAACGGCGGCTTTTTTGTTGCCTCGCGATATGTTGTACAGCACCCCGAACGACGCCATGGAAACGATAAGCGCCGTGTTGCCGGAACTCAGCAGCGGCAACGGAATGCCCGTGGGCGGAATGCTGCCGCTTACGACGAGCGCGTTGACAAGCGTTTGCAGCCCGTAGGTGAGCGTGATGCCCGCGGCAAGCAGAAACGAAAAAAAATCGGGCGCTTCCGCGGCGATTTTAATTCCGCGGAAAATGATAAAGGCAAAGACGGAAAATAAAACGACGATTCCGACGAAGCCGAATTCCTCGCCGATGACGGCAAGAATAAAATCGCTTTCCGCAAACGGCAGAAAACGGTATTTCTGACGGGATTTGAACAGCCCCGTGCCGAACCAGCCGCCGTTACCGAGCGCATACAGCGACTGTATCAGCTGATACCCCTCTTCTTTCGGCGACGACCACGGATCCAGAAACGCGCTCAGGCGCAGAAGCCGGTACGGTTCGGCAAGAATCAGAAGCGGCACGGCGAGAAGCGCGGGCAGCGCGAGCATCAGAAAGTATTTCAGTTTTGCGCCGCTTAAAAACAGCATGCCGAACGTAACGGCGGCGACGACCACGGTAACCGACATATTCGGCTCGAAAATAATCAGCGCGCAAAAGCCTCCGCCCGCGGCGAGCACGGGCAGCATGCCCTTGAACGTGCCGATTCTTCCCATATCGTCCGCCGCGTACCCCGCAATGAACGTCACGAGAGAAAATTTGGCGATTTCCGACGGCTGCAGCGTAAAACTTCCCGCGCCGATCCAACGGGCGGCGCCGTAATTGCTTCTGCCTACACCGGGCACGAACACAAGCGCGAGAAGCAGCGCGGACGCCCCGTAAAACACATAGCGAAACGTCTTTTTTTTCAGTTTACGATAATCGAACAACGTGGCGAAAAACAGCGCGATCGAACCCGCGATAAAACCGATCAACTGTTTTTTCGCGAAGAAAAATTTATCGCCGTACTGCTTTTCCGCCGCGTAATAACTTGCCGAGTACACGCACAAAACGCCGAGCGCGGAAAGAAGCAGCACCGCAATCAGAAGCGGAACGTCCCCCGTATTTTTTTTGCGGTATACGTTTTTCTCACTCCGATTCCTCGTTTTTTTCTTCGTTACGCGCATCGTCGGCGAAATCTTCCGCGGCTCCGATGAGAAGCCGTTCTTCCTCTGCGCGGACGCGCTCTTCTTCCTGCCATGCTCTGACAACGGAAACAAACCGATCACCTCTTTCTTCATAACTCTGGAATTCGTCGAAGCTGGCGCTTGCGGGGCTTAACAGCACCGTTTGCCCGCGTGCAGCCAGAAGCCTTGCGATTTTCACTGCATAATCGAATTTTTCCGTGAGCGTAACGTTTTTATAGCCGGCTTTCGCCGCGCTTTCAAGAATTTTAAACGCGTTTTCGCCGTAAATTACGCACCTGACGACTTTCGTCTGCTTAAGCGCCTCGAACAGCGGCGCGTATTCGTACCCCTTATCTTTTCCGCCGAGAAGAAGCACCGTTTCGTTTTTCATGCACTGCGCCGCATGCACCGCGGAATCGACGTTCGTTCCCTTCGAATCGTCGATATACGTTACGCCGTCCACCACGCCCGCCGTTTCGATTCTGTGCGGCGCGCCTTTAAACGTTTTCAGCGCTTTCGCCACGGCTTCGTTGTTGATTTTCATCAATTTCGCGCAGGCGAGCGCCGCCAGCGCGTTTTCGATATTGTGCGCTTCCCGCAGCGCGAGTTCTTCGATTTTTACGATTTCCTCGCCGCGGAAGAAAAGGCTGCCGTTTTCTATGTATGCGCCGTCTACCCGTTCTTTACGGGAAAACCATATGACTTTCGCGCGCGTTTTTTCGGCAAAACCGCGCACGACGGAGTCGTCGTAATTGAGCACGGCGTATTCCGTTTCCTGTTGATTTTTCAGAAGGCGGCTTTTCAGATAGACGTAATTTTCCATGTTGTAATGGCGGTTTAAATGATCTTCGGATATATTTAAAACCGCCGCGATATGCGGCTTGAGCGACGAGAGCGTTTCCAGCTGAAACGAAGAAATTTCCGCCACGGCGACGTCGCGTTCCGCAAGATTACGGCAGGAAAGCATCGGCACGCCGATATTTCCGCAAGCCGTAGCTTTTACGCCGCCCGCCGCCAGCATTTCCGCAAGCATGCTTACGGTGGTGGTTTTTCCGTTGGTGCCCGTTACGGCAAGAACGCAGCACTTCAGATACCGCGCGGCAAGTTCCGTTTCGCCGATCACCGCTTTTCCCGCGCGTTTGAACGCCACGGCGAGAGGGTGGTCCACGGGAATGCCCGGACTGAGCACCAGCGCGTGGCAACGGTTTATCAGTTCGGGTAGCAGACTTTCGTTTACCGTTTTCGCGCCCTTTTCCGTAAGCGATTGCACGGCTTTTTCCACCGCGCCGCCGCGCACGTCGTCAAACACGTACGTTTCCGCGCCTTCGGAAAGCAGAAACTCCGCCGCCGCGACGCCGGAACGGGAAAGTCCGAGCACGAGAAAACTTTGATTTGCGGGATACATTTTTTAACACCTCCGCCGTGGGATATTTGCGGCGAACGCCCGTTTTATAAGGCGAAAAGAATACTCAGCAAACCCGTCGCTGCCGTAATTACGGCATAGGCGAACGAAATTTTGCATTCCGAATATCCTTTTTTCTGAAAATGATGGTGCACGGGCGCCATCAGAAAAATGCGCTTTCCTTTCGTCGCTTTATAATATATGACCTGCGCAACGACGGTTATAACCGAAACCACAAACATTATTCCTATGACGGGCGCATAGAAAGCGTTGCCCGAAAACACCGCGACGCAGGCGGCGAACCCGCCCAGAGCCAACGAGCCCGTATCGCCCATGAATACCGAAGCTGGAAATACGTTGAACAGAAGAAAACCGCAAAGCGAAGCGGCAAGGACGAAACAGATCAGCGCAAGCGAATTTTCCGTGCCCGCCTTTCCCGTAGCCGCGTTTTGCAGCGCAATCAGCACGCCGAACGAGAAAAAATACGCCGCGGACGCTCCGCCCGCCAGAGCGTCCAGTCCGTCGGTTAAATTGACGGCGTTGACGAGCGCAACGAATACGAACGCCGCGAACGGAACGATAAAGCCGCGGAAATTCACGCTTTTTCCGCAGAACGGAAGGCGGCAGACAACCGTCCCGGAACGGTAGCAGTAAATGCCCGCGAGAATCGCCGCCGCGCCCTGAAATATAATTTTCTGATACGGTTTCAACCCGAGATTATCTTTGCGCCTGATTTTCAGGTAATCGTCGAGAAATCCCACCGCGGCATAGGCGAGCGCAAGGCAGAGAGTTACGATAAACGTGCCGTCCGGTTCGCCGACAAACAGACACGCCGCGACGAACGCGGCGGCTATAAACGACAAGCCGCCCATGGTGGGCGTGCCTGCCTTCTTCGCATGTTCTTTTACATAGCAGAGAATATTCTGCCCCGCTTTCAGTTTTCTGAGCACCGGAAGGAGCAATTTTGTAAACGCCGCCGACAGAAAAAAAGCCGTAAGCGAAGCAATCAGGTACGTTTTCATTGTAATTATCCGTTTTTCCGAAAGATTTTTCTTCTATCGTAATTTGTACGTTTCCCGGCGCAAATATTCGTTTTTAATCCGTTTCGCCGCGTTTTCGCGCTTCGACTGCCTCTTCCGCCGTCTTTACGTCGTCGTATTCGTATCTGATTCCCATGATTTCCTGCGTTTCTTCGCCGCCCTTTCCCGCAATCAGCAGAATATCCCCCTTTTTCAGAAATTTCACGGCGTAAAAAATCGCTTTTTTTCTGTCGGTTAAAACGGCGTAATTTTCGGAAAAGCGCCGGTAACCCGTTTCGATTTCCCTGATGATATCGGACGGATCTTCGTAACGCGGATTATCGGAAGTAAGATACGAAAAATCCGCTTTTTTCGCCGCGACGGCGCCCATCTGCGCACGCTTGCCGCGATCACGGTTTCCGCCGCAGCCGAACAGACAATACAGCCTTCCTTTACAAAGCGGTTTCAGCGTTTCCAGCGATTTATCCAGTCCGTCCGGCGTGTGCGCGAAATCCACGAAAATTTCCGCGCCGTTCACTCCGCGTACCCGTTGCAGCCTGCCCTTGGGAAGGACTGCGTTTTTCAAGCCCTCGGCAACGGCTTTCGGCGGCGCGCCGAGCGCGAAAGCGCATCCGGCGGCGGCAAGCGCGTTATATATGTTGTGCCGCCCCGCAAGTCGCAGCGTAACGCGGCACAGTTCGTCGGATAAATTCAGCAGAAATTTGCTGCCCGAAACGCTTTCGTCGGTGATGACCGCAAAAACGTCCGACGGATTTTCCAGCCCGTACGTAAGCGTTTTTATCCGGCGTTTTTTTGCTTCGTCCGCGATTTTTTTGCCCGTTTCGTCGTCGGTGCCGACAACAAAAATTCCGTCGTTTGCTTTTTCGCCGGAAGCGTCCTCTGTTTTATTTTCTTCCGCGACGTCCGCCGGTTCGCCCTCCGCTTTGCCCGTTTCCGGGAAGAAAAAGCGCTCCTTTGTTTTGCGGTAGGTTTGCATATTGCCGAAAAAATCCAGATGATCCTGCGAGAAATTCGTAAAAATTTTCGCGGCGAACGGGATTCCCGCCGTTTTTTTATACCAGACGGCATGCGCGGAAACTTCCATGGCGACGAACGTAACGCCCTGCTTAGCCATATCCGCAAGCGTTTTCTGCAGGAATACGGGATCGGGCGTGGTGAGCTCCGGGGCGATTCTCGTTCCGCCGTAGAAAATACCCGTGGTGCCGATAATGCCCGTTTTTTCGCCCGCCGCTTCGAAAACGGAAGCGAGAAGATATGTAACGGTGGTTTTGCCGTTGGTGCCCGTTACCCCCGCCACGCGCATTTTTTTTGCGGGATTGCCGTAAAAAGCGCACGCGGCGAGCGCAATGGCTTCCCTTGCGTCTTTCACGAGAATCTGCGGCGGCGGATTTTCCGTACCCGAAAGATCCACAGGCGTTTCGGCGACGATTGCCGCGGCGCCCTTTCGCGCGGCTTCCGCCGCAAAATCGCGACCGTCCGCGCTGCCGCCGCCGAGAGCGAAAAACGCTTCTCCTCTTCCGATATACCGACTGTCGTCCGAAATGCCCGTAATTTCCGTTTCCGCCGCTTTTTTTTCGCCGCTTCTGCGTTTTGCCGCGTACACGGGTACGCCGTTTATGCTTTCAATCAGTTCCGACAGCCGCATCGAAATTCCCTCCGCCGATTTTTTTCGCGTTGTTTTCCGCGCAATACTATTCTATTCCGTCCGCGTTTAAGGTATGTTTTCGGACGGGATGTTTTTCAGTTCGATAATCGAAGAAAAAATTTCTTTCGCGCACGGCGCCGCAACGACGCTGCCGTAATACGCGCCCTGCGGCTCGTCGATGATGACAAGCGCGAGATACTTCGGCGCGTTTGCGGGGAAAAATCCCACGAACGACGAAACGTATTTCCCCGCGGCGATGCGTCCGTCCTCGTATTTTTGCGCCGTGCCCGTTTTTCCGCCTACGCGATAGCCTTCGATAAATGTTTTTTTGCCGCTGCCCTTTTCCACCACGCCTTCCAGCATGCCCGCAAGCAGGCGGCTTGTTTCTTCGCTGACGGTGCGGCTTTTCAGCTTCGGCGTATTGCTTTGCAGAACGTAACCGTCGTTTGCGTAAATTTCTTTTACCAGCCGGGGTTCGTAATAATAGCCGCCGTTCACGCACGAAGCCACCGCGCACGCCAGCTGTATTCCCGATACCGCCACCGTCTGCCCGAAGCCGATACGCGCGAGATCGCAATTTCTCACCGCCGTTTCGGAAAGCAGCATTCCCGCAGCTTCGCCGCCGAAATCCAGCCCCGTGGTTTTTCCGAAACCGAACGCGCCGAGATAATCGTAAAACGTTTCCTTGCCCAAAGCGAGAGCCATATCCGTAAAGCAGGGATTGCAGCTGTTGTTCAGCGCGTCGGCAAGCGTCTGACAGGAGTGTTTTCCGTTGGCGTGATTGCTCCAGCATTTCACCGTAGTGCCGTCCACCGTACGCGTGCGAGAGCTGGAAAACACGTGCGTCGGCGAAAAAGCGGCTTTGTTCCCCTTTTTCCATTCTTCGAGATTCGCCGCCGAAGTGATGACTTTGAACGTGGAACCGGGCTCGTAAATATCGCAGACGATACGATTTCTGGAAAGCGCGTTCAACAACGGAATATCGTCCCGCGGGACGTTGTTCAAATCGTACGACGGCGTGCACGCCATGGCGAGAATTTCAAACGTATCGGGATCGAGCACGATACATTCCGCGCTTTTCGGGGAATATTGCTGCGCGACGCGCCCGAGCGCCGTTTCCGTAGCCGTCTGGATGCCTGCGTCGATTGTAAGGCGAAGATTATAACCGTTTTCGGCGGGTTTATACGCCGCGGCGGCGCCGTTCAGGCGAAGCCCGACAAGATCGGTTTCGTATAAAATTTCGCCGTCTTTTCCGCGAAGATACGAATCGTAGTATTTTTCTATGCCCGCCGCGCCCGTATTATCGGACGAGGTAAAACCGATGACCTGCGACAAAAAATCGCTTTTCGGGTACGTTCTGTCGTTATCGCGCGAAAAATAAACGCCGTTTAAAGACAGTTCCGCCAGTTTTTCGACGGCTTGTTTATCCGTCTTTTTTGCTACGGTAACTTCCGAAGCCCGCTTGCCCGTAAGTTTTTTCAACACCGTTTCGTAAGGAATATTCAACGCGGCGGAAAGCTTTTGCGCCGCGTCTTCCGCATCGGTAACGGCGTTCGAACGCGCGAATACGGAAAACTTCGTGGCATTGCCCGCCAGAAGTTCTCCGTTTCTGTCCGTAATCGCTCCGCGTTCGGCAATCACGGGAATTTCGCGCGTCCACTGATCGATCGCGCGTCCCGCAAGCTCTCCGCTCCACGCTACCTGCACATAAAAAAAACGGGCGCATAAAATGCAAAAAAGAAAGGTTATCGCCGCGCATACGGCAAATAACCTCTTTCGTAAAACGGATACCGAATAATCGTTTTTCAAACTTTTGATAACCGCTTCTCCTTATTTGATTTTGTATCGGATTTCCTTTATTTCGTCCAGCCGTTGGCTTGCGCCCATGCGGCGATGGTTTCTTCGCTGGTAGCTTTTTCGATGCGGTTTGCAAGCTCTCTGCTTTGCTCCACAAGCTCCGCTTTTTTCTCTTCCAGCATCGTAAGCTCGGCGCCCTTTGCGTTTAAGATGCGGGTGTTCACGCCGATTAAAGCAATCAGCAGCACCACAAACGCCGCCACCGCGGCAATCACGGCTTTCGCCGCATTGGTAAGCGAATAGCTTTCCAACGCTTTTTCCGCGCTCTTTTCTACCGCTTTTACCTGTTCTTTCGCTTCGCCCGGAACGTATACGGGACGGAATGCTGGCGCCTGCACGGGCGTCTGAACCGCGGCTTGCGCTTCCGCCGCGCCGGAAACCACTCTGCGGAATGTATCCGCCGTAAACAAATCTTTCTGCTGCGCGGTGAGCGGTACCGCTCTCTCCTGCGTTTTTACAACCGGCGCCGCGGGCGCTTCGGGCGCAGCGGGAACAACCGGCGCTACGGGTGCCGCGGGCGCGGTAAATTGCTCGGCGCGCTTCTGCTGTTCCGCTTCCGCGAACGTTTTTTCAAGCTGCGCTTCTTCCGCGTTTTGTAAAAGTCTGTATCTTTCGCGGATCATCGCGTTGTGCTTGCGCGCTTCTTCCGCCTGTAAGTCATCGAGCGTTTGTGTTTCCCATAACGTAGTCATTGCCGTTTCCTCTTTCTTGGTTTCTCTTGCCTGAATTATCCTTCTTTTCTATGTTTGTCTTTTGTGTTTTCCGTTAAATGATTCTTTCCGCCACGCGCAGCTTCGCGCATTTGCTCCGCGAATTCGCCGCGACTTCCGCTTCGCTTGCCGTAACGGGCTTTTTCGTAACGATTCTGATTTCCTGCTTCTTTCCGCATACGCATACGGGAAAACTTTTGGGGCAGGTACACGGCGTTTCCATATATCTGAACGCCTCTTTCACCGCTCTGTCCTCCAAAGAATGAAAGGTAAGAACGGCGATTCTGCCGCCTTTTTTCAATCTTCTCGTAAGCGCCAGCACCAGATCGTACAAACCGTCCAGTTCGCCGTTCACTTCGATGCGGATCGCCTGAAACGTTTTTCTTTCGCACGGGGCGCCGCCGAAACGGTATCTTGCGGGAATGCTTTTTTCTACGATTTCCGCCAGCTCGCCGCACGTTTTAAGAGGTTTTTCCGCCCGCGCCTTTACGACGTTTCTTGCAATCTGCCTTGCGAACGCCTCTTCGCCGTAATCTTTGATGATTTTGTACAGCCGCTCTTCCTCGTAAGTATTGACTACGATTTCCGCCGTAAGACTTGCGCTTTCGTTCATCCGCATATCGAGCGGAGCGTTTTTCGCCCGATAGGAAAACCCGCGATCGGGGTCGTCGATCTGATGCGACGATACGCCGAAATCGAGAATCGCGCCGTCCAGTTTTTCCACGTTTTCTTCTTCAAGCACTTTCGCAAAATCTTTGTAGTTGCTTTTATGAAGAGAAAACCTGCCTTCGAAAGCGCCGAGCCTTTCTTTCGCCGCTGCCAACGCCTCGTCGTCGAGGTCGGTTGCAATCAGCCTGCCGTCCGGGCTCGTACGTTTTAATATTTCGTAAGAATGCCCGCCTCCGCCCACGGTGCCGTCGAAGTATATGCCGCCGTTTTTCAGGGCAAGATTTTCCATACACTCTTCCAGCATTACGGGGATATGAGAAAAGTTTTGCATCGCAAGCCGCCTCCGCTTATATGCCGAGCTTTTTCAGCTCGGAATCGTAATCCACGTTTTCGGTAACTTCGCGATACTTTTCGGCCGCCCAGATTTCCAGACGTCTGCCGCGCCCCACCGTTACGATGTCCTTTTTGATTCCCGCAATCTGCTTGAGTTTGGCGGGAAGCGTTACGCGCCCCTGCCCGTCCTCTTCCGCGGGATAAATGCTGCTGAACACCATAAGCGAAATGGGATTTGCCTCGGAAACGCGCTCGTCTGCAAGAGAGGAAAGCGTTTCTTCAAGCACGCTGTCGGGGAAAAGGCAGATGCTGCCCGAAAGTCCGCGGACGAAACTGTACGTTTTTTCGGGATACGTTTCCAAGCCCTTTTTGAACTTGGCAGGTATCCTGAAACGCCCTTTGTCGTCGATCTGATGTTCGTACGAACCAAAGAACAACGCTTCCATAGACTTACCCCCTTTTTTAATGGTAAGCTTATTATACGACCATTTTTGCCCACCTGTCAATTATTTTTAGGAAAGTTTTTTGCAAAATTTAAAAAAACAGGGCAAATTGACCACTTTTGTCCCTTTTACGACAAATTGCGCGCAAACGAATGTTCGTAAAACGTTCGGTTTTTCTCTCGTCCGCTGCCGAGAAAGAGTACTTTTCCGTCCGACGAGATGGTTTCGGCAGAAAAATCGGCAGAATTTTGTGCCGCGGGGACGGAAGTGGTTACGCAGGGACGGAAATTTTGCTCTTTCCCCCTTCCGGCAGAAAAATCAACGCCGTTTTCGTTCTCCGCCGGAAAAGAATCTTCCGCGGAACCTCTGCTACCCGCTTCCGTTTTTCCTGCGGCGAGCGTTACGGCAAGGCGGCGCGCAAGCCCTTCCGCGCCGTCGTACACGGGGCAGCCGTAACGGCGGGCGATCGCCTCGCGCACGTGCGCGTAATGCGTGCAACCTAATACAACGAAAGAAAATTTTTGCGCAGGCAATTCCGCCGTGTAAAATTCGTCCGGCGCCGAAGCAAGCGTATCTTCGATTTTTCCGGCAAGCGAATCGCACGGATACGGATAAAAACGGGCGGCGGGGAAACGCATTTCCGCCTGCCGCAACAACGAAGCGAACGCGCGGCTTTCGTAAGTGGCGCGCGTAACCAGAACCAGTCCGTCCCCTCCGTTTTTGCCCGCGGCAAGCACGGGCGGACAGGCGCCGAGAACGGGAAACGGATATTTTTTTCGTAAACTTTCCCCGCAGCAGGCTTCGGCGGTATTGCAGGCAAGCACGAGCGCCGGGGGAAAATACCCCGCCAGTTCTTCCGCCGCCTCAGATACGTACCTGCAAATCGCTTCGGGCGGAAGATTTCCGTAAGGCGCGCGGACGTTATCGCCGTAATAAATAAATTTTCGGGACGGAAGAATTTCTCGGCATTTAAACAGAACGCTCAACCCGCCGACGCCGCTGTCGAACAGACAGACGGCGCCGGAAAAAAACTTTTTCCCCTCGCGCGTTCCGCCCGGAAAAGGAGAAAAAACGGCTTTATCGCAAAAATTTTCGGAATTTTCGGCGAAATTCATAGATAACCCCCTCAAAAACAGTTTACAAGACTTTTCTTTTATGCTAAAATAAACTACGAAATTCGTTTCGGCTAAGTTCTCCGTTTCGGACGGACTTTCCCGCAAACAACGATAACAGAAAATATTACAAGTGCAAGGAGAATGAAATGCCTAATATCAAATCCGCGAAAAAAAGAGTTTTGGTTGCCGAAAAGAAAGCCGCTGCGAACAAAGCGGTGAAAACGCAGATGAAAACTCAGATCAAGAAGTTCCTCGCCGCAGTAGAAGCAGGCGATAAGGAAAACGCTGCGAAAGTTTATTCCGAAACCGTTTCCGTAATCGATTCCACCGCTTCCAAGGGCGTGATTCACAAGAACTGCGCGAACAACAAGAAAGCGAAGCTGGCGAAGAAACTCGAAGCGATGGCGTAAACGAAAAATCCGTACATCTTTTCCGGATTTTTAAATTCGCAGCTGTATAAAATATGCGGTTCTGCCTATAGGTAGAACCGTTTTTGCGTGCAAAAAAATTTTTTATTCCCCTCTATTTTTCCGCGTTCCGCCGCCGAAAAAATCGCAGAAAAAAACTTTTATAAAAAAATTTGAAAAACCTTTGAAAAAAGCCTTTCAAACGTTTGACAAACGCGAAAAAAATATTTATAATCTTTCTCGTTGGTTTATTTTAACTAAACTTTCGGTTTATTATTACAAACCTTCGCGACAATTCCGTTCAGGAGCGTGAAAAACTATGGAGCTAGGCGAAAAGATCAAACAGATGCGCCACCAGAAAAACTTAACGCAGGAAGAACTGGCCGACAGGTGCGAACTTACGAAAGGCTACATATCTCAGCTGGAAAACAATCTGAACAGCCCTTCCATAGCAACGCTTACGGATATTTTATCCGCGCTGGGAAGTTCGCTTGCCGAATTCTTCAAAGAGGAAAAAGACGAGAAAGTCGTTTTTTCGAAAGAAGAATTCATCGAAAAAGAATCGGACGGCGTTCTTTTCAGATGGTTGATACCCAACGCGCAGAAAAATATGATGGAACCCGTGTTTTTAGAACTGGCGGAAGGCGCTTCCACCGCCGAGGACTTCCCTCACGAAGGAGAGGAATTCGGGTTTGTTACGGAAGGCAGAATCAGAATCCGCCTGGGCAAAAAAGAATATCTATGTAAAAAAGGAGAAGCGTTTTACTATTCCGCTTCCCTCCCCCACACGATTTTCAACTGCGGGAAAACCGCCGCGAAATTTCTTTGGATTTCCACTCCCCCGAACTTTTGATTGAATCATTCGTAAGAATTATACGGAGAATTGCTTACCATGGATAAAAACACGAACAAAATTATACAACTTGCCGGCGTATCGAAATCTTACGACGGCACAACGATTATCGACAATATCAATTTCTACGTGCGCAAAGGCGAATTCGTAACGCTGCTCGGTCCTTCCGGGTGCGGAAAAACCACCACGCTGCGCATGATTGCGGGATTCGAAATGCCGGACGAAGGAAAAATTCTTCTGAACGGCACGGATATTTCCATGCTGCCGCCGAACAAGCGCCCCGTAAACACCGTATTTCAGAAATACGCGCTGTTCCCGCACCTCAACGTATTCGACAACGTGGCGTTCGGTTTGAAATTAAAACGCGTGGAAACGACGTACGTGGATAAAAACGGCGAAACGAAAACAAAACTTGTGCCGCTTACCAAGGCGGAAATCAAAGAAAAAGTGAAAAACGCGCTGGAAACGGTAGACCTTGCCGGTTTCGAAAAACGCTCCATTTCCACCCTTTCCGGCGGACAGCAGCAGCGTATCGCCATCGCGCGCGCCATTATCAACGAGCCGGAAATTCTGCTCCTCGACGAGCCGCTCGGCGCGCTCGATCTGAAAATGCGTAAAGAAATGCAGCTGGAACTGAAAGCCATGCACGAAAAGCTGGGCATTACGTTCATCTACGTTACGCACGATCAGGAAGAAGCGCTTACGATGTCCGATACGATCATCGTTATGTCCGACGGATACATTCAGCAGATAGGCACGCCGGAAGATATTTATAACGAACCGAAAAACGCGTTCGTGGCGGACTTCATCGGCGAAAGCAATATCTTCACGGGTGTGATGCCCGCAGACAATCTTGTGCGCTTCTGCGGCAAAGCTTTCCCCTGCGAGGACGGCGGTTTCGAAAAAGACGAACCCGTAGACGCCGTGGTTCGCCCGGAGGACGTAAAACTGGTTCCGCCCGCGGAAGGTCAGCTGAAAGGCAAAGTAACTTCCGTAATATTCAAAGGCATACACTATCAGATTCTGGTGCAATGCGGCAGATACGAAATAGAAGCGCGCAGCACCGCGGCGCCCGCGGTAGGCGCGAACGTCGGTTTAAAAATCGACCCGGACGGCATTCACGTAATGAAAAAAGTATTCCGCGTCAACCGTTTTTCGGGCGTGATTACCAAGAAAAACACCGTGGAATTCGGCGACGGAGAATTCGAATGCGACGTTACGCAGCTGTATAAAGGTTCTCATCTCGACGAAGAGGGTTATCTGATTACGGCGAAAGGCGAAAAACTGGACCTGACGGGCACGGAAGTCAACGTGGAAGTAAGTTTGCACGATATTACGATGAGCGACGATCCCGAAGAAGGCGGCGCCTGCGGACATATTATTTCCCTGATTTACAAGAGCGAATATTACCGCTATATCGTGCGCACGGAAAACGAAGAAGATTACGTGCTTGCCTGCGAAGATCTCTGGAACGAAAACGACTTTGTTTCGCTTGTGATTCCGAAAGATAAAATCAAGCTTACCCTGAAAACGGCGGAGGAAAAGTTGTAATGAAAAAAGTACGCTTTTCGAGAAGTTGGCTGGCGATCCCCTACGCGCTGTTTCTGGCTGTGTTCGTGATCGTTCCCCTCTTCTTCGTTCTGTATTACGCTTTCCGCGACGACGTTACGGGACAACTGACGTTCGGAAATTTCAAAACGTTTTTCACAACTCCCGTAAATCTGAAAGTGGCGGGGAGAAGCCTTATGATCGCCGCGCTGAGCACGATTTTGTGCCTTTTGATCGCCTACCCCGTGGCATACATCATCGCAAAAAGCAAAATCAAAAACAAATCGGCGATTCTTCTGGTGTTCATCGTTCCGATGTGGGTGAATTTCGTTCTGCGCATCAACGCGCTGAAAGAACTCTTAAGCTGGATGGGGCTCATCAATAAATCGGCGGGCTGGGATATTTTCAATACCGTGCTCGGTATGGTGTACGACTTTCTGCCGTTTATGATTCTGCCCATATACACGACGATTCTGAAAATCGACAAAAGCTACCCCGAAGCCGCGCGCGATCTCGGCGCGAATAACGCGAAAGTGTTTCTGCGCGTAACGCTTCCCCTTTCGAAACCGGGCATTTTAAGCGGCATCTCGATGGTGTTTCTGCCTTCGATGACAAACTACGTGGTATCCAACTGGATGACGAACAACAAAGTTACGATCATCGGCGGCTTCATCGATTTCGCGTTTTTAAACGACAGCTGGGGGCGCGGCAGCGTAACGGCGATTATATTGCTTGTTTTAATGTTCCTCTTCACCTGGCTGACGGGCGGGTTCAAAGACGAGGACGGCGCGGCGAAGGGCAAAGCGCTGTGGTGAGGTGAACGCAGATGAAAACAAAAAATACAATCGGAAAAATCTTTAAAATCCTTTTTATCCTTTTAATCGTAGCCTTTATCTACGCGCCCATCGTGCTTTTAACGGTGTATTCCTTCAACGAAAGCACGTCGATTAAAACCTGGACCGGTTTTTCACTGAAACATTATCAATATTTCTTTAATTTTTCCAACGATCCCCTGCCCACTGTGTTAAAAACGCTGCTTCTCGCGGCGGTGGTCGCCACCCTTTCCACGCTTCTCGGAACGGCGGGCGCGATAGGTATTTTCTATTCCAAGAAAAAAACTTCCGCCGTGCTTTCCGGCGTAAACCGCATCCCGGTCATCAATGCCGACGTGGTAACGGCGATTTCGTTCGTGCTTTTAGTTGTGGCGCTCAATATCGATAAATCCACCTATATCCCCCTCGTCGTGGGGCAGATGGTGCTGTGCACGCCGTTTGTGGTGCTTTCGGTGGTTCCGAAGCTGAAACAGATGGATAACAGCTTATACGAAGCCGCGCTGGACTTGGGCGCAACGCCGAAAAAAGCGCTGTTTTCGGTAATTATACCGCAGATTCTTCCGGGGATTATTTCCGGATTTCTGCTTGCGATTACGCTTTCCCTCGACGATTACGTTGTGGCGGCGTACACAAAGCCCGATACCTTCCACACCATCAGCACGCATATTTACTCGCTGACGAAAGGTAAAAAGGCTCCTCTGATCAAAGCGTCTTACCGCGCGTTCACGGCGGTTGTGTTTGCGCTGATCGTCATTGCCGTAGTTACCGCGAATATCGTGGCGGCGAAAAAAAACAAAAAATCCGATATTATTACGAAAGGAGTATAAAACAATGAAAAAATTCATCTCTCTTGCTTTGGTTTCCGCACTTTCCGCAACTTCGTTGGCGGCGCTTGCCTCCTGCAAAAAAGCCGACGTTACCCTGCGCGTGGCGAGTTGGGCGGAATACATCGACGAAGGCGAAGGCGACAACAAATCCATGATCGAAAATTTCGAAAAATGGTACGAAGAACAGACAGGAAAAAGCATAAAAGTGGAATACATCGAGCTTGACGACAACGAAACGATGTACAACAAAATCACGCTGGGCGAAACATACGATCTCCTCTGCCCTTCCGAATATATGATCATGAAACTGCAATCGGAGGACAAACTGGAAAAATATCCCGAATCTTTCTTCGACACGTCTGTAGAAACGAACTACTATGCCAAGAACGTTTCCCCTTTTATCAAGTCCACGTTTGAAAAGGGAAAAATGAAAGACGGCGTTTCGAAATGGAGCGAATACGCGGCGGGATATATGTGGGGCACAACCGGTTTTGTGGTGAAGCACGATTTTGCCGAAGAAGCAAAATCCTGGAACGTCGTTAAAAATCACGGCAAAAAAGCCACGGCGAAAAACAACGTGCGCGATTCCTACTTTATGGGACTCGGCATGTATTACGAAAACAATGCCGACAAAACAAAAACTCTTGCGGAAATGATGAACGATACTTCCGTAAACACGATGAACGCCGTGAAAGAATTGCTGAAATCGGTAAAAACCGGCGGCGTACGCTTCGAAACCGACGACGCGAAAGAAGCGGTAATCGCGGGAGAATACGACGTATCGTATCAGTGGAGCGGCGACGCGGTGTACATTATGGACGAAGCCGAAGAAAACGAGATTTACTACGATTACGTAATACCCGAATTTTCTTCCAACCTGTGGTTCGACGGCTGGGTGTTGATGAAAGGCGCGCAGACAGACGCGGCGACGATGTTCGTGAACTTTATTTCGAAATCGGAAAACGCCGTGAAAAACTGCGATTATATCGGCTACACCCCCTGCGTGGCGGGCGAAGCGATGCTTGAATACATCGCCGATAAATACGCTCCCGCGGAAAACGCTGCCGACGAGGACAAAGCGGCGTACGACCTGACGTATTTCTTTTCCGACTCCACAAACAGCGACGAAAAATATGTGATTACCGCCGATAAAGAACAGCTGCACCGTCAGCTCTTCGCGCAGTTTCCCGACGCAAGCACAAAAGAACGCCTTGTGGTGATGGAATACTTCGAAAAAGAAGTCAACGACCGTGCCAACAGCATGTGGAACGACATCAGCGGCGAAAGCGCGAAATAACGTCAGAACCGAAACATTTGCCTCCCGTTTTGCCGATAACTCCGGCGGAACGGGAGCTTTTTTATGCAGAAGCGCATAAATTTCCGCAAAAATCCCCCACCGCGCGTTCAAAAGCTTGACAAACTCGCGCAAAATCACTATAATTTAGATAATACCAACGAAAATCCGGCGGAGAGAAAAACTATGTTTACAGGAAGAAAACCGGCTGCGAATATGCGTGCGATACGATTTACGTACCGCGGTTTTTCCGTATATTCTCTGCTTTCCGTTTCGAAACGGCATTGACGGCTTTATTTAAAGCAAATTCAGGCGGTTTCCGGGTTCGGCGGAAATCGTTTATTTTTTTATTTTAAAGAACATACTTCAGAGGGGATCACCTATGGAAAAAGAAAACGTTTTAACGAAAAACCGCGCCGTCATCGACGAAATCGACAAGGAAATGGCATTCCTTTTCGAAAAGCGCATGAACGCGGCGAAAGAAATTGCGGCATACAAAAACGCGCGCGGCATCGGCGTGGCGGATAAATCGCGCGAAGCAGACGTTATCGCACGCAATTCCGCCTATATTTCCGATCCCGGAATCCGGGAATATTACGTAAACTTCATCACTTCCGTGATGAGCGTTTCCAGAGCGTTACAATCGCGCGAAACAACGGGGCTGAAAGTTGCGTACTGCGGCGCGGAAGGCGCGTTCGGGTACCTTGCGGCAAAAAAAGCGTTCCCCTCCGCCACCCTTTTTGCCTGCGGCGATTTTTCCGAAGCTTATCGGCTTGCGGAAAACGGAACTTACGATTGCGCGGTGCTGCCGATTGAAAACAGTTATGCCGGCGACGTAAGCGTGGTGATGGACCTTGCCTTTTCCGGCAGTCTGTACGTGAACGCCGTCATCGAAACGGACGTTTCGCACAATCTCCTTATCAGAAAAGGCGGCAGAACGGAAAACATAAAAACGGTGGTATCGCACCCGCAGGCGCTTGAACAATGCGGAGAATTTATCCGTAAAAACGGTTATAAAACGCTGGATTATTCCAACACCGCGCTCGCCGCAAAATTCGTTGCCGAAGAATGCGACGACACCTATGCCGCCGTCGCTTCGGAAAGCGCCGCCGAAGAATTCGGGCTGGAAGTTGCCGTCCGCGGCATCAACGCCGATAAAAACAACACCACGCGCTTCGCCGTGTTCTCCCGCGCGCAACACCTGCCCGCGCCGTCGGAACCGGACGAAAGCTCGCATTTTATTCTTGTTTTCACGGCTAAAAACGAAGCGGGCGCGCTGGCGCAGGCACTGAATATTATCGGCGCGCACGATTTCAATATGCGCACCCTCACCAGCCGACCGATGAAAGAACTCATCTGGAACTACTATTTCTACGTGGAAGCGGACGGCAACATCAATTCGGAAAACGGAAAAGCCATGATGCAGGAATTATCCGCCGTATGCGCGAAACTCAAACTGGTAGGCACTTACAGGTAATTGCTTTTTGGAGAAACACAGATGGAGCTTTATGTAAAAACGCCGACCGACGGCTATAACGTACTGATACGCCGCGGCGCGACGGAACAAAGCGAAACGTATTCCGGAATTCCGCGCGGCGGAAAAACGCTGATCGTAACCGACGACGGCGTTCCGGAACGCAATATTAAAACGATAGCTTCCCGCTTCGATTCGCCCGTTTTAATTACGCTGCCGCAGGGAGAACACAGCAAAAGCCTTGAAAATTACACGCTTCTATTGAAAACGATGGCGGAACACGAATTTACGCGAAGCGACAAGGCGATTGCAGCGGGCGGCGGCGTCATCGGCGATTTGTGCGGATTTGCGGCGGCAACGTATATGCGCGGCATAGCGTTTTACAACTTCCCCACTACGTTTTTATCTCAGGTAGATTCTTCCGTGGGCGGAAAAACAGCCGTCGATTTCTGCGGCATCAAAAACATCGTCGGCGCGTTTTATCCCCCCCGCAAGGTGATTATCGATACCGAAGTTTTAAAAACCTTGCCGAAAAGGCAACTGAGCGCGGGCATTGCGGAAAGCATTAAAATGGCAGCTACAAGCGATAAAGAACTGTTTACTCTGTTAGAACGCGCAGCCGACGGCTACCCGGACCGCTTTTTCGAATACGCGGACGAAATCGTTTTTCGGTCGCTTCTTATCAAAAAAGCCGTGGTAGAAGCAGATCCCGAAGAAAAAGGACTGAGAAAAGTACTGAATTTCGGGCACACCGCGGGGCACGCGCTGGAAAGCGAATATAAAGGCGAACTTTTACACGGCGAATGCGTGGCGCTCGGCATGTTGCCGATGTGCTCCCCTGCCGTGCGGGTACGGCTGGAAAAACTGCTTATTGCGTACGATTTGCCGATACGCGCCGATTTTTCGGAAGCGGAACTGTTGCGATTTTTAAAACACGATAAAAAAGCCGTCGGCAGCAACGAAATATCCGTAACGTTTACCGATGAAATCGGCAGCTATCGCTTCGTACGCGAAACGGCGGAAGCAATCGCCGCGCGCAGCAAACAAATTCTTTGCGGAGGAACCGCGCAATGAAAAACACTTTCGGACAAAACGTAACAATCACGCTGTTCGGCGAAAGCCACGGCGCCGCCGTGGGCGCCGTACTGGACGGAATCGCCGCGGGATTGCCCGCAGACGAAACCTTTATCGCACAGCGGCTGACTTTACGCCGCCCGCAGCTTGCCTCCGACACGACGCGGAAAGAAAAAGACGATTTCCGCATTTTAAGCGGCGTAAAAGACGGATTTACCACGGGCGCTCCGCTTACCGTTATCGTTCCGAACGAAGATATACGAAGCGGCGATTACGAACAGATACGCAATCTGCCCCGCCCCTCGCACGCGGATTATGCGGCTCGCATAAAATACGGCGGATACGAAGATTACCGCGGCGGCGGGCATTTTTCGGGGCGGGTAACGGCGGCGCTTGTCGCCGCGGGCGCCATTTTGTTGCAGGCGCTCGAAAACAAAGGCGTAATCATAGGCAGCCATATTTTATCGTGCGGGAACGTTTCCGACGAACGATATTCCCTTGACCCGACGTCTGAAATCAAAAATACGAAAGGCAAGCCTTTCCCCGTTTTAAACGACAACAAACAAGAAGAAATGCTTGCCGAAATCGCCGCGGCGGCAAAAAACAACGACAGTATCGGCGGAACCGTGGAAACGGCAATCTGCGGGTTGCCCGCGGGGTTGGGCGAACCTTGGTTTGACAGCATAGAAAGCATGTTATCGCACGCCGTGTTTTCGCTCGGCGGCGTCAAAGGCATTGAATTCGGCGCCGGCTTTTCACTTCCCCGCATGCGCGGCAGCGAGGCAAACGACGAATTTTACGTCGGAGAAGACAAAAAAATACTCACCCGCACAAATAACAGCGGCGGCATCAACGGCGGCATCTCAAACGGCATGCCGATTGTATTTACCTGCGCCGTAAAACCCACGGCGTCCGTTGCAAAACCGCAGCATACGGTAAATCTTCGCACGGAAGAAAACGCGGAACTTGCGCTGAAAGGCAGGCACGACCCCGCCATCGTGCGAAGAATCTGCCCCGTCATCGAAAGCGCGGCGGCAATCGTCCTGTGCGATTTTATTTCGGCGCGATACGGAACCAATGCGCTTGCGGACAAAAATTTCCGCTTCTGAACGTGAGCAAACTTTTACTGGAGGTACGGCAATGGAATACGGCTTGATCGGCGAAAAATTAACGCATAGTTTTTCCGCGGAAATCCACGCGCTCATCGGCGACTATTCCTACGAATTGCGCGAAATTCCGAAAGAAAAACTGCAGGATTTCCTTACGGAAAAGGCGTTTTCGGCAGTAAACGTTACCATCCCCTACAAACAGGCGGTATTGCCCTTTTTAAGCGGTATTTCGCCCGAAGCGGAAAAAATCGGCGCGGTGAATCTCATCGTGAACAGAAACGGAAAACTTTACGGCTATAATACCGATTATTACGGCGCGAAACGCCTGATCGAACGCGCCAACGTACAGGTGAAAGGCAAAAAAGCGCTGATACTCGGCTCCGGCGGCACAAGGCAAACTCTTTTTGCGGTACTTACGGATATGGGCGCAAAAGAAATCATAACGGTATCGCGAAAAAAAACGGCGGATACAATCACCTACGAAGAAGCGGTAACGCTGCATGCAAACGCGGAACTTTTAATTAACGCCACACCCGTGGGAATGTATCCTCACCCGAACGAAACGCCCGTCGATCCCGCGCTGTTTCCCCGTCTTTGCGGCGTAATCGACGTAATTTACAACCCTTTGCGCACAGACTTTACGGAAAAAGCGCACCTTCTCGGCGTGCCCGCCGCAAACGGACTGTATATGCTGGCGGCGCAGGCGGTAAAAGCTTCCGCCATCATGCGCGGCGTTGCGCTTACGGATGCGGAAACGAATGATTTGTGCGAAACCGTTTATCGGAAAACGCTGCAATCGAAACAGAATATTGTTTTAATCGGCATGCCCGCCAGCGGAAAAAGCACCGTCGGCGCGCTGCTTGCAAAAAAAACGGGCAGAACGCTGTACGATACCGACGTGCTTACGGCAACGCGCGAAGGAAAAACCGTCCGTGAAATTTTTTTGCAGGACGGCGAAAAAGCGTTTCGGACGGCAGAAGATAAAACCGTGCGCGACCTTTCGGGAAAGACGGGCTGTATCGTCGCCACGGGCGGCGGAACCGTTCTGAATGCGGAAAACGTACGGCTTTTAAAGAAAAACGGCAAACTGTTTTTCCTCGACAGACCGCTTTCAAAACTTTCCGTCGGCGCCGCTCGTCCTCTATCTTCCTCTTACGCGGCAGTTGCGGCAATGTACGAAAAACGCCTGCCTCGCTATCTTTCCGCCGCAGACGAACGCATTGCAAACGACGGCGACGCGGAAACCGCCGCGGAAAACATTTTAAACTTATTATAACCCCCGACGAGGCGAACGCTATGAAAAAATTTTTGGTGCTCAACGGAGCGAATCTGAATCTGCTGGGAATACGCGAACCCGACATATACGGCAAAACCACGTACAAACAGCTGATAAAAACGCTGAAAAACTATGCCAAAAGCCATAAAATCAAGATAATTTTCCGCCGGAGCAACCACGAAGGCACCCTGATCGACGAAATTCAGCGCGCATATTTCAAACATTACGACGGAATCGTCATCAATCCCGGCGGCTACACGCACACAAGCGTAGCGCTGGCGGACGCACTGAAAGCCGTGAATATTCCCGCAGCGGAAGTGCATATTTCGGATATAGCGGCACGAGAAGATTTCAGACAAATCAGCTACATCCGCCCCGTCTGCGTTACAACCGTCGCGGGAAAAGGAATCGCGGGCTACGCGGAAGCGTTGGATGTTCTGATAGAAGCAGCAAAAAAGCGAGGCTGAATTTATGAACGTTGTTATCGGAAAAAGCACGGCGAACGGCACCGTAACGGCGCCGCCGTCGAAAAGCTATGCGCACCGGTTGCTGATCGGCGCGGCGCTTTCCCGCGGAACAAGCACGATTGAAAACGTTTGTTTATCCGACGATATCCGCGCCACGCTGGACTGCGCGCAAACGCTCGGCGCAACCGTATCTTTTGCAGAAACGTCATTGCCGCAAACCGTCCGCGTATGCGGTACCGGCGGAAAACTTCTGCGCGGCGGAGAATTTTTCTGCCGCGAAAGCGGCAGCACGCTGCGCTTTTTCCTTCCCCTCGCTTTATGCGCGCTTTCCGAAAATCCCCGTGCAAACGCCGCCTCTTCCGGCAAAGCGATTTTCCGCTGTTCACCTCGACTTGCCGAACGCGGAATCGGCGTCTATGAAGAGGCGCTTAAAAACGCCGCCTCTTTCGAAAAAATCACCGAAAACGGCAACGGCGCGATTACCGTTTCGGGAACGCTTCTTCCCGGAAAATATACGATTCGCGGCAACGTCAGCAGTCAGTTCGCCACGGGACTATTATTCGCCCTGCCCCTATTGCCGGAAAACAGCGAGCTGGAAATACTCCCTCCTGCGGAAAGCGAAAGCTATATTGCCGTTACTGCGGACGTTCTTAAAAAATTCGGCGTTTGCATCGAAAAAACGGCGCAAAACACATGGTTTATCGGCGGAAATCAACATTTTTCTTCGGGAATTTTCCGTACGGAAGGCGACGAATCCAACGCCGCGTTTTTAAAAGCGCTCAATACTCTCGGCGGCAACGTAATCGTAACCGGACTGAACAAAAACAGTTTGCAGGGCGATAAAATCTGCGATACGCTTTTTAAACAACTTTCGGAGGGATATACCGAAGCGGATTTAAAAAATTGTCCCGATCTGGCGCCCGTACTCTTTGCCGTAGCCGCAGCAAAACACGGCGCGCGTTTTTCCGGCACGCGCCGTTTAAAAATCAAGGAAAGCGACCGCGCGGAAGCCATGCGCGAAGAACTGGCAAAGTTCGGCGCGGCTGTAACCGTGGCGGAAAACGAGGTAACCGTTCTTCCCCCGCCTTGCGGCTTACATGCCCCCGAATCCGTACTCTCTTCGCACGACGACCATCGCATTGCAATGGCTCTTTCGCTGTTATGCACCATAACAGGCGGAACGATTTCCGGCGCGGAAGCCGTACGGAAAAGCTATCCCGATTTTTTCTCCGTTCTCTCTTCCCTCGGCGTTTCTCTCCGCCGTTACGAATAAAAAGGAGCACGCCATGAAAAATCCGAACGAAGCCTTTTTAACAAAAAACACGAAAATTTTAATCGTCGGGCTGGGTATGATCGGCGGAAGCTATGCCGCCGCTTTAAGCGCCGGCGGCTACGAAACGGGCGCCGTCGATACCGACGAAACAGCGTTATCTTACGCGAAACAACGCGGCTGGATACGGGACGGAAGGACTTTTGCGGACGGAGATTTTATTAAAAAATATCGTTTAATCGTGTTCGCCCTTTACCCTGCCGCCATGCTCGGCTGGATACGGGAAAATCAGAAATTCATTGCAAAAGGCGCGCTGCTTACCGACGTAAGCGGCGTAAAACGCGCCACGGTATACGCGATACAGAACATGCTGCGCCCCGACCTCGAATTTATCGGCGCTCATCCGATGCGAGGCAAAGAAGAAAGCGGCGTCCGCCATGCAGACCGACGTATTTTCGAAGGCGGAAATTATATCGTAACTCCCACGGCTAAAAATACGGAAACGGCGATTGAAACGTGCGCCGCGCTCGGCAACGCTATCGGGGCAAGGCGGATATCGCTGTTATCGCCCGAAAAACACGATGAAATGATCGGCTTCGTTTCGCAGCTTACCCATTGTATCGCCATGGCATTGATGGCATGCAAAGATCCGGCGGAACTTGCGGATTATACGGGCGATTCCTTCCGTGATTTAACGCGCATCGCAAAAATCAACGAAACGCTCTGGAGCGAACTGTTTTTCGAAAATAAAGACGAGCTTCTGGCGCAGATAAAATTATTTTCGGAAAAATTTTCCGAAATCGCGCGTTTTATCGAAACGAACGACGAAACGGGCTTGAAAAACGCCATGAGGCTTTCTTCGGCGCGGCGCGCGCTGTTCGATAAAACGGAACAGGACGAAAATAAGGAGAAACACGAACAATGAACATGCTTTTCAAACGACGGCTTCCCGCCCCGCAGGACGTGATAAAAATGTATCCCCTTTCGGCGGAGCTCGCTTCGCGCAAAAACGCGAACGACAAGGAAATCCGCGGCGTACTCGAAGGAAAAATCAAAAAGTTTCTGCTGATTATCGGTCCGTGTTCCGCCGACCGCGAGGACGCGGTACTCGAATACGCAACACGCCTCCGCGCAGTGCAGGAAAAAGTAAGCGATAAACTGATTCTCGTGCCGCGGATTTACACCAACAAGCCGAGAACGACGGGCGCGGGCTATAAAGGCATGCTGCACCAGAGCGATCCGCACCGCGCGCCGGATATGTTCCGCGGACTCATTTCTATACGACGTTTGCATATCAGATGTCTGGAAGAAACCGGGTTTTCGGGCGCGGACGAAATGCTCTACCCGGAAAATCATCGTTATCTCGCCGATATTTTATCGTATGTGGCGGTGGGCGCGCGCTCGGCGGAAAATCAACAGCACCGTTTAACAGCCAGCGGACTGGACGTGCCCGTCGGATTCAAAAACCCGACGAGCGGAGATTTATCGGTAATGTTAAACGCCGTTACGGCGGCGCAGAGCCCGCACGATTTCAGTTACGGCGGCTTCGAGGTGCAAAGTACGGGCAACCCTCTCGCACACTCGATTCTGCGCGGTTCGGTAAACCGCTTCGGCACCAATTTGCCCAACTATCACTACGAAGATCTGACGGAACTAAGCGATTTATACGAAAACAGCAGTCTTCAGAACCCCGCCGTTATCGTAGACGCCAACCATTCGAATTCGGGGAAACGTTACGAAGAACAGCCGCGCATCGCGAAAGAAATACTGCACAGCATGAAGCACAACGCGGGTGTAGCAAGGCTTGTAAAAGGCGTGATGATTGAAAGCTATTTGCAGGACGGATGCCAGAAGATTACGGAAAGCGTTTACGGAAAATCGATCACGGATCCCTGCCTCGGCTGGGAAAAATCGGAACGGCTGATTTACGAAATCGCGGAACTGCTGCCGTAATACAAACGCATGCAAACAGTTTGGTTTTCAAAAAACGCGCTTAAGAAAATCCGCTTAGAAGCTACACCTTTTTAAGAATATCCGTGCGCATCGTCGCATCCGGTTTACAGGAGGTTTTTATGAAAAATTATGTCAACGAAAAAATGAAACGTCTCGGCGCGCACAGATCAGTGATCCGCGAGCTGTTCGAATACGCAAACAAGCGCCGTGCGGAAATCGGCGATGAAAACGTTTTCGATTTTTCAATCGGCAATCCCAGCGCGCCTACCCCCGCCGCGATTACCGACGAAATGCTTACGCTTCTGAAAAACACCCCGCCCGAACGCCTGCACGCCTATACATCGGCGCAGGGCTCCCAGCTCGTCAGAGAAAAAATCGCCGACTATATTCAAAATACTTTTCACTCGCCCGCTTCCAAAGATTTGATTTACGTTACCTGCGGCGCTTCGGCAGGGCTTGCCGTATCCCTTTCCGCTCTGCTCAACGACGGCGACGAGGCAATCGTTTTCGCGCCGTTTTTTCCCGAATACAAAGTATTTATCGAAGGCGCAGGAGGAAAAATGGTAAGTGTGAAATGCAAAGCGACGGATTTTTCGATTGATTTCGAAGCGCTTTCCCGTGCGCTGACGCCAAAAACGAAGGTTGTGATTATCAATTCGCCGAACAACCCCACAGGCAAAGTAATTTCCGCAAAAGAGCTTGAAAAATTAAGCGAATTGCTTTCCGCTCACGAAGAAAAATACGGTATGCCCGTATACCTTCTCGCGGACGAACCTTACCGCGAAATCGTTTTTGCGGGCGTTTCGGTACCCTATGCCCCGCTTTACTACAAAAATACGATTGTCTGCTATTCGTTCAGCAAATCTCTCACGCTGCCGGGCGAACGAATCGGGTATGTAAGCATATCGCCCGAATCCGAAAACGCGCGGGATATTTTCGACGCCGTATGCGGCGCAGGCAGACAACACGGCTACGTCTGCGCGCCGTCGCTGCTTCAATACACGATAGCAAATTGCCTCGGCACGGCTTCCGATATGAGCTTTTACGAAAACAATCGGGATTTGTTATACAATGCCCTGACTGCTTACGGGTACGAATGCTGCCGCCCGGAAGGCGCGTTTTATCTGTTTATGAAAGCTCTCGAACCGGACGCGGCAAAATTTAGCGAACGTGCGAAAAAACACGAACTGATACTGGTACCCGGCGACGATTTTTATTACCCAGGCTACGTGAGAATTTCCTATTGCGTGCCACATTCCCGCGTAAAAAATTCTTTGCCCGCATTTGAAGCCTTAATGCGCGAATACAAAAAGTAATCATAATTGCATAACCGAAAAAACAAGATTCCGGAGGCGATCGGACTTTTCCGTCCGTCTCCGGATTTTCACGCAAAAATAAATATTCTTCTTGCAAAAACGCTTGACAACAAACGAATACTTATGTTATTATATAAAAGCAATTCGGGGTTATAGCGCAGTTGGTAGCGCGTTTGAATGGCATTCAAAAGGTCAGGGGTTCGACTCCCCTTAGCTCCACCAGAAGGAACCTAAAACGAACTACTTAAATGTAGCGTTTCGGGTTCTTTTTTTGTGTTATTTCCGTTTGTTTTTGCTTGTTTTTGTGCTTAAATGCGTCGAAATTGCCGCTTTCTATCGTTATATCATCAGAATAATCTCGAAGTTAAAATTGACGGGATTGGCACGTTGCGGCACTTTATAACGAATATGTATCTGTTTTTTCGCAAAAGAAAAGCCCCGGTATCCGGGACTTACTTTCATTGTATAGCTTTCCGCATTTTTCAGCGGCGAATTGAATATGATCTGCATTTTATCGTCGAACAAAATGATTTTTTTCACAAGCGCGTTGATCAGCATTTTCGGTGTATTCCGTAGCGCTTCTTCGTAAAATTGCCGTATCTGAAATTCCGTCAACGCGATTTCGGATTTGCTTTTTTCTATTGCGATTTGTTCTTCTAAGTCGTTTTGTCGGCTTTCGAGTTCCCGCAAACGCTTCATCGCGCTTGCCGCCGTTCCGCCTTGCTCTATGGCTTGCAATAAATTATCAATGGCGGCGGCGTTTGATTTTTGTTCTTTTTGCAGTATCAAAACAGCCGCATTGACTTTGCTGTTTTCTTGTTGTATTCGTAGCAATTCGGCTATCAGTCCGTTCATAATTCCGGGCTTTTTCATCTCTTCGATCATGCCGTCAAGCACAAGTTTTTCCAGCAGATCTTTGCGGATCGTCTGCTTATTACAACCGTTTTTAGTATTTTTTCTTCCGCCGCATTTATAATAATACATTCGCTTTCCGGTATGCGCCGTTCCGTTTTCGCCGACGATCGATTTTCCGCAATATCCGCAAATAATTTTATTTTTCAATAAATATTCAACGGTTTCGCTGGTTTTTCCGTATTTGTTATCGTTCACTTTTTTACGCACGATTTCGTAAATTTCCGGCGGCACGATTTGCGGATAAATATTATCGAACGTTTCGCCGTTGAAATTATAAATTCCCGAATACCGTTCGTTTTTTAAGATTCGGTATACCGTACTTCTGCAAAACGGGTGTTTTCCGTAATACATTCCGCGTTTCGTAAGATTTTTGATAATGTCTTTAACGTAAGAACCGAGGGCGTATTCGCTGAAAATGTATCGCACGGCTTCGGCTTCATCTTCCGCGATGACGGCTTTTTTATTCACGTTTTTGTAGCCGTACAGCACGCGCCCGCCTGTAAGATTGCCTTTGCGCCGACTTTCGTTATTGCCGCGGCGGATCTTTTGCGAAAGTTCCGCGCTGTAATATTCGGCGTAGCCTTCGAGCATACTCTCAAAGATAATTGCCTCCGGCGTATCGGGTAGATATTCCGTGGCGGAAACGACTTTCACGCCGTTGTCTTTGAGTTCTTTTTTATGTATTGCCGTTTCGTAGCGGTTTCTGCCGAAGCGATCGAATTTGTACACAAGCACGAAATCCCATTCTTTACGATGACTGTCTTTCAGCATATTCTGAAAACTCGGTCGGTGATCGTTCGTCCCCGTCATCGCTCTGTCGATATATGTGCCTAATACGACGATATCGTTATTTTTTGCATACTCGTTGCAGACGTGAAGCTGACCTTCGATGGATTGTTCCGTCTGACTGTCGCTCGAATACCGAGCATAAATTACTGCTGTTTTCAAAATTGGTTACTCCTTTAAGTTTATTTTTTATTTTCGTCTTTCGACGGGAAAACCACAAACGAAACCGATTTTATGGCTTGCATTTATTTTCGTTTTGCCGCTTTTCCGTCAAGGGTTACGCCTGAACGTTCTTGTTTTTTATATCGCGTTTTCAAAGGGCGCAATGCACCTTGCCCTTGACGAAAAAGGCGGGTTCGTTTACACTTTTCCCGAAAGAAAGACGATGTTTCAGGCTGATCGTCTAATTGCATTTTTTCATTTTTTCTATCGTTTCTTCGCCGACTTCGCCGATAATTTCGCCGTCTTTGATACACGTGAATTTATCATACAAAAGCAGTTTTGCATCGTACGCTCCGAAAGGGCAAATCACGTCTTCATCGACGATATCCGAAAGAAAAAACGTAGGCAATTTTCCGCCGTACACGAGTTTCTCGCCCGTTTTTTCCATATATTTGGCGATATATTTCGCTACCGACGGAATTTCGTATTTCGACTGTATCGGCTTGAAGTCGTTTCTTCCGAAGCGTTTCAAAAAATGCGTGTTCTGATACGTGATCTGCGTTTTATGCGTTTTCGTGCTGTAATCTTTCGTTTCGATAATTTCGCCGACAAATTTCGGAATATAAAAGATTCCGTGAAAATGTAATCGTTGCTTTTCGGGCGAACGTTCCCACACGCCGACGTACTTCCAACCGTTCCGAGACACGAAATGTTTTAACGTATTCGATAATTTCTTGCGGAATGTTTCTTCCGTATGTAGGTTATCATCGTACGTGAACGTGCAGAAATAGTTCCAGCGTTGCAGATACAGTTTTCGGTATAGTCGGATTTTTCGGCGGATTTCGTTGCTGCGTTTGCGCTCGGTATTTCGTTCCACATACGCCGAAAGTTCGTCTTTGGTGGCGAAATCGTTTTTCAGCGCGGCGCGGATAAGCGATTTTCGTTCGCGCTTCGGCAAACTTCGGCTTTCCGCATACGCTTTTTCAAACCGAGATTTCGTGCTTTCTCGCGGTGCGTTCCGTTCCGCCAACTCGATTAAATCGCGCGGCGGCGGTATCTCGATTTGTACGTTTTGTTTTCCGCGGCGTTGCCTGCCTTTGCGGCTCGGATACGCGCCTTGCGGAATGGCGATATAATGTCCGCCGTCAGAGTATATTTTTGCGTTTAAATATGGCATTTTGTTATTTCTCCTTGTGTTGTTGTGGCCGCGAGATTTTAGTTGCCTGCGCGGGTGGTTGAGTGAATCCGATGGATTTCCGAATACAGCGTTTCAAGCAACTTTCTGCGTTCGGGGTCGGGCAACGCGGATATATCCGGCGTACCGAGATAATAAATTTTTATCGTTATTTTACTCATTTCGTCCTCCTTGACTGTTTGTTGTATTTTGATTGTAATGCTCAAAGGTGCAAAATCCTTTCACCTTTGCAGAAAATAAATAGAAAAATTTTTGCGCGCGGGTTTTTCTATCAATTTCAGTGTAGCACGTTTTTTGAAAAAACGTTAGAAGGTAATTCCCAAGAGTTTTACAAGAAAACCCCAAAGAAATTACAAAAAAGCCAAGGTGAAACTAAACCGACTTTAATACAAACCCCATTTAAAACCGTACTAACTTGAAAAGAGATTTACAATCTTATGTTTTTGGGCTTTAACCTTCTTCAAAATCAACGTGCTTTTTCGATCGACAATTCGATTATAGCACGTTTGCAGAAGAACGAGCCTATGAACTTTCCCAACTTTCCGGACTACTTTCACCACTTTTCCCAACTTTCCGGAGATTTACCCCAACAGTTTGAACGGCGTTTCTTTTAAAATTCGTGCCAATGTCGATCGACAATTGTATTGTAACATGCATTTCGAAAAAAAGGAACGGGCACAATCCGACGAAAAGTAAGACTAAACTCGACGAATTTTACTGTTTTCCCTGCCCGAATCCGGAAAAATACCGAACGAAAAATCGCGAGCCGACGAAAAATAACGGTGGCAAATCGCAAGCGGGTCAGCGCGATTGCCACCGTTTTCGGCGGACGGTTTAACGGATAAATTTCGGTTGGTGCGTGGAGTGAATGTCTGGTTTTGAGACGGGTGCTTGGTCGCGCCGCGCAGCGGCGCGCTTGTTATAACCAAGCACCCGTCTCAGTGCCATTTGCCTTAAATGTGCCGTTTTTGTGAGTATTATACGATGTATATTTTGTGGCATCTGAATAAATATTATAATTGCGCCACGGCGTGTAAATATTTTTTCTGAATACGAAGTTTGCGGCGGTAAATCGTGGTGTAGTCTACGTTGAAATACCGTTTCATATCGATCATTCGCATACCGTTCATCATCGCTAAAAGCGTTTCGTATTCGTAATCAGGTAACGCCATTTTCGCGATCAGTTTATCGTAGCGTTCGTATAATGCCTCTTCGGTTGCTTGTTTGGCATAAGGATCGATTGTAAGCTCATTGTGGCGCAAGTTCTGATCTTCATAACTGCCGACTTCGTATTTGGCGTTTTTGTTGTATTTCTTCCAAAGCAATCTGCCCATATGGCGATAACAGGCAAGGCGAATCGGGAGCGGCTTTCCGAATTTACCGATACAAAGATCGCCTAATTTTTTACCGAGAAATCGGCATAAAAAGCAAATGGCTTCTTCGGCGTAATCGTATGCTTCCGAATATGGTTTCAGAATGTCGGTATGACAGTAAATGTCTTTGTACAGGTTTTGAAAGACATAGTACAAATCGCGGGTGGAATGGATCATTCGTGTTCTTACCGAGCTTAAAGCAATCAGTTCGCCGATTTGGCGGATATTCTGTTCGGTTATGACTGTGTCGTCGCTGAAACGGTAGGTTTTCTTTTGTTGAATCATAGTGGTTTTCTCCTGAGTTTGTTTTATTTTGCCTTTTCGGCAACCGAAAACAAGCACGGAGAAAACTTTTTTGTGCGCTTTTATGGGGTAGCAGACAGAACGGAAGTCAACGAAACAGCCGAAAAATTAACGAATAACAATAAAGCCGACTTCAACTTAAAATTGAAATCGACTTTACTGTTTTACAAATTTTACGCGTTAATTTTTGCCGTTGACTTCCGTTTTTCTCTGTGCTACACAAAACTAACCGAAAAGGCAAAAAAATCAGAATATTTAATTCTCTTCATAATAATACGAATAATCTATCCCTTTCATAAAAACTTCCCGATCGTTAATTTTTTCTGTTAAAGCACTTTTTATCAATCTTTGTATTTCGCTGTCATCAATTGGGCTTTGTTGCATTGCAAATAGGTATTTCCTTTTATCGATCTTACTCCAATCAACGCATTTTTCTAAATTTTTCTTTAAAATCAAATCTAACCAAATACGTGTACTTCTGCCGTTCCCTTCCATAAACGGGTGAGCAATATTCATTTCAACATATTTTTTTACGATATTTTCCAAAGTATTTTCCGGCATGGTTTCAATCAAGGCCAAATTTTCGCGTAAATACATTGCAGGCGCAAAAGCAAAGCCGCCTTTTGCAATATTGACCCCGCGAATCTGCCCCGCGAATTTATATAGTCCTCCGAAAAGATATGCGTGTATTTGCTGCAAGCCTTTCACCGTACCGATTTCAATGTTTTCAATAAAAGAACTGTCAAATAGGGCATACGCCTTTTGTTTGCTCTTCCCGTCAATCGAATCGTCCGCATTAATAAACCACCCGATAAAATCAGAACCGACTTTTCCGGGAAACTCTGCCGCAAGTTTAGTAACTCCTTCAGAATCGAGTGCATCGGATAAATATTTTTTCCCGTCGGCAGCAGTTAATTTCAGTTGGGTAGTGGCACTAACCAACTCGCTGTTTTCTTTTTTCAGTTTGGCTTTCAGATACTTCCAATAGTTACGGCATTTTTCGTAATTATCTTCTTTTCTGATTGCTCCGATAATATCCAGCACGCTGAAATACCACTTGTTGTTTTCTTCATTCCAAGCAGCACGCACTTCTTTATCGTTAAAAAATCTGATTGATACTTTTGCCGACATAATTTCTCCTGTAAAGACAGTTCTTTCACCGAATTTGAAAACAGCTTAATTTTTTTCGTCGTCTTTTTGCTTTCTCAATTCGCAGTAAAGTTCTTTTCCCATAGTCTGCATTACTTTTTCCTTAAATTCCGAATCTTCATACAGTTTTTTGAAAGTATCGTTATTTTCCAAGAAACATTTTGCAACGATTTCCATAAATTTTTCGGGGAAAAGACTATTTATAAACATTTCCGGATTGTTGTTCATAGCATATCGACGATATTTTTTAATTTCGGTATCGTTCATAAACATATTCAGAATGCCGGAAAGAATAACGCGGTCGCTATCGGTAAAATCACCGCTGTATTTCTCGTTCACCTTTTCGATGATACGATCCAAAGTATCTTTCTTCTTTACCCGTCCCGCTGCGTCGGTACTATTGCTCGGTTTAACTTCTCCGTCCTTTTCAAGATGAATAGCACCCCTGAAAGACTCTTTCAAAGATTCGAATTCTAACCGAATTTTATCATCCAGCAAATACTTATTTATTTTTTCGGCAGGCAAATACGAAATTAAATGACTTGTAAACAGATATTCTTTGAAAAGTTCTTCATCGTGTATTCTTACAAGTTGCGCAATAAAAGAATATGCTTTATTGAATTTCTTAATCAAACCGCGATACACGAATTGTTTCTCATTATCGAGTTCCGCATAACCGTCTACAACCGATTTCAGAATACTTGAAAGCTTCCCAGAAGTAGCGTCGGTTTGTTTTTTTCCGCTTTGGCTTGACATAATTTTATAAAATTCGTCTACTACGCCAAAATCATAAAGCATATATTCGTTGATCTTTGTTTTAAGATCGTACACCTGATTATAGTCGGTTATGCCGTCGAGAATCGTATCTTCGTAAAATTGAGAAAAAGCTTTTCTGATCTCTCCTTCGGTGTTTACAAAATCCAAAACAAAAGTATCTTCTTTGCCGCGGGTGGTCCTGTTTAATCTCGATAACGTCTGAACGGCACTAACGCCGCCAAGCTTTTTATCTACATACATAGAATGTAAAAGCGGCTCATCGAATCCCGTCTGATATTTATCAGCTACAACCATAATCTGATATTTGTCGCTTCTGATTGCTTTTCTGAATTTTTTATCCGTATTGATAGAATGTCCGTCGGCGTCGATATTCAGATTGGCTTCGGTATATTCGCTATCGGGATCGTCGTCAAATTTAACCGACCCGGAAAACGCAACCAGAACGCCCACGTTGCGACATTCGGCGGAATGATTTTTAATATAATCTTTGATTGCCAGATAGTAGCGGACGGCATTGTGTCTCGAATCCGCCACAATCATCGCTTTTGCATGTCCGTTTATTTTTTTAATACCCGACTGCAAAAAGTTAGACATAATCACGTCGGTTTTATGCCCGATTGTATAGCCGTGTTCCTTGTAATATCTTACGAGTGCCTTTTGTGCAGGGCCTTCAATCAATTCCGGATTTTCATCCGTAACTTTTATAATTTTAAACGCTTCTTTGATCGTAAGATAATCTTGTAAAACGTCAAGAATAAAGCCTTCTTGTATCGCTTGTTTCATCGAATAGACGTGAAACGGCTTGAATTTCGGCTTTTCGTCTGGTGATTCAGGCAAAACGTCTATACAGCCGAACGCTTCTAAGGTTTTCGGCTTCGGCGTTGCCGTAAACGCTATAAATGTCTGATTGGCGTGTTTCCCTTGTGCGATCAGCTTATCCAGAACATCGCCTTCTGTTAATTCGTCTACATCAACGCCTTCTTCGTCGGCATATTCTTTTAAGGCTTTGTCTTTATCCAGAAGCCCCGTTTTTAAAGCAAGAGCGGTTTTTCCGTTCTGCCCTTGATGCGCTTCATCGATTAAAATGGCAAAATTTCTGCCCGTTAAGTCCGCAAAATCTTTATAAGCAAATAAAAATTTCTGTACGGTGCAGATAATTATTCGCTTTCTATCGTTTATAGCGTCTTTTAACCCTCTCGAACCTTTCTTCTCGTCGATCGCCTCAACAAGCCCCGGCGTATGTTCGAAACCGTTGATGGTATCTTGTAACTGCGAGTCTAAAACAACACGGTTTGTAACAACGATAACGGAATTGAATACAGGCTTATTTTCATTATCGAAAAGCGAAGCCAACCTGTATGAAATCCACGCGATAGAGTTCGACTTTCCGCTTCCCGCGGAATGTTCGATTAAATAGTTTTTACCTGCGCCGTGCGCCTTGATGTCATCAACGACTTTATGAACCACGTCGAACTGATGATAGCGGGGGAATAATAATTTTTCTTCAACAACTTCTTTTGTTTTTCCGTTGACTTCAATTTCCTTTTTATCTTTGACAAACGAAATGAATTTTCTGATGATATCAAGAATGGAATCTCTCGTTAATACTCGTTCCCAAAGGTACGAAGTGGAATAACCGTTCGGATTGGCAGGATTGCCTTTGCCGCCGGAATTACCTGCACCATTCGAGCCTTGATTAAACGGCAGAAAATATGTACTTTCGCCTTTAAGGTGCGTCGTCATCCACGTTTCGTAATGATCTACGGCGAAGTATACAAGAAAACGATAATTCAAACGAAAAATCTTTTCTTTACAATCTCTTTCCTTATATTGAATAATAGCGTTTTCATAACTCTGACCCGTGAATTGATTTTTAAGTTCAAGCGCAATGACGGGGATACCGTTTACCGATATTACCATATCGATTGTTTCGCGCGTTGCGGAAGAAAAATAAAACTGCCGCGTAACCGAAACGACGTTCTTTTTATACAACTCGTTGTCTTTTTCATTCAATTCGGATTCGGGTTTGAAATAGCAAACTTTCATTTTCACGCCCATATCGGTTATGCCGTTACGTAAAACGTAAATCAAACCGTGATCCTGCACTTCTTTATCGAATCTTGCGGCAAGCTTCGCTTTCGATTGATTGCCGTAAATATTCTCATATCGCTTCCACGCTTGCGGTTGCGTAGATTGTATAAAATCTGCCAGAACATCGGTATAAAGGTTTTTATAGCGATCGAAAGCCTGATTATAGTGCCACGTTCCGGTTTCGTCTTGCAGGGTAAAGCGCACAAGCCCGCCGCTTGTAATCATAAATTCTTCGATATCTTGCTCAAATCTTTTCTCGTGTAAATCTGCATAAGGCATTTGCAGTACCCCCCTCGGTTTTTTAGTGTATAATATCTCTTTTTTCCATTCCAAATGTGCTTCTCGTATGGTAGTCGGTGTCTACTAAATTATAGTTGAAAAAATCAAATTTTTCTTTATCTTTTTTATAGCATACTTCCGCAAGCCTGCAAATTTTCCAACATAAATTCCTTACGTTTAGGCTAAATTCTTTGTTGACTGCCTTATCGTTACCATTTTCGTCTTTAATAATTTGCGCTTGTGACGAACCACAAAAAATGTGCGCACTTTCCTGCTGACGATATATCAATTCGAAATAGACAATTCCAAACTCATTATCTTTAATATTGGGGTTGCCTTGATGAAGGAGTGAACACCTTAATGAATAGACAAGTTCGCCGCTTAAATACGGCATACCGATTTTTGCACTTTCTTCATCGTGTTCGTATTGACCGATATATTCGTCAAACCATTTTATGTATCTGCGCTTGTTGCCTAACGTGGGATAATAGGCTTTGCCACAAATATCGGGAAGAGTCAACGCAAGAGAAAGCCCTGCTATGCAACACCCATTATCGAGACATACATTGATTTCTCTTATAATCTCATTTACCATTAAACAACTTCCTTTTTGCCTGTTACATATTCGTAAATAAGCGACTTTTTGTATTCGTTAAGCATATCAATTTTCTTTTGTTTGATTTCTATCAACTTTTCTATATCTGCACAATTTTTGTCGAGATAATCGGCAACCTGTTGTTGAATTTCAATATTTGGCACCAATATTTTTAATTGTTCCAATGTTCTCATTCCCAAATTTTGTTGTGTACCAAAAGACCAACCCAATGCAACTTGCCCTTGAAATTGAATAGACTGAACGGCATAGTATAAAAATTTTGGTATCATTTTAGATTTATCGCATCTCATAACGGCTAATGGAGACCATATTGTAAATTTAGGTTCCAATGTTGTTACAATAGAAACCTTGCCTGTCGTAGCACCAGATTTTATCATATACACATCATCCATTTCAGGTATATATTTTAAACAACATTCTCTATAAAATTCTTCAGAGATATAGCCTCTAATATGGTTAAAGTCAATGCGGCCATTTCCACAAGATACTGCTTCAGCAGAGACAAAGGCGACCCCTTCCGAGAATAATTCAGGGGTTGTATGAGGACCATCTGTAATTGGCATTTTTAATTGATACAATATTTTCTGGATACCCCAATTTTCAGGAATTTCACCGATCCATTCAACTCCGCTGTCTTTCATAGGAGCGGACTTATCAAGACCTTTGGTTACCGCTTCGGTGATTACCGCTTGTTTATATTCCTTCAATTTTTCAATTTGCCGATTTTCAATTTCAATCAGTTTATCAATCTTCGCAGTTTTTTCATCAAGAAATGTTACTATTCTTTGTTGTTCTTTTTCAGAAGGAAAAGCGATTTGTCTCTTTAAAATATCGTTCGACGAAACCCTAAGTCTGATTTCCAAAATGCCGTTAGCATATTTTCTCAATTCTTTTTGAAATTGCGTTAGCTGAAAAATATAATTCAAAAAGTCTATATTCTCACCATTTTTCGGCTTGAAAACATAATAAACAGGGCTTACACAACCGAAATAATTGCACTTACCAACAGAACCAATAAGAATATTCATACTGTTTGCAACAATGGTATCAGGATAAGCAAGTTTATATTCGTCAATGTTTTCCTTTGACTTATTGCCTTGTTCTCCCTTTTCTTCATAAGGAATAACGCCCAATTTGTTTGTCAATGAAAGAACCTGTTGCGTTTTAACAGGATTGTTAGATTCTTTTATTTCGTCCAAATGCCATTGAAGTCTATCCAAATACCAA
>ENA-UERG01000014-UERG01000014.1-human-gut-metagenome-genome-assembly--contig:-NODE-14-length-149593-cov-39.806335_pt1 | contig 149593 bp, 128 predicted proteins | sample MGYA00242954_ERZ507954 | MGnify/ENA primary metagenome ERZ507954 (study PRJEB26167, sample SAMN06115478) | human gut metagenome | host: Homo sapiens | place: China:Sichuan | collected 2015-01-21...
TGGAGCCGGAGAGGTGTCTGGGGAAACTCAGATGCCAAACCCGCTATGAAGCAGGAAGCCCCTCATTTCAATGAGGGGAGAAGTCACGACGCTGATTGAAGGCGGTTCGCTGGAAAAAATCGGAGCCGGACCTTCCACGCGTTATCGAGTCACCGCTCCGATCGAGTAATTGACTCCGCCGTCCGTAGCGATAGTTTTTTCCTTTTTTACCGTTACTCTCTAAAAAATGAGCGTCACGGGTACCGTCAATTTTTGATATATTGCCCACGAACAGGGACGGCACCTGTCGGAGCCCCGAGTTCCCCCAGAGGCTGCCCGCGCCATCGGCGAGCTTTACGTTTGCCGAGCGACAATCCGTACCCCACAAGGGTGACGGCCCGTTTTTCTTTTTTGTTTCGCCTGCCCGTTTGCGAAGTTTCCGATTCGGTCGGCTCAGACCGAGGCATTTCACCTCACCGTACTTCGCCGCAGAGTTTCTCTGCAGCGCATCACCGACCGATTCCGGACACAAGCAGTCCCTGTGCCCGGTGTGTTTTTTACGCAGACTGACGCAGCACGTTTAATTCATCATCAGAGAAAATCATGAGCGAATTCATCCTCACCGCGACCGATGCCAACTTTCAGGACACCGTGAAGAACGTGACCGACAAGCCCGTCTTCGTCGATTTCTGGGCTCCCTGGTGCGGCCCCTGCCGTATGCTGGCCCCGTCGCTTGACGCCGCTGCCGAACAGTTCAACGGCCGCGCCGTGATCGCCAAGTACAACGTGGACGAAAACTCCGCCATCGCCACTGAAAACAACATTCGCGGCATTCCGACGGTTCTCGTCTACAAGAACGGCGAAGTCGTCGGTCAGCACACCGGCGCCATGGGTAAGAGCGAATTGATGTCTTTCATCGAGCAGTACCTTTAATTCGCAAATACTGTAAACTGCGGCTCATCTCGGGCGGCTTTCCGTTGCCGCCCGGCCGCAATTCTCTTTGCCCTCCGCTTATTTGCGGCGCATCGGGCGCAAAGCTGCCGATATTCAGGCGTCTTTTCCGTTCTTTTTTCAATCAACTTACAAACCGGCTCTTGTCCGCAAGGGCGTTTGTCTGTGCGCGTCTGCATGCGCGCAGTCAAACCATTTGAACATTCACTTCAAAATGCATCTCTCTGAGCTCAAAACACTGCACATCAGCCAGCTGCTTCAGATGGCTACCGAACTTGAGATCGACAATGCGCAGCGCATGCGCAAGCAGGAACTCATGTTCGCAATTCTCAAAAAGCGCGCCAAGCAGGGCGAACAGATCTTCGGCGACGGCACGCTAGAAGTTCTGCCCGATGGTTTCGGCTTTTTGCGCAGCCCGGATACGAGCTACCTGGCAAGCACGGACGACATCTACATTTCGCCCTCTCAGATCCGCCGCTTCAACCTTCACACCGGTGACTCGATCGAAGGCGAAGTCCGCACGCCCAAGGACAACGAACGCTACTTCGCGCTCGTAAAAGTCGATACGGTGAACGGTCTTCCGCCCGAGCAGCTCAAGCACCGCATGCTCTTTGAAAATCTCACGCCGCTTTTCCCGACCGAACCGTTGCGTCTGGAACGCAATATGCGCGGCGAAGAGAACGTGACGGGGCGCCTGATCGACATCATCGCCCCGATCGGCAAGGGCCAGCGCGGTCTGATCGTTGCCAGCCCCAAGACCGGTAAGACGATTCTGATGCAGTCCATCGCGCACGCCATCACGGCTAATCACCCCGATTGCGTCCTGATGGTGCTTCTCATTGACGAGCGACCCGAAGAAGTGACGGAAATGCAGCGCTCGGTCAAGGGAGAGGTCATCGCTTCGACATTCGATGAGCCGGCAACGCGCCACGTGCAAGTAGCTGAAATGGTGATCGAAAAGGCCAAGCGCCTTGTCGAAAGCAAGAAGGACGTGGTGATTCTGCTCGACTCGATCACGCGTCTGGCTCGCGCCTATAACACCGTGGTGCCGAGTTCCGGCAAGGTGCTCACGGGCGGCGTGGACGCCAACGCCCTGCAGCGCCCGAAGCGCTTCTTCGGCGCGGCCCGCAATGTGGAAGAAGGCGGCTCGCTTACCATCCTCGGTACGGCGCTCGTCGACACCGGCAGTCGCATGGACGACGTGATCTTTGAAGAATTCAAAGGCACCGGCAACTCTGAAATCGTGCTTGAACGCCGTCTGGCTGAAAAGCGCGTCTACCCGGCCATCAACATCAATCGTTCCGGCACGCGCCGCGAAGATCTGCTCATCACGCCGGACAATCTGCAGAAGATTTGGATCCTGCGCAAGCTTCTCTTCGATATGGATGAAATCGAAGCCATGGAATTCCTGCTCGAGAAAATCCGCAACACGAAGAGCAACGCCGAATTCTTCGACATGATGCGCGGCGGCAGATAAGTTTCTCGCTGCCGAAGCACTCAGAAATCCGCTTGTGACAAAACGAGTTCAGAAGCGGATTCTGTTTTCTTAGGCTGACAACATACGCCGACACACTTGATTTTCTTAAAAAAATCGCGGATAATCGCGTCCTTTCCGTTTGGTACGTGGCGTGCATGCCCGGCGTAAGACCTCTCCTATAGAGGCGGCTGCGCAAGGCCCGCAGGGCGGCCGACAAAATCATTTTCGGAATTTATTTAAATGAAACCCAATATTCACCCCGAGTATCGTCCCGTCGCCTTCGTTGACCTCTCGATCAACAAGACCTTCATCATCTCCTCTGCTGTGCAGACCAAGGAAACCGTTGAAATCGACGGCGTGACCTACCCGCTCTTCAAGCTTGATACCAGCTCGGAAAGCCACCCCTTCTACACCGGCGCTCAGACCCGCATCGTCGAAGCCGGCCGTGTGGAAAAGTTCCGCGCCAAGTACGCTCACGTCACCAAGAGCGCCAAGTAATTCTTCGGCGATTCGTTCCGGAATCGACCAAAGCTCGGTTCCGGTACTGCGAAGAACGATCAAGCTTGGAATCAAAAAAGCCCCGCTTCGTTCGGGGCTTTTTTGTGTTGTGTCCGGAATTTTTCACGAAGACAAGCCGGATCGATAAAATAAGTCAGTCAAAGTCTCAACGGTCCCTCGGATGCTCGACCTTAAGCCAACGCCCCTGAATGTCACGCAAGAAGCCGCACACAAGATGCCGCGGTTTCTTTTGCTTGCCCTTTTGACGATCTTTGTTCTCTCGGGGCTTTTCGGCCGCGACTTATGGTCTTCCGCCGAGAGTCGACTGCTCGCCGAGGTCGTCTCCATCGACTTCACGGATCCCGCAAGCTGGCTCTTTCCCTTTGCCTCCGGCGAAATCATCACCGAGCAAGGCCCTTTGCCGGGATGGATCGGTGCCATCTTCACCACGCTTTTCGGCAGTCTCGTGGGCGAACTGCGTGCCATGCGTCTCTCATCCATTCTGTGGTTTGCCATCAGCACGTCCTGCATTTGGTACGGAACCTGGTTTCTGGCTCGCCGCCGCGAAGCGCAACCCGTTGAACAGGCCTTTGCCCGTCAGGCTCAGTACCGCGACTTCGGCCGCCTGATGGCTGACGCCGCCACGCTCTTTTTCATCTCTCTTTTCGGCATCGTCGTCAAGCAGCACGAAGCCGTTTTTGAAACAGCCGAACTCGCCTTTTCCTGCGCCGCCTTCTTCGGCTGCTGCTGGGCGCTCACCCGTCCCTACTGGGGTTCCGCACTTGCAGGGTTTGCCTGCGGCGCGAGCATTCTTTGCTCCAACCTTCTCGTTGGCGCCACCGTTTTGGTCGGCTGCCTGATGTCGCACATTCTGGTGCGCGGCATCGGTGACACGGCCCGCAAGATCTTTACCACGGTTGCGGTCGCCTTCATCACCTTCGGTCTGTGGCCGTTAGTCGCCTATCTCCTTGCGGGCGTCGTTGCCGGCGACTACTTCAACCTGTGGGCTCAGCGCCAGATTCAAATCGTAGGCTTCTTTGATCCCCAGGAAATCCTGTGGTTCGTCAAGCACTTTATCTGGTATCTGTGCCCTGCTTGGCCGTTTGCATTCTGGGCCATCTGGATGTGGCGCAAAAACCTCACCATCACACACATCGCCCTGCCGCTGAGTTTTTGCTGCGCCTGGTTGATCGGCTTCATTCTCTCGTCGGACGTAGCGGCTGAAACGCTTCTTTCCGTCACGATCGCACCGCTCTGCGTCTTGGCCTCCTTCGGTCTGATGGCCTGCAACCGCAGCACCAAAAGCATGCTTGAACTCTTTTCGGTGGCGATCTTCACGTTGGCCCTGACCGGCGTCTGGGCCTACTTCATTGCCTGGACGCTCGGCTTTCCGCCCAAGATGCACTGGTCGATTCTGCGACTGACTGCCGACGAGTCCGTTTCGCACGCTCACTGGACGGCGATCCTGTTGGCTCTGGTACTGCTTGTCTTCTGGCTTTACCTGTGCGTGCGCCGCCTCATGCGTCGTCCGATCCGCTTCTGGACAGGCCCTTGGCTGAGCGCTTCCGGCATCACGGTGCTCTGGATCAGCGCGGTGTGTCTCTTCGGACCGGTCATCGACAGCAACCGCACCTACGCCAATATTGCCCGAGAAATGTCGCAGGAACTCAAGACTATGCACTATGTGCCCGGCGTAGATTGCGTACTGGCTCAGACGCTGCCCTTGAGTGAGCGCGGCGCCATCGAATGGCACTCCAACATTTCGCTCACGGCTTCCGAATCGGCTTCCTGCCGCTTTGTCGTCACCCACGTTTCAGCCAAAGCTCAGGCTAAGAATCCGACGAAGTTGGCTCCGGGTTTTGTGGTGCTGAAGTCCTTCCGCCCGCGCTCCGATACGCGCTATTTGCTCGGGCCCGCCGGACCGGTGCTCATCGAAAAGCAGCTCTAAAAAATCTCCTTCAACAGGTCGGGACGGTTTGTGCAAATGGCATCCGTCCCGATTTGCTTAAGCGCCGCTGATTCTCGGACGTCGTCGACCGTCCAAGCCATCACACCCCAGCCGTGCGCGTGCGCGGTTTCAATCAACTCCGGCGTCACTAGGTCTTTGTACGGATGTACCGTCTGCACCTGAAGCCTGCGAGCCGTTTCAGACCAATCGCCAATCGGCTCTTCAAACAGAAAGCCGCAGCATGTTTCAGGACATCTTTTCCGAAACTCAAAAAGGCACTCGGCTGAAAAACTCGACACCAAGAGAGGCACAGCCAGCTCCTTTGCCCGCAAAAACGACGCGACGCGCTCAGCCAATGCGGCTTCTTGCCCAGATACCGGCTTGAGCTCGACATTCATCGACAGTCCCAAGCTGTTGCAGGCCTGCATCGCTTCGCTCAGGAAACACACGTTGACAACCGACTGATCGGGCCTGTGGAGATTTCGAACTTTCAGTTTTCTCAGTTCTTCGGCGGTCAGCTCCTCGATGCGCCCGCAGCCTTCAATAACGCGGCCGAGCTCTGTGTCGTGACTCAACACAAGCTCGCCGTCAATGGTCAGCCGTACATCAAACTCTACGGCCAAGCAACCGACAGCCGCCGCCGTGGCAAAGGCCTTAAGCGTGTTTTCGGGCGCGAGAAATCCTGCACCGCGGTGCGCAACCAGAGGCGGCAGGGGCCAGACTTCACCTTGCAAGACAGGCAGGCCCGTCATCTCTCGGGCGTTCATAACAACTCCTTCGTTTTGCGCGCCAGATAAAGCGGGATGTTCGTCACCAATCCGTCTTTGCAATAGCCGCGCTTGGAAAAGCGTATTGCCTGACGAGGTGAGTGTTCTGCGAGGTAACGTTTGAAGGACGGCGCGGACTTGTCTTCTCCGGCTTTGACTTCCACGGGAACAATTTCAGTGCCGTTTTGCAGAACAAAGTCAATCTCGCCGCGCTTGTCGGCGAAATAGCGAGGCGCGACCTCAAACAGTCCCTGCAGCTGCTGCAAGACGTAGTTCTCCGTCAACGGACCTTTGAACTGATAGTCGCTTTTGAGCAAAATCGCCGCATTGTCAATGCCTGCCATGCACTTCAAAAGCCCCGTGTCGAACAAAAAGAGCTTGAATTGGTCCGTCTTGTCAAAGGCCGGCAACGGATGCTCGGGCTTGACCGTGTTACAAACGCGGTTGAGCATGCCGGCCGAAACCAACCACTCGATGGCTTCTTCGAAATCTCTGGCTCTCGCGCCTTCACGCACGGCACCGTACATAAACTTTTCGTTGGCTTTGGCTAGCTGGGGCACGATGCTTCGAAAGACCTGCAGAATGCGGCCGCTGTTGATCTTGCCGTTGTGCTTGGAGAAGTCATTCTCGTAGATTTCGATCAGTTCACGTTGAATCCGCAGCGCTTTTGCCGGATCCTTGTACTGAACCCAAGACGCCACGCACTCAGGCATGCCGCCGATGATCAAATAATGGTTGAATGCTTCAAGCAGGCGTCGGTGAAAAAGCTCCTCGATTGGTTGGTTCTTCCGAATGCTTCGATAGTAGGCAAAGAGATCCGGATCGGTAGCTTCCAGAAATTCGTCGAAACAAAGAGGGTAGAGGTCAAGAAGATTGACCATTCCGACCGGATAAGACTTGGGCTGCGCCAGCAGCGTGCCCAAATGGCTACCAGCGGCCATCACGTGATAGTCGTTTGCTTTTTCTTTGAAGTACTTGAGCGCATTGAGTGCTGCAGAGCACTCCTGAATCTCGTCAAAGACGATGAGTGTGTCACGCGGCAAGATTTTCTCGCCTGCGATCAGCGACAACAACTCAACGATACGGTGCGGATCTTTGTTCACTTCGAAAACGGAGGATAAATTGACGTCTTCGTCGAAATTGAAATAGGCAACGCTCTTATAACAGTCTCGACCAAACTGACGCATCAACCACGTCTTGCCCACCTGACGCGCTCCGCGAATCACCAATGGTTTTCGGTCCGGACTTTCCTTCCAGGCTGCCAAATCTTCAAACGCGGTACACCGCATCGTATTTCCCCTTGATTTTCAAGGAATTTTAATATGTTTTCCACATTTTTCCAGGATTTTTCGCACGTTTTTCTCACATTTTTCCGTGAAAATCCACGCTATGAAAACACATTTTTCCGCAAAAACACCATTACAACACAGCGCGCGATAAAGTAACGATGCCACGACTTCATAGTCGTCCCCTTCCGAGCAAAGCAACATCATGGCCAACATTCAAACGATCGACATCCGCGGCGCACGCGTCCACAATCTCAAAGACATCAACGTATCGGTGCCATTGCACCAAATCGTCGGCATCGCAGGTGTCTCGGGTTCCGGCAAGTCGTCGTTGGCGCTGGGGGTCCTCTATGCCGAAGGTTCGCGCCGTTATCTCGATTCACTCTCAACCTACACGCGGCGCCGCATGACGATGGCATCCAAAGCGACCGTCGATGAAGTGTTGCATGTGCCTGCCGCCTTGGCCTTGCGTCAGCGTCCCGGCATTGCGGGCATCCGCAGCACATTCGGCACCTCGACGGAATTGCTCAACAGCCTGCGCCTGATGTTCTCACGCTTGGCGAGCCACGTTTGCCCCAACGGCCACCATGTTCCTCCCTCCCTTTTGGTGGCCGCAGAAAAAGAGCTCGTCTGTCCGACCTGCGGAGCCCGCTTTTACGGTCCTTCAGCCGAAGACCTCTCCTTTAACGGTGCGGGCGCCTGCCCCACTTGCAGCGGCACCGGCATCGTTCGTACCGTGGATCGCAGCACATTGGTTCCGAACGAGAACCTCACCATTGAAGAAGGCGCAGTCGTCGTTTGGGGTTCGCTCATGTGGTCGCTCATGGTCGACGTATGCCGCGAAATGGGCGTGCGCACGAACGTGCCTTTCAAGGACCTGACTGACAAGGAAAAGAAAATCGTCTTTGAAGGCCCGGCGGAGAAAAAGCACATCCTCTACAAGGGCGGCAAAAACTCCAATCCTGTTGAGCTTGACTTCACGTACTTCAACGCGGTCTACACCGTTGAAAATGCGCTTACCAAAGTCAAGGACGAATCCGGCATGAAGCGCGTGGCGAAGTTTCTCAAGGAAGACGCTTGTCCGGACTGCGGCGGTACACGTCTCTCGGAAAAAGCCCGCGCGCCGCTTTTAAACGGCATCAATCTTGCTCAAGCCTGCTGCAAACCTCTGTCCGAACTCATCGACTGGGTCAAAGCGGTTCCCGCTTCCGTCCCCGAAGAAATGCGTCCGATGGCGCAGAGCATCTGCGAGTCTTTTTTGGAAAATGCCAAGCGTCTCTGTGATCTGGGCTTGAGTTATCTTTCGCTTGATCGAGCCGCGTCCACCCTTTCAACAGGCGAACGGCAGCGTATGCAGCTTGCGCGTGCCGTGCGCAACCGCACCACCGGCGTTCTCTACGTGCTGGACGAACCCTCCATCGGCTTGCACCCGAGCAATATCGAGGGACTTCTGGCCGTGATGAAGGATCTGGTCGCCGACGGCAATTCCGTCGTCTTCGTCGATCATGATGTGCAGATTCTCTCCGCAGCCGACCATCTGATCGAAATGGGGCCCGGTGCGGGCGCTGCGGGCGGCCGACTCATTGCTCAAGGCAGCGTAAAGAATCTCTCTCGCGATCCGACATCCTTTATCGGACCGTTTCTGGCAGGAAAAACCGTTTGCGTTCGCACGCCGGTTCCGGAGTCCGACGTTTTTTCACTCGGTACTATTGACCTCAAGACCAAAGCGATTCACACGGTCAAACCTTTGCACGTACGGATTCCCAAAGGACGGCTAACCGTGGTTACCGGAGTTTCCGGTTCCGGCAAAACCACGTTGGTACTCGAAAGTCTTGTTCCGGCCCTTTCGTCGCTTGTCAACAACCGTGCGCTGCCGGAGCACGTCACAAGCATTGAGGCTCCGGGCATTTCCGCCGTCAAGCTCATTGACGCCTCTCCAATCGGCATCAACGTGCGCTCGACCGTCGCCACCTATGCCAACGTACACGATGAGCTGCGCAAGGTTTTTGCCAAAACGCAGGACGCCAAAGATCAGGGATTTAAGGCGGGCGATTTTTCCTACAACACCGGCAAACTGCGCTGCCCGACCTGCGACGGCACGGGAGAAGTCAATCTGGACGTTCAATTCCTGCCCGACGTCAACATCGACTGTCCCGATTGCCGCGGAAGCCGCTACAGTCTTTTGGCTCACCGTGTGGAGTTCGAAAACAAAAACGGAGAACTCCATACGCTACCGCAACTGATGGCCATGGATATCAATACGGCCCTGCACGCCTGCGCCGGGCTCACCACCGTCTGCCGACGTCTCGAAACGCTGGCTTCACTCGGCCTCGGGTACTTGACTCTGGGCGAAGCCACACCCAATCTATCGGGCGGCGAAGCGCAGCGCTTAAAGCTTGCGGGCGAAATGACGCGCGCTCAAAGCGACACTGTCTTTGTTTTTGACGAACCCACGATCGGCCTGCACCCACTTGATGTCGAGACACTTCTCGGCGTCATCAACCGCTTGATTGAAAACGGGGCGACGGTGGTGGTGATCGAGCACGACCTGGACGTTATCCGCAATGCCGACTGGATCATCGACATGGGGCCCGAGGGCGGCGAAGCGGGCGGGCGCGTTGTAACTGCGGGCTCCGTTTCTGCCGTTAAAAATTGTCCGGATAGCCGCACAGGACGTTATCTGTAATCAAGCGCGAGCTACCAACATCGCGGAGATATGTTTCCGTCGGTATTTTTACCATTCCGGCGCATCTTCGTTTTCGCACGCCAGACGCTCGTCGATGCCTGACAGACACAGATCCAGCGCAATAAAGAGTCGACAAAGAGTGTCGACCCGAATATCAACCTTGCCGCGCTCAAAGTCCGACACCAGCCGCTGCGTCACGCCCGCTTTTTGCGCAAGCTCGTTTTGCGTCATGCCTCTCTCTCGCCGTTTGGCTTTGAGCCACACCGAGACTGCCGGCGGAGTGCGCAGCATCATTGTTGTTCTGGTGGAAATTTCCATGGAAAAAGATACCCGATTCAGTATATTTTCGTATTATACCTAAACGGGTATTTTTTGAAATACTGCTTTTACATCAATGACTTTCGTGTACCGGCTCACCCACTTTATGTCCCGTTTGTTCGCCCAACAGCCACTTGCCTGTTTTGAGTTTTACAACAAGCAAACTCAGTAGCGAGACGCCCACGATGGCCGCACCGACATAGGCGACCGGCATGAATCCCGCCGCTTCGGACACACGGCTGCCGATGAAAGCCCCGCCGCCGATGCCGACATTGAAAATACCCGAATATAGCGATGCGGCAACGTCTGCCGCATCAGGAGCAACCGTCAAGAGCACCGTTTGGAAGGCGAGGCAAACCGCCGTCATCGCAGCGCCCCAACAGATGATCAGCACAGACAGACTCGGCGTATGGGCGGCTGTGACTGTCAGCAACGCAAGCGAAATGCACATAATCACCATGGCACTCAAAAGCGTCGTCTCAACATGCTTGTCCACCGTTTTGGAAGCAACGACGGTACCGATGATGCCGGCGATACCGAAGACAAAAAGCATGGTGACGATCATGCCTTCGTCCAAGCCGCCCGCGGTCGCCAGAATCGGATTGAGGTACGAGTAAGCCGTGAATTGACCAAGCACGGTCACGACCGTCAGGAGATAGAGCTGCTGCAGACCCGGGCGCTTCAAGATCACGGGCAGACTCTTCAGCGACCCGGCGTGGGTGGCTTCGCAAACCGGCAGGACAAAGAAAATCACCACGAACACCAAAGCCGAACCGATGCCGATGATGAAAAACGACATGTGCCAGCCAAAGAGGTGGCCGAGGTTTGTTCCGATCGGAACGCCCAACACTGTCGCCACAATGGTGCCGCCCATTACGGCGGCCAGTCCGACGGCTCGCTTGCCGTGCGGTGCCACACGGGCGGCAAGCGGCGTCATGATCGACCAGAAGATCGAATGCGTAAGCGCCACGCCGACACGGGCCGCAAAAAGCGTCTCAAAGCTTTCCACCCATGGCACCACGAAGTGACAGAGTGAAAAGACAAAGAGCAATACCAAGAGCAGCTTGCGACGCTCAAAACGAGCCGTAACGATCGTGAGCGGCAGCGACATGATCGCCACCACAAAGGCGTAACCCGTCAAGATGAGACCGGTGAAAGGCACCGTCTCGTTGAGGCTGGAGGCAATGTCGGGGAGCAGCCCTACGGGCAGGAATTCGCTCGTGTTGAAAACAAAGGCGGCAAAGGCAAGCGCAATGATCGGAAGCCAGGCTCGGAAACCTGTCTTGTGCAGTACCGGAGTCGACATAGATAACGAAAAATACGGAGCGATAGACGCGAAAAGGCTGCAGAACAAAAAAATCCTGCAGCTCTTTTCAAAATAACGAAAGATCAGGCGTGCCTCAGAGGGCGGCGAAATTTTCCTTCAGCGTCGCTTCAAAGCGCGCGAAATCTTCAGCGTGCGTCGGGTTCTTGATCACATCGTTGGCCATGAAGGTCTTGCCGATGTTCTTCATACCGATAAATTGGAAGGCCTTGTGCACAGGCAGCAGAACGGCATCGATGCCGACGCCGCCGAAAAATTCCCTGGGATCGACAAAGGCGTTCAGAGGCGCATTCCAGGTGATGGAAAGCATGTACTTCTTGTCAGTGAGCACGCCGCCGCGGCCGTAGTTGTGCGCGGGATCGGTACGGGTGCGACCGTCGCCGCCCACGGAAAGACCGGCACAGAACACTTCGTCGATGTATTGCTTCACCTGCCAAGGAGTTCCCATCCACCAGGCGGCAAACGTCAGAATCACCGCGTCGGCCGCCTTGAACTTGTCGGCTTCTTCAGCGGCCTTCCATTGCGCATCCACGCGCGTGATCGTCGCTTCGTGGCCCATGGCGCTCAGGGTCTTTTGCGCGAGCTCAGCGTAGCTGTGATTGAGCGTTCCTCCCACACCGTGAAACGGCACGCCGCCGTCAACGATCAGAATTTTTGCCATTTTGACTCCCTCTCTTTTTTATTCTTTAACCGGAGAAATCTCCGAACACAATGCGTTTCAATTGCGCCAGCAGCCCCGAAAACGTCCCGTCGGATCGCTTTTCCGCGCCGGACAGACGGCGACGACGCACCGTTTCCGTCAACACTCCCACGACCGTTGCGTCTTCCGGGCTCACCAGACCGATGCTCGCGTCGCTTTGCATGAGCGGCATCCCCACACGAACGGGCAAGCCCAGCACATGATGCGCAAGCTCGGCAACGCCCGGCATTCGGGCCACGCCGCCGGTGAGCACGATGCCGGCCGAGGCTCTTAGGTTCCAGCCGTCAGGACTGAGGTACGTGCGGGCGATGACTTTAAACATTTCCGTGAGCCTTGACTCAACGGTCATCACAATTTTTTCGCACGAACAGGAATCGGGTTCGCCGGTCGACTCTCTCGTATAGCGCACCGTCTCATAGGCGTCTTCCGGACGAAGCGGCCAGTGGCCGTAGGTGAGCTTGATGTCTTCGGCGTCGCTCATGTTGCAGCCGAGCACTGCAGCGATGTCCCTCTGGATGGTGTTGCCGCCCATGCCTGCGACAGCCGTAAATTCCACCTGTCCCTTTTCCCAACAGGAGATGTCCGTCGTGCCCGCACCGATGTCGAGAACCACAACGCCGAGTTCCTTGTCGGTGGGCGTGAGAACGCCCGCGGCACTCGCCCAGGGCTGCAGCACCAGGCCTTCGATATCGAGTCCCGCTCGACGGATGCACTTCACAAGGTTTTGCACGACGCTGTCCGAACCGATTGCCAGATGCACGTGCGCCTTGATGACGCTTCCGACCATGCCGATCGGGTCATCGATCATCACGTCGTCGTTGTCAAGCGTATAGCCTTTGACGACGTGCGACACTAGTCGATCGTCCTGACTCTGCCCCTCGACCTTGGGATCAAAAGCCATGGCCAGGCGCGTGACTCGCTTGACGGCAGCGCTGTCGACTTCGGCGTCGGGCAGCACCACCTGCCCCACCTTGTTGATGCTGTGAAGGTGTTTGCCGGTAAGCGCCACCGAAACCGTGGTCACCTTACGCCGCGACGTCTGCTCGGCTTCGGCAACGGCCGCGCGAATCGATTCCACGGCAAGCTCCACATCCTGCACGCTGCCGTGCTGGATGCCGAGCGAGGGGACCTTGCCGAACCCCAAAAGCGTGAGTTCTCCGCCTTCGGAAGCGTCGGCCACGGCCACTGAAATCTTTTCCGAACCGATGTCGAGCGCGGCGACGGTTGAACTTTGCTGTACGGTTTCCATGACGTTAACGGCCTCGAGTCTTCGAAGAGTTGGTAGCGGGTTTTGCCGTCTTGTCGGCAGGATTGGTTTGCGCGGAGACGTAGGCTTGAGGCGGCAGCTGCACGGCAAACGCGTTCTTGTATCGTGCGTCGATTCGCTCCGGATAGGCCTTCAGCATCGCCACGACCCGATCCATGCTGTCGAGCACCTGTCGCAGTCGATTGATGGGACCGCCCTGCGTCAGTGCACGTCCGAGCTCGATTTCCATCGAGTCGAACTGAGGCGACTCAAGCACCACCGACCAGCTGCCGCGAAACGTCGCCTTGACGGCTTTGACGCGCGCACCGATGCGCTTGACTTCCTCGTTAAAGTGCGGCAGATAGCGCACGGCCTGCTCGACGTACTGCGGGTCGCCCGAAAAGGCGGGAAGCTGCAAAAGCCGTTCGATGGGCTCGTCGTTGCTGATGTATAAGACGCCGTCTTCGCTTACCAGACGCCCGTCCTCCCAGATCGCAACCGACTGATGGCGCTTGACTTCTATGTAAAGCGAATCCGGCCACAGACGCGAGACATAGGCCGACTTGATCCAGGCGATGCCTTCCACCGCCTGTTTGACGGCGCAGATGTCGGTCGTCAGAATATTGCCCGACAGGGCGCCTTCGACCGTCCGGGTCACTTCCTGCAGACCGCTTGCCTCCACCGGACCTCGAACCTCAATGGTCTTGATGTCCAGAAAAGGAGAACGCACGACGATCCAGGTCAGAAATCCCAGCACCGCAAGCGCCGCAATCAGGCCGCTTCCTCGGACAAGCGATCGGGCAAGCTTCACGCACCGACCTCCTTAACTCAGCGGCGCGCCGCGCCGTCGAGCTCGGCGTGTGCGGCAAGCCACAGGCAAAGCTTCTGATAATCCATGCCCACGGCTCTCGCGGCCATCGGCACGAGGCTGTGCGGCGTCATGCCGGGACTCGAATTGAATTCCAGCAAAATGAAACTGCCGTCTTCGCGCAGCATCGCGTCAATGCGTCCCCAGCCACGGGCTCCGATCGCCGCAAAGGCCGCTTCGCAGGCCGAAAGAACGTTTTGCGTCACGGCCTCATCCAACTGCGCGGGGCACTCGTACTTGACGACGTCGCCGAAATACTTGTTCTGGTAGTCGTAATTGCCTTCGGGCGCCTTGATTTCAATGATCGGAAGGGCCTTGCCGCCCAAAACGGCAATCGTAAGCTCCCGTCCGAACCAGCGCTCTTCAACGAGCACCTTGTCGTCAAAACGCAAAGCCTGCGCGAGCGCCTCACGAATCTCTTCCACGGAAGCGTTCTTGAGTTTGTACACACCCACCGACGAGCCTTCGCCGGAAGGCTTGACCACAACGTCGCCTCCGAGTGTGTCCAAAATTTCCTGCGCCTGATCAGGACTCGTTGCCACAAAACCCTTGGCAACAGGGATGCCCGACTGCGCCCAGACGCGACGCGTCGTGTCCTTATCCATCGTAAGGGCACTGGCGCGTACACCCGCACCCGTGTACGGAATCCGGAGGTACTCCAGCACCCCCTGCACGCAGCCGTCTTCGCCGAAGCGGCCGTGCAGCGAAATCACCGCTCGGTCGTACTGACCGCGCAACGTCATGAGGTCTGTCTCGGCCGGATCAACCTTATGCGCGTCGCATCCGGCGTCCTGCAAAGCCTTCAGAACGCCCGAGCCGCTGGAAAGCGACACCTCGCGCTCGCTGCTAAAGCCTCCCATCAACACCGCGACGCGGCCCAAAGACTTGGGATCAATCGTTGCTGCGAAATCCATTCTTTTTATTCCTTTGCGTTAAATGATCTTGCCGGAGAGTGCCTGCGGCACGCGCGCCACATTGCCCGCCCCCATCGTGAGCACCACGTCGCCCGCCTGCACGATCGAGCGAACAGCCTGCGGCATTTCGGCCGCGCTCTCGCAGAAAACGAGCCCGTCACAGCCGTTGAGTCTGAGCACGCGCGCGAGGTCGCGGCCGCAAGCGCCCGGAATGGGGTCTTCGCCGGCGGGATACACGTCAGCGAGCACCAGACGGTCGACCTGCAAGAGCACCTTGATGAAGTCTTCAAAGCAGTCGCGCGTGCGTGTGTAGCGATGCGGCTGGAAGGCAAGAACCAGGCGCTTCTCGGGCCATGCGCCGCGCGCAGCGGCAATCGTTGCGGCCATTTCGTGCGGATGGTGTCCGTAATCGTCCACGAGCGTAAAGGTTCCTTTTTCGGGGTGATCGGGATCGACGGGCACTTCGCCGTACTGCGCAAAGCGGCGGCCCACGCCCGTGAATTCGGCAAGCGCCCGCACGATGGCTTCGTCGCTTACGCCCACAAGCGTGGCAATGGCCACGGCCGCAAGCGAATTGACCACGTTGTGCATGCCGGGAAGGTTGAGCACCACGGGCAAGGGATCATGACCCTTGCGCAGAATCGTGTAGCGCATGCGCGTGCCTTCGCTTCGCACGTCAATGGCGCGCACCTCGGCTTCCGGATTCAAACCGTAGGCCACCACGCGGCGGCTGATCATCGGCACGATTGAAGCGACGTTCTTGTCATCGGTGCACAGCACCGCCACGCCGTAAAAGGGCAGACGACCGGTGAAGTCGATGAAGGCCTTCTTCAAACGGACGAAATCGTGCCCGTAGGTGTCCATGTGATCCTGGTCAATGTTGGTGACCGCAGCGATCACGGGCGACAGATTGAGAAAACTCGCGTCCGACTCATCGGCCTCGGCAACAATGTATTCGCCCGTACCAAGTTTGGCGTTGGCGCCGGAACTGTTCAAACGCCCGCCGATCACGTAGGTGGGATCAAGCCCTCCTGCTGCGAGCATCGAAGTGGTAAGCGACGTCGTCGTGGTCTTGCCGTGCGTACCGGCAATGGCAATGCCCCGGCGCAGGCGCATGAGTTCGGCAAGCATCACGGCGCGCGGCACCACGGGAATGTTGGCCTTGCGCGCGGCCTGCACTTCGGGGTTGCTTTCGTGCACTGCCGAAGAGACGACAAGGCAGTCGGCCCCGTCGATGTTTTCCTTGCAATGCCCCTGGTAGATCGTGGCGCCCAAATGCTGCAGGCGTTCCGTGACGGGACTTTGCGACAGGTCCGAGCCGCTTACCGTATAACCGAGGTTCAAAAGGACTTCGGCAATGCCGCACATGCCCGTGCCGCCGATGCCTACGAAGTGAATGTGTTTGACGACAAACTTCATTTTTCTTTCTCCAGCCTGCTTATCGGGCCGCTTCCTCGATCATGTCGCACACGGCGTTGACGGCATTGGCGCGCGCAAGGCTTCTGGCGTTGTGCGCCAGCTGCAGGATGCGATCGCGCTTCAAACCCATCAACACGCCAAAGAGATGTTCCTTGGTGAGCTGAGACTGCTCAAGCAGGACGGCCGCGTCGTGGCCTGCCATATAACGGGCGTTTCCGAGCTGATGCTGAGTGGTCTTAACGACGAAGGGCACCAAAACGGAAGCGGCGCCCGCAGCGCAGATTTCGCTCACGGTCATCGCGCCTGAGCGGCAGATCACCACGTCGCTCTCAAGATAGGCCTTATCCATGTCATGGATGAATTCCACCACTTCGGCCTGAATACCCAACTGTTCGTAGCGCGCCTTGACAGCCTCGACGTTGCCCTTGCCCGTCTGATGCAGTACGGTCGGACGCTTGTCTTCGTCAAACATCGCAAGCGCCTCGGGCACCGTTTCGTTCAACACCTTGGCGCCGAGACTGCCGCCGAACACGAGCAACTTCATCGGGCCGGTACGGCCGCTCAAGCGCTCTTCAGGCGCAGGCAGAGCTTCGATTTCCGCGCGCACGGGGTTGCCCGTGATGCGTCCCTTTTCGTTGGAGGCGCTGCGAGCACTGCCAGCAAAGCCGCAGGCAACGAGCTTGGCCTTATCGAGCACAATCTTGGAGCTCATCAAAATGTCGGCGTCGCAGTTCATCAGCACGATCGGTGTCTTGATGCTTTCGGCCCCCTTGCACACGGGAACGGCAATGTAGCCGCCGGTGGTAAAAAGCACGTCGGGGCGCATCTGTGCAAAAAGCTTCTTGGCTGCATGGGTCGACTTCACAAGCTTGATGGCGCCCGAAACCAAGCCCGAGAGACCGCGGCCGCGCATGCCGCGGAAATCCAGCCCGTGAAAAACGATGTCATCGCGCCCGACCAGACCGCCTTCCATACCGGTCTGCGTACCGATCCACTCAATGTCCCAGCCGCGGCGTCGCATCTCTCGAGCCACAGCCAAGCCCGGCATCACATGCCCGCCGGTGCCGGCCGCCGCAATCACCAATTTCTTCCCGCTCATTTTTTCTCGTTCCTACTTAAAAAATTCTGTACCTGAAAGTGTTTTCGCTACACCTTGCCGCCGCGCATGAGAATACGGTTTTCTCGGTCCACACGCAAAAGCAACCCTACGGCGGCCAGCGTAAAGAGCAACGACGAGCCACCGTAGCTCATCAGCGGAAGCGTCAGCCCCTTGGTGGGCAAAAGTCCCGTAGCGACGCCCGCGTTGATCACCACTTGAATGCCGATCCAGATGCCCACACCCTCGGCCACAAGACCGGAAAACACGCGATCGAGCTTGATGGCCTGTCGACCGATGGCAAACGCGCGGCGCACGAAACAGTAATAGCCGATCAAGACGCCCGTGACGCCTACAAAGCCCAGCTCCTCGCCCAACACGGCCAAAATGAAGTCGGTGTGCGCTTCAGGCAGATAATGCAGTTTCTCAACGGAAGCCCCCAGCCCCACCCCGAGCAGTTCTCCGCGGCCGAAAGCAATCAGCGAGTGACTCAGCTGGTATGCCTTATTGAGCGCATAGTCGCTGCTCCAGGGATCGAGATACGCCATCACACGCTGTAGTCGCCACGGCGAGTCGTAAATCATGAGTGTCACCACCGCCACCACGGCGATGGACACCACCACGAAGATGCGCAGATTGAGACCACCCAAAAAGAGCACGCCCATGGCGATTGCCACGGTCACCATGATGGCGCCCAAGTCAGGCTGCAGACTGATGAGGCCGGCCACCATACACATCACGAGCGCCATGGGCCCCAGCCCCTTACTGAACGAGTGCATGTAGTCCTGACGGCGCACGGTAAAGGCGGCGGCCCCGAGCAAAATCGCAAACTTGGCAAACTCGGTGACCTGCAGATTCATGAGCCCCAGATTGATCCAGCGTCTTGAACCGTTGACGGACTTGCCGACACCGGGCACCAGAACTGCAACGAGAAACAGGACGGCTGCCGCCATAAGCCATGGCGCAAGCTTGTACCACACGCGCATCGGAATGCGGCAGACGGCGTAGGCCGCCACGATGCCCAGCGCAATCGAACTCAGATGCCGCAGCAAAAAGTGATACTGCGTTGTGTTGTAGCGGGGGCTGTCGGCCAAGGAAATCGAAGCCGAATAGACCATGAGCGCACCCATGGCAAGCAGCCCAAGCGTGATGAACACCACGGCCGGATCGTATCCGTCGGCGCGCATGTTCGTGGTCCTCCCCCTTAGAACCGGCTCATCGGCCCAGGCGCGATAGACGGGCGCCTGCGGGGTTTCCTTGCGTGAGAAGAGCCCCATCAGTCAAGCTCCCGTTTGCTGCCGGAAACGCGCGCGGCAATTTCTTTTGCCTTAGTCACAAAGCGCGCGCTGCGCTCGGCATAGTTGGCAAACATGTCCCAGCTTGCGCAGGCAGGCGACAGCAGCACGACGCCGCCCTCGGGCGCGTGATCAAAGGCCATCTGAACAGCCGCTTCAAAGTCGGTGCCGGCATTTTCCAGGCAAATTCCGCTTGCGGCGACGCCCTCTTTAATCTTGTCGGCATCGCGCCCGATGAGCACGGCGTAGTCGGCATATTGAGCCAAAGCCTTTGCCAAAGGAGAGAAGTCCTGTCCCTTGCCGTCACCGCCCAAAATGATGCTCACGCGGCGGCCGGACTTGCCCAGACCTTCGAGAGCTGCCTTGACGGCCCCGACGTTGGTGCCTTTGCTGTCGTCGATGAATTCGATGCCGTTTACCGACAACACGGGCTGCACGCGATGCGCTTCGCCTTCATAGGTTTTGAGCACCTGAAGCGCAGCTCCCAGGGGAAGTCCCACGGCCTCGATCAGGGCAAGTGCGGCAAGCGCATTCATCGCGTTGTGGCGCCCCCGGATACGCAATGCCTCAACAGGCATCAAAAGTTCGAGCGACGAGGTTTCGCCAAAAAGCGCCGCTTTCTTTTCACTTTTCCATTGCACGGCGGGGCGCGCCTTTCGGGCAAGCCACTCCACGCCCTCTTCGCTTACGATCCCCCACTGTCCGTCGGCCTCGGGAGCCGAGTCGCCGAAACTCACCGAGTTCTCGGGCATGAAGGCGCGCATGCAAGCCTCATCGTCGCGATTGAGCACGCGCAGCGTGCGATCAGAGAAGATTTTTGTTTTGGCCGCTTCGTAGGCCGCCATCGAGCCGTGCCAGTCCACGTGATCTTCGGTGAGATTCAAAAAGGCGGCGGCCGTGCAATTGAGGCTCGTCGTGGTCTGCAATTGGAAGCTTGAGAGCTCCAGCACCCATACGTCAGGCAGCGTGTTGTCCTGCAGATGGCGGTCAAGTTCCATCAGAGCACTCGGACCGATGTTGCCGGCCACAACAGTCGAGCGACTGGCAGCAGCCATTTTGCTCGTGAGCACTGTGGTGGTGGTCTTGCCGTTGGTGCCGGTGATGCCGATCACGATGGGCTTGTAGGCGCGGTAGCTTTCCAGGCGCTTGAGTTCTCGCGCAAAGAGTTCGATTTCGCCCACGACCTCGGCGCCCTGTTCGCGCGCGGCTGTGACAAGCGGAGCCGCCTTGGAAAACTCAGGCGACAGGCCGGGACTCAACACCAAAAGATCAATGCCGTCGGCAATGAGCGACGCGTCGAAGTCCGAGCGGACGAACCGAGGTTTGGAAGCGTCAGACTCAAAAAGCTTGAGCCCCGAAGGGTTAGATGCGCCGTCAACGATCGTGGTCTGCCAACCGCGGGAATGCAAAAAGCGAGCCGCTGCGGCTCCCGACGTGCCGCATCCGAGCACCAATGCCTTGCGTCCGTTTTCCAAGCGAATATGCGCCACAGCTTCCTCTCTTTAGTGCAAACGCGCCGCTGCCTGTGCCGGCCGACGGCGCGTCCGCTTGTCTTTAATCGGCTGATTGATCAGCGAATTTTAAGGGTAGACAGACCAATGAGCACCAGGACAAACGTGATGATCCAAAAACGAACCACCACCTGCGTTTCTTTCCAGCCCTTGAGTTCGAAATGATGGTGAATCGGCGCCATCAGGAAGACGCGCTTGCCGTGCGTCAGACGGAAGTACGTCGTCTGAATCATCACCGAAAGCGTTTCGACCACAAAGATGCCGCCCATGATGGCAAGCACGATTTCCTGGCGCGTGATCACAGCGATGGTCCCCAGAGCGCCGCCCAGCGCCAAAGCGCCCACGTCGCCCATGAAGACCTGCGCGGGATAGCAGTTAAACCACAAAAATGCCAAACCGGCACCCGCAAGCGCCGCGCAGACGACCACGAGCTCGCCCGCACCGCGGATATATTCGAAGTAGAGGTAATCGGCATAGTCGGGGCGGCCCACCACATAGGCAAAGATGCCCAAGGCGGAACCCACCATCACGCAGGGCAGAATCGCCAGACCGTCCAGACCGTCGGTGAGATTGACGGCGTTGGACGTACCGACAATCACGATATAGGTAAAGATCACAAAACCGAAGACGCCAAAGGGGAAGGCGATCTGCTTGAAAAACGGCACCGTCAGCCACAGTTTGCCCGGAGAACTGAACGTAAAGCCGCTCTTGATCCAGGCCCAGATGGCCGACCAGACGCCCGCTTCTTCCGGCATCGACAGAGTAAAGGCGAGATAGACGGCGGCAATCAGGCCGATCACGCTCTGCCAAGCAAACTTCTCGCGGGCACTCATGCCTTCGGGATTGTGGTGCACGACCTTGCGATAGTCGTCGGTCCACCCGATTGCGCCGTAACCCAGCGTCACGAAGAGCACCACCCACACGAAGCGGTTGGAGAGATCCATCCACAAAAGCGTCGAAATGCCGATCGCAACCAGAATCAACGCGCCGCCCATCGTGGGCGTGCCGTCTTTGACAAGATGGCTTTTGGGGCCGTAGCCGCGCACCGCCTGACCGATCTTCATGGCGCGCAGGCGCGCAATCACGGCCGGTCCCGCAGCAAATCCGATCGCCATGGCGGTCAGCGCCGCCAGCACCGCCCTTAAACTCAGATAGTTAAAGACGGAGAAAAACCGAATGTCTTCGGAAAGCCACTGAAAAATATACAAAAGCATCGGGACCAACCAGTGCGGACGTTTCCTTGTCGCCCGCTTTGCCTGAAAAAAGATCGAATTGTACGCCGTCTGCGTTGACGGTCTTTGTGTTTACTGCGCCGTGCCGGGATCCTTCAAAAGGCTTTCCACGACCCGATCAAGCCGCTGGGAGTGACTCGCTTTCACCAGAACGCTCGCGGGCGTGCGAACGGCTTCGCGCACGGCCCGAAGCAGCATGTCGGTGGCATCATAATGGCGTCCAGCTGCACCGAAGGCCTGTACCGCGTGAACCATGTCGGGCCCCGTTGCCAAAAATCGGTCAATGCCCTTTTGTTTGGCATAGCGTCCGATTTCGGCATGAAACTCGACGTGTTGTTCGCCTGTTTCAGCCATGTCGCCGGCAACGAGCACGCGCGGCGCGGGTTGTGCGGCAAGCACGTCAATGGCTGCACGCATACTGTCGGGATTGGCGTTGTAGGAGTCGTCAATCAGAAGAGCCCCGCCGGCGAGCTGATGACGTCGTCCGCGTCCCGGCAGCGCTTCGAATCGCGCAAGACCGCGCGAGACGGCTTCCGGCGTCACCCCCGCGGCAAGCGCCGCTGCGGCCGCAGCAGCTGCATCGTGTTCGGCGTGTTTGCCGCTGATGGCTAGCGTTGTTTCGATTCGAGTGTTTTTGCACTGAATGATGAGCTTGTCGCCTTCTCGGCGCGTCGTCAGATCGGCCGTGGGGCTTGCGCCTTCGCAGTAGCGCGTCACCTGGCAGCCGCGGGCGCGGGCGTAATCAAGCCACAGCGGCAGGCAGGCGTCCTTTTGCGGCAGCACCGCCTTGCCTTTGGCCGACAAGGCGACAATTGCAAAGGCGTTTTCGCGCGCGGAAGCCTCCACGCCGTCCAAAAATTCCTGGTGTTCGCGCTGTGCGTTGGTGATCACCGTCACGGTCGGACGAATCCAGCTCACGAGCTTGGCCATTTCGCCGGGATGACTGATGCCGGCTTCGATGACCGCCACCTTGGTTTCACGATCGAAGCGAAGCAGCATCATCGGCACGCCGATGTGGTTGTTGTAGTTCTTCTCGGTGGCAACGACGCGCGACTCGCCCACAAAAGAGCGCAGGATCGTGGCGATCATCTGCGTGGTGGTGGTTTTCCCGTTGCTGCCTGCCACACAAATTACCGGCACCGCAAACTGACTGCGCCAGGCGCGGGCGAGAGCCCCGAGCGCCTCTTGCGTATCGCGCACGATGATCTGCGGGCAGCTTGCACCCGTATCACGCTCAACCACCACGACGCTTGCGCCGTCTCGGGCCGCCTGCGCCGCGTAGTCGTGTCCGTCGAAGCGCTCACCCTTGAGCGCCACAAAGACGCTTCCCTGCCGCACCTGTCGGGAATCGGTGCACACCGGGCCCAAATCGGCTCCGGTGGTGTTGCCGAGCGTGCGCACTATGACCGTCGCGAGCGCATGCTCGAGCGTGCTCATCGTCCAAGTGTTCTTTCCAACCATCTTCGTCTTCAGTTCTTCTGTGCCAGACGCGCGTGCCGCTCGTTAAAGGCTTCGCGCGCCGTTTCCAAATCGTCGAAAGGATGCCGCACGCCGGCGACTTCCTGATAATCCTCGTGTCCCTTACCGGCAATCAGGACGACGTCCCGGGATTGCGCCTGGCAAATGCTCTGCACAATAGCCGTGCGGCGATCAAGTTCCATACGCACGGTGTGCTTGCGATCCGCCGGCACCCCGGCTTCGATCGCCCGCGCAATGGCGGCGGGATCTTCCGTTCGGGGGTTGTCGCTCGTGATGACGCAAGCGTCGGCGAGTTTTGAAGCCGTCTCGCCCATGATGGGGCGTTTGCCCGCGTCGCGATCACCTCCGGCGCCAAAGACGCAGATCAATTTGCCGCCGCGGCTTTCAGCCGTCTCGCGCAACGCGCAAAGAACCTTTTCGAGCGCATCGGGCGTGTGGGCGTAGTCCACAACGGCAAGCGGCGCCTGCGGCCGTGTGACGCTCTGCAGTCTTCCGACAGGCGCGTGCAGCGTTTCGAGCGCGCGACAGATCGCTTCCACGTCAAAGCCGAGGCTCAGCGCGGCCCCCGCTGCGCTCAAGAAATTGCTCACGTTAAAGCGACCGAACACCTTGGTGGCAACTTCATGGCACTTCCCTTGCCAGCACAGCGTAAAGCGCATGCCACTTTCGTCGTGCGTGATGCGTGCAGCGGTAAGCATTTCGCATCCGTCCACAACGCAATCTTCGTAGAGGCTCGTTGCGATCGTGCGCACGCCGCGCTCAAGCGTCCGGACGATGAAACGGCGACCGGCCGCATCGTCGGCGTTGATCACCGCGGTTTTCAGTCCCGGCCAGTCGAAGAGCACCGCTTTGGCCGCTTCATAGGCCTGCGTAGTCTTGTGGTAGTCCAGATGGTCGCGCGTCAGATTGGTAAAAACGGCCGTTTCAATGGCCGTGCCGTCAAGGCGATGACGCACGAGACCGATGGAACTTGCTTCGAGCGCAAAAGCTTTTGCTTGAGCGCTCTTGAGCTTTTTAAAGGTCAGTTGGAGTGTTGCCGCATCGGGCGTCGTAAGCCCTGCTTCCTCGATCTGCTTGCCGTCGAGAAATGTGCCGACCGTACCGATCGCCGCCGTGCTCATGCCCAGACGCGAAAGGAGCGCCGCCACCCAGTGGCTCGTGCTCGTCTTGCCGTTGGTGCCCGTGATCGCGATGCCGTGCATGGTCTTTGAGGGCTCACCGTAGTAAAGCGACGCAATAGGCCCGAGCTTTGCATGCAGATCGGGCACTTCGGCGTAGGGAAGCCCCGCGCACTTTTGCTGAACATCATCACGCTTTTCACACACGATACAGCTTGCGCGGCGGGCGGCCGCCACCGGAGCAAAACTCAAGCCGTCGGCCTTGGCGCCCCTGATTGCCACAAACACGTCGCCCGGCTCAAGTTTTCTCGAGTCCAGACAAAGGCGAGCCTCATCGCCCGCTGTGTAGTGAAGCCACTGCGCGCAAGAAGGCGCCGATACACACTCAGTCATTTCTCTGGCCTCTTACCAAAATGCCGGGAGCGGCACCGAAACCTGCCGCATCGGGATGCACGCCGATCAAGCGAAGGGCGCCCGCCGTGACTTCGTTAAAGACGGGCGCGGCAACAGCGCCGCCGTAGTAACTGCCGCGCGTGGGTTCGTCAATCATCACCGCTACGATCAGACGCGGCTGTCCGGCGGGAGCCATGCCCACGAAACTGGCCACATACTTGTCGACGTACTGACCGTTTTCAATCTTGTTGGCCGTACCGGTTTTACCCGCCACCGTATAACCCTGCACGTTGACGCGGCGGGCGGTGCCGGCCTGCACGGTTTCGGCCATCATGGCGCGCATCTGGCGAGCAACTTCCGGTCGGAAGATCTGCTTGCCCACCGCTTCCTTGCTCGTGCGGCGGAAGGTCAAATCGATGACGTCGCCATTGCGGGCAAGCGCCGTGTAGGCGCGTACAAGCTGCATGAGCGAAACGGAAATGCCGTGACCGTAGCTGATGGTAGCCTGCTCAATCGGGCGCCAGCTTTTGGCGGGTCGCAGCCGACCGCCCGTGGCGCCGGGAAAGCCCGTTTGCGGAGGCGTACCGAACCCCAGGTCGTTGTACATCTGCCAGAGCGTCTGCGGCTGCATTTCCAGCGCGATCTTGGAAGTGCCGATGTTGGACGACTTGGAGACGACCTGGCTTACCGTGATCATGCCGAAATCGTGCGTGTCGCCGATCGTTCTGTCGCCGATCGTGAGTTTTCCGGGAGCCGTTTGCACCAACGTGTCCGGACGCACGATACCGAGATCCAGCGCCTTGGCAATCGCAAAGGGCTTCATGGTGGAACCGGGCTCGAACGTATCGGTGAGCACGCGGTTGCGGATGTTTTCCATGCGCACGAAACGGCGGGAGTTGGGGTCGTACGTCGGCCAGTTGCTCATTGCAAGAATTTCGCCGGTACGCACGTCCACCACAACAACGGCGCCGGCCTTGGCCTGATGGCGTTCGACGGCGTTCTGAAGCGCCTTATGCGCGATGAACTGCAGACGCGAATCGATCGAGAGCACCACGTCGGTACCGACTTCACCCTCCTTCACCCAAACGTCTTCAACAATACGGCCGAGTCGGTCGCGAATGACGCGACGAGAGCCCTGCTTGCCGGAAAGGATTTCGTTGTTGGCAAGCTCCACCCCCTCTCGGCCGTTGTTGTCCGAGTCGGTAAAGCCCACGACATGCGCCGAAATCGGACCGTCGGGGTAATTGCGGCGCACTTCGTTGTTGACGTGAATGCCGGGCAATTGCAACGCACGTACCGCCTCACCCTTCTCGACTTCAATCTGACGGTCAATGTAAACAAAGCTCTTGTTCTTGCGGGCTTGCAAACGCTCGCGAATGGCGGCGCCGGACTCATCCAGAAGAGCTCCCAGCTGGTCGAACTGAGCGTCCGTCAGCCTCAGCGCTTCTCCGGGCTCGGCCCAGACGCTGCGCGCCGGAATGGTGGAAGCCAGAACCACGCCGTTACGATCGAAAATCTGACCTCGCTGTGCGGGCACGGGAAGCGTGCGGGCATAGCGTGCCTCACCCTGCTTTTGCAGAAAGTCCGTCGAGATGCCGCACTGCAGCCAAAAGGCTTTGCCCAGCACTGCCACCAAGCCGACAAAAAAGAGGCAGAAAACAACCTTGCTGCGCGTGGCGGAAATTTCAGCGCTCAACAACGCCTCTTCGCCGCTGTCGGTGCGGCGCTTCTTGGGCGACGTATCTTCGCGCCAGAAAGCGAGAACGGCCGAACGAATGCGCTCAAAGAATGCAGAAGGCGTCATTTGCGCACCTCCATGTGTTCCTTGAGCAGCACCTGCGGCTCGACTTCAAACAAGACCGTGTTGGTGACGTCAGCGGCAATAAAGCCCATTTCACCGGCGCGACGCGAGACGGCTGCGGGCAGCGCGGCCTTCGAAAGGTCAAGCGCCAATTGGCTTGAGTCATCGGCCAGTTTTCTGGCCATATCGTTGGCGCGCTCGATTTCCACGAAAAGCAAACGCACCCGGTACTGCGTCGTCACCAAAGCACCCGCGCTCAGAATCAAAACGATCGCCGAAACGAGCGCCACCACAAAAAGGAAACGCTCCGAAATAAACGCCAAGGTGTGCGAGCGAGTCATCGGCGCCCTCCCTTGCGTTTGTCGGCGTCCGCTGCGGGCTCGCTCCAGAGGGCCTCAGTGCGCTGCGCCGTACGCAAAACAGCGCTGCGGGCGCGCGGATTGACTTCGCACTCTTCGACTGAGGGCTTGATGCGGCGCAAATCGGTCCAAAGCGCCGGCGCAAAGGCGTCCGCCGGCAAAGCGATACGGGAGTCGACGGCCTTGTCCGGGTGCGCACCGGCATCCAAGAATCGCTTGACGATGCGGTCTTCAAGCGAATGAAAACTGATGACCGCCAGGACGCCATCGGGCGCCAGCAGGCTGCCGGCAGCTGACAACGCACGCTTGAGTTCGTCAAGTTCGCCGTTGACCTGGATGCGGATCGCCTGAAAACTGCGTGTGGCAGGATGCTGCGCCGAATCGTTCTTGTTTTTCGGAACCGTGCGGGCTATCAGCTCGGCCAATTGCGCCGTGCGCTCGATCGGAGTTTCTTCACGCGTACGGCAAATGGCGCGCGCGATTTTTGCGGCAAAGCGCTCTTCGCCGTAGTCGCGCAAGACGCGAGCGATATCTGGCTCAGACGCCTGCGCAAGCCACCGCGCGGCCGTCAATCCGCAGGTCGTATCCATGCGCATATCGAGCGGCCCGTCCATGCGAAATGAAAAACCGCGGTCAGCTTCGTCGATTTGGGGACTCGAGACGCCAATGTCCATGAGAATGCCTTTGACTTGCGTGACGCCAAGTTCCGCAAGTTTTTCCTTCATTTCGGAAAAAGGCGCGTGCACGATCGAAAAACGGGGATCGTCGATCGCAGCGGCCGCCCGGATCGCTTCCGGGTCGCGGTCAAAGGCAATGAGGCGCGCATCCGGGGCGATGCGCGAGAGAACGGCGCGGCTGTGCCCGCCGCGGCCAAAGGTGGCGTCAATGAAAATGCCGTTGTGCGCGCGGCTGACTTCGTCGGCCGCTTCAGTCAGGAGTACGGTACGGTGAAGCGCTTGAGAATCGGTCATTTCGATCATGTTTGCCTACCCTCAAGCGTTAAAACTGAAAGTCGCCGGCGGCGGCTTCAAAACCGGCTGCCGCAGCCTCTTCTTCGAGCTTGGCAAGACGCTTGGCGTCCCAGAGCTCGAAGTGTTCGCCCATGCCGACAAGGGCCACTTCTTTTTCGAGACCTGCGAGAGTACGCAGGTCGGCAGGAATCAGCACGCGGCCTGCCTTGTCAACCGTGAGATCAACGGCGCTGCCGAGCACGATGCGCTGCAAAAAGCGTGCGCTGTAGGGAAGCGCGGCAATGGCTTCACGCTTCTTTTCCCAGCGGTTGCGGGGATAAATCAACAGGCACCCGTCGGGGTGGCGCGTGACGGTCACTTCAAGCGCGCACGACAACGCCAAAGCCTCGCGGTGACGACTCGGCATCGTCATGCGACCCTTGGCATCGAGCGACAATAATGAAGTCCCCTGAAACACGGCACAAACCTGTACAAAAACGCACGAAAATCGTGCGTGACGAAGCCGCTTCGGGCAAAACTTCAAGAGAATCAAGCACTTGAAGAACCCCGCGGCCGATAGCGAGAAAAATCCCCACTTTTTCCCACTCTTTTACACCAACACTCTACCACAACGGCGCCGTTTTCGAGGTTTCTTCGTCGCTCAAAATCTCGTCAAAGCCTTGTTTTCGCTTTTGTTTTTCAACTTTGAAAGTCCGCGCACCTCAGAAAAGATCGGCCGCGCGCACGTTTTTCAAATACCGCCGAACGGACGGGGTCTCCGGGTATATGGCGTTCACTTCCGCCCAAAAGGCTTTGGAGTGATCAAAATGCCGCAGGTGAACAAGCTCGTGCACGATGATGTAGTCAAAAACAGCGGGCGGCAGACAGATCAAGCGCCAGGAGAGTCGAACCGATCCATTTCGAGAGCAACTCCCCCAAAGCGTCTTAGCGTTGCTTGCCGACACCTTCTTGGGCTGCAGGCCGGTTTTGTTCACCCAATAGGAAACGCGCTCGGCCATGCGCTCCGCAAAGCGCGCTTTGAGCCACTTCTGCACAATGGCTGAAACGTCCTCGCGTCTTGCAGTTGCTGCAAGCTTGACGCAAAGCTTCTTAGCATCTTCAGAAATTCGCGTGCGGTCAATGTTGGGATCACATCGCAAGGTGAGCACATTTCCTTCATAGGCAACGCGCCCTCCGTCGCAAAGCAGTGCGCTCAAGGGGTTTGCCTTGCGACGGTTTTCGAGCATGATTTTTTGCAGATGCATCCAAGAAACGACTTTCTCGAGATTGGCTTCGATAAAGCGAGTAAGTTCACTCTGGCTTACGCGCGTCGGACAAGAAACGCGCACGCGCCCCTCACGCACCGATACGCGCAGGTACTTGAAGCGCCCGCGCACCACATTGCCCCAACAGCTGCGGCGCGCAAGTTCCAGCAATTCTGCGCGGCGCTCAAGTCGGTCGGACGGCTGCATTTCGATTACTTGCCGGATTCGGACTCAAAGCGCTCGATTTCGGCTTCAATCCAGTTGCGCACTTCTTCGTTGAGTTCGTGCGCGGTCTTGCCTTCAGTCGCGATGACGGGACCGACGCTCACGGTAATCAGTCCCGGATGTTTGGCCACACTGTTACGCGGCCAGCAGCGGCCGGAATTGAGCGCAATGGGAACCACGGAAGCTCCCACGGAAATGGCAAAGCGCGCGCCGCCCGTTTTGTAGACCGTGTTTTTGTCGCCCGGCTTGGTGCGCGTGCCCTCAGGGAAAAGAAGCACCCACCAGCCGCGTTTGACGAAAGCGCGACCGCGCTCCAAAAAAAGCTGATAGGCACTGCGCCCTTCCTTGCGGTCAATGGCGATCATGCGCATGCTCTTTAAGGCCCAGCCGAAAAACGGAATCATGTGCAGGCTCTTTTTGTACACAAAGCCCGCCGGATTGCCGAGGATCAACGGTAAAAAGAGCGTTTCCCAGGCCGACTGGTGTTTGCTCAGAACCACCACGGGCACTTCTGACGACTTGGGAAGGTTTTCCAAACCGATGACACGGTATTGAACGCCGCAGATCGCACGCAGCGAATTGACCATCAGGCGGCACCACACTAAGGCCACTTTGTTGTAGCGAAATTCTGCGCTCGCAAAGGGCCACAGCAGCAACACAGTCGTAGCCGCCGGAATCAACGTGATGGAAAACCAAAGATAAAAAATCCAGCCGCGAAGCGTATGCATAGCGTTTATTTCCGTTTTCTTCGTTTTTTGCTTCAAATGAGTGGTGACGTTACCGGGCGCCTTGATGACAAAACCGGCAGCACCTTCCGCAAAGAAGGCTCTCTGCCGGTTTTGTTCGCTCTAGGACTCAGAGCCTCGTCAGATGGCCAGACGCGAGAGTTCGGCCACTCGGTTCATAAGCGAATAGAGGCGCTTTAGGAGTGCCAGGCGATTGAGACGCAGCTTTTCGTCTTCGCTGTTGACCATCACGTCGGCAAAGAATGCGTCGACGGGGTCCTTCAAAGGCGTGAGCGTTGCGAGCATGCCTTCGTATTCGCCCTTCTCGTAGAAGAGCTTGGCGATGGGTTCATGATCGCCCAAAACGTCGTGCAGACGCTTTTCAGCCTCTTCAACCAACAGTTCCTTATCCACCTCACCGGTTTGGACATCGGCCGACTTCTTGAGAATGTTGGCGATGCGCTTGTTGGCGGCAGCAAGACTTGCGGATTCCGGAAGCTGCATGAACTTGTGCACGGCGGCAAGCTTCTTGGGCGTCTGAGCCAGATCGGTGTCGTGCTTGGCAAGCACTGCATCGACTTCCTGAGCCGTGTAGCCGGCTTCGCGCATCATCACGCGCAAGCGATCAAAGAAGAAGTGCGTCAGAGCTTCGGAAGCGTCCGTCACACCCTCGACCTTCGTTTCGACCGCAAAGGCGATCGCCACAAGTTCGTCGAGCTTCACCGTGAGGTTCTTTTCGATCAGCATGCGCAACACGCCCAAAGCGTGACGGCGCAGCGCGAACGGATCCTTGTCGCCGGTGGGCATCTGACCGATGCCGAACATGCCGGCCAGGGTTTCAAGCTTGTCGGCAATGGCCAGTGCCGTGGCCACGGGGCCATCGGGGAGCACGTCGCCCGCAAAGCGCGGCAGATAGTGCTGAGAAACAGCCTGCGCCACTTCTTCGGCTTCGCCGTCGTGACGGGCATAGTATTCGCCCATGATGCCCTGCAGTTCGGGGAATTCGCCCACCATCAGAGTGCGAAGGTCAGCCTTGGCAAGTTCCGCAGCTCGTTCGGCCTTGACGGGGTCAGCACCGATCTTTTCGGCCACGGCGTGCGCAATGGCCTTGACGCGCAGCATGCGTTCGCCCTGGCTGCCGAGCTTGTTGTGGTACACGACGTGAGACAGACCGGGAACGCGGCTTTCGAGCGTCGTCTGGCAGTCCTGCTTATAGAAGAATTCAGCATCAGCCAAACGAGCGCGCACCACGCGAGCGTTGCCGGCGACGATTTCCTTGCCGCCGTCGGTCGCATGAATGTGCGAAACCAGGCAGAAGCGGTTCATGAGCTTGCCCTGAGCGTCACGCATCGGGAAGTACTTCTGATTGGTCTGCATCGTCAGAATCAAGCATTCTTCCGGAACAGCCAGGAATTTTTCTTCGAATTCGGAAACGTAGATCACGGGCCATTCGGTAAGCGAATTGGCCTCGTCAATCAGATCTTCGGGCGCGATGAGCGTGCCACCGGCTTTTTCTGCGGCTTCGTGCAGCAGTTTGACGAGCATTTCGCGGCGTGCGGCATAGTCGGCCATCACATGACCCGTCTCGCGCATCGTCTCTTCGTAGGCGTCAGCCGAAGCGATATTGATTTCGCCAGCGCTTTCAAAGCGATGGCCCATCGTGGTGCGACCGGCCTTAAGACCGAACATTTCAACGTCCACGATATCTTCGCCATAGAGCGCCACCAGATGCTTGACGGGACGCACGAACTGCACCGTCGTCACACCGTCGGCGAGCTGATAGTTCATCACCTTCGGGATCGGCAAGGCCTTGACGGCGTCTTCAAGGGCCTTCTGCAGGGCGTCCTTGACGGCCACACCGGCACGAATGCCCGTGTACACCAGCTGTTCGTTTTTGCCGTCGTTGACGCGCTTGAGTTCAGAAACATCCGCCGTAATGCCCAACGCCGCCATCTTCTTCGTCAGGGCAGCCGTGGGCTTGCCTTCGGCGTCCAGACCCACGCGCACCGGCACGAGACGCTGTTCGAATTCCTTGTCCGGGCTCTTTTCGAGCACTTCGGTAATCAAAACGCCCATGCGGCGGGGTGCGCCGTAGGCCTTGACCGCGCTTGCTTCAGTGAGCATCGACTGCGCGGTAAGCGACTTGTGTACGCCGGCGGCAAAGGCTTCGGACAACTTTTTGAGAGCCTTCGGCGGGAGCTCTTCGGTCTGCAGTTCAACAAATAAGCTCTTCATTTTTTATCTTCTCTCGCGACAAACTGGTAAATGACTTATGCCTTGAGCATCGGGAAGCCCAGGCGTTCGCGCGAGTCGTAGTAGCTCTGCGCCACGGCGCGACTGAAGTTGCGAATACGGGCAATGTAGGCGGCGCGTTCGGTCACCGAAATGGCGCCGCGTGCGTCCAGAAGGTTAAACGTGTGACCGGCCTTGAGAACCATTTCGTAGGCCGGAAGCGCCAGCTCAAGCTCCATCAGGCGCTTGGCTTCGCTCTCGAAGTAGTCAAATTGCTTAAAGAGCTTTTCGGGATCGCTCGCTTCGAAGTTGTACTTACTCTGTTCGACTTCGTTCTGGTGGAACACGTCGCCATATGTGAGCGTGTGTTCCTGACCGAGACCGTCCTTCCACTTGGTGTAGACCAAGTCAAAAACGTTGTCGCAATTTTGCAGATACATGGTGAGGCGTTCCAGACCATAGGTGATTTCACCCGTGATCGGCCTGCATTCCAGACCGCCCACCTGCTGGAAGTACGTGAACTGGGTGACTTCCATGCCGTTCATCCAGATTTCCCAGCCCAGGCCCCAGGCGCCGAGCGTCGGGTTTTCCCAGTTGTCTTCCACGAAGCGGATGTCGTTGACCGAAGTGTCGATACCCAACGCGCGAAGGCTGCCCAAATACAAGTCAACAATGTTGACGGGAGAGGGCTTGAGCACAACCTGATACTGGTGATGCTGATGCAGGCGGTTGGGGTTTTCGCCGTAGCGGGCGTCCTTCGGACGACGGGACGGCTGCACGTAAGCGGCACGCCACGGTTCGGGACCGAGGGCACGCAGGAACGTGGCCGTGTGCGAGGTGCCTGCCCCGACTTCGATGTCAATCGGCTGCAACAGAGCGCAGCCTTGTTTGTTCCAATACTCCTGCAGACGCAGGATCACTTCCTGAAAGGTAATCATGGTTCTAAAAATTTGAAGCGCCCGGTTTCGACATGAGAACGCGAAGGCGCGTCTGGACAAAAGAGTTAGAGGATTTTAGTCGATTGTAGAAAAGGATGCCTCTTTTGCAGGGCGATCGCACGTAACTCTCATATGAGGTTCTGAGACCGAGCAATGCAATTGAGCACATTGTCGAAGTTCCGACAATGACGGCAGCAATGGTCTTCAGCACTTCGCTCGTCTTGCCGCGTATCCAGAGCCAATAACGGTAGTTTTCCAACATCACCAGAACCAGCTTGTTGAGCGCCACTTGATTTGAGATGTACTCCGTGTTGGCTGCTTGCATTCGGTCCTGGTCAAATGAACCTCGAGCGCCCTGCACAATCGATTTCAATTGCCCAATGGCTGCGCACTACCTCACCAATGCGCTTGGCTGCATGCTCTTCAGCCAGTAGCAAGCAGATGTAGTACCAATCGTCAGCTGTTTTCGTGCCCGTTGTTTTGAATGTGCGCATGGCTCGAACACGCACGACACAACTGTTTTCAAAGCCTTTCCACTTGCGGCGGATCGGATCTGACAACAGGTGTCCGCCGATCAGCGAGACCGTCCGTTCCTCGATGCGGTCATGGTTCAATTCGCAATCGGCAACGTACTCTTGAATTTGATCGAGATGTGTCGTTACAAAAAGTCTGAAGACTTCATTGCTGGCCTTGTCCTGATTGCACTTGAGAGCCCAACAGAAGTCAGCTCCTGACCCATGCATTTTCTCAACGAAACTCCACTGACAATTCACGGCGTCGGCGGTGATGACGCAGTCCTTGATGGCGATGTTCTCGAGCATCGTCGGCACTACGATAATCTCGTTTGTTTTCTCGGCGATCAACATCTGAGACAGGCAAATGCGGCTGTTGGTGTCGTAGCAATTCATCAGCATCAAGGGGCGACGACTACTGTCAGCATCCTCTGCGTGTTTGCCAGTGCCGCGGCATGCCTATCCGTCCGCTGCCACCACCTTGCTTGAAGTTTTGGCAACCAGAGACGACACGATCTGTTGATAGAAGCCGCCGAATCTCTCTACTTTAACTTTGAGCAATGCTCGTTAAACCGTGTCATGCGTAACAGGCCTCTTGTGAATTGACAGATAGAGAAAAAAGCTCGCCTCTCGCCGAGAAGCTGTGCAGTGTCAGTGCAGTAAGTGTCCACGCTCAGTGTACTGATCATTGTTGCCAGAACGATCGGCTCAATCGGCTAGATCACTTGCTTTGTTGGGGCTGATCGAGTTTTGCTGACTTAACCGCCTTATCGACACTGGTGACCACAACCTTAGCAACCGACTGAGTTTGTTGGGTTTGATCTTGCAGTTCCTGCGTCTGTCGATCGTTTTCTTGCCTGGCAAGATACAGCTTGCTGTCGTTAAATTTGCCGTCTTTAATCTGCCCAATGGTTTCGTGCCTTGTGACGTTTTTTCCTTGAGGGATCGAAGACTCGATAGTCGTGATAGACCCGATAAGCATCACGGGTCTTGTTGTAGTTGGTGAAGTAACCAGGCGGGATTTCGGGGAATTTACTGTAGCCAACCTTCATGACGATCACCTGTAAAGGGCAGGATAGGCTATACAAATATTGCAGATGAATGTCATGTATTATTGGAAGATAAATTATTGGCTTGTATAAAATTACACCAGAAAGAAGTGGTGTTCGTTATTGCCTCATGCGTTCATCCTGAAAACATCGTACTGAGCGGATATCTTGCGGCATACTCTGCGTGTAATGGATTTTTCAGGCGGTTTTGTTGGAAAAATTCAATTCCAACCTGTTGAATTCATTATTTCATTGTCGTTCGCTCCCTTCCGCAGATTTTGTTGCCCCCTGCAATGTAGCAATCGAGAAATTCGACACAGCTATCTCCCTAATCATTGAATATCCCGATGATATTCGACGCAAACTAAATCCATTTAAAGCTTGAAACTGTGTAATTGCATTATAACCATCTCCACGAAAATCGGTATAAATTAACGTCATAGGTCGTTGCGAATCTGCCAAATATTCGGCAAGGCCGCATCGAACAGATACAATTTCCTTAGCCTTGCTAGCTAGAGCAAACAACTCCAAAACCGAGAACTGTATCGAAACAAAAATATTTTCTGTTTGTGCATACGCCCTTTCCGAACTATTTATTAAAACATTCATCCCCTTTGATGTCAAAAATTCAGTAATTTGGTTAACAACTTTCGCATCCAAATCAAAAGAAGTATTTGCGTGCGGAATCACAAGAGCAAAATTCAGCACATTCAATCCTAGCTTCGCCGCCTTTCGCATGGCATGTTCACGTATTGAATCTGGAACCCTAACACTATGCGCATAAAAACTTTCGGCCGAGGTAGCAAGAAAGGCCTCTATTGAGTAAAAGTAATGTTGAGCACACTGCTTCAATTCTCTATCCAACTTATCATAGTATGCTTTATTAAAAATAACAACAAACTCTTTCCCTTTATACTCAAAACACGAATCATACCTTGAAGCACTAAACTTATCAGAAAAAGCGATATTGTCAATTGACAAAGACTTGGCAATAGCAACATGATTTCTATTGTTTGTCAATATAAATGTTTTTTTTCTTTTTTTCTTTTGTCGCAAATCCAGCTTAAGATAAAAATATTTTAAAAACAAGAATGCCTCACCAATATGAGCATTCAATAAGTAAACAACATCAACATCATCCAATTTTTTTTGATGCTCTTTATAAGCCCTGGAAAACAAATCCTTATACCACAACTTTATCTCAAATATACATTTATACTTTCTTTGACCAATAATTTTACTTTTAATTAACACCTTCAAGCCCCCTCTGACAACAAACGCGTTTAGGACAGTTCTACAAATCAGTTTTTTCAACGACGGTCGGTTAACAAATTTACGCTTACCGCCTAAATTTTTTAGAAACAGCACTATAATGGATAGTTTATCCTATTTACAATCAATTTCTTATTAAACCTATAGCAAATGTAACCAAGATTTCTGCGGCTTTCCGCCTTTTGCGCTTTCTCAAGTTTTCTTGTTCGATTCTCGCCGTTACGTTCCAAAACGCATTTAAGGCGATTCGACTTCTCCGCTTTTCTCGGCTTTCCTTCCCGTTCCTCGAACAATCTGACCAAACCGACAAATGTTGTACACCAGCGGTGGCCGCGTGATGTTGAACTTTGCTCGGATCGTCCCGACCGTCCGCACCACGCTGCCGCCAAGCGATTCTTCAATGAAACCGAACGAGTGCTCGATACGGCTACGCACGCTTGATATCGCTTTGTTGCTTTCTACCCTCGGTCCACGGAGCCCCATTGTGGACTTACTCGCAAATACTGGCGGCAGGTCTGCATCAATAAAGCTTCTCGGCGATCTTCTTGCCCGTGTAGCCCACTTCAGCGAAGAACAAGACCTCCTTTTTACAGCTCTTTGCCCAACCCAAATATTGATCAATCACCTTGGTATCATGCACTCTCGCCGTCGTCGGAAAGACCTGGACAATCAGTTTACAGACGGCGCACACCAGGAAGTGTCCCTTGTATCCGTAATGCACTTCATTGCGCTGTTTTGGTGCTTCAAAGAAGCTTGAATCAACGATCACGGCATCATTGCCGATGTGCTTGTTTTTCGCTTGTAGCTTCTTGACGTAACCCGCAAAAAAGGTCTCGAGAACTTCGGTCTGCGCATAAATTTCCTTGTACTTCCAAAAGGTATTGCGACTGGGTACGTCGCCATGATGATATATGTCAAGCCAGTTCTGAAGCACTCTGTTTTGCAACATTTCCTGCTCAAAGTCCTGGCCTGCCTTGCCGTAGAGACGCTGGGCGACAATGCATTTGATCATGAACTCCGGCCCCTCGCCCGGCGGCCGGCACGGCTCAACTGCGAGCTCGGTTTGCCTCCATGTTGGACTCGGTAGGAATCAATGGCTTCGAGGATTTGAGCCCTGTATGCCTCAAAAGGGAACAGCTCATCAAGTCGCAGCAGCTTTCCTCCGCAAATTTCGCAGATCCTCCCTAAAGCAACACCTTCAATTTTCGTCCATCTCTCGGACCATGTTATTCTTTAACGAATAATCCTCTATAAACTCTCATCAATCTCAAAGATTATATCCAATGGAGCATCTCTCACCTTATTAACAGACAGTGCAGTTTTAAGACCTGAGGGCTTCACGTCATTTATCAGTATCCTCTCACCTTGAGGAATATCACTCAAAATATAATCAAACTTAATCCCTTGACCTTTCAAAAACTCTCTTAATTTTGAAACAAACTCTCTCCTTCTGGCCGTCAAAAGAATTATCATATCGTTATCTGGAATTTGAGCAAAAAAATCACGCACCCCTGGCAATAATTCATCTCCCTTTTCTGTTAAATAGCCATTATGCCTTACGATTGTACCGTCAACATCAAATATCCACGTTTTTGGCAAAGGAGACAATACGAGACTCATGATTTTCTCCTCTTATAAGAAGTCCGCAGATTTAAGTATTCCATTATAAAAAGCTCCACAAATACTGTCGTAATCCTCCCAAGCATAAGTTGTCAACGAAAGCCAAATAACGGCATGCAATGCTCGTACTTTTGTCTTTGAAACATCTCCTAACTGCTCAAAAAAGTAGTCTTCCATATCTGACCAATTGTTAGGCTTGACAGCTAATTCCACATCTTTATTTGTTATTGCTAAAGCAAATTTTTTACGATTAAACTGGTCATAATTTCCCACCAATGAGTAATATACCTTAGCCCAGTCATAATCAACATCTCCATACAATTTAGTTCTTCCAAAATACCCCCTTGGATCAATAAAATATACACTACCATGTAGTCTGTCATACAACATATTTGAAAATGTAGGATCCCCGTGAATTAACTTAAACTCCGCAGGATAACGCTCTCGCAATATATTCGCCAATGACTCTTTATCATAAAATATATTCTTATAGTATCTCCCATTTATACGAATATACTCATCTCGAGCAAAAGGAACCAACGATTCGACCTTTTGCAATCGATCGAATGTTTTCGTAACATAATTTTCTTCTAGATCACTTATCACAGCAGGCCTAGCCATTTCTAGATTATGCAACGTTTTCAGCCCATTTATAACAGACTTAATCACGAATTTCTTTTCCGATATTGTGAGGCAGTCATATTCCCAAATGCTACGTCCCTTAATACGCTCCATTACAAAAGGTTCAAATGAGTGAATCTTTGGAATGAAATCAAATTGTAACGACTGCACGTGTTTGTACCACGCAATTTCGTCTACAGCTATTTTTCGCCCCTGCTCATCAATACCCCGTTTCTTTACCGTTTCTTCACTTAGAATTACCTCGTTAAAAGGTCTACAAATAGCGGGCTTATTTAATGTCTCGAAGGCATCAACAGTCCCAACCTCAGTAATATTCTCTAAATAGAACGGCTGAAATGTTTTTTTCGATTCAACAAGCCAAGGAACAAAAGCTCCTTCTGTTGGAATCCCATCTAGTTCATGTTTATTCCTAAATACAAAAAAAACCAGCAACCCCCGCCGCAGATGAAGGGATATGCTGAAGCCTACCCTTATCATATGACCACCGACACGGGAATGTACCTGATAATCCTAATAAATTACTCTGCAAATTCTGCTTTTGCAGAACCGACGGCATCTCCCATTTTGGATCAAATAATAAATCACACCACAAAATTACTACAGGAGAACCATCCTTAATCAAATTGCAAGCCCGACCAATTCCCGATGCAGTTCCACTACCTTCCGCCGAAATCACTTGGACACGATATTGAGATCCAAAAGATGCTAGATATTTTTTTAGCACGTCCCGTTTATAGTCACATATCACTATGATATTATGCTCTTTAAACGCTTCGAATGCCCAGAAAATAAGCGGTCGATTATTTACAGGAACCAGGCACTTTGGGCGATTTCGGGTCAAACTTTCGAGTCTTGTTCCCTTTCCTCCTGCTTGAATAATGACATGCATTTAGTTATCCTCATGAAAAAAAATTAGTTATAAAACTTTCTTAATAGCCACTCCGAAAATAATTTATGCCTTTTCAAAATCACTCACCATACACCTCTTTGACCAAATTGAATAGCTTCAAAATTAAAATGAATTTACACAAATATACACTACCTAAGCCATAAATTCAGATAGCGATGATTTAAATGGTTCAGGCACGGACCTCTATCAGTGCCCTCTGGCTCGATCTGAGTATGGTTCCGCAAAACCTAAAATTTTCATGATTTCTCGTTCACGAGCTTCCATAACTTCGGCTTCTTCATCGGTCTCGTGATCCCAGCCCTGAGCATGCAAGGTTGAATGCACCAGGAGGTGAGCGAGGTGAGAGCGAAATGATTTGTTCTGTTCCTTTGCTTCGCGCTCTAAGACCGACGTGCAAATTACGATGTCAGCTTCAGCTGTCGGTTCGTGTTGGTAGTCGAAGGTCAGAACATTCGTTGCGTAGTCTTTTCCTCTGTAGGTTTTATTAAGGTCGTGTCCCTCTTCCTGCCCCACGAAACGCACGCAGAACTGCGCCGAAACAGAAAGTGCCGCTTGAACCCACCGCGTCATGTCCGCTCTTGTAGGAAGACGCTTTGAAGTATCGTCCGTACGTTCGAATTCGATTTCAAGCGTTATTTTCTTCTTTGCCATGTTTCTCTTCCTTCGCGAGACGAGCTGTTTCTCGACGTTCCTGAACGGCAGCTTCCGCCGCTTTTTCGGCCTTCTCGTATGCCCTCACAATTGCACCAACCAAAGGATGGCGAACGACGTCTTCCGTTGTGAAGCGCACGATGGAAATGCCTCGCACGTCTTCAAGCACATTGCAGGCGTGTGCGAGACCACTTTTTACTCCTTTAGGCAAGTCCACCTGTGTCGCATCCCCCGTGATCACGGCGCGGGTTCCAAAGCCGATACGTGTCAGGAACATCTTCATCTGCTCGGGCGTTGTGTTTTGCGCTTCATCCAAAATCACAAACGCGTTGTTGAGCGTACGCCCGCGCATGAAGGCAAGCGGCGCAATCTCAATGATCTGTTTTTCAATCAAACGTTGGGTCTTTTCAAACCCGAAGAGGTCAAATAGTGCGTCGTAAAGCGGGCGCAGGTACGGATCCACTTTCTGCACGAGATCGCCGGGTAAGAAACCAAGGCGCTCTCCCGCTTCAATTGCCGGACGCGTGAGGATAATGCGCTCTACCGCATCGCGCTCGTATGCGTCGACTGCAGCTGCGACAGCCAGATATGTTTTCCCAGTGCCAGCAGGTCCGACCCCGAAGACCACATCGGTCTGCATGATGGCTCGCAAGTACCTTTTCTGGTTGGGCGTGCGCGGCTGGAGACCGGCTCGACGGGTTTTGAGCATGAATGCTTCATCGTCGTCAATGCTCGAACCTGTCTGTTCACTAAGCACTGCCATTTGCACATCATTGACAGAAATCTCTTCGCCTGCATGCACACGAACTGCGCAGGCCTGCAAAACAGCAAAAGCCTTTGGCGCCTCCGCTCCGGCAATGCGAAAGTTATTTCCTCGGCGAAAGATCTTGGCATCGAACGCCGTTTCTATCTGGCGAAGATTTTCGTCAAGAGGGCCGACAAGCATGGCGAGCTCGCCTGCTGTCGCCTCAAAGATATAGACAAAATCCTTCAAGTCTTTTTTCATGTTTCTTTCTGACTTTAGGCCAACTCACCGCCCAATGTATGAGGATAGACCTCAGTGATACGGATATTTGCCATCTGACCGATGAGCGACTCGTCACCCTTGAAGTTCACCACACGATTGTTGTCAGTACGAGCCGACAAGAGTCCTTCACCTTTCTTGGCCTTGCCGAACACCAGGCAGCGCTCAACTCGGCCGAGCATGGATTGAGAGATTTCCGTAGCCTTAGCATCAATCACAGCCTGGAGATGCTGCAGGCGCCTGAGCTTAACGTCTTGCGGCGTGTCATCTTTATAAGATGCGGCAGGCGTACCAGGACGTGCGGAATAGACAAACGAGAAGCTTGCGTCAAAGCCGACTTCACTAATCAACCGCATCGTCTCGTTAAAGTCTTCCTCTGTTTCACCCGGGAAACCCACGATGAAGTCCGTTGCGATACTGATATCCGGTCGTACGGCACGCAATTTTGCTATTCGTCCAAGGTACCACTCGTGCGTGTACCCGCGCTTCATGGCGCTCAGAATTCGGTCTGAACCGCTTTGCACAGGCAAATGCACATGGTTAGCCAGCTTGGGCAACCTTCCGTAAGCTTCGATCAAGCGATCCGAGAATTCCTTGGGATGACTTGTGGTGTAACGAATGCGCTCAATACCGGGAATTTCGCTCACGTACTCCAGTAGCGCCGCAAAATCCACGGAATTACCGTCCGCACCACGGCCGCAATAAGCATTGACGTTTTGCCCCAGTAACGTAATTTCCTTGACACCCTGGCTAGCCAAATGCGCACACTCCACCAACACATCCATCAGGGGACGACTGATTTCTTCGCCGCGCGTATAGGGTACTACGCAGTAAGAGCAGTACTTGCTGCAGCCTTCCATCACAGAGACAAAGGCTGTTGCTCCGTTTGCTGTCGGAGCCGGCAGGCAATCGAATTTTTCGATTTCAGGGAATTCGATATCTACTTGAGGTTTGCCCGTGCGTTCTAGTTCAGCAAGAAGCTCAGGTAAGCGATGCAACGTCTGGGGACCAAAGACCACGTCAACCCAAGGGGAACGTGAAAGGATGCGTTTGCCTTCTTGGCTGGCAACACAACCTCCCACAGCAATACGCATGGACGGTTTTTCTTTTTTGAGTTCTCTCAGTCTGCCCAGATCCGAGAAGGTCTTTTCCTGGGCTTTTTCTCGGATCGAACAGGTAACAACAACCAACAGGTCTGCGTCTTCAGGTTGTGCGGTACGCTCATAACCATGTTCTCGCATCAGATCAATGATGCGGGCAGAGTCATAGTCGTTCATTTGGCAGCCAAAGCTGCGGAGATAGATTTTTTTTGCGTTCACGGTTTATGTCCGGTGGCTAAAGGATTATTGGATATTGAGTTAACACTCAACAATATTTACCGCCAAGCCTCCACGGCTTGTTTCACGGTATTTTGATTGCATGTCTTTGCCTGTTTCAAACATGGTCTGCATGACTGCATCGAGACTTACAAAATGACTACCGTCCCCAGCAAGAGCTAAACGAGCGGCATTAACAGCCTTGACTGCTGCTACGGCATTGCGTTCGATACAGGGAATTTGCACTTGGCCTGCTACGGGGTCACACGTAAGACCCAGACAATGTTCCATGCCAATTTCTGCGGCATTTTCCACTTGTCTCGGATTAGCACCCAATACTGCAGCTAACGCTCCGGCAGCCATTGAGCAGGCAACACCTACTTCACCTTGGCAACCCACTTCGGCACCTGAAATAGAGGCGTTGCTCTTGTAAAGAAGGCCAATGGCGCCAGCAGTGAGCAAAAACTCACGAATGCCTTCAGGATTAGCTCCGGGGATAAACGTGCGGTAATAGCGAAGCACCGCAGGGATAACGCCGGCAGCTCCATTGGTTGGACTTGTTACCACTCGCCCACCGCAGGCGTTTTCTTCTCCGACAGCAAAAGCCCACGCGTTGATCCAATCCAGAACACACAAAGGATCGGAAGCTGAGTTGACGTTTTTCAACCGTTGCGCCAGATGTTTAGCGCGACGCTTAACGGCAAAAGGCCCGGGCATCGGGCCTTCCGTTTCCAGTCCTCGGTTGATGCAATCGTTCATTGCATCCCAAACGGCATCAAGTTCTTTGTCAATCTCTTCGTCGGTGTGATATACGCGTTCATTAGCGCGTGCGATCTGGGCAAACGACAGCTTGTTTTCGATAGCAAGTTCAAGAAGTTCCGTACCGTTGCGATATACGTAAGGTAACGGCTGAGTTTTGCTCTTGGCAACTGCTACAGGTTCATTGGGTACGTCCGGATCGCGTTCGCTTCCGGCCACAATAAAACCGCCACCCACGGAGTAGTAACGGCGACACAGCAAGCAATTGCCTTGTTCGTCCAGTGCCGCCAAATCCATCGCGTTAGTATGAAATGCGCAAACCTTGTCAGCCGAAAAAATCATGTCTCGGTCAGAATCAAAAGCAATGCTCTTGATTCCTGCAAGATTAAGCACATGATCTTCTTCGGCCTGCCGGGGAATCTCTACAGATTCTTTGCCGGTGACAGTAGCTGGAGCCTTACCTGCCCACCCGAGGATCACAGCCTTGTCAGTAGCGTGACCTCGGCCTGTCGCCCCCAGACTTCCCATCAATTCGCAAACCACGCGCTGTGTTTGTGTCAAAAGTTCCCTTTTCTGGAGCTCCTGCACAAACAAGAGCGCAGCACGCATCGGTCCGACGGTATGACTCGAGCTCGGACCAACTCCGAGCTTGAACATTTCAAAAACGCTGGCAGCCATATTGCTCATCTCGATTAGATCTGCTTGTCCACGACCAATGCTGCTTCACAATGCGTACGAGGATCCGTTTTGACATCCACGGGCACTCGATCACCGATCTTCACTTCCTGAGGCAAACGCACCAATGCCACCGTAAAGGGCCCTTCGGGAACTCGAGCAATTGACGTGCAGGGATATTGCGTACCGTTGAGCACAACGTAGGGAACTTCAACAAGCAGTGACGGATCGAAAGCCACATCAAAGGCCACCAACTGCATACGATCATAATTGCCGGCCTTGAAACGAGCTTCCGTCAAGGCGCGGCCAATAAAGATGCGATCGGGATCATCGAAATTCAAAGCACCTTCAAGACCGGTTTCAAGCGGGCTGGAACTTTCGTCAAGTTCAAGGCCAGCAGCTGGTTCACGAGCAAAGATACGCAACGCATCCCATCCTGTCTGCTCGCCTTTCTTTGCTCCGGCCTTGATAAGGTTGTCACTCAACGCCTTGATGTTGGCTTCAGGACCAATCGCCAGACACATCCATCCCATATCAATGAAGCGAATGCCGAGGCTCTCCACAATATGTCCCGGCTGGAGGGATATGCCATCAATCGGAAGCTTGCCGACAAAGTAGAAGCCGGCAAGCGCTTCAACGCCCACTTCCGCCTCAAAGGCTACGCTCACCTGACGAATCCAGGCTTGAAGGGCATCGGTTTCGTCACCCGCAAGAATGATTTCGTAGGCATCAGTGGCTCGGCGCGCAACCCAGGGCGTGCCCAGCACACCGCCGGTAGCGTTCATTGCCACCGAGCGTTCTACGCCGCCCACAGCAAGCTTTGTGACGTCACTCGTCAGCAGTCGAGCCAAAAACTTTTCTGCCCCCTGTACCTTAAGAATCGTCACAGGGGTGTCATTGAAGATCACAAGATCCAAAGCCATTTTTCTATTTTTCGTTAAGTAGTGGTTTTCAATAATCAGCCTTCGCGCACACAGTCGAGCATGTACTTAATCGTGCCGTCCGGCTGCTTGACCTTTACGAGACCGTGAACGTCGCTTTCAAAACCCGGGAATCGACGGGTAAAGTCGCGCGCGAAGCGCAGATATTCAACAATCTTGGAATTGACGCGTTCGCCAGGCACCAACAGCGGAATTCCCGGCGGATAGGGAGTCAACAGCACAGCAGAGATACGTCCTTCCAGAGAGTCGATGGGCAAACGATCAATTTCGCCGTGTGCGAACTTGGCGTATGCATCGGTCGGACGCATTGCGGGGATCATTTCAGAGGTGTACATCTGCGTGGTCAAACGTGCCACGTCGTAATCACGATAGACCTCATGCACACTCTGGCAGAGATCACGCAGGCCCATGCCTTCATAATGCGGGAATTCAGAGAGGAAACGCGGCATCACACGGTACAACGGCGAATTGGCGTCATATGCATCCTTGAACTGCTGCAGTTCCGTCACCATCGTGTTCCAACGACCCTTCGTAATGCCGATCGTGAACATGATGAAGAACGAATAGAGTCCAGTCTTTTCAACAATGATACCGTGCTCAGCCAGATACTTCGTCACAACGGCCGCAGGAATACCCGTTTCGGAGAAGTCGCCTTCCACTGACAAGCCAGGCGTTACAATCGTTCCCTTGATGGGATCGAGCATATTGAAGCCTTCGGCCACCGGGCCAAACCCGTGCCAACTTTCGTTGGCGTGCAGCATCCAGTCCTTCTGGGTGCCGAAACCTTCACTCGGCAACTTTTCCGGCCCCCAAACGGTGAACCACCAGTCGTCGTAGTTTTTACCGACTTCTCGCATCGCGCGACGGAAATAAACAGCTTCAGCAATAGACTCTTCAACGAGAGCCTTGCCTGCACGTCCCTCCATCATGGCTGCTGCCACGTCGCAGCTTGCAATGATGGCGTACTGCGGCGACGTTGACGTGTGCATCATGAACGCTTCGTTGAAGCTCGATCGGTCAAGCTTTTCCGTTTCGGAATCCTGAATGCAAATTTGGCTTGCCTGTGAAATACCAGCAAGAAGCTTGTGCGTGGAGTGGGTTGCAAAAACCATGCTCCTTTTGGTGCGCGGCTTGTTGCGATCAATGGCATGCATGTCGCTGTAGAACGGCGAGAATGCCGCATGAGGCAACCATGCCTCGTCAAAGTGAAGGATGTCCACCTTGCCGTCGAGCTTTTCCTTGATCACTTCATCGTTATAGACAATGCCGTCGTACGTCGACTGCGTGATCGTCATGATGCGCGGCTTGGCATTTTTGTTTTTGATCAGCGGATTCTTGGCGATTTTCTCTTGGATCGTCTCCCAATCGAATTCGGAACGCGGAATCGGTCCGATGATGCCGTAATGGTTGCGCGTGGGCATCAGGAACACAGGGATAGCTCCCGTCAGGGTAATCGCGTGCAGAATCGACTTGTGACAGTTACGATCCACGATCACAATATCGCCCGGCGCCACCGTATAGTTCCAGACAATCTTGTTGGACGTGGAAGTACCATTGGTCACAAAGAAAAGGTTGTCACACCCGAAAATGCGAGCGGCATTTTGTTCGGATTTTGCAACAGGCCCGGTATGGTCAAGTAGCTGACCGAGTTCTTCCACGGCGTTGCAAACGTCGGCACGAAGCATGTTTTCACCGAAAAACTGGTGGAACATCTGACCCACAGGACTCTTCAGAAACGCCACGCCACCCGAATGCCCCGGGCAATGCCAGGAATAGGAGCTGTCAGCCGCATAGTGTGTCAACGCACGGAAAAACGGCGGCGGCAGACTGTCGAGGTACTGACGAGCTTCACGAACTATGTAACGCGCCACAAACTCAGGCGTGTCTTCGAACATATGAATAAATCCGTGCAGTTCACGCAACACATCGTTTGGGATCGAAGGCGCAGTCTTCGTTTCACCGTACAAGAAAATCGGAACGTCCGGGTTCGAGCTTCTCACTTGATGCACGAAAGCGCGCAATTCCGCAATGGCTTCGTTTTCTTCACCGGTGTCGGAAAAATCGTCATCGTCAAGACTTACGATAAATGCCGATGTGCGGCTTGCCTGACGCGCAAGACTCGAGAGATCAGAAAAAGTCGTAACGGCACTGACCTCCTGCCCTTGCGCTTCGATGGCTTGTGCAAGGTCGCGGATGCCAAGACCGGAAACGTTTTCCGAATGGTAATCCTCGTCAATGATGACGATCGGGAAGTGGTATTTCATAGCTGGAAACGCAAAGGAAGAAACCTCCCGCCAAAATCTGGTCTTGGCAAGAGATCACTATTAATGAAAAATAAGGCGCCATTTGCGAAAAAATGGGAAATTTCGCAAGCAGTGCAAGTATATCGGCATCGCTCTCGTTCTTGAATACAACGTCCATAAGCGCGACCGTTCTTCGCCCCGTCAGCGGCTAAAATACGATCACTTTCAGAAGGCTCTGAATCGAGAGTCACTCTGCCGAATTTCACAGCATGGATCCCGCGTTTATGTCTCACAGTCCCGTTCAGAAAAATACTGCTCACGCTGGTCGTCTCTTTATGGTTACAGCTCCCTCCGGGGCCGGCAAAAGCTCACTGGTTAAAGCACTCCTTGAGCGCGACTCTGAAATTGAGCTGTCGATTTCCCACACTACGCGTGCTCCGCGCCCAGGCGAAGTTAACGGTCGCGAGTATCACTTCATTTCCGTCAATGAGTTTGAAGAGCGCAAAGCGCGCGGCGAATTTCTCGAGTCCGCCCTTGTGCACGGCAACTACTACGGCACAAGCCGCGTTTGGATTGAGCAACGCATGGCTGCTGGCAAAGACGTTTTGCTGGAAATCGACTGGCAGGGGGCTCGTCAAGTACGTTCCCAATTTGAGGGTACCGTGGGCATCTTCATTCTGCCTCCTTCCATTGATGCACTTGAAGCGCGCCTGCATAAGCGCGGTACCGACAGCGAAGCCACCATCACACGACGTTTGATGGGAGCCGGAGCGGAAATTGCCCACGCTCCTGAATTTGAGTTCGTTATAATTAACGATAGCTTTGACGTTGCTTTGTCGCAACTGATCTCCGTAGTGACAGCTTCGCGCCTGAACTTCCAAAATCAGGCCGCGCGCCATCGCGAACAGTTCATCTCGCTCGGCGTCCCTGTCTGATCTCTACCCTGCAGCAACGATTTCCTACTTTTGAAAAGAAAAATGGCACGCATTACTGTTGAAGATTGCATGAAAAAGATTCCGAACCGTTTTGAAATGGTTCTCTGCGCCGCATACCGCGCTCGTCAGCTCAACGACGGTCACGCACCGCGCGTTGATGCCAAAGACAAAAACACCGTGATCGCTCTGCGCGAAATTGCGCAGGGTAGTGTGTCGCGCGAAATGCTTGAACGCGTTTCCTAATTTCTAGCTTCACTCGGGCAACGGACAACCGTTGCGTTGCCCGCAAGCGAAACCAAGCGCTGCCTATCCTATAAAACTATTTGGGCAGCGCTTTTTTATTTCTAATCATTTTTCGGAAAAGGTCCTATGCTGTTTACCGCCCCTCAAACAGCCCCGGCAACGACTCTGCCCGGCATTATTCGACCTCAACACCCTCATTCCGGTCAGTCCGATGAAGACGACTACGATGCCGCCTATCTAGACGCTCGTGCCGATGACATCGTCGGTCAGGAAGCTGACCTTCCTCTCTTTTCTCCTGTTGAGAAAGTCACCAAAGTCGTCACCTCTTCCGAACTGCTCGCCCGTTGCAGTCAGTTTCTTTCTAAAGCAGACGTAGAACGCGTTCGTCAAGCATTCATGTACGCCGACGATGCGCATCTGGGGCAATTCCGCAAATCCGGCGAGCCGTACATCACGCATCCTCTGGCTGTAGCAAACATTCTGGCTGAGTGGCGTCTTGACTCCACCACCATTTGCGCCGGTCTCATGCACGACGTGCTTGAAGACACACCTGTCGCCAAGATTGAAATGGTCGAGCGCTTTGGTGTAGAAGTGGCTGAACTCGTCGACGGCGTGAGCAAACTCGACAAGTTACGCTTTTCGTCCAACGAAATTGCTCAGGCCGAAAGTTTTCGCAAGATGTTGCTCGCCATGAGCCGCGATGTGCGCGTGATCTTTGTGAAACTCGCCGACCGTCTGCACAACTTGCGCACCCTCGGCGTGATGCGCCCAGACAAACGTCGCCGCATCGCCAAGGAAACGTTGGAAATCTATGTGCCGATTGCGCACCGTCTAGGTCTCAATACCGTTTTCCGCGAACTGCAGGAGTTGTCCTTCTTCAACCACTACCCGCGTCGTTACGAAATTCTTCGTGAAAATGTGATTCTCACACGTGGAAATCGTAAGGCTGTTCTGGAACGTATTCTGCGTGAGACTCGTTCAGCGTTACCCAAATGCGGCATTGTGGCTCAAGTCCAGGGAAGAGATAAGACCATCTACGGTATATACAACCGCATGCGTGACACGCATGCTTCCTTCTCTGATGTTTTGGACATCTACGGCTTTCGTGTAATCGTTCGTACGCGCGAAGAGTGCTACCTCACTTTGTGCGCCTTGCACCAGCTCTATAAGCCTGTTCACAACCGCTTCAAAGACTTCATTGCGATCCCGAAAGCAAACGGTTACCGAAGTCTTCACACAACCGTTATCGGTCCTTACGGCACCCCTGTTGAGTACCAGATTCGTACGGAAGAAATGCACCGTATTGACGAGATGGGCATTCTTTCTCACTGGATCTACAACGACAGCATGGATACCAGCGGTATCCAAAACATGGTGAAATCCTGGCTACAAAGTCTGATGGAAATTCAGCGCACCAGTGCTGACAGCAGTGAGTTCCTTGAAAACATCAAGATTGACCTCTTCCCGGATCGCGTCTATGTCTTCACTCCGAGAAGCAAGATCGTGAGCTTGCCGCAAGGCTCTTGCCCTGTTGATTTTGCCTATCAGATTCACACCGATGTCGGCAACAAGGCCATCGGCTGCCGCATTAATGGGGAGCAGCAACCATTGTCCACGCCGCTGAAGAACGGCGACATGGTCGAGATCATCACAGCGCCTGACGCTGAACCTGATCCTCAATGGATCAGCTTTGTGCGCAGCGGTAAAGCCCGTGCAGAAGTCCGCCAGTATCTGCGCACGCGCAATCCTGAAGAATCGGAAGCTTTGGGGCGTAAAGTGCTCGCCAAGGCAGCCCAAGAAGCACAGCTCAACCTTCAGGCTATTCCCGAGCCCATTTGGCGTGAAGTGCTCCGCGATGCATCCATCGGAACGCGCGAACAACTCTATATTGATATTGGTCTGGGGCACATGCCGGCAGCCGGCATCATCGGTCAAATCAAGACGCTATTACAGGTAAAGAAACCGGAACATCCCGCAAGTGAAACCACGGTCACCATTCGCGGCACCGAAGGTATGGCTGTTCAGTTAGCGACCTGTTGCCATCCCGTGCCCGGCGACAATATTTGGGGATTCATGCGCAAAGGACACGGGCTTTCCGTACATCGCGCTGACTGCGAACACGTTGCGCGCGGACAGCAAAATGCTCCGCAACGTTGGATGCCGCTGGCATGGCAAGCAGAAAGTGCTGAAGAAGCTCGCTTCTTTGTACCGCTGGATCTGGAAATTACCGACGATCGTGCCACTCTGGCCTCAGTCGCCACAGAGCTCAGCTCTGCAGGCTCGGCTATCGTGGGAGTCAACGTCGAGCCCAACAAGGAAGGTAAAGAGTCTTTGAATTTGATGATTCAGGTTCGAAGTCGACTGCATTTGATGCACATCATGCGAGCGCTCAAACGTATCCCGACCGTATTGAGCGTAGCAAGACGCTTGGATGGCGACAAGCGAATCTTCTTGCCAACAGAAGATCGATAGAGATGGCGAGGGCTCCTTCCGGAGCCCCTTTGTTTTATCAATTAAATTTTGCCACCGTGATTTTTCAGGTAGTAGTACCGTACGTACTTGGCCATTGTGTAGAAGTAGTGGTTCATGGAGAAAATGAAGCCAAGCTTCCCGTCCAAGAACCCTCGATTGATGAAGTAGACCTTGAAGAAGGCCCAGAGCGGTCTTAACACAACATCTCTGAAGAAGTAGCAATTCCTGCCTTCATCAAGATATTTGTCGGCAGCCAGTCTGCTGTAGAGATCTATTTTCCGGTAATACGCATCCCAGTTTCGGTATGTGAAATGAATAAGCCGCCCGGATAATCGATCTCTTGGGAACGGCGATTCAATACTTTCATGCACCTTTCCGATAGACGAAGCTCCCTCTCTCGGCAAAAATCTCAGAACCCAGTCAGGACGCAAGCATCCATGCGTAGCAGACCCTGATACAAAATGATTTTCTCTCTGGATCATGTATGCCCGCTTCTGCTTCGAATCCGACAGCGCTTGATGAATAGAATCCTGCAGTTCCGAACCGACTCTTTCATCAGCATCAATCAACAGAAGCCATGGTTGAGAAGCTTGTTGCATAGCAAAAGTCTTCTGAGCCCCCCAATCTCCAGCAAGAGATCGATGAAAGACTTTTGCGCCTAGCTCCTGAGCTATCTCGACCGTCTTATCAGTACTTCCGTCATCAACAACAATGAATTCTTGAGCAAAATCACAGCTTCGAAGACAATCCTTAATATTTAGCTCCTCGTTACGCGTCAAGAGCACAACGCTAATGGGAAGTTTTTCTTTTGTCATTTGAGGTTACTTCAAAGCCACCGATTTTTGCTATTTGTACTCCACTGCAACTATCTCCAGCACTTCTACCCGTGCGGGGTGATCAATCGTTGCCGGCGTCGGTAATTTGACACTATCGCCTTCCCTTTGCTTCAGAAAAACCCGGGCAATCGGACTCACCCAACTCACGTCACCATTTTCCGGATCAGCTTCATCAATGCCTACGATACGAATAGTGTGCTCGGTTCCTGTCGTCAGGTTCTCATAGGTAATCGTCGCACCAAAAAAAACCTGATCCGTAGGCGGACGTTTCGTAGGATCGACGACCTCTGCACTTTCAATTCGTTTATTCAGAAAACGTATGCGGCGGTCAATTTCGCGTAAACGTCTCTTGCCGTACTGGTAGTCTCCGTTTTCAGAACGATCTCCATTGCTTGCCGCCCAACTGACCACGTTTACAATGCTCGGTCGCTCAACGTTAACCAAATGCTCGCGCTCATCTAGCAGACGTCGATAGCAACTCGGAGTCATGTAGTTTTTTGTGTTCGCCGGGAGTCCGGGAAGCTTGACTTCTTCACCGTCTTCATCTTCCATCAACATTTCAGTTGTCATTCGTCCAACCAACCCCGCTCTATTGCCGATATTTACCGCGCATCTGTAAATAAGCCGGCACCCACTTTTTAAGTGGAGCCGCGTCAATCTCTTTCCAGTCTTTAAGGCTGTGCCCTTCCAGTGCTCCGCTCATTTTGATGAGTAACACCTCGTCACCCGCTACGATAGCGTCCTCGTTGTAACTGCCAACAAAAAAGACTTCTCTTCCCTTGGAATCAAAAAGATCCTTACCCACACTAAAGTCTTCAATGGGATTTTGAACAGCCAATACTCTTTTCAACAGAGTGGCTCCCACATCGTATGCTGTTGTGCGATGGGTAATTTGTTGTGCAGGCATTCCAGGCCATGCAATCACAAGCGGAATTTTGATCTGAGCATCGGAAAAGTTTCCATTGTGCCCCCAGTAGTTCAGCTTGGAGTCATTGAATTCTTCCCCATGATCGGAAGTCACAACCACAACCGTGTTATCTAACCGGCCGTTTTTCTCGAGAATCCGTAGCACTCGCCCAATCAATACATCCTGCCAATAGGCGGCATTCTTATAGCGGTTGAAATATTCTCTTGGATCAAAGTCAGGAGAAAGTTTTAGCCGATCGACCTCTTTCCAATAATCGTCGTAGGGAACGTCTAGTCCTTTAGGAAAATCCAGAGCATGAACGCTGTCTAAAAACATAAAGCTCATGAATTTCTGATTTGGATCCCGTTGCGTCAGCCAATCCTCAAAATCATCCACACTATCTTGATCTCGCTCTGCAACGGTTGCTCCCTTATCTGAACTCATACGTAGAGGTCTAACACTTGAAAACACGGTTGCATAAAATTCCGGACGAAGCAACGTTGCAGTCGTAAACGCAGATATTTCGTATCCCGCTTGTTGAAATCCCGACACCAGAGAAGACGGGACATTTGTCGACAAGGCACTCTGCCAATAGAAAGGTGGAAGTCCATAAAACAGTCCGAACACACCAGCTCGAGTTGCATTACCTGCTGAGTAGTGCTCCCGAAAAACTAATGCCTGTTTTTGTAGTTTCGTTAGATTTGGCATTGTCTTTGCGTCAACAACATCTGCACGCAAAGAATCTATAGCCAAAATCAACACATTGAGATCCGTTCCCTTTCCAAGGGTAAGCGCATTGAGCGGATAGTGAAAACTGCCAACTTTCTGAGACAGACTTAATTTCTCTTCTCCGACTGCCACAAGTCCAAACTTAGACAAGAAAGTATTTGCCCGAATAGGGTAGTAGAGAGGAATCCGCTCGGCCAAAACTGTCACCGATTTGACATTCTGGGAAACGCTATAAGCACTTACCGCATTTGCAACTAGATAGCCTACCAGGATGCCCACGCAGGGCCATACAGCTTTGGTAGTCAACTTCGTACTCGCCCAGATCAGTATCAAAGACACAACGGCAAGGCAAACAACCAAAAATACAATTTTCATCATCATGCCGGTGGAAAAGGAAAAAACCTCTCGCCCACCGACAAGGGCAAGATCAACCATCGCCCAATTGATATGGAAGCGATACTGCTGGTAAACAAATGTATCTGTGACCAGCGCGACCAGCAAAACAAACGTTAAAACAAAAACAACTACGTGCCCTACTTTGGAACTAAAGCGGGATAGCGGCAATACCAACAGCAACTGAAGGAAGAAATTCCCGATAAAAAACACACCTGCTGCGGCACCGAAAACATACAGGTACTGCCACCATTGGGTTCCGGGCAATCCTGTTAGATAACGCAATGCGATAACAGCTCCGACAACCGCAAACAAAACTGCCAGCCAGCCGATTTCATTGACTTTCGAACGAAACGTCCACTTACTACTCATGATTAAATACAAAATCAGAAGGACTGTGATGTCGGATGGGGAGCTTTTACCGTTTCACTCTTCGGTTGCGGTTTGATATATGCCGCCGTGCCCCATAGCGGAATAGTGGAAAGACTGTGTTTGAAGCTCCCTGACGTTTCTCGTGTCGAATAGGAGAGATACATAAGAGTCTGGCTCTCTTCGTCAAAAATGCGACGAATTTTTAATGTCTTGAGAAACACACTCTTGGATTTCTCGAAAACAACCTCCCCCGTTTTTCCTTTCTTGATTCGAGCAATCATTTCCGGAGTAATTTCTCCGGTCTGACGGCAGCTCACAGCGCTGTCTGATGGATCAGACAACGAAAGATTTGCTTCAATGCTTGCAACGTGGCAGGTCACTCCAGGCACAAGCGGATCAACAAAACTATTCAGTTTTATGTCCTTGAGCGTGAAAATGCCTAACGACACATCTGCAACCTCATTGTCAGAACAAGAGGTCAGCGATAACGTCCCTGAAATAACCAGCGCCATTGCCAGAATTTTTTTCTTCACAACAAACTCTGTCTTCTAACAAACAAATAACTGTGAGCAAAAATTTGCTCTTCAGCAGTTACACCTATAGCTGATTCAGGTGGCTACCGACATGGTTTCTTTGTCAGAAGCAAACTGAATGTTATACAAGTGCTCGTAATAGCCCTTTCTTTGCAACAACTCCTCATGCTTGCCAACTTCACAAATCTGGCCATCCTTCATCACAACAATTTTGTCAGCACCAATAATTGTGGAAAGGCGGTGAGCAACAACAAATGTTGTGCGCCCTTGCATAAGCTCATCAAGCGACTTTTGGATGTATTTTTCGCTTTCCGTATCCAGAGCACTTGTAGCCTCATCCAGAAGCAAAATCGGTGCATTTTTCAAAAGCGCTCTGGCGATTGAAATGCGCTGCTTTTGCCCCCCTGACAATCTACTGCCCGCCTCCCCCACCGGGGTATCCAGCCCCTTCGGTAAGGTTTCAATAAATGGCATCAAGTAGGCAGCGCGAGCTGCTTCCTCAATCTGCTCTCGCGTTGCTCTTTCATTGCCGTAAGCAATATTTGCCGCAATAGTGTCATCAAACAAAATAACATCTTGACTCACTAAAGAAATCTGGTCTCGTAAACTTTTTAGGGTCACGGAGCTCTGCGCCACACCATCAAAATAAATTTCACCAGCTGTAGGAATCCAGAATCGCGGTATCAAATTGATCAAGGTTGTTTTTCCAGCTCCCGAGGCTCCCACAAGAGCAACGGTCTCACCAGCCTTCACATCAAGAGAAAAATTCTTAACAGAGGGCTTTTCCGCACCAGCATATTGGTGCGTGACACCTTCAAAACGAACGTCTCCACTAATTTTCTTAAGCTCACTCTCTCCCGGATCCTGTTCTTCAAACTCGTCAAGCATTTCAAAAATGCTTTCAGCTGCGACACGGACGCGCGAGGTCGCGCCATTCAATGAGGAAAGATGACGAATGGGCGTCAGCAACAAAAGCAAAGCTGAAAGGAATGTAATGAAATCACCTAATGTGAGCAATCCATGTTGTGCTTGCAAAAGAGCGACAATTACAACGATACTAACGGCACACATACTTACGAAATGAGTCATCGGAGTGCCTGCGCCTGATACCATCTGCATTCGCAACGCAAGTTTTCTCATGAGACCGTTGGCCCCCATGAAACGTTGTTGCTCATATTGATAAGCGTCGTAAATTTTGACCATCCGCTGGCCTTTGTATCCCTCCTGTACAACACTAGTAAGATCTGCCAATGCTTTCTGAAATCCCCCTCCATAACGGCGAATTTTCTTCCCCACCCAACGAATGATCAGAGCTAAAAATGGAGCCACGACAAAAGACACTAGAGACAGCTGCCAGTTGTAGTAAAAAAGCACACAAAGCAAAGCAACAATTTGAAGTGAGTCCCTGAAAATTGTTGCTATAAGTTCCGCCGCGGTACCAAGCGCAGTACCTGCCTGATTAATGAATACCGACACCACCGTTCCGGAGTTTCTTTTCTGATATGTGCCGGCGGGCCAACGAAGTACGCGTGAAAAAAGTTGAGTGCGAAATCTGTACAGAATATCTTGAGAGATTTTCTGCAAAAAGTACGAACTGGTGAAAGACGAGAGCCCATAAGCAAATGAAATGATCAGCAAGGAACCCGGAGCCCACCAGACCGCGGTCGGATCTTTTTCGTAAAACCCCTTGTCCGTTAGTTGCCCAACCAAGAGAGCAATCAACGATGAGGATCCTGCGGTTATAACCATGGCACACATCGCAAAAGTGAGCCACCTTTTGTAGCTCAGGACATGAGAAAAAAGGCGTCGCACAGCGTCCTGTTGCTTGCCATCCCCCCAATTCTTAGTGTTGTTCTCGATGCTTAGACTCATTAAAAGGAATCCTTCGATTATTCAGATTTTGATCGTGAGATTTTACAATGTGCCCATACGAGGTTGGAGCAGAGGCAAGCTATTGAAATAGATAAGTCCTTTGCTTAATCGTGCCTGTTGATTATTTTTTATCATTATTAGGTCTTCTCTATGCCTACCGTTCTCTGCCGTCTGCCTAATCATGTTGGCGATTGTTGCATGTGCCTTCCAGCTCTACGACTCCTTGCTGCGAGTGGATTTACACCAGCCCTGGTTGGTAAACGCTGGGCAGAGGATCTGATAGCTGGCATGGGATGGCGTTTCGATCCAATTGAAGGAAAAGTCACGGAAGACCTCTCTCGCATTCGTTATCTTGCTCAAAATGCCAATGCTAAGCAGGGATTGCTTTTCCCAAATTCGTTCGGCTCTGCACTCCTTTTTAAGCTGGGACGACTCAAGACAACTGGCCTAAAAACTGATATGCGTTCCTTCATTCTGGACAATGGCATTCCAGAACCAGGAACCATGCATGAAGTCGAGCGTTTTTTCTACGTCGCCCACGAAGCCATTAAATGCTGGGGTGGTACTCCGGCGTTCGACATGGTGCCTGAACGTCTTAGTCTTGTCTTGATGAAGAGGCATGAGGCTGCGGCAAAAAATCTCATTGAGCAATATAAGATTCCTGCTAAGTTCGCCCTCCTTGCCCCTATTGCCCGCGGCAAGCATCAAGGCAGGGTAAAACACTGGGAACATTTCAACGAACTTGTCACCCCATTACGAGACAAAGGCATTGAACCAATCGTTTTCCCGTCACTACGGGAAGAGGCTTTGGCCAAAGCTGCCTGTCCAGACGCAACAATTTTGCCTCCCACAACTCTGGGAAACTTCGCGGCAATTGCAAAGCGAGCCCAAGTGGTAATCGCCAATGATTCCGGAGTCAGTCACATTGCCGCCGCGGTCGGAGCACGGCAAATAACGCTGGTCGGCGTTACGGAAACCAAACGTACCGGCCCCTGGAACCCTGATGCTGTTGTTCTGGGTGAAAATGGGCGGTGGCCTACGACAGAAGAGGTCATTGTAAAACTACTGTCGCTACTAAGTTCAAACAAATAAGATAAATAATTCTGCAATAGGATTTAGGCCACAATATCAATGACATACGGTCTAGATCAATTTATTGCAATTTATACACATATAACCCCAATTAAATACTGATTTGATCATGAAGATTGCTATTTTCGGAACTGGATATGTAGGGCTTTCACTTGCCACTCTCCTCTCTCAAGGCAACGAAGTTGTTGCGGTTGACATTGTAGAAGAAAAAGTAACCAAAATTAATTCACGAATCAGTCCTATCAAAGATGCAGAAATAGAAAACTTTTTTAAATTTAAAAATCTGAATCTTTTAGCAACGACTAACCCAAAAATAGCCTGCGATCGTGCAGATTTTGTAATTATTTCAACCCCTACCGATTACGATCCACAAACAAACTTCTTCGATACTTCTTCTATTGAAAATGTTCTGAGGACATTGGATGAATTGGAGTGTCAAGTTCCCGTTATCATTAAGTCAACAGTTCCAGTTGGATATACAAAAAAATTGAGTGAGTCCAATCAACGAGAAATTATTTTTTCTCCTGAATTTCTCCGAGAGGGAAAAGCTCTTCATGATAACCTATATCCATCCAGAGTTATTGTGGGTAGTGAATCTTCTGCCGCGAAAAAATTCGCTCAACTTCTAGTTGATGGAGCAGTCAAGAAAGACGTCCCTGTTATCTTTATGCCATCAACTGAAGCAGAGGCAGTTAAGCTGTTTTCTAACACCTATCTTGCAATGAGGGTTGCATTTTTTAATGAGTTAGACAGTTATGCCATAGAGAAACATCTTGATCCGAAAATGATCATCGAAGGGGTTTGCCTTGATCCCAGAATTGGGGCACATTATAGGAATCCATCATTTGGATATGGCGGTTATTGTCTCCCTAAAGACACAAAGCAATTATTAGCAAATTATTCAAATATTCCGCAAACCCTCATCGAAGCTATAGTTAATTCAAATCGCACTCGAAAGGACTTCTTATCCGAAAAAATTATTGAAAAGAAACCGAAGTGTGTCGGAGTTTATCGGTTAATTATGAAGTCTGGTTCAGACAATTTCCGCGCCTCTTCGATTCAGGGCATCATGAAACGAATCAAGGCTAAGGGCATCCCCGTTGTAGTATACGAACCGACTCTAAAAGATCAGACCTTCTTCGGCTCTCCCGTAATCGCAGATTTAGCTGTATTTAAATCTCAGTGCGATATTATCATAACCAATCGTAAATCAAAAGAACTGTCTGATGTTCTAGAAAAAGTTTTCACTAGGGACATCTTTAGCGACAACTAATTGCGAAGTTTTTCCGATATTTTTACTGCTTCGCTATCAACTTTTCGTACAACGCAATCATTCTGCTGGTAGTCTCCTTAATTGTCATTAAGGAGACTGTATTACGAGAAGATAAACGTAGGTAGTCCCAGGATGATCGGCAATCCAACCAATGCTTAATACATTCGCTTTGTGAAAGTGTATCAAAATAATCAAACACGTATCCGTTATGACCTTCTTGAATAATCTCAGCTGCGCCACATTGTTTTGAAGTTAAAACAGGCAGTCCCGAAGCAAAAGCCTCCATAGCACTATTAGGAAAGGGATCATATAGCGTAGGTAAGATAAATCCGTCAGCACTCTGTAGGTATTCGTCCGGTAAAGTTTCACCTACAAAAAGCGCTCGGTTTGCACCTAAGCGCGACTTAGCATAACTTTTATATTTTTCCAACCTCTTGTCACCACCAACGACAATAAGCGCAATTTCGTTTGAAACTGCTTGTATCGCGTCAATCGCTAGTTTAAGACCTTTCCGTTGGAAACCTGAACCAACAAAAATCAAAACGGGCTGATTATCTTTAAGACCCAAGCGTCCTCTAGTTTTCTTTCTCTCATCTCCACTGTTTGGGTAAGAGAATCTTTTTAGGTCAACTCCGTTGTATATCAACAAGCATTTGTTCTTTGCCGCAGGAAACCACTGTGCTATTTCGTTCATCACCATCTTTGAATTGCAAATAACATACTGCAATTCTTCAGAATTGAACATTTCCTCTTCTGCTTTCAACAGATAAGAATGATGCAAATTCAGACGTGAAGCGGGAAAACCAGCACGCTCACGAAGATTCATCCATCGTACATGTAGCCCATCTCCAGCACGATATATCTGACACCCAGGCATTCTCTCGTGACTCTGAACAATATCATAAGAGTTTTTCTTAAGATAGGATCTTACAGCAGTTGCAAAGCTTATATCTCTCCACAAACTCCCAAGATAAGGCGGATTGATTTTGTTAAATTTAACTCCTTCAATTGCCTTCCAGTTTCTAGCCAAAATCTCAACATGCAGTCTGGACTTATCTTTTAACTGCATAAGAGAGCTTTGCACAAAGCGTTCAGCACCTCCAGCAGGATTATATTTTTGCCTAATAACCGCAACCTTCACCTTATCCGACATATCATGCCACCTAAATTATATTATGATACTTCTTAAACCAAGAGACGAATTTTTGCAGGCCTTCCTCTAACGAAACCTTAGGTTTAAACCCTGTAACTGCACTCAACTTCGAGATGTCTGCATACGTAACAGGAACATCCCCCATCTGCATAGGAAGAAATTCCTTATTCGCGCTTCTTCCACATTCTTTCTCGATGATTTCAATAAAATATCCCAACTCTTCCGGTTCATTGTTTCCAATATTATATATATTAAATAAATCTGCACCAAGCTTCTTCGATTCAATAACCCCCATCATCCCAGAAACAATATCATCTATGTATGTAAAATCTCTCCTCATTTTCCCATAGTTGAACACTTTTATTGTTTTATCTTCCAGTATTGCCTTTGTAAACAACCATGGAGCCATATCAGGACGCCCCCAGGGACCATATACAGTAAAAAATCTCAAGCCTGTCGTACGGATTTTGTACAGTTCACTATATGCGGCAGCCATCAATTCATTAGCCTTCTTAGTTGCTGCATAATAGCTTACAGGCTTGTCAACATTATCTTCTTCTGAAAAAGGGACCTTTTTATTTTTACCATATACAGAAGATGAGCTAGCAAAAATTAGATGTTTAACCTTTGTCTTTCGGCAGCATTCAAGAATATTTGCAAACCCTACTAAATTGCTTTTTGTGTAACTGTCTGGATTCAAAATTGAATATCTGACACCAGCCTGAGCTGCCAAATTAACTACTATCTCCGGCCTAAATTCTTCAAAAGGAATTTGCAATGAGCTTTTATCTGAGATATCAACTTTCTTAAAGAGGAATAAATCATTATCATCAAGACGATGCAATCTATCGAGTTTTAGTTGAACATCGTAATAATCATTTAAATTATCAATGCCCAGAACTTGATAGCTTTTTTTTGTTAGTTCCAGACAAAGAGCAGCCCCAATGAAACCTGCGGCTCCAGTTACCAGAATTCTTTTCATTTAAACCTCCATCTAGCTCTGTGAAATACTTTTTCAACATCTAAATCAATATACAAATTTTGCAGATTTCACAAGATCGCTATTTCTAATCAAGTTAAGCAACTTATCTGTTGGCTCATATCGATTACGTAACTTTAGCTCCGCCTTTACACCTTTGCTACGTATAGATACTTCGCAAGACACACCACCATTGTCTTCAGTTTGCCCTGTTCGTAATACTTCAGGAATAGTACCTAGATCCAGGCCTTCGGCGATCTCCAGCATGAGCGTAGCGCCCTTTTGCAGTCGCATTTCTTCAATTGTGATTACCCTGTCACAGACGAAAGACATGCCTCCACTGCGCTCATCCTTGCGACCCTTGCCTGTAAAAATAAGCATCTCATCCGGCTTAAGCGTGTCCTTGTAGGTTTCATAGGCTTTTGCAAACACAAGGACATCCATTGTGGTTTGCCCATCGCTTAGCGCCACAACGGCAAAAGTACCTCGCTTACCTGCAATGGTTCGCACACTCTGCACAATGCCGGCGATAGTCTGTTGTTCGCGGCTATCTCTGACATCCTTAAACGGAATGGCAAAGTTACGCGCTTCCACTCGGTAGGAATCGAACATATCGCCCGTCAGACAGAAGCCGAAAGCGTCTCGCTCAAGCGTATAGAGCGTACGATCGTCCCAGCGATCAGCCTTTTTCCAATTGACGATACGTTCGTCTTCACCGTTTTCATCAGCAAAGAGGCTCGCCTGTCCAATTGATGCTGCCACAGCCTGCCCAGCCTGAATGGCATTTTCAACATTGCCAAAGAGCTTTCCTCGATCCTGGTCCAACGAGTCGAAAGCTCCCGCCTTGATGAGTTGTTCCAGAACCTTTCGGTTCATGGAATGCACTCGAGCCGCTACATCGAAAATATCCAAGAACGGACCGTTCAACAGTCGTTCGTGTAGCAAATCTTCGACAATATTCTGTCCAACCCCCTTAATAGCCCCCAGACCAAAACGAACGGTCTTTTCATCGGGAACCGTAAAGAACCATTCACTGATATTGATGTCCGGCTGAAGAACGGTCACACCCATTTCACGGGCGTCTTCCACCAACTCTCGCATCTTTTCGCCCTGGTTCATCACCAGACACATGTTGCCCGCAATAAAGCATGCCGTGTGGTGCACCTTTAGGTATGCCGTCTGCCAAGCAACGTACGAGTATGCGGCTGCATGCGACTTGTTAAAGCCGTAACCCGCGAATTTCTCCATCAAGTCGAAGATTTCGGTTGCCGTTTCTGCGGTGACGCCGCGTTCTGCCGCACCTTGAATGAAGACGGCACGCTGCCGCTTCATTTCTTCGACATTTTTCTTACCCATGGCACGACGCAAAAGGTCGGCGCCGCCCAGCGAATAGCCCCCGATAGCTCGTGCAACCAGCATCACCTGTTCCTGATAGACCATGATGCCGTAGGTTTCGCGAAGAATGGGCTCCATACGGGGATCGAGATACTCCACTTTTTCTCGCCCGAATTTACGGTCAATAAAGTGCGGAATCTGATCCATCGGACCGGGACGATAAAGTGCGTTCAGGGCGACAAGATCTTCCAGACAGTCAGGCTTTGCTTGCCGCAACTGTTCACGCATGCCGTCCGATTCAAACTGGAACACTGCTCCAGTGTTTCCCTGTTGGAAGAGCTCCAGCGTTTTCTTGTCGTCGGTTGGGATTCGCGACAGGTCAAACTTGGTACCAGGATTGAGTCGATCAATGTACTCTGCAGCCTTCGTCAGAATCGTCAGTGTTGTCAAACCCAGGAAGTCGAACTTCACAAGGCCTACATTTTCGATGTCTTTTTTATCAAACTGACTGACCGTATTTTCGGGCTTGCCGTCAGCGTTATAGAGCGGGCAGAAATCCGTCAGTTTGCTCGGTGCAATCAAAACGCCACCCGCGTGCATACCCAAGTTGCGAGTCAAGCCCTCGAGTTTTTGAGCGTAGCTCATCAACTCAACATAATCCTCCTTCTCAGCCATTTCCTTAAACGCAGGTTCCATCTCGGCTGCTTTTGCGAGCGTCACATCAAGCCCCGGCTTTTGAGGGATCAATTTGGCCAGTTCGTCAACCTTTTTGTAGTTCATATTGAGCACACGGCCAACGTCTCGAACCACGGCCTTTGCGCCCATGGCACCGAATGTGACGATCTGGCTCACTGCATCCACACCATAGGTACGCTTCACGTACTCAATGGTGCGATCACGGTTGTGCTGACAGAAGTCAACGTCAAAGTCAGGCATCGAAACGCGTTCCGGATTGAGGAAACGTTCGAACAGCAATCCATAATGCAACGGATCCAAGTCCGTAATACCCAACGCATAGGCCACAAGAGAACCAGCACCGGACCCGCGACCGGGCCCCACTGCCACACCGTTTCGTTTGGACCAGTTGATAAAGTCCTGCACGATAAGGAAGTAACCGGGAAACTTCATGGACGAGATTGTCTTGAGCTCGTAGTCCAAGCGTTCGATATATTCCGAGCGGCGAGCATCTCGCTCCGCCTTATCCGGATACAAAAACTCAAGACGGCGCTCCAAACCCTCATGCGAGAGCTGCACCATATATTCGTCGAGCGACACACCTTCCGGAGTCGGAAACAGCGGCAACTGAGGCTTTTGCAAAACTCCGTCCAGATTGCAGCGTTGAGCAATCACCACCGTGTTGTCAATAGCCTGAGGAATGTCAGCAAAGAGCGCTCTCATCTCCTCTTCGGTCTTCAGATACTGCTCTTCCGTATAAAGCTTCGGACGATGGGGATCCGCCAACACGTATCCACCGGCAATGCAGCAGCGCACTTCATGAGCATTGAAATCTTCTCGATGCAGGAACTGCACCGGGTGTGTCGCCACCATGGGCAATCCCGTCTCAACAGCCAACTCGGCAATATGCGCCACAACCGCTTCATCGTTTTTTCGACCGGCTCGTTGCACTTCTAAATAAAAACGCCCCGGGAAGGCCGCCCGCAATTGTTCAAGAGCAGCCTGAGCCTCGTCCTTTTTATCCTCAAGCAAATGCTGCTCAATCACCCCTTGCGGTCCACCGGAAAGACAGATGAGTCCCTTGCAATTTTCAAGAGTCAACCACTCGAGTCTGACTTCCCCACGTCCCAAGTACTGATTTTCCATCCAGCCTCGGGAAAGAAGCTCACAGAGCGACAAATAACCTTCGTGATTTTGGCAATAGACCGTCAGTCGATACGGATTGTCCCGTTTGCCGTGCACCGCATTCGTGATCCACAGATCACACCCAACGATGGGCTTGATGCCGTCAGCAATCGCATGCGAATAAAACCGCAAGGCCCCAAACAGATTCATCGAGTCGGTAATACCTAAAGCAACGCCTCCCTGCTCCATCACTTCTTCAAGGATGGGGTCGAGACGCACGATACCGTCTTGAATGGAATATTCGGAGTGGAAACGCAGATGAACGAAATTGGCAGACATGGCTTGTGCACGAGAACAGTCCGGCGCATTCCCGTATAGAAATGCGCCGGAGGACAGAACATGACTTAATGCTTGAGAGGCTTGAAGCGAATACGGTGCGGACGCGCCGCTTCTTCACCTAGGCGCTTTCTCTTGTCGGCTTCGTATTCGTTGTAGTTGCCATCAAAGAACACGACCTTACTGTCGCCTTCAAACGCCAGGATATGCGTGGCAATTCTGTCGAGGAACCAGCGGTCGTGTGAGGTTACCAGCGCGCAGCCAGCAAATTCCAACAATGCTTCTTCCAGTGCACGCAGTGTCTCAACGTCCAAGTCGTTCGAGGGTTCGTCGAGCAATAGCACGTTGCCCCCCTTGAGCAGAGTTGCTGCCAGGTGCAAACGGCCGCGCTCACCGCCCGAAAGAACGCCCACAGTCTTCTGCTGATCGCCGCCCTTGAAATTAAAGCGACCGAGATAGGCACGCGAGCTCATCTCAAACTTGCCGACCTGCAGAATGTCGAGCCCACCCGAAATCGCCTCAAACACAGTCTTATCGTTGGGCAATCCCTCACGAGTCTGATCCACGGCAGCGATCTTGACCGTGTCACCATGAACAATCGAACCGGAGTCCGGCTGTTCCTTCCCTGTAATCATCTTAAAGAGCGTCGACTTACCGGCACCGTTGGGGCCAATGACACCAACGATGGCACCGGGCGGAATTGTGAAGGATAAGTCGTCGATCAGCAGACGGTCGCCGAAGCCCTTACTGACATTGTGGAATTCAATAACCTTATTGCCGAGGCGATCTGCCACCGGAATAAAGATTTCATTGGTTTCGTTACGGCTCTGGTACTCGTAGCTAGACAACTCTTCGAAACGATTCAAGCGAGCCTTAGCCTTGGCCTGACGTCCCTTGGGATTCTGGCGCACCCATTCCAATTCATGCTTGATGGCTTTAGCGCGTGATTCTTGCTGGCGCTTTTCCTGCTCCAGACGCTTTTCCTTCTGGTCAAGCCACGAGGAATAGTTGCCCTTCCAGGGGATGCCTTCACCGCGGTCAAGCTCAAGAATCCATTCGGCAGCGTTGTCAAGGAAGTAGCGATCGTGTGTAACAGCAACAACTGTTCCCGGGAAACGGTGCAGGAACTGCTCCAACCATTCGACGCTTTCAGCGTCAAGATGGTTGGTCGGTTCATCCAACAACAGCATGTCCGGACGAGACAGCAACAGACGGCACAGAGCCACACGGCGTTTTTCACCGCCGGACAGATGTCCAATTTTGGCTTCCCAAGGCGGCAGGCGAAGAGCATCCGCTGCAATTTCCATCTGCGTGGAAGCATCCGTACCAGCAGCAGCAATAATGGCTTCCAGACGAGCCTGTTCGGCAGCCAGTGCATCAAAGTCTGCATCCGGTTCGGCATAAGCCGCGTACACAGCATCAAGCTTGGCCTGAGCCTGCATCACTTCGCCCATGCCTTCTTCCACAGCCTGACGAACCGTTGCTTCAGGATCAAGCTGCGGTTCCTGCGGCAAATAACCAATCTTGAGATCGTTCTGCCACGTAATTTCGCCATCAATGTCTTTATCGACACCGGCCATAATCTTCAACAGCGTCGATTTACCGGCACCATTGAGCCCCAGAACGCCGATCTTGGCCCCCGGGAAAAACGACAAAGAAATATCTTTGAGGATGAATCGCTTGGGGGGAACCACCTTGGCCACGCGATTCATGGTCATGACATATTGAGCCATTTGTCCTGATCTTTGATTGAAAATGGAAAATAGAACGTAGAATTATGCCCGTGCCGTGCATAGCACACAAACAGAAATGTACGCTTTTCAAGCTACAATTTCGCCTTTTCGAGTCGCTTCCCGTCTCACCTTTCTTTTTTCTCTCGCATTCATGGTGTCTTTGCGCAATTTTTTGATTTGCTTCGTAACCGGCATTTGCTTTGTCGGCTCCGTGGCGTGCGCAGAAACACCTGCGGCTGCGGAAGCGCGGCAAGCCGATGATTTACCCGCTACGGAAGCTGAAGTATCTCCTCCCGTTGACATCTGGGATCGTATCCGCCGCGGATACGCTATGCCAGAACTCAAGAATAGCCGCGTAACAACATCGTTGAGAAGTTACAGCCGCAATCCGCGGCACATCGAACGCGTATTTGAGCGTGCCGGCAAGTATCTCTATCACATCGTCGACGAGATAGAGCAAAGGGGATTGCCCACCGAGCTCGCGCTCTTGCCGTTCGTAGAAAGTGCTTTCCAGCCCGAAGCACTCTCTCACGCCAAGGCTTCCGGCCTTTGGCAATTCATGCCTCAGACCGGCAACATCTATTCGCTTCAACAGAATTTCTGGAAGGACGAGCGCAGAGACGTACTGCAGAGTACGCGTGCAGCTTTGGACTACCTCGAAAAGCTTTATCAACAGTTTGGAGACTGGCACCTGGCGCTTGCCGCCTACAACTGGGGCGAAGGCAGTGTTTCGCGTGCCATTCGCAGAGCAAAAGCTCGTGGACGCAAAGCGGACTACGCGCACCTGCGGATGCCCCGTGAAACGGCCTACTACGTACCAAGATTGGAAGCAATCCGTCAAATCGTTGCCGATCCTGAAAAGTACGGCATCAATCTGCCTGAAATTGAAAATGCACCTTATTTTGTTCGTGTCACAAAGAGTCGCGACATTGACATGAAGACGGCCGCAGAGCTTGCCGAAATGGATCCCAACGAATTTCGGATGCTCAATCCCGGTTTCAATCTGCCCGTGATCGTTGCAAGCCACAACTCAGTCATGTTGCTTCCGATGGAAAATCTGGAAGTCTTCATGGACAACCTCGCGAGTTGGGTCAACACAGGAAAGCCACTGTCAAGCTGGGTGCTCTATCACCTTAAAGAAGGCGAAACACTTGAAGACGTTGCGTTGAAATCGGGTATGACCGAAGAAGAGCTTCGGCGCGTCAACCGCATCCCGAAAGGCCGCAAAGTGCTCGCTGGTTCTGCTTTGCTTGTTGACGCCAACGGACAACTTGCGCCGGCAATCGCGCAGGAAGAACTCAACGCCGGACTCAAACTTTCGGCTCCGGAAGTGCGCCGCGTGGTCTACCGCGTACGCCGGGGCGACTCCATCTACACCATCGCCAAGAAATACGGCATCACACAGCGCTCGATTCGTCGCACGAACAATTTGCGCAGCTCCCGACTGCGCATCGGGCAGCGCCTCGTGCTCGTAATTCCGCCGCGTGCAAATACGCAGCCGCCGCCAGGGAAGAACGTACACGTTGTCAGACGCGGAGAGACACTTTTTTCAATTGCAAAAAAGTACGGTACCAGCGTCTCTAAAATCCGTATCATCAACAATTTGAGAACAACTCGAATCTCAATCGGACAACGGTTGAAGATTCGCTAAAAACAAAAATCCTTACCGAGGAATAAATCATGGGATTTCTGCAAGGCAAGAAACTTTTGATCACGGGCGTGTTGTCGAACCGTTCGATCGCCTACGGCATTGCCCGCGCCTGCCACCGCGAAGGAGCCGAGCTCGCCTTTACCTACGTCGGCGAACGCTTCCACGACCGTATCGTTGAATTTGCCAAAGAATTCGGCAGCGACATCTGCCTTGAAATGGACGTCACCAAAGATGATCAGATCGCCAACGTGATGGGTGAACTGAAGGAACGTTGGGGCGGTCTGGACGGGTTTGTGCACTCCATCGGGTTTGCTCCGCGTGAATGCATTGCCGGGGACTACCTTGATGGCGTCGGCCGCGAATCCTTCCGCACGGCCATGGAAATTTCCGCGCTGTCCTACCCGGTGCTGGCCAAGGCTGCTCTTCCGCTGATGGAAGGTCGTGCCGCCTCCATCTTGGCTCTCACCTACATCGGCAGTGAACGCACCGTTCCCAACTACAACACCATGGGCGTCTGCAAGGCTGCTCTGGAAGCCTCCACCCGTTATCTGGCCGGCAGCCTCGGCCCCAAAGGCATTCGCGCCAATGCCATCAGCTCCGGTCCGATCAAGACGCTGGCAGCCTCCGGCATCCAGAACTTCTCGAAGATTCTGACTTACATGGAACACTCCGCTCCGTTGCGCCGTACGGTCACGATTGATGAAGTCGGCAATACTGCCGCCTTCCTTCTCTCGGATCTGGCAAGCGGCATCACGGGCAATGTGGCCTATGTCGATGCGGGCTTCCACAGCGTGGGCGTGAGCCCGGTGTTGGTGGAAGAATAACCGGCCTACTCTTGCAGTGTCGTAAAAATAACCGGACTCGAGCCTACCAGCTCCAGTCCGGTTATTTATTTTTAAATTCGCTAAGGAGCGTCCTATTTACGACGCGCCTTTTCTTTTTTACGGCAATCTTCACAAACGCCGTACAGGGACAGCGAGTGCCCTTCGAGTTCAAAACCAAGACGTACGGCGATCTGTTTCTGGCGTTTTTCGATTTCTTTATCGACAAACTCTTCGACGCGGCCGCATCGTGTGCAGACAATGTGATCGTGATGCGCCCCGTCGTCCATTTCATAACTGGCGCGGTCATTGCCAAAATAGTGACGAACGATGAGCCCCGCCGCTTCAAACTGGGTAAGAACGCGATAGACGGTAGCGAGCCCCACCTCAATGTTTTCGGCAACTAACTGCTTGTAGATGTCTTCTGCAGTCAAGTGTCGCACAGCTCCTGCTTCCTGTGCTTTTTGGAAAAGCTCCAAAATTCGCATGCGCGGCGCGGTTGCTTTAAGCCCCACATTTTTGAGTTCCTGTTCGGGCTCAAGCATCTCATGTTCATTATTTACGCTCATTGGCTATCCTCAAGAGGCTCATTTCAATCCGATACTCGCTATCATAACGGGAAGTTTTCAATTTACGAATTTCGAGGCATTTTCTCGCCTGCTTTTCACATGTCCTTGCGCACACTTCTTATCACCGCTCCTCTTGCCGTCGGTTTGATCGCGCTGTCCGGCTGCAACTTCAATAGCTACGTCTACCGTACCGATGTCCACCAAGGCAACCTGGTCACCAAAGAAATGATTGACCAGCTTCAAGTCGGCATGGCTCGTCAGCAAGTTCTCTTCCTGATGGGAGAACCGCTCATTGAAAGTCAGTTCCATCGCAATCGCTGGGACTACACCTACTATCTGAATCCCCGCTACGGCGACATTCAGATGCGCCGCGTCACGCTTTACTTCGATGAACAGGACATTCTCACCAAGATTGAAGCGGGTCCCGTTCCGACCGAAAAACAGGCGGACGAAATGATTCTCGGCCGCGAAACGGACTTCGCTCCGACGCCTCTCGTGCGTCCTGAAGATCAGTAAGGAGTCAAACCGTGAAAATCGCTGTTTCCGGCTCAACCGGTCGCATGGGCAAGCTCATCATTGAGGCCGTTCTCTGTAGCGATGACCTTGAACTCGCAGCTGCCGTCACAGCTCCCGGAGTTACCGAAATCGGCACGGATGCCGGTGCGGCAATCGGCAAAACGACCGGGATTTTGATTTCGGATGACGTTCAGGACCTTGCCAAAGCCGATGTTTTGATTGACTTTACGCGTCCCCAGGCTACGCTTGCCTATCTGCCCTTCTGCGTTGCTCACAATATCGGCATCGTGATCGGCACGACCGGCTTTGACACGCAAGGCAAAGAGACAATTGCAGAAGCAGCCAAGTCTGTTCCTGTCGTATTCGCGCCCAACATGAGTGTCGGTGTCAATTCCGTTTTGAAGCTTCTGGAAATTGCCGGCGCGATGCTCTCGCAATACGACTGTGAAATCGTTGAAATGCACCACAAACACAAGGTGGATGCGCCTTCCGGCACGGCTCTTGAAATGGGGAGACGTGTGGCTCAAGGACGCGGCGTTGATTTCGATTCGGTTGCAGTTCTCAGTCGAGAAGGACATACCGGTGAACGTCCTAATGGTGCCATCGGCTTTGCCGCTCTGCGTGGCGGAGACGTTGTCGGTGACCATACCGTGATTTTTGCCGGCCCCGGTGAACGCATTGAGATCAGCCATAAATCGGGTTCGCGCGCAGGCTACGCACAAGGTGCCGTGACGGCAGCGCGCTTCCTGAAAGACAAACCCAACGGACTTTTTTCGATGTCCGATGTGCTCGGATTCAACTGAATTTGTTTTTCCGCGTAAAAAGCCACGCAGACAAACGCGTTGAGTGGCAAAATTCGCAGGCAAACTTTTCCTAGGTGCGCAATAAACACTGCGCATGCTCTAACGAGGTAACAAATGAACGACCAGCTTGAAAAACTTGAATCTTCCGTCGCCCGCCTTGTGCAGGCCTACAACGAAATGAAGGCTGAAAATGCAGCCCTCAAGGCTCAGCTTGCAGACAAGACCGCCGCCGTCGAACTGCTCGAGGAAGAAGCTGCCGCCGTGCGCAGCCGCATCGATTCGCTGATCGTCTCTCTGACGGCCGACCAGCAGACGGAACAGCCTTCTGCTTAATCGGAACATTGTCAGGTAGAAAATCGGAGTCATAAAGCATGCCACGCATCAAACTCACCATCTTGGATCGCGAGTATCCTTTCGAGGTTTCCGAGGAAGACGTTGAGAATCTACGCAGCGCCGCCGAAATCCTCAATACGCGTGCATCTCAAGTACGCTCGGCCAATCGTTCGCTTACCCCTGAACGCGTTGCCGTGATGGCGTCGTTGCAGATCGCTTTTGACTCCATTACCGGCCGTCTCGGTCAGGTCCCTGTCGATGAAGCAACTGTTTCGCGTGTTGCCGCTCTTCGCATGAAGTGCGATGAAGCTCTGGATCCCGCTCTCGAAAGCTGAATTTTTCCTGCTTTTGTGTAAATGTTCCCCGAAAGGCCGCTGAAAATAAGCGGCCTTTCTTATAATTGTCCTACCCTGTGAAGTTTCACCAGCGGCTCCAATGTTCCTAACCTATGCATTCGTGCAAGGCCGTTTAACTCGAGAGCCGATAGTGCAGCGGGCACGCGTTGTCCGCTCCGTTTTCCGCTCCAGCCGCGGCCACCCTGACCTTTCGGTTCAGGTAACGTAGCCGGAAACCACAGGGTCTTCCTTTTCCCGCCTTCGTCAATTCCTGCCCCGACCTCGCTCTGCCCTCTTTGACGCAGGTATCATGTACGCCGCGATTCGACAATTCTGCGGGAAGCGTATCCATGTCTTGGGAAATTGTTGCGGCTTTGCTTTGTTTAGGCGCCTGTACCGGTTTTTTGGCCGGACTCCTCGGTATCGGCGGGGGCATGGTGCTCACGCCTTTCATGACCATGCTTTTGGTCTATGCCGACGTGCCTGATACAGCCATCGTTCATACAGCCATCGCGACATCTTTGGCTACCATCATGTTCACGTCGCTTTCTTCGGTGCGAGCGCATCACAAGCGCGGTGCAGTGCTCTGGCACATTGTTGCAGCAGTGGCACCCGGTATCTTGGTAGGTGCCCTTCTCGGGGCCAAAATCTCCAGCCTTCTCCCTACCTTCTGGATTTCTCTCGTCTTCGTCTGTTTTGTCGGCTTTTCCGCTGTCAAGATGTTCATCAACTCCAAACCGGAACCCAAAAGAACTCTTCCGGGAATGGCAGGAATGTTTGGCGCCGGTACCGGCATCGGAGTTGTCTCGGCATTGGTCGGCGCCGGGGGTGGCTTCATATCCGTTCCGTTCATGGTGTGGTGCAATGTCAAAATGCATAACGCCGTAGGAACCTCTGCCGCCTTGGGCTTTCCCATTGCAGCTGCCGGAACGCTCGGCTACATCATTACAGGCTGGGGTGAACCGGGGCTCCCGCAATTTCCCATGATGTTGGGCTACATCCATTTGCCAGCTTTATTGTCTGTGGCAGCAGCAAGCATTTTTACGGCGCCTTTCGGTGCCAAGGTCGCTCACAGCATCGACACAAAACCCTTAAAGCGCATCTTTGCCTGCATGCTTTTGGTTCTTGCCGGCTATATGCTGACGCGCGCCATCAGTTCCCTTTGATTTTTCAACTTCATCTCTTTTCTTCTGCTGTATGTCTGAATTCACTTTGCCTCCTGTTCGTGCCGTAGAACCGGAAACCATTGCGACACACCTCTTCCATGTGAAACAGGTAGCGCCGCTCGTGCACTGCATAACCAATGATGTTGTGCAGGAGATCACGGCAAACGTGTTGCTTGCGATGGGCGCATCGCCCGCTATGGTCATCGCCTGTGAAGAAGCCGCACACTTTGCCGCAATTTCTTCTTCCGTGCTAATCAATGTCGGCACTCCCCGTCCGGATTCGTTGGAAGCCATGCATCTGGCTGCCAAAAGTGCCGTTCGACACAATGTTCCCTGGGTACTGGATCCGGTTGCAGCCGGTGTTATTCCCTGGCGTGACAAAATGATCCAAGGCCTTTTGGCGCTTCACCCGACGGTGATCCGCGGTAACGCCTCAGAGATTTTGGCCCTTGCAGGAATGGGCAAAGGCGGTAAGGGGGTTGACAGTACCGACTCTAGTGATGCCGCTCTTGAAGCGTCCGTCAAACTTGCTCGTGAGTACAACACCATCGTTTGCGTCACCGGTAAAACCGACTACGTTACCGACGGCAAGGAAATTCTTTCTTGTACCGGCGGCTCCGTTAAGGCTACGCTTGTGGTTGGAACCGGCTGCTCCCTGTCAGCCATGGTGGCAGCCTTCGTTGCTCAAACCGAACATCCCCTTGAAGCCGTCATTTCTGCTTGTGCGCTAGCCAAACGTGCCGCACAACAGGCTGCCGGCGTAGCACGTGGTCCGGGTAGCTTTGCCGTGGCATACATTGACGCTCTGAACCTTCTGCAGGCCAAGGACTTTTATTGATGCGACAACCCATCGATCTTTCTGTATATCTGGTACTGGACCCCGATTTGTGTGGTGGTGCTCAAGGCATGATCGCCACTACACGCGCGGCAGTACAAAATGGCGCCACATGCGTTCAATTGCGCGCCCCGCATTGGAAAAAGAGGGCCCTGGTTGAGTGCGGCCGTGCACTGAAGGCGGTTCTCGCCGACTTTCATGTTCCTCTGATCATCAACGATCATGCCGATGTATGCCTTGCCGTTGATGCCGAAGGCTTGCATATCGGGCAGGACGACTTATCTCCCAGCGATGCTCGCGCCATCATCGGCAACGAAAAGGTACTAGGACTCTCTGTATCCAACGAACAGGAACTCTCTGCAGTCGATATTCGTTTGGTTGATCATCTTGGAATCGGACCGATTTTCTCGACGAGCACAAAACCGGATGCAAGCGATGCGCTTGGCATTGATGGTTTCGCAATACTGGCCTCACGCAAACCCTGTCCCGTTGTTGCCATCGGCAGCGTCAAAGTACCCATTGTTGGCGATTTGATTCGTGCCGGAGCCGATGGGGTTGCTGTTGTTTCTGCTATATGCGGACAAAAGGATCCCGGTGCAGCGACAAATGAACTGGTTGACGCCGTGCAAATGGCTCGAATCTAGAGCGCAACTAAGCACTCTCACCTAAAATAGGGGTTTGAACCAATATCAGAGGATTTCTCATTGCTATGGCAAAAAGCAAACAAACGTCGGTTCGACTAACACTCCAACAGGCAAAACTGATTCTGCTTGCCAAGGCTATTGAGGAATCCAATGACGCTCACATCAAGTGGACGTCAGCAGACGCTGAGGCCGCGAGTCTTCGTGCCGCCCATACGGTCGGCGAATCCGCCGATGCTGTGAAGCTTTTGACTGAGCGCGCCAAGGTCGTGTTACGTACGGCTTCTGAGCGCGGCGTTAACACGACCGTCAGCACTAAAGCTCGCCTGCCCCAATTCTTCTCACCTCTCTTTGTTCTTCTGGCCTTCGTGCTCGGCGCCTTGACGGATCGCATTGCAAGTCCCGAGCACATTGTCAATCTGCTCTCACCTCCCTACTGGGGAGTGATCCTCTGGAATCTTGTTGTCTACATCGCACTGTTTTGCTGCGCAATCGGCCTGGTCGGAACCGGAACCAATCGATTTGCGTTGCCGCTGCGAAGCAGCCTCAACGCATTTGTTCAAAAAACGAGCTACGGCACATTGCGTCGTTCCGGTTTCAAGTCGTACTTCTACAGCGAATGGTCGTCGTTTGTTGCGCCGCTGATTCGCATGAACGTAGCCCGTACCCTGCATTTCGCAGCCCTTTTCTTTGCTTTGGGAATCATCATGAGTCTTCTGGTACGTGGTTTCGGTACGTCCTACTGGGCTGGGTGGGAGAGCACATGGCTTGCCGAAAGCCCTGAAAGCGTAAAGGCCTTCATTGATTACACATATGGGCTTATACCCGCCTTTGGACCTCTGCTGCCCATGCCTGATCTTGCTCAGATAGTTGAAATGCGGGCAGACCGTCTCCCATATCTCGAAAGTCCTGTTTCAGCAGCTCCCTGGCTCATTCGAATGATGATTCTGATGGGAGTTGTCGTTATTGTTCCTCGCCTGATCTTCGCCTGCTTTGACACGTGGCGAATGGGACGTTTTAAAACACAAACCTCTCTTTCTATTGAGTCGCCCTACTACGAAAACATTCTTGTCCAATGCGCGCAGGACGCCGTTCTGGGAAGCTTATTGATTGTCACATCGTCCGTGAATCGTCCCTTGCGGGATCAAACAACCTCTACGCTTTGCAAGCATTGGGGAAATGCAGAGGACTCAGCGGTTAAGTCCGTTGACTTTGACGATGAAGAATCGTGCATTCCAGCCATCCCTACCAGCCCCCGTAAGCCGATCGTTATAGTCTGGTTTGATGGCATTGAAACGCCGGAAGAAGAAGTGCACGGCGCAGTCATTGAACGTCTGCGTCAAGCGTATGAGTCCGAGGGGGATGCAGTCTTTGCTGCACTTCTTGACATGAAGGAATTTGCTCAACGTTTCTCTTCTATGCCGTCACGCATCAAGGAACGACAAGAATCTTGGGAAGCATTGAGCAATGCGCATCAGATCAAACTGTTTGTTTTACGTGACGCTTGCGAGTCTCAACTAGAAGCAATCAAGAAAATTCGAGCTTGGGCAGCTCCTCGAATTTCGTCAAATAAAATCATTCCAGTGACTGACAATAAGGAACTGAACAATGAGCAATGATCCGATGCGAATTCATTTGAGTTTGGTCAGTCACACCAATATTGGCAAGACGACATTGGCGCGTACGTTGCTGTCCAGAGATATTGGCGAGGTTGCTGATCGCGCTCATGTCACTGAAACAACCGATGACTATGTATTGGCTCGTACCCCTGAAGGATGTGAACTCATCCTTTGGGATACGCCGGGATTTGGCAATTCTGTTGCTCTCGCGAAGCGTTTGGAAGGCAGAGCCAATCCAGTAGGTTGGTTCTTATCTGAAGTTTGGGATCGTGTAGCTAACAAATCTCTCTGGCTCAATCAAAAAGCACTCAAACACGTTAAAGAAACATCAAGCGTTGTGCTTTATCTTGTCAATGCAACTGAGTTACCAGACTCTGCTCCCTATGTAAGCGCTGAGATGCGAATTCTGGAATGGATCGGCAAACCAGTAATTGTGTTGCTCAACCAAATGGGAGAACCAAAACCTCCGAAAGCTGAACAAGCAGATGTAAACCGCTGGAAAGATGCTATGTCAGCATATCCGATTGTGAGCTCAGTACTTCCGATGGATGCTTTTGCGCGGTGTTGGGTTCAGGAATACGCGCTTTTTGATGCTATCTCAACAGCCCTACCTGAAGAACTACACGCAACATTTGATGCATTGCGAGAAGCATGGTCGAGAAAGCGGCAAGCAGCATACAGTGCAAGTATCCAAGCTATGGCTCACTATATAGAGAAACTTGCAAAAGATCACGAAATAGCAGAAAGCGCATCGGTTAGGGATCAGATCAAATTTCTTGGCAAACGACTTGGACTTTTTAAAAATGAAACCCTCCAAGACCCTCTCGGTGCAGCTCAAACAGCCCTTGCGTCACGAGCTGCTGATGAATTCTGCGCACTAACAGATAAATTGATAGCCATCAATTCGCTCACAGGGAAAGGAGTCCGGAAAGAAATATTACGGCGTATGCAAACCGACTGGAAGATCACTCGTACAGTTGCGCTCGCTCCAGCTGCGATTGCTGGAGCAGTTGGCTCAGGAACTGTCAGTGGCCTAGCGACTGATCTCGCAACAGGAGGTTTGTCAATGGGGCTTGGAACATTAGTTGGAACAATCGTGGGCGCACTCGGCGGAGCGAGTCTAGCCTTTGCTTACAACCACCAAAAGGGAACCAATGGGAATGTGGTCACTTGGTCAGATGAAGGAATCAGACATTTCCTTGTCGACGCAATACTTTTGTATCTAGCTATTGCGCACTTCGGAAGAGGAAGAGGAAATTGGGAAGAAAAAAATTTACCAAATCACTGGAATTTTTTCATTACTAAACCAGAATTTGATCACTTAATAAAGTCAGGGAAAGATCAAGCAGACATTGATCAAGTTATAAGAAACATTCTTTTTAAACTATATCCATCCGCAAAAATACAAAAATAATTCATGAGTCCACTATGATAAATTGCAATCAGACCCTAGCAGAATTCAGCTACACAAAAGACGCAAAAGAATTTTTCAATTTATATAAACAAGGGAAATTTCTTTCTCATCTGACTAAGAATTGGCAGTCATTAACAATTGGAAATCTTCAAGTTTGGTTTCTAGTTAAGAAGCCATTTATAATTCGTCAAACAAAAATGAATTTTAGATACAAATGGTATCTCGGCCCTATTCCTATATTTACTAGCGCAAAAAAAATCAGAGGCCATCTACACGTAAAAAAAGAACTTTCTCCGCGTAGATCATTTGTTTATTTTTCAGTTGGCGATCTACCATTTGGTGCAAACAACACTGGCATTCCTCGAGTAATACGTGAACTTTGCAAGCAAGGACTAAAATTTTCAGCTACGCCTTTTATTCCGGTTCGACTAGATTATCAATCATGTTGTTATCGAGTAGCATTAAACTGGCTTAAGAAAGAAGGTATGGATCTCCCTTCCGCTTTCTCAACTGAAGGCCTTTCCGAAGATCCTGAAATCACAGTTCAAGAAGGAGATTGGTTGATATATACTCAACCAAATACAGCCGAATGGGAACACGAGCATCTCTATCAAAATTCGTTCAGAAATGCCGGAGGATTTATTGGCTCAATATTATATGATTTAATCCCGATAGAACACCCTGAATTTACAACATCGAACTTTCAAAAAACCTTTCCAAAATGGCTGCAACAGGTTACTCAACGAGCCGACGGCATATTTTCCATTTCGTACGCAACGCAAAATGCATTTGAAGCATGGATTACACAGAGTAAACTAGAGTGCAAAGCTCATAAAGGTGTATTCCACTTAGGAGGAAATTTTTCGAAAAAAAACATTAAACAGATATCCATTCCGTCAAAGTTAATTAGTCACAAGTACTATATACAAGTAAGCACAGTTGAACCAAGAAAAGGATATGCGGATTTATTAGATGCTTTCGAAATTTTGTGGCGAAACGGAATTATGGCCACTCTTGTGATCGTTGGCCGAGAAGGATGGAATGTTAAAGATCTTGCAAATCGCATTAAAAATCATGCCGAATACGGGACACATTTATTTTGGTTCCAAGGCGTATCAGATACTGAACTAGATGCTCTATATCGACAATGTCGTGGAGTCGTTTTTGCAAGTGAAGCAGAAGGATTTGGGCTCGCAGCAATGGAAGGATTGAATTACAATAAAACTGTTATTGTTCGAGATCTCCCCATATTTCGAGAAATTGGAGGCAACGCTCTGAACTATTTTTCAAACGGCGCAGAAGGTCTGAGTAAAATTCTTTCAAAAGAATGGCAGAACCCAGAGTTGTTTACCGTTCGCGAGCCTTTTAAAATAACTTCGTGGCAAGAAAGCTTTAAGCAATTTGAAAACCTCATTAACCAAGCAACCATAAAAAAAACCAATGACAAGCAATATTAAACCGGTTATTCTTTGTGGCGGGTCTGGAACTAGGTTGTGGCCGATAAGTCGGCAAAATTTACCTAAGCAATTTGTAGATTTCCCAATAAACAATTTATGGGGAAATTGCCTATTTCAGTTAGCTTTGAAGAGAATTCAAAAATCACAGAATAATGTAAAAGTTCTACCGCCATTTATTGTCGCCTTAAATGAATATCGTTTTTTGATCAAAAATCAGCTACAGATTTCTAATACAACGTACTCAGTGTTTCTAGAACCTACGCCAAGAAATACAGCCGCTAGTTTAACAATGGCTGCTTTGGCCACAGAGCGAGACGATCCAATATTAGTTGTGCTTCCATCAGATCAAATTATGGATGATGCAAAACTTCTCCAGGCTATTAATCTAGCTACTGAATCCGTTGAATGTGGAGAAATCGTACTATTGGGGGTCAAACCAACATTTCCTGAGACAGGCTATGGTTACATCAAAACAACTAGCGTAGCTGTTTCTCAAGTTCCTATCAGGGTAGACTCTTTTACTGAAAAACCTAACCTAGAAAAGGCAATTACATATTTAAAGGATGGAACTTATCTTTGGAACTCTGGAATATTTATCCTTAAATCATCCACATGGTTAAATGCTTTGAAACAATGTAGACCAGATATCGAGCTCGCCGCTAAAGAAGCCTGGAAGTCCCGCCGACTTGTTTCTGAACATGAGATTACTGTATCCGAATCAGCATTTGAATCAATTCCTAAAGATTCAATCGACTACGCCGTAATAGAAAATGCCAAATCTCACCAAATAGACATTTCTGTTATTCCGTTTGACGGCTTTTGGTCCGATCTTGGGTCATGGAAAGCAGTGCATGACAATCTACCAAAAGATACCAAAAATAACTTTGCATTAGGGCAAGCTTTTCTACGGAAATCTCGTAATTGTCTAGCTCTGGCTACATCAAGACCTATAGTACTAAATGGTGTTCAAAACTTAGCTGTTGTAGAAACATGTGATGCAGTTCTTGTAACAGACCTTGATCATACGCAATTTGTTAAAGAAATCGTCGAAGATCTTAAAGTAAATAAGATTAGTCAGGCTCTAGCACATAGAAAAATAAATCGACCTTGGGGATGGTTTGATACTTTACATGAGTGTCAGAACTGTAAAGTGAAACACATTGTTGTTTATCCAGGTGAACAACTGTCCTTACAAAGACACAAATATCGTGATGAAAATTGGACAATCATTAGTGGTCACGCAGCAGTACAAATTGGAGAAAAAGTGCTGAATCTTACTGCAGGAGAATCAATTCGAATACCGTGTCACGAACTCCATCGCTTAACCAATAGTGAGGATTGTGACTTACATATAATTGAAGTTCAGACTGGCACTAATCTTTCTGAAGACGACATTGAAAGATTAGATGACAAATATGGACGTCTTTAAATTAACTTTTTTGAGATAGAGTTATGAAGAAAGCAATTGTTACAGGCATCACTGGACAGGATGGAGCATACTTATCCAAACTCTTATTAGAGAAAGGATATAAGGTCTACGGAACTGTTCGCCGGTTATCATCTCCCAACATGTGGAGAATTGAGGAATTAGGTATTCGGAATCACCCCAATCTTAAACTAATTGATTTCGATCTCACAGATGAGGCTGGCGCAATTCGAATGGTAGAAGCTTGTGAACCAGATGAAATATATAATCTTGCTGCGCAATCTTTTGTAGGAATTTCGTTTGAACAACCAGTTACCACAGCACATATTACCGGACTTGGAGCCACGCACCTGCTTGAAGCCATACGAATGGTCAACCCAAATATACGTTACTACCAAGCATCCACCTCTGAACTATTTGGCAAAGTTCAAGCTATACCACAAAATGAAAAAACTCCTTTTTGGCCACGATCTCCATATGGAGTTGCAAAATTGTATGCTCATTGGATGACTATTAATTATAGAGAAAGCTATAACATATTTGCGTCATGTGGAATTTTGTTTAATCACGAGTCTCCACTAAGAGGGCTAGAGTTTGTAACACGTAAAATTACTCATGCCGTGGCCATGATAAAACATGGAAAACAAGATTTTCTCGAATTAGGCAATTTAGATGCAAAGCGCGACTGGGGATTTGCCGGGGACTATGTTGAGGGTATGTATAAAATGCTACAAAGCAATCAACCAGATACGTTTGTGCTAGCAACAAATACTTCGACATCGATTCGTGATTTCGCCAAAGCAGCTTTCGAGACTGCACATATACCAATTGAGTTTAGTGGTGAAGGCATGAATGAAGTTGGTGTTGACAAAAAGACAGGAAAGGTCTTAGTCAAAATTAATCCTAAGTATTTTCGCCCAGCAGAAGTTGATCTGCTGATCGGAGATCCTCAAAAGGCCTTGGATACCTTAAATTGGAAACCCACTGTTACTTGGGAAACACTTTGTCAAATGATGGTTCACGCTGACCTACGACGCATTGAACGAGGCCAAGTTGCATTTTAGTGGACTAAAGAACAATTCCTAGAAAGCAGATAAAGTCTTTTTGACTTTGTCTGCCAAAATATATATGGCTTCACTCAATTATCAAACATAAATAAGCACTTCTTTTACTTAGCCATTATGCACTCTGCCACAATCAAAATAGTCACATATCTCAGAGAACTAAATAGAAAAAGACTTATACATCGAAAAGTTAATTTTTTAAAAAAACACAATCCAGAATACCCCAATAGACATACACCGCCAAAAATCATTCATAACGTCCTTATAATACACTTCCAAGCTGGATGGGGGGACTTTCTCTATTTTTCCGGCCTTATTACTACATTAAGATCAAGAGGTTTAAACTTAATTATTGGAACCTGCACAGATCTTATTGATCGTTTCCAACGCATTTCTTCCAGCCTAAAAATAATAGATGTTACGAAAAAACCTTTTACTGCTCCAAAAAACATAGACTGCGTAGTCGATTTAGACTGGAATGTTACAAAGCAACACAATATACAATATATTAATTTCCTTAACTGCTGGTCAATTACTTGCTCCAATATATTAAACCACTTAAATGTTTTTGACCAATACATTGACATTTCGCAAATACCTCACATATCAAACCGATACGCAAAGGTTGTAGAAGCATTAACCAATAGTTCATGCGAACGCATTCTTCCCTGCATTGAACTCTTCAACGCAGACAAATTATATGCGAAGCAATTCCTGGATAAATTTAACTTATCCAACAAAAGATTTATATACTTAAACACGGTAGGCTCCTCTGAATCTAGAAATTTTTCTTTAAAGCAAATATTGTCAATTATTCGAGCCTGCATAGAAAGGGGAATATTTGTTGTACATTACTCTCCAAATTATGACTTGCGCAAAATAAATTCTCCTAATTTATGTTCTATTGAAGATATAAATTTTTTTCAACTTGCTGCAATAATATCAAAATCATCAGGAATTATCAGTCCGGACACATCAATTGTGCATTTAGCAAGCGCGTTCGATATTCCTGTTTTTGCTGTTTTTTGTCAAAATGATTATGACTGCTTTGGCCTTAATCTGAAAAGCGAAACTTGGACACCATTATCTAAGAATTCTACTGTAGTTGACACCACAGTCAAAAATAAGCTTTTTTCTAAAGTAAAAAAAATAAGAGACTTAAATTTTGACTTCTATCTCCATGTTGACTCATTTCTCAAAAGTATTTTTCCTAATAAGTGATAGATTCTTTACTTTATTTTACTTTCAAAATTTCAAAAAAAAGAACTAATAATCATTCTTTGATCAATACGGAAAAATAAGGATCATTAAAGCCTCCCATACTCCCCCAGTTCTGCAGAGAGTAGCGAGCGGAGCAAAAAAACGGATTCACTAAGTTAGATTGAATTTATTCAACAAAACCACCTGAAAAATCCACTATGAGCAGAGTATAAGATAACTCCAACGCCCAGTAGGATCTTTTTGCAAGCGATCTTTTCCTTTACCGAGCCAAAAAGGCGATAAAAACCTGTTGCGACTTGATGAACCGTTCCATTTTGACGCTTAAAGGGCTCAAATCAGCGAAGCCATTGATTCCTACAGCGTTCAACGCGGAGGCAAATCGAGCTCTCAGTTGAGCCGTGTCGGCTGCCGAGCGATGGTTTCCCTTTTCATACTCAAGTGCATTGTCGCGCAGCGTCTGTACGGCATGGCGGACCAAGACTTCAAGAAGGAAATGTTACAAAACAGAGTGCGTCTGCGCGGGTCTGACATCTATCACACTGGCGGCTCTCCCAGTCATAAAATGCTTTCGAAATACAAGGAGATTTTTAGAAGTACCAGCGCAGCGTGTCAAGCGGCCTTTAAATTGCCCCTAAACTCATATCCGATTTCAGACTTGGAGACGGACGTGAGTTTCTCGGCATAGAGGCTTTTAGAGAGTTTGCTGACTGCCGGAAATCACCAAAGAAAAAGGGCCACGCAACCGAAGCTACGTAGCCCAACCAGGTCTCATAAAATTTCCATTTTTTGCGCTAACAGAAAGGAGACCTGAGCGTGCATCTTACAGCAAATATTTCTATCCCGCAGAAGAATTTCATTGCCATTGACTTGCATAGTGACAACGCAGTCATCTGCGTGCGTCGAAATGCGCTCAACAAAGCCGGTGAACTTGTCGGCAAAAATATCTGGTGCGGTCGGGTCAGCATCCGAGACGGACAAGTCTGAAATCGGATATGAGTTTCGGGGCGAGACATCACGATACTGATCTATCTTGAGCACGCCAGAAGGCGCATCTGCAACGCCGTCAATATTGATTTCCTCGCGGACATTGCCACGCAAACCAAAGCAACGAAATTGGAGGCAAGCCGTTTTGAAGAGCATTCGCCACGATACCTGCTGTACATTTGAGCAAGTTCCCTATCTAAGATAGCAACAAAACCTCAGCAAAACAGGGAAGCTCGGGCTCTGCAATTCGAACATATTGAGCACTATTGCCGACAGTCTTGCGCCACGTTGATGGACAGTGTCGACGAGATCATGCTGAATCTTGCGAAAAAGTTCGCTGTCAGGAAGAATAGGCACAGGCATCTGGCTCGGGGAAAAAATGCGATCAGGTTGGCGGTGATCTTCTGGCCTAGTAGTTATATCGGTGTCCAGGTTGAGCTATTGAGAAAAAAAAGAACGAAAAAGTTCAAAAAGAATATATAAGTTTGCCTGATGCTATCTGTTCATTTCATTTGTTAATGTATATGATCTGCCATCAAATAAATTACTTACCATCAACACCAAGTTAAAAAAGTTCAAACAAGGAGCAGATCGTTGCTCGTTGCTTTTTGTAAAAAATATTCTGTTCGCGTAATCTACCTACACCAAACAACAACAGTCGAAGTGTTAAATTAAATGACGCTAAGCGTAAAGCGATGCGCAAGGGTGTTGATTCTGAAATATTATTATTTACAATGATATTTCTTTTATTTGTACTTTTCTTACAAAGAAAACATTACATATCAAAATTTATTCGTCACATTCATATATCAAATATTTAATTTTTCCTGAGATACAAAGAAGCCATGAACTGCCAAGAGAAAGCCGCATTTATCATCCCCACTTTCAACGCGGAAAAATATATTTCTCAGTGCTTAGATTCCATTTTGAATCAAAACTACAGCAACTTCATAACAATCATAATAAATGATGGATCTACTGACAGCACAAGCGCAATATTGGACCTTTATAAGAAAAAAGATAGCCGAATCATAGTTATAGATCAAAACAACCAAGGCCAAGCAGCAGCTAGAAATGTAGGATTAAATCTTGCACTTAAAGATAAAGAGGTCAGCTATATCTCTTTTATTGACAGCGATGATTATATTGACCCGTCCTTTTTGAATTCTCATATTTGTAGCTTAATAAAGAATCACGCTGATATTTCAATTTGTGGATATGCCAGCATCAATAAAACCTGCGAGGAGAAAAATTTTTATCCCGAAAAATTTCTTTCTGAAAAAGACTTCATAAAAATGATTTTTTCTTATGGAGAATGGAAATCAACGTACAGTTGCGGAGGGATGGTTTGGAAACAACTGTACAAAGTTGAAGCAATTAGAGATATAAGATTTACAGAAGACAAAAATGTAGTTGAAGATGAAATCTTCTGTCTGAAAGTTGCCAAGTCAGCACCAAAGTTTGTATATATCCCTAAAATTCTCTATTACTACAGATGCGTACCCGAATCTTTAACACATCAAAAAAATTTTAATAAACGATTAGCCAATGGCAGAAAGATATGTTTTGATTTATCAAGACATTTATCAAAAGACGTAAAGATGATTGTTTTCATCAATTTTTTAGATGTCACTTTAAATTTGATAAAAAACGACAATTTTCAATATGACATATCTTCGTATAAAAAAGACGCTATTATTGCCTACAAACTGAATTACATTACAAGAAAAACACTTAAGCGGTATTTTCTTTTTTGTTATGTACCGCGCTTAACGAGGTTTATGTACTCATTTGAAAAAAGACTTAGAACATTCAAGTACAAAATACTTAAGAAATACACAAGCGCTTCATAGTTTTTTTCGACTGGGTTGAATGGGTACTGACAAATACGACGATCGAAATCTGGCTTTCTACCCATACCTTAGTTTTTCGGAAATATCCGTTTATGCAACGTCTTTATCATCAATGGCATGCTGCTCGTCTTCAAAGAGCTATTGAAAAAATCCATTTATTCGGTCGATGATTCCTAGTAAGCAGCCAAAAGCGTTCTTTCGGTTGCTGTCGGTAAAGCAATCGTAAGATTTGGGCGAGTGACAGGGTCAAGCACAAACTCGAGCGAATGCCCCTATCTCATCTCGGGATGGACCAAAAGACTCGGATCGCCATGCAGCATTCTTCCGGCGCCAATGTCTTGGTGTGGTTCCACAGCAATCACAACGTCCAACCAAAGGATGCAACGAGCGCCGACGTAGTGTCCGGGATGGACAAGTGTAGCTGCTCGCTGGTCTTCAGCCTCTCGTTGCGTACTGCCCCAACCCGATCTTCCACGTGCTCATAGAAAGCTCGGTTCACAGCACTGAGCAACTTCGCTCATGAGACATTCGTATAAGAACTCCAGCGGATCTAAACTTTGATAATTCGGAAGCTTGACAAGTTCCAGAGCTCTCATCAGGATGCCGCCGGCGCACAGCTCAAGGCAAACCTCTTTAAAGTCCATGACCGAGACTCATCGTTCACTCCCCCTCATCGGTAGTTGTTTCTGATATTGGCGTGAACCAGAGACAAATTGTCGTCCGCGCCCCTTTGATCGTCGCCAATGTTGGCCTCCCGGTTGTTTTCTTTGGCTCACATGATCTGCTCACATCTTTTGCGCGTTTCTTGATAGGTAACGTTGCCGTACTCGAGGCGAGTGCTCAGAGCCTGGTAGATGACGGAGACCGGGTAAAGCTTGAAGAGCCTCATCAAGGCATTGCAAGCTCGGCCGCAAGGAAAGTTGGTTTTTCCTTTTTTAGATGCCGCACCGGACGATCGGCAAAGTCTTCCGGAAATCCTGCCTTGACAAACTCGGCAACCCATTCGCGAGGTTGGCGTCGGTATTTCCTTTCCGCGTCAGTCAGGTGTTCCGTCAATAGGTGGGTCTTGTTGCCCTGCTCATTCTTGTATCGCTTGTGTTCGGCGATTTTGACCCACAAATCCAGATCATAGATGTATATCTTGTCATCGGTGATCGTCACGGAAACGCGCTTGCCGGTGTACTCAGGCGGCGTGCTGTAGCGATGACCATCACCTGATATGCGAACGCAATGGCCACGATCAACGACAAGGACGCGGATATCCAATGGGCGGAAGGCTTGGAGCAGCAGGCGGCCAAGGTACTCGCGTTCTTCATCCTCAAACATTTGCCTTCGGGAGTCAGACCTTCCTGTGGCAGTAAACGGCGCGTTGTTAAGCTCTTCGAGTTTCGCTTTTACCAGTTCGTTGAGGTGATCGAAATCGCGCGCCATCGGGGTGCGCTCCAGCTCCATCTCAGCAATGATCCACCACTCTGCGAGCCCTACACCGGCCTCGACTCGGTTTTCTGCTTGGGACGACGGGGCTGACACGCCCACGGTTCGATGTCATAGTTGTTGCACAGGGAGCGCACTGTCTGCTGCACTTCGCCCTCGTACCAGCTCGAGTGCTTGACGAGTACCTTTGCATAGTCCATGACGAAGACCTGCGGCGTTCCGCCGAAGTATTCGAGTGCGTGAACGATGACGGAGATCCAGCTCTGTTGCTTCCCGTTGGGGAAGGCCTCAGCGTAGGTGAGGTTGCTGTACGGCAACACTGCAATGAACATGCGCGCACGTTGTACGTCACAGTTCGGATCAATCCGCTTGAGGTTATCTGGCGAAGTTAATCTCCATGCGCTTACCAGGGATGACTTGAACGTTGCCGTTCGGTACGCCAAGGCCATTGGCTTGGCGCCACTCTGCATAACGGCGACAAAAGGAAGTGTAGGTGTATGCGCGTCTGACGACTTGCGACTTATAGACGTCGTACAGCAATTTGAGCGTGACATTCCGACGGGCCAGTTTTTGTGAACTTCTACCCGGTCTGGTTCGTGGTATGCCTTGGTAGTCGATGGGTAAAAAGTCTCCAATAGCGCTTGTCTGTCAATGGGATCAACTCAACCACTTTGACGCAGCCAGCATGCGATAGCCCTTTGAGAAAGAAGACTCGCAGAGGATTTGGGAACCCCAAACTTATGAACGGTGACACGGATGGAAAGGCCGTCTTGCATGCAGCCAAGCAGCTGCCGCAGGAGGGGAACTGGAAACTTGTTCATAAGTCCTCCGGTTGGTTCAACAGAGGACTTGGTCTATAACTTCCAGGTGTCCGAATGTTTAGGATTGCCCCTTAGCAGGCTGTCCATGTGTGTGAGATTTTGGGTGTCCAAATGTTTGAGAATCATCGTGCGAATGCCCGAGAATTCTCTGAAATTGACACATAAGCCGTTTTTTTTTGGGGGGGGGTGAGGATGCTTCTTTTGTATTGCCGACCGTGGCGTAGCAAGCTTAGTAATTCTCCATGCTTCGTGCGTGCTTATGTACCAAATTGTCAAATCATCCAAGCTTGAGTTGGGGGATATGCCGCCATAGAGAACACGCACCCCAAATAGGATGGTGGTTTGACAACTTTTTTATCGCTCGGCGCTGGGCAATCCGGGAAAAATGCCTCTTTCCCGGCTGCGCCGCGATTGTAGCGATATTCGTAGCGCATCAAGTCGATGCAGCAATGAACGGGCTCCCCTTGCGCCGTTGCACGGCGCCCCATTAAATGCTGCATTGACTTGACCCGGCAAATGCTGTAACCCGCTTTAACACTGAATTTCGACCAATCGCCGAGCCTCTTTGTGGGTGAGCTCTCAGACTGAGTTGTCTCGGTTTGGGATGATCTTGCGTTTCCTGTATGAATACATAGGACGTCAGATCGGAACAAACCAGAGTCTCTGGCCGCCTGTCAAAGGCGACGAGTTGCCCTGATGGACACGCTTTTGTGCGTGAAAGAGGCGCTAGATCCTGATGTGTGCCTGTGACGATTCCGTGTCACGAACAGAAAAATTCCGCCGATCGATTGATGGGTTAAAAGCCAGGTGCGCTTATCGGTTGCCATCCCAGAATTTTTTGTACTCAAGATCGTTTTCGTAGGCGTCAGAGTCGGCTTCGTTCCGCTCTTAATCCTTGACAAACAAATCGGAATGCACCCCCAGAAATGAATCACACATCTTTATTTGATATATGAACAAGCAGAAAATATAGATCTCACAATCTCATACACAATATACTTTCATCGCAAGAAAAACGACCTTTACGATTTTCACCATTCCCCCCCAATGTACTAAAATTAGATTTAAATGGAATCTGCTCAATATTACCATAATAATTTGATGCTATATTCTTAATAATTTCAGCTGACAATCCATTACTCGACACATGATTCGGAAAAGTCAAAATTAGCTTAAATCTCTTAGTTGCGCATATTTCAACCAATTCTCGAATTGCCTCCTTAGCAAGAGATCTTTTACTAAAATCGGAAACTGGACGATATTTCTGTTCAGGGTATCGACCAGTGCCACTTACTGCATAATTTTTCCCCTGTGCGAGTGACTCCAGTACGTGATAAAAACGACTATATTGCACATCTGAATATGGGGGATCAGCAAAAACCATATCTCCAGCCTCAAGAAGATCTAGGCACTTACGGTAATCCCCCTGAATAGCTCTTCCTTGAACACATGCATGTTTCTCAGCAATGACCATGCCGGCGTTAAAAACATAATTCCAAATATTCCTACCCCATGCTTCAAGAATGAATTTTGTTGAGTTTTTAGTGGGTTGAAACGGCTGAGCTGTATGTCCCGGCGCCGCAACACATTTACTTGCAGCATCAATTAGAGATGCTATAAAAATATTTTTTATCTCTGGCACATCAGGAATAGTTTGTCTTAATGAATCTAAAATCAAAGCTTGGAAAGGCGAATAATAATATCCGCCATAAGCAAGACTTATACCAAAGGAGTCCTTTCTATCAGATAAAACGAAAGGTAAAACTTTTGAACAAAAATTTCTGCACCTGGCAACGTATGCCTCAGCATCGCCTTCTGTAACAAATTCGCTATTAATGGCCATCACACCACTAGGAAATGCATTTGTTATGTCAGACAAAATTTCTTTAGCTCGTAAAAACCATCTTTCAAAATGTAACCGTGGTTGTTCCAGAACACATGTTCTCTCGACAACTGCAGCTCCCCTTATTGCTGCAAAAAGTTGCAAATCACCTGAAACGACTTTTAACGTTGTATGACTAGCCAAGAACCAAGATACAGACGCAGTTCCGCAAAACGGATCAGCAATTCGGTGCACGCCATCAAGATTGTTTTGAATCACGCTCCATAAAGTTGGAAGCATCCTGCCTTTATGGCCCATATACTTCATTGTGTCAATCCCCATGCAAGGCAAGCAGTTGGCCTCATAAGCATTGTATACTGGTTTAAATTTGATGAGTTATCTAAAAACTGATTATAAGCTTCCTGATATCCATCTATTAAGTAGTTCAATTCAAGATCTTCTGGAAAATTTATCGCTATAGTGCGACGCAGCCAAGAATCTATCCACCCCAAGACATTTTCTTGTCGTATAATAGATTTTTTTAGTGCTAATGTTGCTATTCTAAGAAAAATAAGACTTCTACTCAACATATTTTTAACATCATATTCATCCTTGGTCGCAAATTCAAATATCTCTAAATCAGCATTACTTTCTAAATACTTAATCAACCTTTCATCAGAAATTGAAAGCGATTTCAGAACTCGATAATGAATACTCTCCAATTCGTCGGACAATGGTTCTTTGCTATCTGTAACACACAAGGTTTTTTCAACGGATTTAATTACATATTTAACCATTGCCATATCAAACTGCCATATTGATGTTGTCACAGGAAAAAGCAAATCCCATACGTTAGTAACAAATTTCTTTATATCATTTTCGCTGTAACTCACCTCTTTGCTTGCAAGCTGTATTCCATAACTTGAATGATTACGTTGATCACGATCATTGATAGCGTTCGTCATCAAATCAAAACCCCAATTTCTAATAGATCGTTCGTCAACAGGCAAAAAAGAGCTTAGTAACTCAGAGACGTCATTCAAACTTCTATCTTCAGTTAATTTAATATTCTCGAATATAAGATCTCTTGCGACATCAGTCGCAATCCATTTTTGCCAAAAACTCCAAGCTAACTGATGCGTTGGTATAAATTTTAACTTCTCCAATGCACCTGTACTTGCAAAATACCGGTATGTCTTACCTTTCAAATCTGTTCCACCCCAAGCTATTAATGACAGAACCGCGCGCAATTCGCCATAATATGCAAGATGTTGCGCTTGAGATATTTCATTATTGACAAAAGATTGTAAGGCTGAGGAAAAATTTAACCATCCCTCCAAAACATGAACTATTTGTGCTGCAGCAATTCTCTCCTCACATTTGCAATTTTCAACATCTTCGACCAGCACCCTAGTATTCAAACATGCCAGAGAACTCATCGCATTAGATGATCGGTCACAATCGATCGCTAGAACAATTTTCTCAGCTACTTCATCAGCATCTTTTTGCTTATCTTTTTCGCTCATTTTATTGATCTTCATTTAAGACAGCACGAGCAATTTCTTTAATAATCTCATCATCACATTCACTTAATTTAAGCAAAATGTCCTTTTTCAAAGCAGCATACCCAGAACTCCCTCTGTAAGATCCTTTAATTCTAGTTTCAACAACGCTAAGTTCAGGAGCTGACGAAGTACGCCAATCAAACGACAAAATCAACGCCTCGGCTAATTTTCTTATAAATCCAGCCAAATCCATCTGATTGCTGAGAGAATCTAAAGCCTGACAAATATTAATTTCATCAGGCTCCTCTCCAATCGAATCTATTGTCCAATTTTTAAGATTTAATTTACCATGATTTTTTATACAAAATATGTTATATATATAGTGTATTGCCTGAACTCCCTGATCTGTAGCTAGCAACGAACTTCCGGAAGTGATTACCGCTGGCAATTTATGAGGATTGATTAGTTTTTTTCTATCTTCGGATAACTGATTAAATTCATTTTCCAGTAACTGGAAATAGTCCTTTGTGCTAAATTTTACCGCAGCATTAACCAATTCCTTCCAGCAAAAAATTAAAAAGGCCGCCTGTTGAGACCTTTTCCATGGAATTACCATTGATTGACCATTAATTTTTACTGAACAAAAGAGTCCTCCACTATTTTCTTGAGCAGTGGCTCTTTTCATGAAGCTACTCATTAAAGATCGAATAAATGCGGCATTTGATACATGTCCAGGAATTCTACTTCCAAAAATCTCAATTCGATCTGCCCAGGGACTAACTTTTGATTTCCAAAGTATATCAGCCAATTCTTGTGATCGATGATCCCTATAGATTTTATGCTCACTAGCTCTTTCTAGCCATTCGTTTGCACGCAATTCTGGATACAAATCAAAAGCTAAGCTACTATTTATTTTCTTAGGTTCAACATTAATTACCCAGAACAGATATGCCTGCCAAGATTGAGATAGACCAAAAAAAACAACTATTGGAACTTGATAAGTATCAGGGAAGTCATTAATCGAATCTATGGCAAATACACGATGTTGTCCATCAATAATTTCGATTGGCCTTAAAGATTCATTATTAACCATCTCAAAACTTCGTTCAGGAATTGACATAAATTCCTGACCTGAATATTCGACAACACTTATTAGACAATCAGGATCAACCGATACCTTGTCGTTACCTTTCCACCGTATGTCGTCTTTTCCCAATACATTTATTAAAATTGGAGTAGGCAACCATCCAGGATGTACAAGAGCTGCGTTATCACTCACATCCAATTTCGGCTCTGCTGACAATGGATACCCATGCTCAATATATCTTCCTATAGTCTTAGTTCTACTAGTGTTCAGTGCCCGTTGATAACCAACCCCTTTACTAGCAATTTTTCTTACCTGTTTTGTTCTTTCATAAACTCCGGCCAATTTCCGAAGCTTAAGCAAGCTCATACTTGCTATATAAAAATATGCTGGTGCCTCTCCAAGTTCGTTTCTGTTAAATCCCTCCCAACTACTTAACCATTGATTTACCCTCGTTAAAGGAATATTCTCATTATTCATAATACCAACCTTTAAATTAACAAAGCAATCATCAAAACAAAACTAGTCCCTAGTTAAAACTAATTTAAATTAGTGCCATTATCCCTCTCTCCCCTAAAAAAAACGCCCGCAAGAATTTTTTCTATAGGGCGTCCCAGGGAAAATATTTCTATAAATTAGAGTTGTAACCCTCTAGCTTTTTCGGCATCATCCTATGGCACCATCTCCTGCACCTCATCCTTCTTGATGGGCTTCACGAGGTCTTCTCGCTTCACGCCGAGGTACATAGCAATCGCAGCCGCCACAAACACCGACGAATACACACCAAGGAGAATACCGATCGTGAGCGCCAGCGCGAAGTAGTGTAGCGCCGGACCACCGAAGAAGAACATCGCAAGCGTCATCGCCAGAGTCGAGCCATGGGTGATTACTGTACGCGAAATCGTGGCGGTAATGGCCGAGTTGATCACTTCAACTGTTTCCGTACGGCGCATCTTGCGGAAGTGCTCGCGCACGCGGTCGAAAATAATCACGGATTCGTTCACGGAATAACCCAACACGGCGAGCACAGCCGCCAGAACCGGCAGCGAAAACTCCCAGTTCATCACGGCAAAGATGCCCACCACAATCACGATGTCGTGGAGGTTGGCAATGATGGCAGCGATAGCAAACTTCCACTCGAATCGCATCGAGAGATAGATGATGATACCGGCCACAACGAGCAACAGAGCGGTCAGACCATCGGTTGCCAATTCTTCACCCACCTGTGGTCCCACGAACTCGTTGTTGAGCATCTTGACGCCGGGAGCGGTTTCCTGAAGCGCCTTCAGAAGTTCGCCTGCCATCTGACCGGACGTTTCGCCTTCCTTCATTGGAAGACGAATCATGATGTCGCGTGCCGTGCCGTAGTTCTGCACGGCAGCTTCAACGCCGAGTTTGCTTTGGATCTGCTCACGGATCTGTTCCGTCTGAACAGCCTCCGGATACTGCACCACAACCTGCGTGCCGCCCGTAAATTCAATGGACAGCGCCAAGCCGTGATAGAAGATCCAGAACACAGCAATGATGAATGAAACCAAAGAGATCGCGTTCAGGATATGCGAGTAGTGCATGAACGGGATCGTCTTGTGAATTCGGAAAAACTCCATGATTTTCCCCTCTTAATTCTTTACTTCGACTGCGTCTGCGCCGTATCGGGGCGCCAGATCTGACCGATATGCACGCGCGTCAACTTCTTCTGACGACCGTAGATGAAGTTCACCATGCTTCGCGAGACAATCACGGAGGTAAAGAGTGACGTCATGATGCCCAAGCAGTGCACCACGGCAAAGCCTCGCACCGGACCGGAACCGAAAATCAGCAAGGCAATACCGGCGATCAAACTGGTGACGTTGGAGTCGACAATCGTCGCAAACGCCATACCGTAACCTTCACTGATGGCCAACTGCGGCGTTCGCCCGATTCGAAGTTCTTCACGAATACGTTCGTTAATGAGTACGTTCGAGTCAACGGCCATACCTAGTGTCAGCGCGATAGCGGCAATACCGGGAAGAGTCAGCGTTGCCTGCAGCATGGAGAGCAACGCCACCAAGCACATCACGTTGCACATCAGACTGATGGCCGTCACGATGCCGAAGACCTGGTAGTAGAGGATCATGAAGACCGCCACGAAACCGAAGCCGTAGAGTGTCGAACGGAAGCCGGCTTCAATGTTGTCGGCACCCAGAGACGGACCGATCAGGCGTTCTTCCACAATTTCCATGGGAGCCGCCAGAGAACCGGCACGCAGCAAGAGAGCGGTGTCGGTCGCTTCAATCGTGGTCATGCGACCTGAAATCTGCACGCGACCGCCGGCAATTTCCTGACGGATAACCGGAGCCGTCACCACTTCACCCTTGCCCTTTTCAAACAGGATGATGGCCATGCGCTTACCCACGTTGTCACGCGTCACGTCGCGGAAGATGCGTGCGCCCTTGTTGTCAAGCGTCAGGTTCACCGTGGGTTCCTGCGTCTGGGAGTCAAAGCCCGGCTGCGCGTCGTTCAGGTTCTCACCAGTGAGCACCACACGGCGCTTCACAAGAATCGGACGACCTTCACGGTCAAAATACTTTTCGTCACCGAAGGGAACATTGCCCTGCGCCATCTGAGTGAGCGCTTCAGGCGAATCGTCGACCATGCGCACTTCGAGCGTTGCCGTACGCCCCAGAATGTCCTTGGCCTTGGCCGTATCCTGAACGCCCGGAAGCTGCACCACGATACGATCGGCACCCTGCTGAGCGATCACGGGTTCTGCAACGCCCAATTCGTTAATACGGTTGTGCAAAGTCGAGATGTTCTGCTTTAGGGCATATTCCTGAACGTTCTGAATCGCCTTTTGCGACAGTTCGGCAGAAAGGGTGAACTTGCCTGCGCGCGTACCTTCCGTCACCACCAAATCAGGCTGAGTAGAACGAAGAAGGTCATTGGCGCGAGCGCGTTCCTGCTCGTCGTTGAAGGCGATCACAACCGTATTGCCCTGACGCGAAATGCCTGCGTGACGGATACGCTTGTCGCGGAACTGCGTACGCAGATCGGCTGCCGTCGATTCGGCACGCTTCTCAATGGCCGAGTGCATGTCGACCTGCAGCAGGAAGTGAACGCCGCCGCGAAGGTCAAGGCCGAGATACATCGGCAGTGCATTGATCTTCAGGAGCCACTCGGGCGTATTGGGCACCAGGTTGGGAGCGACGATGTAGGAAGGATCCGTACGGTCGGGGTTAAGAGCGCGTTCGAGCACTTCACGAGCCTGCAGCTGCTTTTCGGCTTCCGTCGGATCAAAGCGCACGCGCACGGTGTTTTGCTGAGCACCCTGCTCATAGAAAACGCCGTTGGGCTTCAGCTGTGCATCCGCAAGCGCTTTTTCCACACGAGCGAGCACCGTCTCGTCGATCTTCACCGTCGACTTGCCGGAACTCACCTGCACTGCGGGCGATTCGCCGTAAAAATTCGGCAAGGTGTACAGCGCCGCAATGAGCAGAACCACTCCGATGACGATGTACTTCCAAAGAGCGTATCGATTCATAACAAAAACTCCGGGTCAGTCCGATGCCCGATTCCGCACAAAACGGCAAACACGGACTCGGACGCCTTTCGTTGCGAAAATGGAATTGGCGAAAAGAGAAATTCCCCTTCAGCCTACAAAACTCTTCCGCTGAGAGTTTCGTGTCCGCAAAAAACGGCCGTTTTGATCAAACAGTTCCATTTTTTGCGCAAGAACCGCAAAAGGCCATAAACCGATTGCGGTGCATCAACTAAACGGCAAAGCGGGCGTCAGCCATATCCTTCAAGTCGGATACAGCCCGCCCGCTGCATGAAAGCCGTCTTTACTTGTCGATCGACTTCAGCGTGCCGCGCGGCAGAACCGTCTGCACAGCGCCGCGCTGCATCGTGATCGTCACGGGATTGTCTTCCACGCGGCTGATTTCGATCACGACGTACTGTTCGCTCACTTCGGCGATACGGCCGGCCAGGCCGCCGATCGTCACGATTTCATCGCCCTTGGTGAGCGCTTCGCACATCTTCTGATGTTCCTTCTGGCGCTTTTGCTGCGGACGGATCAGGAAGAACCAGAACACAACAAAAATCAGAATGATCGGAATGATCTGCATCAGCAGACCGCCGGTACCACCGGCAGCGGCCGCACCTGCGGACTGAGCCATTGCGTCAGAAATGAAAAACACTTCTTACCTCTTTAGATGTTTTCTCGTTAAAAAATCTTGTCGTGCAACGCCTTGCGGCGTGCATTGCAAAGCCTTCGGATTATACGGAAATTCCTTGCTGAGCCTCGAAAAATTGCATTAGAGATTTACCAGTGTCAGCTGTCGTTTGCAATTTTTCATTTGCCGCCGAGACTGACCCTCCATTCACACGACCGCTCCGTCGGGATTGTCCTTAAACGTTACGGCACCAACGCAGGCGCGTCCAGCCCCGTCTTTTCGTCCAATCCGAAGAGAATGTTCATCGCCTGCACCGACTGCCCCGCAGCCCCCTTGACGAGATTGTCTTCCACCGCCAGCACGATGATCAGGTCGCCATTGCCAGGACGATGAACTGCCAGACGCAGGAAGTTGGATCCGCGCACGCTTCTCGTTTCAGGCGTTGATCCGGCAGGCATCACATCGACGAAGTATTCATCCGCAAAGCGATCTTCATAGAGCTTCTGAAGATCAATCTGAGTCGTGGCATCCTTCAGACGAATGTAAATCGTCGAATGAATCCCTCGAATGGTCGGCAACAGATGCGGCACAAACGTCAATTTCAGATCGTCCGTACCGGCCAGGAGTTTGAGCTGCTGCTCGATTTCGGGGGTATGGCGATGCCCTTTAAGACCATATGCATGGAAGTTGTCCGACATTTCAGCCGTGATGATCGAAACGTCCGCCTTCTTGCCGGAACCGGAAATACCCGACTTGCTGTCGGCAATGATAGTCTTGAGATCAAACGTACCGGGATGCGCCTTTTCGTATTCCATCAAAGGCAAGAGCCCCAATTCGATGGAAGTCGGATAGCAGCCTGCCATGCCGAGGATCCGAGCGTTCTTCATCTTCTCGCGCATGGTCTCGGGTTGCCCGTAGACAGACTCTTCCAAGAGATCAGGACAGGCATGATCGAGCTTGTACCAAGTCTTGAACGTGTGCGTATCACGCAAACGGAAATCCGCTGCCAAGTCAATGATCTTGACGCCGGCAGCCGTCAATTCGCGCGCCATGCTCATGGCCACCCCGTGCGGCGTCGCAAAGAACACCACGTCACAAGCGGTGAGTTCGGCCTCTTCGGGCGTCGTAAACACCAGATCGTCCATGAAGCCTCTGAGCGAGGGGTACATGGCCGTCACCTTGGTACCCGCATCCTTGCGCGATGTGATGGCACAGACCTCAACGTTGGGGTGCCGGCTTAACAAACGCAGCAGCTCCACGCCGGTGTACCCCGTTCCACCCACAATACCCGCCTTGATTTTCTTTTCCTGCATGTCGAAAAACTCCCCGAAGACTCTTTTTGTCTGATGTCTTTGGCAGGAAAAATGCTCCGGCAGCAGGCATAAAAAAACCGCCGCCCGGGAAAGGGAGACGGTTTTTTCGCTTCTTGCCCCGGCTTTTTTCGCAAACCAAAGTTTGCAAAAGTATACCGAGGCAGAACGCTTGCGAATGAACGATTAGCGCTTGCTGAACTGCTTGGCGCGGCGGGCCTTGCGCAGACCAACCTTCTTACGTTCGACTTCGCGGGCATCGCGGGTCACGAGGCCGGCAGCCGACAGGACGGGCTTGAGACCGGCATCGTAGTCGATCAGAGCGCGGGTGATGCCGTGGCGCACAGCACCAGCCTGGCCGGATTCGCCGCCGCCGGTCACGTTCACCATGATGTCGAACGTTTCGACATTTTCGGTGAGCTGCAGGGGCTGCATGACGATCATGCGGCCGGTTTCACGCTTGAAGAATTCGTTGAGATCGCGGCCGTTGATCACGATCTTGCCCGTGCCGCGCTTGATGAACACGCGAGCCACGGAGCTCTTGCGACGGCCGGTGCCGTAGTTGTAGTTACCGATCATCTTTATCCACCTTAAATGTCAAGAACCTTGGGCTGCTGTGCGGTGTGCGGGTGTTCGGCGCCGGCGTAGATCTTGAGCTTCTTGATCATGGCGTAGCCGAGACGGCCCTTCGGGAGCATGCCCTTGACCGCGATTTCGAGAGCACGGCCGGGGTGCTTGGCCTGCATTTCCTTGAAGGTGGTTTCGTAGATACCGCCCGGATAGCCGGTGTGACGGTAGTACGTCTTCTTGCCGGCCTTTTCAGCAGACAGCTTGAGCTTGTCAGCGTTGATCACGACGATGTAGTCGCCCGTATCGACATGCGGCGTGTATTCGGGCTTGTGCTTGCCGCGCAAGCGGAGTGCGATTTCGGCAGCAAGGCGGCCAAGCACCTTGTCGCTGCCATCGACCACGTACCAGTCGCGCTGTACTTCGAGCGGCTTGGCAGAGAAGGTCTTCATTGTTGTCACCTGATTCACAAAAGGACGCAGCAGATGAATTTCAAACCGCCTCGCACAGGGTGGCGCCTGTACTTTGCACAGGTTGGAGCTGTTAAACGGCCTGCTCGCGTCAATAAACAAAAACGAGGCAAAAACCACCGAAGCGCACCGCGTTCTAACTTCGCCGTGCACCGTATTCAGTGCCTTTTACCGGGAATTTCTTGTTGATTTTCTTTTTGCCGCTTGTCGCCATCAGTCCAGTGGAAAACGGGGAAACTGAAAGCACGGTGAAAATCAGACGCGCAATAATACACGATCACAACGAGAAATGCCAACGCCAAAGCATCGGCAACCGCCTTGTTTTTACTGCGCTTTTTGAGGTGCAGGCAGGAGCGTCTTCATGAGATCGGCTTCCTGTCCTGCCGAGACTCACTCTTCGATCGGTTTGATGTGCGTCGCCTGCTTGCCCTTGGGACCTTCGACGACCTCAAACGTCACCCGCTGACCTTCCTTGAGGCTCTTGAACCCCTTCATTTCAATGGCGGAAAAATGCGCGAAAAGCTCTTCACCGCCTTCGTCGGGCGTAATGAACCCAAAGCCCTTGACGTCGTTAAACCACTTGACAACTCCCTGTGCCATATTTTTCCTCTTTGTTTATTTCACTTTGTCCGAGTCTTCGCGTCGGCTCTCGGCCTTGAGCAGGTTGCAGCAACACAAAGTCCTCTTTTCAACAATCAACATTACGCCAACTTGCCGCTTTCAAGCTCATGACGCACTGCACTTTTTGCGTCGTGTGCTGTCTCGGACACACAATCGTCGAAACGACTCTTCGCAAGAGCGAAAATATACGATATATTACCTAGGATGTTTCTCCTTCTTTTCGTTTTGCATCATGTCGCGTTTTCTTCTCGGTCTGACGTTCTCGCTCATCAGTTGTGCGCTTGCGGCACAGTCGCTCGACGAAACACTGGCCGTCAAAATCGGCGACAAAATCGTCGAACTTGAAGTTGCACGCACCTCGGTCGAGCACCGAACGGGGCTCATGAACCGCACCTATATGCCGGCCGATCACGGCATGCTCTTTGTTTTTACCGCTCCGCGCCCCATCGCCATGTGGATGAAAAACACGCTCATCGACCTCGATGCAGCCTTTATCGATGCGTGCGGTCGCATCACTCAAATCGTCTCGATGCAAAAGGGTTCGCTTGAACTGCACCACTCACGCGTGGCCGCCTCCCGCGTCATCGAGATGCACGCCGGCTGGTTTGCCCGCAACAACGTCAGAGCGGGAACCGTCATTCCGGCGCTTGCCGACGCTCGCTATTGCAAGCGCACGGAGTCGGCGGCGAAATAATTACCGGTCCGCATTCACCGGCAAATCTTCTTCGGCAACAAAAGAAGCAGTACGAACCGAATCGAACTGCTTCTTTCTTTTCCTATCAACCAAAAGCGACGCGCGCATCAAATCGTTTGAAATGCACGCGCCGGTTTCAAGTTTTTTAAGCACCGCAGCCGCAGGCTCCGCAGCAGCAACCGCCTTCTTCACCGCGGCAGTCGCAGTCGCACGGTTCACCGTTAAAGCGACGCTGCACGAAGTCCCAATTGACGAGCTTGTCAAAGAAGGCCTGGATGTAGGCCGCACGGGCGTTGCGGTAATCGATGTAGTAGGCGTGTTCCCAAACGTCGATGACCATCAGGGGCTTGAGATGTTCCGTCAGAGGCGTGCCGGCGTTGGAGGTCGAATAGATTTCAAGCTGGCCGTCCAAGCGCTTGACGAGCCACGTCCAGCCGGAGCCGAAGTTGTTGGCCGCCTTGGCCGAAAAGTCTGCAACGAAGCCTTCGTAAGAACCCCACTGCTTGACGATGGCGTCCATCAATGCGCCGGTCGGTTCGCCGCCGCCGTTGGGACTCAGGCACTTCCAATAGAAGGCGTGGTTGTAGCTCTGCGCAGCGTTATTGAAGATCGGGCCCTGGCTTGTCTTAATGATTTCACGCAGGGATTCGGCTTCGTACATCGTGCCTTTGATGAGATTGTTGAGATTGGTGATGTAGGTCTGATGATGCTTGCCGTAGTGGTATTCCAGCGTTTCCTTGCTGATGGCCGGTGCAAGGGCGTCCATTTCATAATCAAGCTTGGGCAAAACGAACTGGCTCATTGGACTTCTCCTCGAGAATCGGTTATCGATCGGATTTCTCTGCTTGCAGGACGCGTGAGCTCCAAGATTGCCTTCTTGTGGGAAGCAGGCCGAATCGGACACGATCCATTGCTGTCTCACGAAACGTCCTTTGTCACCCTTAGATAATAGACCGAAATCATCGGGAATCCGTGAGACAAAACCCGGCAAACGCAAATTCCTTTCTTTTTAAAGGAAATTTTCTTTAGCTTCGCGGTTTGCGCTCAATGACCCGGGCTCGCGCAGAGCCCTTCTCAAACAGGATGGATACCGTTTCGCCTTCGGCGAGCTGTTCCGCATCGCGCACCGGACGACCCTGACTGTCGGTTGTAAGAGAAAAGCCGCGGGCCAACGTCTTGGTGATATCCAAAGCCGACAGAGACGCGGAAAGCCGCTCAAGTTCCGCTCGTTTGGCCTCAATGCGAAGAGACACCGCCTGCCGAAGGCTTTTTTCGAGATGCGCCGTTTCGGCTCGCGCTTTGTCAAAGGCCGGGCGAACACGCAAAAGATTCATTTGCGCAAACGCCGTCTTGGATGCAGCAGCCTGCAGACACACACGCCGTTCGGCCGCAAGCGTCATTGCGTTTCGATCAAGTCGCTCGGTCAGCGCGTCAAGATACCGTTCGTAGATCTGTCGCAATTCCCGCTGAACAGGCACCCTGGCCCGCAGCCTTAGCACAACGTTTTGCATGGCCGACTGCAAACGAACGGCTTGAGTCAACTGCGATCGACTCAGGCGCAGGTTCGCCTGCATCACCGTCGTCAGACGCGTTTCGAGTGTCGAAAGCCACTGAGGCGCCGCCGACCAGTGCTGCAATACAAGAGAACAGGCGGCGGTCGGCGTCGGCGCTCTCACGTCGGCAGCCATATCGGCAATCGTAAAATCGGTTTCGTGCCCGATGCCCGTCACAACCGGCATCGGCATTGCCCTCAGTTCTCGGGCCAGTGCTTCGGAGTTAAAGCTCCAGAGGTCCGCCAAAGAGCCGCCCCCGCGTACAAGAAGCAAAACGTCAACTTCGTTTCTTTCGCGAGCTTTTTTGAGCGCAGCAAGGATTTCGCCTTCCGAAGCTTCACCTTGAACGCCTGCGTGATAAACCACGAAGGGCACCCACGGAGCCAAGCTCGCACGCGTCTTCATAACATCCTGAAGCGCGGCCGTTTCGGTGCTTGTGATCACCCCCACGGACTGCGGATAGCGCGGCAGTTCCTTTTTAAGCGTTGCGTCAAAAAGGCCTTCGGCCAGAAGCTTTCGCTTGAGAGCCTCGAATTTGGCAAACAGAGCGCCGTCGCCGGCGGCCTGTACGGCAACGACGTTGAATTGCAACTGTCCTCGCACCTCAAAGACGTCGAGCGTACCGGTGAGCACCACAGCTTCGCCCTGCTCGGGCAATCGTTTCAGTCGATAGGCGTTGCGACGCCAGACCACGCAGTGCAAAATCGCGTCGTCTTCGTTGTCCTTGAGATCGAGATAGACGTGTCCGGACGGATAGGGCTTGATCGAATGGATTTCGCCTTCGATACGAATCAACCCCAGACGATTGAGCCCGCCCTTGATGCGGCGCAGAATGCAAGAGACGCCGACGGCCGGCGGCAATGCGAAAGCACCGTCCTCGTCTTGGGTCATTGCGCTTTGAGGATCTGCGGCAAACCCACGGCCACCGTCCAGGGCTCAACTTCAAAAGAAGTGATCAACCCGGCGTGGTAGTAAGGATCGTCTTTGGCAAACGCACGCAACTCATCGGCCGAGTTCGCACGGCACACGATCAGAGCCGAGAGACTCTCGGGCAAAACGCCTGCTGCCAGAACAAGGCCGTCGTCTACTGCCTTTTGCAGGCGCGCGAGATGCTCGGCACGAAAAGCATCGCGCCGAGCCATATAGTCATCAACGTAACGGTACGTCAGAACAAAGTGCTGCATGACCGTCGGCAGAAAGAATTAACGGCGACGCGTCTGGCTGCCGGCAGCCGGAGCCGCAGAGGGACGACCTTCGATATGGCGGAAGGTGATGCGGCCCTTGGTGAGGTCATAAGGAGAGAGCTCGAGCGAAACCTTGTCGCCGGCGAGAATTCGGATGTGGTGCTTGCGCATCTTGCCGTTGGTGTAGGCGATGAGCTCGTGACCGTTTTCAAGCTTGACGCGATAACGGGCGTCGGGGAGCACTTCGAGCACCTGGCCCGACATTTCAATTAGATCTTCTTTTGCCATAAATCCTGTAGCGCGCGGCGAAACGCTAAAAAATGAGGTGCCGCACTGCGGTTTGGTTGTTGTTTGAGGGCGGTTGCAATGTTGACGCCGAAAATTCTCTCCGGCCTTTTTGGGCAACCACGCAGCGAAGGCGCCATTTTAGTCGGCGAACCGCTGTTTTTCCAAGATTTTTTGCGGGAATTTTATACGCCGTCGCCAGCAAACAATCCTTCTGAGAATTTTTTTCATCACCCAACATACACTTTCTTGGTTTTCAGCTTCAGACAACCTCAATCGGCGAAAATTGCCGTATAAGGCCGTCTGCCGCGGATTTCGTCCAATTTTGTGCATGCGGTCGTTAAAATTCGGGCGTATCAATCGGGTTTGTACCGATTTTTCACCCTATCCCTTTTGCCGGGGATTCAAATTAAATTAGAAGGTTGAGTCGGTTTGACTCGCCTTTCCCGCAGACTCAGTTGGAATCGCAATGTCTCATCACGTTCTCGTCGCTTACTACAGTCACGCCGGTCATACGGCCCGCATCGCACGCACCATCATGGAAACGATCGTTGCCGAGGGGCATGGGTGCGACATGGTGGACATGATGGAGGGCGTCCGCGAGGGTGTGGATTGGGCGAAATACGACATCGTGATCGTGGGTTCTCCCATCGTATACGGCGTCTACAACAAGATCGTCTGGGAATTCTGCTCGATGTACAAAAACGAAATCGAGTCGCGTCCCAACAGCTTCTTCAACGTGACGGTCGTCGCCCGTTCGCCTGAAAAGGCAACGCCCGAAGGCAACCGTTACCTGCAGAAGTTCGTCAAGCGCAGCGCCTGGAAGCCCCGCGACCTGAAGTGCTTTGCCGGCAAGGTGGACTACCCGAACTGGAACTTCTTCGAGCGCATGATGATCCGCATCATCATGAAGATCACCGACGGTCCCACGGATTCGAGCGTCGCAATCGACTACACCGACTACAACGATGTCAGAGCCTACGCGCGCCACTGCCTGCAGCTTGACAAACTGCAGGCTCGCCGTTCGCCCCGACGCTGACCGTTTGACGCGGCGCTTTGATTGCAACGGTCGGAGTGCCGCCAACCGATTGACACAGAAAAATTTAGGCGTTGCCGTTGCAGCGTCATGCCGCGACGCAACGTGAAAACGAAGGATCACTCATCCATGTCCGAGACTTCTCTTCCCTGGCTCAAGCACTATCCCGAAGGCTTTCCGGCCGAAATCAATCCCGATCGTTTCGCCTCCATTCCGGCACTTTTCGACACGGTTGCCGAAACCTACGGCGATCACCCCGCCTTCATCTGCATGGACAAAGTGCTCACATACCGGGAAATCTGCGATCTCTCGAAGGACTTTGCGGGCTACCTGCAGTCGCTTCCCGGCATGAAACCGGGCGATCGCGTCGCCATCATGATGCCCAACCTGCAGCAGTACATCATCACGCTGTTGGGCATCCTGCGCGCGGGCATGATTGCCGTCAACGTCAATCCGCTCTACACCTCGCACGAACTCGGGCACCAGCTTGCCGACAGCGGCGCCAAGGCCATCGTCATCATCGAAAACTTCGCCAAGACGTTGCAAAACACGCTCTCGGAAACGCCCGTCAAACACATCGTGACCACCAAGGTTGGCGATATGTTGCCCTGGCTCAAGCGCACCGCTGCTGATTTTGTCGTGCGTTACGTCAAGAAGATGGTGCCGGAATTCAACCTTCCCGGTCACGTCAATTTCCGCAAGGCGCTTTCGATCGGTCATTCCAAGGGCTTTAAGCCGTTCGAACTCAAAAACACCGATGTTGCGCTGTTGCAATACACCGGCGGCACCACAGGCGTGGCCAAAGGTGCCATGCTCACGCACCGCAACGTGCTTGCCAACGTCGAGCAGACCGGCACCTGGATCAGTCAGACCTTTGAAATGGGCAAAGAAGTGGCCATGACCGCTTTGCCGCTCTATCACATCTTCAGTTTCACCGCGACGCTGTGCTTCTCGAAGTTTGCCGCCACCCAGGTGATGGTGCCCAATCCGCGCGACATTCCGGGCCTGGTGGAACTCATCAAGAAGTGGGACTTCTCGATCATCCCCGGCGTCAACACGCTCTTTAATGCGCTTGTCAACAACAAGGAATTCAAGAACCACAAGTTCACGCGCCTCAAAATGACCGTGGGCGGCGGCGCTCAAGTGCAACGTACGGTTGCCGAGAAGTGGTACAACGCCACCGGCTGCCACATCCTTGAAGCCTACGGTCTCACGGAAACCAGTCCCGGCGTGTGCGGCAACCTGCCCGACGCTCCCTGGGACGGCTCGGTGGGCTACCCCCTGCCCTCCACGCTCGTTTCCATTCGCGGCGAACAGTTCGTCGATCTCGGCGTGTGTTCTGACCCGGAAAAGGTCGCCGAACACACGGGCGAAATCTGCGTCAAGGGCCCGCAGGTGATGGCAGGCTACTGGGAAAAGCCCGAAGAGACCGCCAACGTCCTCATCGACGGCTGGCTCAGAACCGGCGACGTGGGCTTTATGGATGAACGCGGCACGATCACGATCACGGACCGCAAGAAGGACCTGATCATTGTGAACGGCCTTAACGTCTATCCCAATGAAATCGAAAGCGTGATCGCCTCCATGCCCGGCGTGCTCGAATGCGGCGTCGTGGGCGTCAACAATCCGCGCGTGGGCGAAATGGTCAAGGCCGTGATCGTCAAGAAGGATCCGGCGCTCACCCGCGACGACGTCGTCAAATACTGCCGCGCGCGCCTCACCGGCTACAAGTGCCCGCGCACGATTGTCTTCGTGAAGGCTCTTCCGAAGACTGCCGTCGGAAAAATTCTTCGCCGCAACCTGCGCGACATGAAAGAAACGGATTAGTATTGCGAACTTTCTCGGTTCGCAGGACTGATACCAAATGATTCTGACAATTGCCCTGCTGCTGTCTTTTCAGCTAGCAGGGCTTATACTTGTGACGCTCTTCGGACTGCCCGTTCCCGGGCCCGTGATGGGCATGGTGCTTTTTCTTTTCGCCTTGATGACCGTCAACGGCCTTCTGGAAAAAACGCTGCCCGTCGTCAATGTTTTGCTTGCTCACTTTGCCCTCCTCTTTGTGCCTGCCGGCGTCGGCATCATCGAGCACTTTGACCGCCTTCAGGCCGAATGGCTGCCGATTGCGGCTTCCATCATCGGTTCGTCCATCCTCGCCATGGCCACGACCGTCCTGGTAACGCGATGGGTGGCTCGACTTCTGCAAGGCTCGAGCAAAAAGGAGAAGCGTCGTGCTTGATTCGATTCTTTCTCAATTGACTCTCACAGCCGAGAAGCTTCTTGCCGATCCCGCACTGTGGCTTTGCGCGACGCTTCTGGCTTACGCCTTGGGCATGTGGGTATACAAGAAAAGCGGCTACAAAACCATCTGCACGCCGCTTCTCGTTGCCATCGTTCTTCTTGTTGTGACGCTAGAAGTCACCGGTACCGACTACAAGACCTATCTCAACGGCGGCCAGCACATCAACTTTCTGCTGGGGCCGGCCACCGTTGCCTTGGCTGTTCCGCTCTATGAGCAACGTCTGCGTTTGGCCAAAATGTGGGTGGCGCTCACCTGCGGTCTTATTGCAGGCGGTACGGTCGCCATTGTCTCTGCCGTTCTGATTGCCGGTGTCCTCGGCGCCTCTCCCGAGACGATGATTTCCCTTGCTCCCAAGAGCGTCACCGTCCCGATTGCCATGGCAGTGAGCGAACACTTGGGCGGTATTCCGGCTTTGACGGCAGCCCTGGTGGTGATCACGGGGGTTGTGGGTTCGTTGATGGCGCGAGGCTTGTTGGGACTTTTGAGGGAAAAGGACGATGCCGTGCGCGGCTTTTCCATTGGTCTGGCTGCTCATGGCGTCGGCACCGCCACAGCCTTCCAGATGAATCGCGACACGGGTGCATTCTCCGGTCTGGCAATGGGGCTGACAGGTCTTTTCACTGCGTTTGCCGCTCCGTTCCTGCTGCCCTATCTGCTGAGCTTGTTCGAATAAGTCTCAGCGTTGTCAGACTCGTTGCCAGGCACCAAACCGACGCTGCGCGGCATCGAACACCAACGCCATGCGATTCAGTTCTTTAGCACTTGCGCTCTCGCCGTAACGTCGAGAGCGCACTTGCTCAACCGCTTGCTCGAGCAACGCACCGACTTCTTCCTCATCTTTCGCAAACTTAAATTCGAATATCCAACGTCTGTTACCAGTTTCGACCTCCAGATCGCTGCGCCCGAAAGCCGTGTGCTTATCTGCCACAACGTCGATCCCGGCACCGATCAAGAGAACCTGTATGTAGCAGAGCTCTGCATTGCATCTCTCCGGTCACGGGATACTCCTGGTAGTCAATCGCGTTGAAAATCCAATTGAACAACAAAAGACCTCCCGTCCCCGCAACAGATGGAAGCTCTGCCGCAGTGACCGGAGGTCCTAGGATTGAGCTGATACGCTTTATCGCGACTCAGACATCAATCAATAATTTTCAGCGCGGATCTGCTGGAAGCTCTGCGGGTGTGCGCAAACCGGGCAAATTTCAGGCGCCTTCTTGCCGATCACAAGGTGACCGCATTCGCGGCACTGCCACATCACTTCTTCGCTCTTTTCGAAGACCTGCTTCATTTCAACGTTGTTGAGCAGCTTCAGAAAGCGTTCTTCGTGAGCCTTTTCGATGGCGCCCACAGCACGGAACTGCGCAGCGAGTTCTGCAAAGCCTTCGGCCTCGGCCGTCTTTGCAAAACCTTCGTACATGTCCGTCCATTCGTAGTTTTCACCGCTGGCGGCAGCCTTCAGGTTTTCGGCCGTGTTGCCGATGCCCTGCAGGTGCTTGAACCAGATCTTGGCATGCTGGCGTTCGTTGGCAGCCGTTTCGTCAAAAAGCTCGGCGATCTGCTGGTAGCCTTCCTTGCGGGCAACGCCGGCAAAATAGTCGTACTTGTTGCGAGCCTGAGACTCACCGGCAAACGCAGCCCAGAGGTTCTTTTCGGTCTGGGTGCCTGCAAACTTATTGGTCATCGGAATATCTCCTTGTTGTGTATTCGGGGTTTTATCTGACTCCACTGTAGCGAAAAATCGCTGCAGCCGCGTCCGTTAAGAGAAGAATTTCTTCATCTTGTCCAAAAAGCTCGTGCTCTGGGGCGAATGCTTCGTGCCGCCTTCCTTGATCGATTCGTCAAACTCCTTGAGCATCTTCTTTTGCTTGCTCGTGAGATTGACCGGCGTCTCAACAAAAGCGTGCACGTACAGGTCCCCATTGCCGCCGCCGTGCAAATGCGGCACGCCCTTGCCGCGCAGGCGGAAGATCTTACCCGTTTGCGTGCCTTCCGGAATCGTGATGCGCGCTTCGGTACCCATCGTCGGCACACTCACTTCGCCGCCCAATGCAGCGGTGGCAAAACTCAGCGGCAAATCGGCGTGCAGATCGTCGCCGTCGCGCTGGAAGATTTCGTGCTGCTTGATGAACACCTGCACAAAGAGGTCTCCGCAAGGACCGCCGTTGGGGCCGGGCTCGCCCTTACCCTGGATGCGAATGCGCTGACCGTCATTGATGCCCGCCGGAATATTGATTTCCAGCGTCTTGGTCTTACGGTTGCGGCCGCGTCCCTGGCAGTCCGGACACGGATCGGAAATGATTTCACCCGTTCCGTGGCAGTACGGGCAGGTCTGCTGCACCTGCAGGAATCCGCGGTTGATGTTGATCATGCCGCTGCCGCCGCAATGCGGACAGGTCTTCTTCGACGTACCCGACTTGCAGCCGGAGCCGTGACAGGTTTCGCACTCTTCCCAAACCGGCACGCGGATGTCGGTCTTGGCACCCGCCACCGCCTGCTCAAGCGTGATTTCGAGCGAATAGCTCACGTCGGCACCGCGAAACACCTTAGGTCCGCCGCGACGACCGCCACCGGCACCGCCCCCGAAGATTTCCGAGAAGATGTCACTGAAGTCGCCGAAACCACCCTGGCCCTGGCCGAAGCCGCCGAAACCGCCGAATCCGCCCGCACCGGCTGCGCTCGGATCGACGCCGGCCTTGCCGTAGCGGTCGTAGGCCGCGCGTTTCTGGGGATCGCTCAGAATCGAGTAGGCCTCGCCCACCTGCTTGAACTTTTCCTCAGCCGCTTTGTCGCCGTTGTTGCGATCGGGATGGTACTTCATCGCCAGGCGTCGATACGCCTTTTTGATCTCGTCGTCGCTTGCGTCGCGCGAGACTCCCAGTACCTCGTAATAATCCTGGTCAGCCATAGTGTGTCAATCGTTACGAAAAAACATGGCAAGGGCCGAATCGCCAAATCGGCGGCCCGGCCCCGTGTCTTATACGGCCGACTCGGCGTCCTTTTCGCTCGGACGCCGCGCCGGGCTCGGGTTTTGCTTTGAAGCCAAATTAGTGCTTGACTTCGGTGTAGTCGGCATCGACCACGTCGTCGTTGCCCTTGTTGGCCTGCTGCTGACCGGCACCGCCCGCCTGCTGCTGGGCGCCTGCCTGAGCCTGCTGAGCCTGAGCAGCCTGCTGGTTGAGCTTTTCACCGATCTTCTGGGCGGCAGCCATCAGCGCTTCAACGCTCTTTTCGATTGCAGCCTTGTCTTCGCCCTTGATGCGTTCTTCCACATCCTTGATGGCGTTTTCGCAAGCGGCGCGATCGGCGCTTTCAACCTTGTCGCCGAGATCCTTCAGGGTCTTCTGAACCTGAGCGATCGAAGCGTCGGCCATGTTGCGGGCCTGAGCCAGTTCGAAGCGGCGGTGATCCTCTTCCTTGTTGGCTTCGGCAGCGGCAACCATGCTCTTGATCTCTTCTTCGGACAAACCGGAGCTTGCCTTGATCGTGATCTTGTTTTCCTTGCCGGTGGCCTTGTCCTTTGCGGTCACGTGCAGAATGCCGTTGGCGTCGATGTCAAACGTCACTTCAATCTGCGGCAGGCCGCGCGGAGACGGCGGAATGCCCTCGAGATTGAACTCGCCGAGCAGCTTGTTGGAAGCCGCCATCTCGTGTTCACCCTGATAGACCTTGATGGTCACGGCAGGCTGGTTGTCTTCAGCCGTCGAGAACACCTGCGAGTGCTTGGTCGGAATCGTGGTGTTGCGCTTGATCATCGCAGTCATCACGCCGCCCAGGGTTTCAATGCCCAGCGTCAGCGGGGTGACGTCGAGAAGCAACACGTCCTTACGGCCGCCCGAGAGCACCTGACCCTGAATAGCGGCACCGATAGCCACGGCTTCGTCCGGGTTGACGTCCTTGCGGGGCTCCTTGCCGAAGAATTCGCGCACCACTTCCTGAACACGCGGCATACGGCTCTGGCCGCCCACCAGGATCACGTCGGTGATTTCGGAAGTCGACAGACCGGCGTCCTTCAAAGCCTTGCGGCAGGGTTCGATCGTGCGCTGCACGAGGTCTTCGACCATGCTTTCGAACTTGGCGCGCGTGATCGTGATGTTCATGTGCTTCGGACCGGTCTGGTCAGCCGAAATGTAGGGCAGGTTCACTTCGGTTTCCTGACGGCTCGACAGCTCAATCTTGGCCTTTTCAGCGGCGTCCTTCAGGCGCTGCAGGGCAAGCACGTCGCCGCCGAGGTCAATGCCGTTGTCCTTCTTGAATTCGGCAATCAGGTATTCGACCAAGCGACGGTCGAAGTCTTCGCCGCCGAGGAACGTGTCGCCGTTGGTGGAGAGCACTTCAAACTGCTTGTCGCCGTCGATGTTGGCGATGTCGATCACGGAGATATCGAACGTGCCGCCGCCCAAGTCGTAGACGCAGATCTTGCGGTCTTCGTTGCCCATCTTGTCAAGACCGAAGGCCAGAGCTGCGGCCGTCGGTTCGTTGATGATGCGCTTGACTTCGAGACCGGCGATGCGGCCGGCATCCTTCGTGGCCTGACGCTGGCTGTCGTTGAAGTAAGCCGGAACCGTGATCACGGCTTCGGTCACGGGTTCGCCGAGGTAGTCTTCGGCGGTCTTCTTCATCTTGCGGAGCACTTCGGCGGAAACCTGCTGCGGAGCAAGCTTCTTGTCGCCCATCACCTGCACCCAGGCGTCGCCGTTATCGGCGCGAACAATCTTAAACGGAGCGCGCTGCACGTCCTTCTGCACTTCGGCGTCTTCGTAACGACGGCCGATCAAGCGCTTGACGGCAAACAGCGTGTTCTTCGGGTTGGTCACGGCCTGACGCTTGGCGGTTGCGCCGACAAGAATCTCGCCGTTTTCCATGTAGGCAACGATGGAAGGCGTCGTACGAGCGCCTTCGGAATTTTCGATCACACGAACCTTGTCGCCTTCCATGATGGCCACAGCCGAGTTGGTGGTGCCAAGGTCAATACCGATGATCTTAGACATTGTTCTTTTTCCTCTTGATTCTCTGTTGGGCCGTACCTTTTCCGCATCCACCGACGGGAGAAGGTTTTCGACCGTGATCTGAAACTCTTACGCGTACCGCAGGAAGCTCTTTTTCAGCGCTGCCTGCCGCGCCATACCCCCTATATGGGGACGCCCCGAGAAAATTCAACGGGGCGTCTGAAAAATTTTGTGTCGATGAAGTTTCTAGCCTTGAACCACGCTCACCATAGCCGGACGGAGCACGCGTTCGTGAATCTTCCAGCCGTGCTGAAAGACCTGAGCAACGTCGCCCGCGCTCTTGCCTTCGACGGCAGGCACCATGGCAATGGCCTGCTGCGTGTTGGGATCAAACTTGGCGTCCTTCGGATCGATGACGGTCATGCCGCTCATTTCAAGCGCATGCACGAGCTGACGGTGCGTTGCGAGAATGCCTTCCCGCATCGGACCTTCGATTTCGGCGGTCATTTCGATCGCCTTTTCAAGCGAATCCATCACCGGAAGCAGGTTCTTGGCAAACTTTTCGATGCTGAACTTCTGCGCCTTGGAAACGTCTTCGGCGGCACGGCGACGCACGTTTTCCATTTCGGCAACCGCACGCACGTAAAGATCAAAATTCTCAGCCGCTTTGGCCGTTGCCGCGGCAAGCTGGTCTTCGAGCGAGGCTTCTGCGCCTTCGGGTTCGATGCCGAGTTCCGGAGGCAGTTCAGAACCCTGCGCCTGCTCCGCAGCTTCGGCTGCTTTCTTCAATTCGTCGGCAGGATTAACCTGTTCCTGCTTGGTGTCTTCTTGAGCCATAAAGATGTTCTTGCAAAAGGGATGCTTGAAAGATGGCTCTTATATGGGGATTGGGTTTGCTCTTTTCAAGCCGTCGCAGGCAAAAAGTTCAGCTGAAGCGGATTTTCAGGCCTTCGACAGAGCCTTGCGAACGATCTCGGCGTAAAGGGCCACCGCATCGTCCTGCGCGTTCAGGCAAGGGATATAGTGAAACCCGCTGCCGCCCGCCTGCTCATAAAAAGAGCGCAGTTCCGTGGCGATTTCTTCAAGCGTCTCCAGGCAATCCGCGGCAAATCCCGGGCAAATCACATCAAGGCGCTTCAAGCCCTGTCGGCCTAGTTCGGGGGCCGTATCAACGGCAAAAGGCTCCAACCACTTCGCTTTCCCAAATTTGCTCTGGAATACCTGGACAACCTGATCTTTCTTCAAACCCAACGCAAGGCGCAGCTTTTCCGCCGTCTGCTTGCACTGTACTTCGTACGGATCGCCGCGTTCGCTCGAAACCGCCGGAATACTGTGAAAGCTCATCATGAGCTTGCCCTCGTCTCCGAGATCACCCACTTTTTCCCAATGCGCGCGCACGCGAGCGGCAAGCGCCTCAATGTAGGCGTCTTCTTCGAAGTAATGAGAAATCGTAACAATGCAAGGCAAATCGCGAACCTTCTTTTGCACGCGTCGCACCGCATCGAACACCGCCTCCGTCGTCTGCGTGGCGTACTGTGCATAAAGCGGCAGCACGACGATGCGCTCGGGCTTTTGTGCGGCAATCCGGGCAAGCTCCTCTTCGATGCGCTGCACGCCGTAGCACATCGCCCAGGACACGATGAATTCGTCGCCCAGCGCCTTCTGCAGGCCTTGAGCCGTGTCGGAGGTCACCGCCACCAAAGGAGACCCTTTTTGCGTCCACACCGTCTTGTAGCGATCGGCAGAAGCCTGCGCGCGACGGGGAATAATGATGCCGCGCAGAATCGGCTGCCAAATGAGCGGATTCATTTCCACCACACGCCGATCACCGAGGAATTCCGCAAGATACTTCGCCACTGCTTCTTTGGTCGGAGCGGCAGGCGAACCGGTATTGCAGATGAGAACGGCGGTCTTGGGTGTGTTGTTTTGCGCGATCATCGGATACAAAAAAGGCGGATAGATCAAGTTCGAGCAATTGTGCACGAACTGTCTTAACCGCCGCTTTTCTTGAGAATGCGTCCGAATCACTGCATCTGCAGGTGTTCGTGGACCGTATGCATCTTGAGTCGTCTCCAAGCTACGATCAAGGCGCCTGCAATCAGACTCATCCAGAACTTCCCGAGCACCTGTCCGGCCAAAAACTCAATGGAGCCGAAAGCCAGAGACAGGAAAATCGCGGAGTCAACCACGGAACCGGCCAGCCCCGACGCAATCACAGCCATGGCCGGATAGCGCTTCTTCATGGGAGCATAAACGGCAAAGTCAGCGAGCTCCGCAAACAAGAAGGCACAGACCGAAGCAATGACCAGAGCGGGTTCCGAAATCAAGCCCGAGAGCGCGGCGCCGGCAAAAATCGAAATCAGCGCCCAGCGCCAGCCCAGGCAATGATGCACAACGTCACGCAGCACCAGACTGAACCCGGCAAGCAGCACGCCGGAAGGCGCCCATAAACCGGGCCAAACGGGAATCAAACAAGGACCGTCAGCCGGGCAAACGAGGCCGACGTTCATGATCACCCAGTTCGTCAAGGGGATCATCAGAACAAACAAAACGAGCGAGAGCCAACCGCTCAACGGGCGCTTCATGTCGCCCAGCTCACCGATATGGGACATATGGTTTCCTTGTGACCGCCACCGGCAGAACAATCCGGCGCAGATGTTTTTGAAAGTGGTGCGAGATTGTAGCAAAGACGACCGCTTAGGAAAACGTCAATTTTTCCTTCCAAATCAAACAGCTCAGGCGCAAATCGCCATCTCAGCCTGTTTGCGGCGTCGCCACCAAGCAATGGCGATACCGGCCAGCAGATTGACCCAAAACTTGCCGAGCACCTGCCCAAACAAATATTGGACTGAACCAAAGGCAAGCGACAGGAAAATAGCAGAGTCCACGGCGGAACCGACCAGACCGGAAACGATGACTGCCATGGCCGGATAACGCTTTTTCATCGGTGCGTACACCGCAAAGTCAGCCAATTCCGCAAAAAGGAAAGCGCTCACCGATGCAACCACGAGCGAAGGCTCGGAAATAAAACCCGAGAGCACCGCTCCGAAAAAGATGGAAGCCAACGCCCAGCGCCAGCCCAGGCAATGATGCACAACGTCGCGAAGCACCAGACTGAAACCGGCCAACAACACGGTCGAAGGTGCCCACAGACCAGGCAGAACCGGCACAAGACAAGGCTCGCCGGGCGGGCAGACGACACCAAGGTTCACAATTACCCAATTGCTCAATGGAATCAGCAGAACAAACAGCACGAGCGAAATCCATCCGCTCCACATACGTTTGAGGTCTGCATGTTGCGCATTGTCGGTCATTGGGCTTCCTCGTCTTGCACCAATTTTCTCAGAACAAATCGGCAATCGGTGTTTCCAGGAATGTTTCGAGCGGCAGTCCCCCACTGCCCACGATCAAGGCGGCATTCGGTCGGAACTTCTGACAAAACACATCCAGTCCTTTGGTGTGTCGCTCGTGGTCGCTCTTGACTTCCAACGCCACGACTTTTCCGTCTTTGCGCAAGACAAAGTCGACTTCGTTGTTGCCATCCCGCCAATAGAACACCTCAAATTGCAGGCGATAGGCCTGAGAAATCAAATACGCTCCGACAGCCGATTCCACATAATGACCCCACTTCTCCGGATCGTTTCGCACCTGCTCAAACGTGCCGACAGACAGTGCCGTCAAAAGCGCATTGTTGTGCACCTGAAACTTCGGAATGCTCGCGCGACGTCTGGCATCGTCCACCGAAAACTTCTGCAGCGTCCCCAGTAAACCGCATTGGTTGAGCCGCTCCAGGTATCCGGCAATTGTCATGACGTTACCCGCGTCCTGAATCTCTCCCAACAGCTTTGTCAACGACAGAATCCTGCCCGAATATGCCGCACCGAGCTCCAGTGTCTTACGCAGCAACGCAGCTTTTCCGATTCGGTCGTCTTCGAAAATGTCTCGGTTAACGGTTGCATCAATCATGCTATTTCTGACATATACCTTCCACCGAGCCTCGTTCTGCATCATCTCCACGGCTCCCGGATAGCCGCCGAAGTAGATGAATTCATCGACCGTCAACCCAAAGCAATCCCGCATTTCAGCATACGTCCAATGCGTCATGCGGATTTCTTCAAAACGCCCCATCAAGGATTCGCTTAACCCCTGAAGAATCAAAGCTCGGGACGATCCCAATAAAACGACCTTGATGTTTCTTTCATTCCAAGTGTCATCATCCCATTGCCGTTTGACGGTTTCCTACCAATTTGGCACTTTCTGAATTTCATCGATCACCAATACACATCCGGCATCGGGATGTGTTTGGGCTTCCAGCCGAGCAGCCGTCCAACAGCTTGCAAGCCAAGCAGAACCTGCTACCGCTGTGTCATCCGCCGAGAAATATAAATGCGGTGTATTGATGTCACAAAGCACCTGTCGAACCACTGTGGTTTTGCCAATCTGACGAGGGCCAAGTACTACTTGGATGACCTTTCTCGGTTCATCCAACCTTCTGCGTAAAACATCATATTCTTGTCGAGTGAGCATTTTTTTCCGTATCAGAATTCATGCTTCCGGATTTTGCTAGATGCGTCTAACAATGCGTTCACATGTTCTTGTTCGGCCAGCTCTCAAACCAGTGTGGTCTTTTCGGCTATCGGCAAATCGTCTTGCTTCAGCAGTGGCAACGGATCTCGTCGCAAGAACAACATGCCCGGCCCTGCTTGCAAGAATTCGTAAATTACACCTACGAAAAAGCGCAAGAATTCGCTGATTCAGTCGACAAAAAATTGCATCGCGGCGTTTTTGCCCGCTCAGACGCTTTCAATTTTGGGTTCAAACACCGAGAAAAACCGCATGACGCGCTCGGGCAGGTAACCCAGGTCTCCGGGCGGATTGCCGCGGGGAAAGCCGATATGACCACCCTCTTCCGGTTGCTCAAGATAGACACAGTCGCTCACGTCCTTTTCCGTCGGCAGCGCCCAGCGCGGCAGGAAGGGATCGTTTTTGGCGTTTAAAAGCAACAGCGGTCTAGTGACGTTTTTGAGATAGCGCTTGGCCGAGCACAAGGTCCAATACTCCATCGCGCTCTTGAAGTGATGGATCGGCGCCGTGTAGACACTGTCAAAATCGTAGAGCGTTTTACAGCTCTTGACCTTGTTGATGTCAATGAGATCCGGGAAACGCTTGGCCTTGTCAATGAGCTTTTCCTTGAGCGTCGACAAAAACATTTCTTCGTAGAGCTTGTTGGCGCCGCGGCTCATAATTTCGCTTCCGGCCACCAAATCCACCGGCGCACCGATCGAGACGGCCGCCGTCAGGAAAGATGCGTCCTGCGGGCGTTCGCCCATGTATTTGGCAATGTAGTTACCGCCGAGGCTCACGCCGACCGCATAAATCGGCGCCGTGATGAAACGTTCGTGAACCGTCCTCAGTATCCAGTCGCAATCGTCGCTGTCGCCGGCAAAGTACGCCCGCGGCAAACGATTGGGCAGACCGCCGCATCCTCTGAAATGCGCAACGACGCCTCGCCAACCGCATTTGACACACTCGTGCATCAGCGCTTCTGCGTAATGGCTGTGAGAATCACCCTCCAATCCATGGAAATGCACCAACACCGGCGCGTTGAGCTCCATCGGCTCCGGTTCCGACCAATCCAACACGATGAAGTCTCCGTCGGGCATATCCACAATTTCTCTTCGATACTGCACGTCGGGTCGCGGGAAAAAACGGGCGGGAACGATGGTCTGAAGATGCGCTCCGGGCAACCAGCGGGGAGCCTTGTAGTCGGATTGAAGCAGCGGCATCGCGCAAACAAACGCAAAAAAATGGACTCAACAACGCGACTGGCGAAATTGTTTTTCGTCGTCAGTCGCACCGAGGAGAAAACTTAACACGCGCTGACACAAAGGTTGAATCCAGCATTTTGAATTTTCGTTTCGACTCAGAGAAAAAATGTGACAATCTAAGCAAAACACCTGATCTTATTGGTGTTTTTGCGTTTGCACTTCGTCACAAGATCGAGTAGAGTAAGTCCCTGAGTCGGCCTGAAATACGAATCAGGCTCTGCTTAGAAAATCTAGAACTGCCTTTTTCAAATGCTTTACACGGCACGATTTTATTTCTTCTCCTTTTATTTCGCCCCCTCGGCGGAAGGAGTACGTGCGCACGCGTAACGCAAGCATTTGAAAGGTACTGCCAGCCGCCGGGAACGCAAAATCCGGCGGCTTTTTCGTACCGGGTTCTGCGTAATCAAGCCTCAGGCTCGCCGGCACAGACCGAACGACAAAATCCGATACCAAGGGAGATAGACATCATGCGCTACACAACCGACGACCTTCGCATCAAAGAGATTCGCGAACTGACGCCTCCGGCTCATCTCATTCGTGAATTCCCCTGCGAAGAGCCGTTCGCAAGAACCGTTCACGGCGCCCGAATGGCCGCTCACGAAATTCTGCACGGTCACGACGATCGACTTCTTGTAATCGTCGGCCCCTGCTCGATTCATGATCCCAAGGCTGCAATGGAATATGCGCAAAAGCTCAACGAAGAGCGTCGACGCTTGGCAGGCGACCTTGAAATCATCATGCGCGTTTATTTCGAGAAGCCCCGTACAACCGTCGGTTGGAAAGGTCTGATGAACGACCCGGATATGGACGGCAGCTGCCGCATCAATCATGGATTGCGCATCGCCCGTGAACTGCTGTGCGATATTGTGGCTCTCGGCCTTCCCACCGGCGTCGAATACCTGGATATGATCACGCCGCAGTACATTGCCGATCTGGTGAGTTGGGGAGCCATCGGCGCACGCACAACCGAATCTCAGTCGCATCGCCAGCTTGCCAGCGGTCTGTCCTGCCCTGTCGGTTTCAAAAACGGCACCGACGGCAACATCAAGGTCGCCGTCGACGCCATCGGCGCCGCCGAACACTCCCACTCATTCCTGTCGGTTACCAAGGGCGGCATCTCGGCCATTGTCACCACGACCGGAAACGAAGACTGTCACATCATTCTCAGAGGCGGAAAAGAGCCCAATTACGACGCCCAAAGCGTTGCCAAAGCCTGTGAAATGCTCAAGGCCAACGGCCACCGCGAAATCGTAATGATTGACGCTTCCCACAGCAATTCCCACAAAATCTGCCGCGAACAGATCAATGTGGTCAACAACATCTGCGAGCAAGTTTCCGGCGGCAACAGTTCGATCATCGGCGTCATGATCGAGTCGAACCTCGTCGAAGGCAACCAGAAGATCGAACCCGACAAGCCCCTCGTCTACGGCCAGAGCGTCACGGACGCCTGTCTCGGCTGGGACGACACGGTCGTTTTGCTCAATAATCTGGCTCACGCCGTCCGCGATCGCCGCAGCCGTCTCCAGTAATCGGAACGTTCGAAAAAAAATTCCCCCGGCCAGCTTTCGATTCTGATCGGGGGATTTTTTTCTTTCGTTAATCAGTTCCCTTGGCGCGGTCTTCGTAGAACTTCTTCTTCCAGGCGGCAAACGTGCCTTCTTCCAGAGCCTTTCGCATTTCCGCCATGATCGTGGCGTAGAAATGCAGATTGTGGATGGAATTGAGGCGTGCGCCAAGAATTTCGTTCACCTTCTGCAGATGGTGCAGGTAAGCGCGGGTGTAGCCGCGGCACGTTGCGCAAGTGCAGGAGGGATCGAGCGGACGGGTGTCGTTCTTGTGCTTGGCGTTGCGGATCTTGATGTCGCCGTAACGGGTAAAGAGCCAACCGTTGCGGGCATTACGCGTGGGCATCACGCAGTCAAACATGTCGATGCCGCGCGAAACGCCTTCAACCAAATCTTCGGGCGTTCCCACCCCCATCAAATAACGAGGCTTGTCTTCTGGCATCTGGTGCACGATGGCATCCATGATGGCAAGCATCTTTTCTTTCGGTTCACCAACAGACAAGCCGCCCAAGGCGTAACCGTGGAAACCGATTTCCTTCAGGCCCGCAAGCGACTCTTCGCGCAGTTTCGGGAACATGCCGCCCTGCACAATGCCGAAAAGCGCGTTGGGATTTTCGAGGCGATCGAATTCCTCACGGCTGCGCTTGGCCCAACGAAGAGACAGACGCATCGAATCGGCCGCTTCCTTTTCGGTCGCGGGACGATCGTCGATCATGTAGGGCGTGCATTCGTCAAACTGCATCACGATGTCGGAATTCAGAACCTTCTGAATCTGCATCGAGACTTCAGGCGTCAAAAAGAGCTTGTCGCCGTTGATGGGCGAAGCAAAGCGCACGCCTTCCTCAGAAATCTTGCGCAATTGACCAAGGCTAAACACCTGAAAACCGCCCGAGTCGGTGAGAATCGGGCGATTCCAGTTCATGAAGCGATGCAGTCCGCCGTGCGTGGCAATGACGTCAAGCCCCGGGCGAAGCCAAAGGTGGAACGTATTGCCGAGGATGATCTGACTGCCCATGCCTTCGAGCTCGTCAGGCGTCATCGCCTTGACGGTACCGTAGGTACCCACGGGCATGAACACCGGCGTTTGCACTACACCGTGATTGAGCGTCATCACGCCGCGGCGCGCCGCCCCTTCCGTTTTCAATACTTCAAACTGCAGCGCCATTGTTGTTCTCCGTTTCGTTGTGGTGGCGGGTTCTTTCCAGGAAACAGGCGTCGCCGTAACTGAAGAACCGATATTTTTCATCGATGGCGTGTCGATAAGCCTGCATGATGCGCTCCTTGCCGACCAATGCCGACACAAGCATCACCAGCGTCGACTTGGGCAGGTGAAAATTCGTCACCATGGCGTCGATGACCTTGAAGTGATAGCCCGGCGCAATGAAAAGTCGCGTATCCATCGTACCCGCTTCAACCGTTCCGTCATCTCGGGCCGCCGATTCGATCGCACGCAGACTGGTGGTGCCCACGGCAACCACACGGCGACCTTCGCGCTTGGCCTGATTGATCGCATCTGCACACTCTTGGCTCATTTCAAACCACTCGGCGTGCATCTGATGCTTGGAGAGATCCTCCTCACGCACCGGCTGGAATGTGCCCGCGCCCACGTGCAGCGTCACGAAAGTTTCCTGCACGCCCATGTCGCGCAGATCTTTGAGAAGCTCCTCGGAAAAATGCAGGCCCGCGGTCGGCGCTGCAACGGCCCCCGGATACTTGGCGTACACCGTCTGATAGCGGCCTTCGTCGGCAGCCTGTGCGTCGCGCTCAATATAAGGAGGCAACGGAACCTTGCCCACGGCATCGAGAACGGTCAGCGCCGGCGCATTGAATGTGAGCTCAAAAAATTCGCCTTGACGTCCGCCCACGACGGCTTCATAGGAAACTGCGTTTTCACCCGTGAAGATCAGGCGGGAACCGGGCTTGGGCTTTTTGCTTGCGCGCAGCATGCTGATGACGGTGTTTTCGCCGGTCACACGTTCGATCATGGCTTCAATGGCGCCGCCAGTTTCCTTGACGCCGCGCAGACGAGCCTTGATTACGCGCGTGTTGTTCATCACGAGCAGATCGCCAGGGCGAAGCAAATGCTTGAGATCCGTAAAAACAAGATCTTCGATCACATCGTCGCTCACGTGCAGCAAGCGGGAAGCCGTGCGTTCTGCAAGCGGAAACTGAGCGATCAGTTCAAGCGGGAGATCAAAGTCGTAGTCGGACAAATGTTGTCCGTTGAGATAGGAAGGATGTAAATCGACAGTCATTTTGGCTTTACCGGCCAGAAATTAGAAATTGATAAGGAGCCCGCATTGTACAGAGCCGATCGACTTTGTGCTTGTTTTTCCTAGAAATTTTCCACACATGAACTCACACTGCCGTACACAGTCAACCAAAACAAGTGACAGTAAGCCACCTGTAGTCTCTCTTCTTGCTGTTGCAAATAGAAACATTTTCCTGTGTCAGACTTGTTGAGAATGATTCTTATTTGCGATATAGTTCCACCAACTGAGAAACACCTAGAGGCTTAAAGCCGAAGAGACAAGGGTTCGTTGGGGTCGAACCTGCTGCAAGCCTCTCACCAACGTTGTTCTCCTGGCGTTCGTGATGGTTTCTTAGGGTTATCTTCCTTGTGCGGTGACAGGTTTCAGGCTCCTGTCACCGCTTTTTTTCGTTTATTTTCAAGGCTTCTGCAATTTTTGAACGAAATCAAGAACGTACTCTTGATAAAATCAAGACCATACTCTTTATTTCATTCAATTCCACAAACATCCACGCCTATGTCTCTCAACTTTACGTACTTGCCTCGAACGATTGAAACCGTTATCAATCGGGCCAGTCAGCGCTACAAAGGTGTCATGGTGACCGGGATGCGACAGGTCGGCAAAAGCACCATGCTGCGCCGCATGCAGGGAGATCGCCGCTACGTCAATCTCGACCGCTATCAGGCTTTGGATCTGGCTCGACAAGCTCCGGATGCCTTTTTCAAGCAATATCCGATGCCTTTGCTGATTGACGAATTTCAGAGAGCTCCCGACCTCGGTTTGGAAATCAAAGCTATTCTCGATGAAACGGACGAAAGAGGCCTGGTGTGGTTGACCGGATCTCAAAAACTCGGTCTCAGAAAAGCGGTCGCCGAAGCACTTTCCGGCCGCGTTGCATCCTTCGAGCTTTTTCCGTTCAGTCTCTACGAGCTGCAAGGCAAAGGCCCGGAGCAAAAACCTTTTATGCCGACCGGTGAGCTTACGCGCGGCTCGCTTGATCCGCTCACGGCGGAAGAACTCTGGAAAATCATCTGGCAAGGCTCCTGGCCGGAAGTGGTTCACGACGAGCCGGATCAACGAGATGCTTTTTTCGACAGCCTTTTGAGAACTTACATCGAAAAAGACATCCTTGCGACAGGAGTACGCCGTGTGGAGGATTTCGAGCGCTTCTTAAGCGTACTGGCAAGCCGCATTGGTCAGGAATTTGCCATCGGCGAAATCCAAAAAGCCGTCGGCGTTGCGGCGGAAACTGCCCGCGATTGGCTTAACGTTGCCGTCGCTACAGGCGTTGTCTATCTCTTGCCTCCTTTCTACGAAAACGTCGGCAAAACACTCATCAAGAAAAGCAAGCTTTACTTCACCGACACCGGCTTGGCTGCCTGGCTGTGCCAGTCTCCAAGTCCATCGGCTCTGAAAAACGCCTACAACGCCGGAGCGTTTTTCGAGAATTTCGTCGTCATGGAAATTGTCAAAAGCTGGAAGCACAACGGCAAAAAGCCTCTTTTCTACTTCTACCGCGATACTCGGCAAAATGAGATTGATCTTCTGATTCGCGAAGGCGACATTTACTATCCGATCGAAATCAAATCGACGGCTTCGCCTCAGCGCAAGATGCTCGACAATTTCGGCGTACTCAAAGGCGACACCATTAAGCGAGGTCCCGGCGCTCTGATCTGCACTTGCGATGAGCCTCGCTACCTCACAAGCGACGTCGTCGCCCTGCCGGTCTGGGCGCTTTAGCTGACAGTTGTTGCTGGAAAACCCGCAAATCCAAGCTAGACTTGGAGCGCTTGACAACCGTTTCCTTTACTTCCGGTACGCATTTGAAGAAACACCTCGTCCTTTGTCTGACGCTTTGCCCCCTTGCGCTCTACGCCGCCGACATTTCCATCCATTTCATCGGGCTCAATGATGAACTCGCCGAGAATGTCCGCGCGCACCTGATGCAGCGCAAAGATGACGACGCCTACTCCGTGAGGCGCCGTCTGGTTTCGGCCGTCAAAGACGGCATCAAACCGTTTGGCTACTACCGTCCCCGCGTCAAGATTGACCTGGTTCGCGCCGACTCGGGCGACGTCACGTCCGTCAATGTCATTGTGGATCCGGGCGAGCGCATTCACCTCACCGAGCCTCACCTCAATCTGCAGGGCCCCCTAACCAAGGAAACCGAATTTGATCTCGCCGTGCAACAGATTCCGAAAGCCGGAAGTCCTCTATTGCACAGCGACTACGAGCAATTCAAAGGATCCGTGCAGGCCCTGGCGTTGGAACTCGGCTATTTCGACGGCAAGTTTTCCAGACACAGCCTCAAGGTTTCGCCCCGTGAAGGCACTGCATACTGGGACCTCGCTTACGACAGCGGCAAGCGCTACAAATTCGGGAAGGTGAACTTTCAAAATTCGCAGATTGACGAAGCCTATCTTCGTTCGCTCGTCCCGTTTGAAGAGGGGCAACCCTACGACTACAACACCTACGGCGATCTTTCCCGCAAGCTCACTGAAACCAACTGGTTCGGATCAGTGGTCATGTCCATGCAGTTTGACAAAGCCAGGCAAGATCCCGAACGCGTGCTCGACGTTGATGTCGCACTCACGCCCCGCAGTGAAAACCTGGTGGAAACCGGCATCGGCTACGCCACCGACATCGGTCCTCACGGAAAACTGTCCTGGACTCGCCCATGGCTCAACAGCAAAGGCCACAGTTTGACGGCCGCCACTGATCTTTCACCCGAAGAGCAGGAATTCGAGTTCAATTACAAGATTCCGAGTCAGTCCAATCCTCTCTCGGACTACTGGGCCCTGCAAAGCGGCTACAAGTATTCGACCCTAAACGACACGACTTCGTCGTCGACGGCCGTGTCCGCCGCCCGTTTTCAGCTGCTTGACTCAGGCTGGACGCGCAAGATTTCCGTCGACTGGCTCTACGACAACTTCACGCAGGGCAGTGATTCGTCAAATACCCAAATCATTTATCCCACCCTTTCGTTTTCGCGCACGCGGCAAAAAGGGGGCGTTCTGCCGACCTGGGGCGACACGCAGCGCTATGCGATTTCGGTTTCCAACACCGCCTGGGGCTCCGACATCGACTTCGTACTGCTCACCGCGCAACAAAGCTGGGTTCGCTCGCTCGGGCCCTCGCACATCTTCATCGGCCGATGGTCCGCGGGTTGGATCGAGTCGGGAAGCTTTGATCAGGTACCGCCCGATCTGCGTTTCTTCGTGGGCGGCGACTTGAGCATCCGCGGCTACGACTACGAATCCATTTCCCCGAAAAACAACAAGGGCGAACTCGAAGGCGGCTCAAAAATGTACACCGTTTCCGTCGAATACCAATACAACGTTACCGGCAACTGGTGGGGTGCAGTCTTTTTCGACGCCGGTCAATCGAGTCACGAATTCGATTTCGGAGACATCAAGAAGGGTGCGGGCTTCGGCATTCGCTGGCTTTCTCCCATCGGACTCGTCAAGCTCGACCTGGCCAAGGCCGTAGGCGACCCCACGGAAGACAGCTGGAAGATCTACTTCGGTTTGGGAGGCGCGTTGTGATGAGAGTTTCTCGTCTTTTGAAATGCATCGGCTTCGCGCTGGCCGTCCCGCTGGTGCTTTGCGTCGGTCTCGTTGTCTTTGCGCTCACCCCTTGGGGGCTGCAAACAGGCGTTTCGCTCGCGCAAAAGTTCCTGCCTGAGCTTAGTGTCGGCAACGTCAGCGGCACACTCTTTGATGCGGACATATCAGAAATTCGCTATCAGACGATACCAGTAACTCTTGAACTTAAGCGAGTGCAGTTCTCGATCGCCAATCTGCGCCCGCTCGAGCGTCATGCCGACATCGCGAAGCTCCACGTTGATGGACTCCGGGTCGCTCTCGCTGAAAACCAGGAATCCGCCTCCGAAACCGCCGTCTCAGACAACACACCGATCTTTCTGCCGTTTTCCGTTGCGCTCACGGATGTGCGTTTCACCGACACGCACGTTCAGTCCGATACGTTTGATGTTGCGGTTCGTGACCTGTCTCTAGCCGCCTCTGCCGCCGGCGGCACGGTCACAACAGAGAACCTGAATATGGCGGGCATCTCCGTTCATCTGCCCGAAACACCGAAGGCTACCGATGAAAAACCTGAGCCGCTGGTCGAAACGTTAAACGCGCTTTTTGCCAAACCGTTGCTTGAGCCCTTTGCGGTGCCCGAGCTGCCGCTTACCGTAGACGTAAAGGCGCTTTCGGTTTCCGATGTCAAACTCAACGACGAAACCGTGCTCGAAACGCTTTCGGCAACATTTACCGCCGCCCCTCAAAGCGTTCACATCGCCAAACTCATCGCTGCGCATCCGGCAGTTGACGCCTCCGTTAAGGGAGAAATGACGCTCGGCGGCATCCCCAAAGGCAAAATAGACGCTGCCGTGACGGCGCGTCAGGCTCCTTTGTCCGCCTATCCGATCACGGCCGCCGCCATTTTTGATCTCACCTCCGAAACCAATCTGAGGCTTCAGACAACGTCGGCTCAAAAGACCCTGAACGTTCAGGCCAACATCGAAACCGCCAAAGCCAATCCTGCTTTCCGACTGGCTGTAACGGGCGACTTGGATCTGACTGCTCTCAAAGACTTGATCGGTACCGAGGCGGAACTTCAGAACATCGACGTCAAACTGGCAGGTACGTACGACGCCTACGATCTTTCGATTTCGACTCGCGCCGCCTCTGCCCTTCTTGCCCGACCTGCCGATCTTTTCGTCACCGGTCAAGGGAAGAAAACCACCTTGTCCGATCTTCGGCTGAATGCAAGCATCGGCAAAAACATGCTGCATTCCGCATTTCATGCCGCTTTGACCGACAAAAAGGCGTCGGCTTCGGGCTCGGCCACGCTCTCCTGGTCCGACCTCAAGGATCTGGGCAAACTGCTCCCGGCAGATTCTCCCAAGACAAACGGATCGGCAGAACTTGCCTTGACGGCCTCAACGGCAGCAGACTTTGATCCCCGGTCTTTGGCCGTTGACATCACGTCACTTACGGTCAAAGCCTCGCTAAACGATGTGCCCTTCACGGCACAAACCACAGGTCACATTCAGGGCACGGACTCGTTTGCTGTCAAAAACTTGCTTCTGAAAGCCGACAACGCCTCTCTTGAGCTCGATGCCGCATTGAAAAAGGAAACACTCTCCGGGGCATTTCGCGTCAGCGCACCCGACCTCTCGCGCATCGACAAAACGCTGCGCGGCAGTGTCACCGGTTCAGGAAAACTCACCGGTACGCTTTCCATTCCTCAATTGTCGGCCCAAATGCATGCCTCTTCGCTGCAGTTCGGAGACATGTCGCTTGCGCGCGCCGATGTTTCCGCTCAAGTCACGACAACACAGAGTAAAGGCGAGCGCCTTCCCAAGGCCGACGTAAAACTCAGTGCTGCCAATCTGTCCGCCTCTTCGGTTTCGTTCAAAACGATTTCCGCATCCTTCTCCGGCACGCAGTCCGTGCACACGCTGCAGGTGACAAGCAAGGGTTCTCCCGTTGCCATTGATGCGCGCCTCGACGGCCACCTCGACAAATCAGGAACACATTGGAACGGAGAACTCGTCTCGGCAGCACTCAAAACCGATCGCGGCACTTGGACGACTGCCGACAAACCGAAGCTTGCCTTCAACATAAACGCCTCGCAGGCCTCGCTCTCGCCGCACTGCTGGACAAGCAATTCGCAAAGTCTTGAAGTCTGTCTCAGGGAAGAACTTCACGCCGGCAAACAAGGCAGTCTCGCGCTTGACGTCAAAAACGCAGACTTTTCTCTCATCAAAGACCTCCTGCCGCCGGATCTTGATGTCAAGGGTCGCACGGATGCAATGGCAACCGTGAGCTGGACCGAACCCTCGCCCGAACACGCCGTCGCGCATGTAGAAGTGGCCGGGCGCGGCATTTCGGTGACGGCCGAAACGAACGGTTCGCGTCAAACGCTGCACTTCAAAGAAACGAAATTGTCCGCCGACTTCAAACCTCAATCCGTGCAGATCCAAAGCACGGTGTCACTTAAAGACGGAGGAGAATTGAAAGCCGACATCGCCGTAGCCGATCCGCTCATAAAGCGTCAGCTCTCAGGCTCCGTGACGGTCGACGATGTGCAACTCGCTCAGTTCAATCCCGTGCTCGCCTCGCTTTCGCCTCAACTCTCGGCAAGCGGAACCCTTTCGGCCGAACTGCAGCCCCGAGGCACATTGCAAAAGCCTGCGCTTTACGGCGATATCAAGCTTGACGCTTTTGCCGCACAAGGTCAGGCCGTGCCGCTTGACATGAAGCCATCCAACGTCACGCTGCATTTCGAAGGCGATCAGTCGGAACTCATCGCCGATCTTCAGACCGCCCAGGGCAAGATCAACGTCACCGGCAACGCAAAATGGAGTGACCCGGAAAACCCGACGGCTCGCGTTGCCGTCAAGGGCGACAAAGTGCGCGTGAGCCTGCCGCCTTACGTCACGGCGCATGTCACGCCCGACGTGCAGGCGAGCATCTCGCTGAAAAACCTTAACCTTTCGGGAAGCATTCAGATCAACCAGGCGCGCATCACCGTCAACGACCTGCCAACCGGCGCCATTTCCGCTTCGGCCGATGAAGAAATCGTCGAAGCCAATCAGGTAGCCGTTCGCGTCCGCACCCCGCTTCAGATCGAAAGCTCTCTTGTGATCCATTTGGGCGATGAGGTCAACCTAAGTGCCTTCGGCTTAAAAAGCGAACTGCAAGGCGATGTGACCGTTGCGCAGAACGATCAGAATCTGGGCTTGAGCGGCACCATCAAACTGGTAAACGGCACCTTCAAAGCTTACGGTCAGGACCTCGTAATCAACAAAGGCAACCTGACCTTTGCCGGCCCCGTCAACAAGCCGATCCTTGACTTTGAGGCCATCCGCAATCCGGACGCCATCGAAGACGACGTCACGGCGGGCATCCGCATCAAGGGGCCGAGCGACGCACCTCAAACGGAACTCTTCACGGATCCCGCCATGTCGCAGGCCGACGCCATCTCCTACATCATGCGCGGCCAAGGTCTGAAGACATCCAACGACGGTGACAACTCCATGCTCACCTCGGCGCTTCTGGGCATGGGCCTTTCCCAGACCGGTCAGCTCGTTTCGGGCATCGGAGAAATGCTTCGCATCAGCGACCTGAACGTATCGACTTCGGGTACGGGCAACGACTCTCAGGTGGTCGTCAGCGGCTACGTTCTGCCCGGACTGCAAGTAAAGTACGCGATGGGCATTTTTGACTCCATCGCCACGCTGACGCTGCGCTACCGACTTCTGGCCCGACTCTTTGTGGAAGCCAGTTCCGGCGCCGCGCAAAGCCTCGATGTACTCTATACGTTCGAGTTTTAGACGCCGCAAAAAGAACTTCGGCCTTCGCCGGTCGTCCCGACAAAGGCCGAAGAATGTGCCGAAATTTCAGGCGTCTCAGTGTTCCTTACGAATCACGTGACGCGTCTTACCTTGCTCGTCCGTTTCCTGACTCACTACGGTGTGCCCGCCCTGCGTACAGAAGACTTTCAAGTCCTCGATCGCGTGCGGATCGTCGGTGAGCACTTCAAGCGCCTCACCGACCTCCACATCCTTGAGAGCCTTTTTGGCTTTGAGCACCGGCTGCGGGCACTTCATCCCGCAGCAGTCCAGCGTTGCAGTCATGATGATCAGGCAAGCTTTTCGGCAATCCAGGCGCGTGCGCTTTCAAGCGCCGCCGGCAGCGCCTTGACGTCGGAAGCACCGGCCATGGCCATGTCGGGCTTGCCGCCGCCCTTGCCGCCGCACTGAGCCGCGACGAAGTTGACGAGTTCACCCGCCTTCACCTTGCCGATCAAATCCTTCGTGACGCCGGCGCAAAGCTGAGCCTTGTCACCGCCGGTCACCGCGAGAACGATCACGGCCGAACCAAACTTGTTCTTGAACTTGTCCATGGTTTCGCGCAAGGTCTTGGCATCAATGCCTTCGAGCGTCGTGAGCAGCACCTTCACGCCGTTGACGTCCTGAGCGGCACTCAAGGCTTCATCGCCCTGCTTGGCAGCGAGCTTGGCCTTGGCTTCTGCCAATTCTTTTTCCAGACGCTTGACGGTTTCACCCAAATGGTCAATCTTTTCGGGCAGTTCCTGAGCCGGCGCCTTGAACTTGGCGGCAGCCGTCGCAAGCAGCTCGGCATTGTCCTGCATCAGACGAACGGCGTTAAGACCGGTCACGGCTTCCACACGGCGAACGCCGGCGGAAATGCCCGCTTCGCTGATGATCTTGAAGGCGCCGATGTCACCCGTACGGGACACGTGGGTACCGCCGCAGAGTTCCACCGAGGTGCCGATGTTCAAAACGCGCACCGTTTCGCCGTACTTTTCGCCAAAGAGCATCGTCGCGCCGCTGTTGCGGGCGTCTTCAAGCGACATCACACGACACTGCACCGGCGTGTTGGCAAGAATTTCAGCGTTGACAATATCTTCGACCTGACGGATTTCGTCGGCGGTCATCGGCTTGTCGTGATGGAAGTCAAAGCGCGTGACGGCGTCGTTCACAAGGCTTCCCTTCTGGGCCACATGTTCGCCGAGCACTTCGCGCAGCGCCTTGTGCATGATGTGCGTCACCGAGTGGTTGCGCATGATGGCCTCACGGCGCTTGGCGTCGACCACGGCCTTGAACGTGTCGCCCGTCTTGATTTCGCCTTCGCAGACGTGAGCAACGTGACTGAAGACGCTTGCCTTGAGCTTGAGACAGTCGCGCACCTGCAAGAGCGTCGTGCCGTTTTCGAGCACGCCGGTGTCGCCCACCTGGCCGCCCATTTCGGCATAGAACGGGGTCTTGTCGAGAATAACGAGCACATCGTCGCCGGCCTGAGCCGATTCGACCTGAATGCCGTCCTTGTAGAGCGCAAGCACCTTGGCTTCGGACGTCTCAAGCGTGTCGTAGCCCACGAATTCGTTGTTGTCGCCCGTAAAGAGCACGTCGGCGGCAATCTTGAACTTGCCTGCAGCGCGAGCCTTGTTCTTCTGCTCAAGCATGCAAGCTTCAAAGCCTTCGGTGTCGACCGTCAGACCGCGCTCACGGCACACGTCGCCCGTGAGGTCCACCGGGAAGCCGTAGGTGTCGTGCAGCTTAAAGGCGATGTCGCCGGGCAGCACGCCGTCCTTGCATTCGGCCATGGCTTCGTCAAGGATCTGCATGCCGTTGGAGAGCGTCTGCAGGAAGCGTTCTTCTTCCGCGCGGATCACTTCGGCGATCTTCGGATTCTTGATTTCCGGATAGATGTCGCCCATTTCGCGGGCAAGCGGTTCGATCAACTTGTAGAAGAACAGACCGCGGGCGCCCAGCTTGTAGCCGTGGCGGATCGCGCGGCGGCAGATGCGGCGGATCACATAAGCGCGACCTTCGTTGCCGGGCTTGACGCCGTCAGCAACGGCAAAGCCGCAGGAACGGATGTGGTCTGCGATGACCTTCAGAGACGGGCTCTGCGGATCCACGTTTTCAGCGCCGGCCGCTTCAACGGCTTCTTTGGCGGCACGCATCAGATTCTGGAAAAGGTCGATATCGTAGTTGGTGTCGACTTCCTGCAGAACGGAAGCAAGACGTTCCAGGCCCATGCCCGTGTCAATGTTGGGCTTGGGCAGACGATTCATGTTGCCGGCGGTATCACGGTTGAACTGCGTGAACACCAGGTTCCAGATTTCCATGTAACGGTCGCCGTCTTCATCGGGGCTTCCCGGAGGGCCGCCCTGGATCTTGGGGCCGCGGTCAAAGAAGATTTCCGAGCACGGACCGCAAGGGCCGGTGTCGCCCATCATCCAGAAGTTGTCCGACATGTAGCGGGCACCCTTGTTGTCGCCGATGCGCACGATGCGCTCGGCCGGCACGCCGATTTCCTTGTTCCAAATGTCGTAGGCTTCGTCGTCTTCGATGTAGACCGTCACCCAGAGACGTTCGGCCGGAAGCTTGTAGACCTGCGTCAGGAGTTCCCAGGCCCAGGCAATGGCTTCGCGTTTGAAGTAGTCGCCGAAGCTGAAGTTACCGAGCATTTCGAAGAACGTGTGGTGGCGCGCGGTATACCCGACGTTGTCCAAGTCATTGTGCTTGCCGCCGGCGCGAATGCACTTCTGAGCCGTGGTGGCACGCTTCAGGCTCTTGTCAAGACCGAGGAAGTTGTCCTTGAACTGATTCATACCCGCGTTGGTAAAAAGCAGCGTCGGGTCGTCCTGAGGAATCACCGGACTCGAAGCCACAATGGGGTGGCCTTTGCTCTCGAAAAACTTCAAAAAAGCCGTGCGAATCTCGGCGGCCGTCATGTAGGTGTCGGGTTTCATAAAAAATGTGTCTTATCCGATAAGCAGTACGCCCAATTTTCGGGCGCAACAAAACCGCGGGCTTTGCACCCGCAACGATTCGGGGAATTTTACAGGAAAGGCTTTGTTCGGAAACAATTCCCGGAACATCGCTCTGAGACCGTCGTCCCGAATCTTTCGTTGTGCCGCAAAAAAGAAGCGTTTTGCTCGTAAAGGAAAAAGACTCCTTTGTTTTGGAACAAAAAAGCAAAAAAAGCGGACGCCGAAAGTGTTGTTTTTCTACCTCAGCACTAAGTTAAACGTCCTACCGCCCCTAACAATTTCCGCCAACCGAAAATAAGTCATTTCTTCAATAAAATCAATCGGTTACAAAAATTTAACATGAAAAATTCGTCATGGACTTTTCATGAATCTGTACTTGAACTGAAACAAATAATCCGTATCCTCACGTCCGAGTCCTCGCTTGAGGCACCAAAAATAGAAAGAGCCGCATCAAGGATTCTCTGCGATTGTGCACTTTCTCTTGTTGTGTGTGCTCGGGGCAGCGTCACTGTTCCGAAGAAGAAGTAATTTCACACACCGTCATTTATTTTTTCGGCTTTCTTTCCCAGGAACGTCAATCATGAAAAAGACTTTGGTTGGTTTGGCTGCTGCCGCGGCAATGTGCAGCGCCTCCGCAGCGTCCGTGACGCTGTACGGTATCATCGATACCGGCTTTGCCTACAACTCCTACAACGACGACAACTACTCCACTTTGACCGACAATGCCGACAACAGCTTCGGCATGATGTCCGGTCAGAGCTCCGGCTCCCGCTTCGGCCTCAAGGGCGTCGAGGAACTCGGCAACGGCCTGACGGTCGGCTTCATCCTCGAAAACGGCTTTAACTCCGACACCGGCGCCATGGGCGACGACCGACTCTTTAACCGTGAATCGAGCATCTACATCGAAGGCGGCTTCGGTAAGTTCGGTATGGGCCGTCTGAGCACGCTCGCCAACGATTCCGGCACGACCGGTCTGGGCGGCTACTTCTCCTCCTTCGGTACGGGCTGGGGTGACGTCGGTGTTCAGACCTACATGCAGGCCTATCGTCCGACCCGTATGGACAACATGGTCTACTACAAGACCCCGAATTTCGCCGGCGCTGAAGTCTGGGTGTTGTACGGCATGGGTAACGAACAAGACAAGACCTACGAAAACGAATCCTCGCGCGACCGCTACTACGCCGCTGCCGTGACCTACAACAACGGCGGCCTGAGCCTGTACGGCGCTGTCGACGTGTTGAACAAGGCCAGCTTCGGCGACAACAATTCCTTTGACACCGAAGACGACCAGATCACGATCACGGCTGCCGTCAACTACGACTGCGGCTTTGCCAAGTCCTACCTCGGCGTGCACTGGTTCGACAACGCCAAGGCCGTCGGCTCGAGCAGCTTCGGTGGTGACTGGGGACGCCTCGGCAACTTTACTACGGATAAAGATGACAAGTACGTTAATCGTGGTTTCGGTGACGCCAACGGCTGGTCCGTGATGCTCGGCGTGGACATTCCGGTCGGCAACGGCAAGGTCAAGACCACCCTCGGCTACTTGGATGCCTCCTCCGACAATGAAAATGTCTCCTCTGGTGATGTCGATCAGGACCTCAAGCGCTTCATGGTCGGTGCCGGCTACGAGTACTACCTCTCCAAGCGCACCACCGTCTACATGGGTGCCGGCTACCTGCAGGACAGCATCGATACCGCTCAGGGCAAGAGCTACGATCCTTCCTGGGTTCAGGTCAACTGCGGTCTGAAGCACAAGTTCTAATCGCTTGACTTCAACCGGTGCATCGGGAAAGAACCTTCGGCTTCTTTCCCTTGCCCGGAAGCAGATAAAAGACAACGGGACGCAAATCATCGCATTTGCGTCCCGTTTTCGTTGGTGCAGATGGATTTTCTCAGTCCAGCGCCTGCGCCATGCGTTCGGCCAACGTTTGCGCCAGAGCCTTATCCCTGGCTTCAACCATGATGCGAAGCAGAGGTTCTGTTCCCGACGGACGAATCAGCACGCGACCGCGACCGGCGAGTTCCGCCTCGCACGCCTTGATCTCGGCGGCAAACTTCTCGTTGGCTTTCCAATCGTAGTCCTTGGCGATGCGTCGGTTGATGAGAACCTGCGGCATCAGCTGCAGATCGGCCGTGAGTTCGGCAAGCGTCTTGCCGCTTGAGACGACGGCCGCGAGAACTTGCAGAGCGCTAACGATGCCGTCGCCCGTGGTCTGGCAGTCAAGCGCAATCAGATGGCCGGAACTTTCGCCGCCATAGAGCCACCCCTTTTCCAGCAGCCTTTCCATCACATAGCGATCGCCCACCTTGGCACGCTCAAAGGGAATGCCTAGTTCCGCAAAGCGCTTTTCCAACGCGAAATTGGTCATCAGCGTGCCCACGACACCCGATTTCTTACCCATCGCCTCAATGCGTTCTCGCGCCATGACATACAAAAGCGCGTCGCCGTTGTAAACGTTGCCCTTGCTGTCGGCCATGATCAGACGATCGGCGTCACCGTCAAACGACAGCCCCAGATCGGCACCGGCCTTGGAAGTGCGTTCGGCAAGATCGTCGGTGTGCGTCGCGCCGACGCCTCGGTTGATGTTAAAGCCGTCGGGCTCGACGCCGTCGGAGACAATGTCGGCACCGAGTTCGTGGAACACGGAAGGCGCCGCATGATAGGCCGCACCGTGAGCGCAGTCGAGGTAAAGCTTCATTCCCTTGAGGTCAAGCCCCGTCGGGAAGGTGCTCTTGCAGAACTCAACGTAACGCCCGCAGGCGTCGTCCAGACGATAGGCCTTGCCGAGCGCATCGCTTGCTACACACTGATAACCCTTGGTGATTTCGGCTTCGATTTCTTCCTCTACGGCATCGGGCAATTTCGTCCCGTCGGCTGAGAAGAACTTGATGCCATTGTCGTGGTACGGATTGTGACTGGCACTGATCACGACGCCCGCGTCCAGTCGCAAGGCGCGCGTCAGATAGGCAACAGCAGGCGTCGGAACCGGACCGCACAAAACAATGTCGACGCCCGCAGCGGAAAAGCCTGCCTGAAGAGCAGCTTCGAGCATATAGCCCGACACGCGCGTGTCTTTGCCGATCAAAACCGTGGCGTGAGCCGTCTTGCTGCGGCGCGCAAACACGCGGCCCGCCGCTTGCCCGAGCAGAAGCACGAAGTCGGGCGTAATCGGCGCTTCACCCACCGTGCCGCGCACGCCGTCGGTTCCAAAGAACTGTCTTGCCATTTTTCTCAATCCTTTCGTCAAACGCCCGCGGCGCTTGCTGCAAAACTCGAATCTTTTAATTTTAGCGAGCTGCCTGCATGGCCTGCCAGACGTCAAAGGCCTCACGCGTTTCCTTCACGTCGTGCACGCGCACGATTTGCGCGCCCCGTTCGGCGGCAAGCAAAGCGCCCGCCACGCTCGAGACGATGCGCTTGGAAGGATCGGGTTGGTTGGCCGCTGCGCCGATCGAAGTCTTGCGCGAAAGTCCCATCAGATAGGGGCGGCCGCCGGCGACAAAGCGCTCCGTGTGCTTGAGAATGCTGAAATTGTGCTCAAACGTCTTCCCAAAACCGAAACCCGCGTCCCAGCAAATTTGCTCGAGCCGCACGCCCTTAGCCAGAAGAGCCGCTTCGCGGGCCTTGAGGTACGCTTCGATTTCGCCCAGCAGATCCTCGTAATCGGGGCGATTTTGCATGGTCTGCGGCGTTCCCTGCATGTGCATGATCACGAGTCCTGCGCCGCTTTGTGCGGCCACGTCTTCGGCGCCGGGCAGTTCAAAGGCGCGAATATCATTGAGAATGCAGGCGCCGGCTTCGAGACTGGCCTGCATCACCTCGGGCTTACTTGTGTCAACCGACACGGCGAAACCCTCTCGGGCGAGCTCGCGCACCACGGGCACGACGCGGCGAATTTCCTCTTCCACACTGACTTCAGCCGCTCCCGGTCGCGTCGACTCGCCGCCCACGTCCAAAATGTCGGCTCCCTGCTCGGCCAGGCGCTTGCCCCAGGCCACGGCCGCTTCAAATTCGTTGTGCGTACCGCCGTCGGAAAACGAGTCGGGCGTCACGTTCACAATACCCATGATCAGAGGCCGCGACAGATCCATCACGCGGTCACGGCACTGCCACGTCGTCGCACGCTCGAAATTGTCTTTCTGCACCGTCTATCCTTTCAAAAAGAACGGCGGGACCGGCCCGCCGTCATTCAGTCATTTCACCCTAATTATCTCGGTTCGTCCTTATCCGAAGCAGGAGCTTCAGCACTCGCCTCGTCAGCGGGAGCCTTGGCTTCCTGCACCGGCTCCTCGACCTTCTCCTCCTTGCGGGGTTCGGGCTTGGCCGATCCCGTCACCGGAGACTTGGGAGGACGCGGTTCGTTGCCCGCGAGAATGTCGTCGATCTGGTCGCCGTCAATCGTTTCCCAATCGAGAAGGGCCTTGGCCATGCGGTGCATTTCCTTCTGATGTCCTTCGATGAGCTCGCGCGCACGCTTGTACTGCTCGTCGAGAATGCGGCGGATTTCAGCATCAACCGCCTGCATGGTCTTTTCCGAGATGTGCGTGGTCTTCGTCACCGAACGGCCGAGGAACACTTCGCCCTCGTTTTCGGCATAGACCATGACGCCCATCTTGTCACTCATGCCGTAGCGCATCACCATGTCGCGGGCCAGCTGCGAAGCGCGTTCAAAGTCGTTGCTCGCGCCCGTGGTCATCTGATTCATGAACACTTCTTCTGCAATGCGTCCGCCGAAGAGAATGGCGATGCGGGTGAGCAGATAGTCGCGATCGTACGAGTAGCGGTCCTCTTCGGGCAGCTGCATCGTTACGCCAAGCGCTCTGCCGCGCGGAATGATCGTCACCTTGTGCACCGGATCGGACTTGGGCAGAAGCTTTGCCACCAGAGCGTGACCGGATTCGTGATAGGCCGTATTTTTGCGTTCGTCCTCGGTCATCACCATGGAGCGGCGCTCCGCACCCATCATGATCTTGTCCTTGGCAAGTTCAAAGTCGTTCATTTCCACCACGCGGCCGTTGCGGCGGGCGGCAAAGAGAGCGGCTTCGTTCACCAGATTGGCAAGATCGGCGCCGGAGAATCCCGGAGTGCCGCGCGCGATCACGTCGGGCTGCACGTCGGGACCGATGGGCACCTTCTTCATGTGCACATTGAGAATCTGTTCGCGACCGCGAATGTCGGGCAGCGGCACCACGACCTGGCGGTCGAAGCGGCCCGGACGCATCAGCGCCGGATCAAGCACGTCGGGACGGTTGGTTGCGGCAATCACGATGACGTTGGTGCCGGTTTCAAAGCCGTCCATTTCAACGAGCATTTGGTTGAGAGTCTGTTCGCGTTCATCGTTGCCGCCGCCGAGACCTGCACCGCGCTGACGGCCCACCGCATCGATTTCATCGATGAAGATGATGCACGGAGCGTTCTTCTTGGCGTTTTCAAACATGTCGCGCACGCGGGCCGCGCCCACGCCCACGAACATTTCTACGAAGTCGGAACCCGAAATCGAGAAAAACGGCACACCGGCTTCACCGGCAATAGCCTTGGCAAGCAAGGTCTTACCGGTACCGGGCGAGCCCACGAGCAAAATGCCGCGCGGAATATGGCCGCCCAAGCGCTGGAAACGCGACGGATCGCGCAGAAACTCCACGACTTCCTGCACGTCTTCCTTGGCTTCGTCGCAACCGGCCACATCGGAAAAGCGCACTTTATTGGCCGAATCGTCAAGCATGCGCGCCTTGCTCTTTCCGAACGAGAAAGCGCCCGACTTCCCGCCCTGCATCTGACGCATGAAGAAAATCCACACGCCGATCAAAAGCAGCATCGGGAACCAGCTCACAAGAATCGTCTGCAGGAACGACGGTTCTTCTTCGGGCTTGCCGAAGACCTGCACGCCGTTTTTACGCAGATCGTCAACCATCCACAGGTCGCCCGGGCTGGTGATCACGTAGGAAGCGCCTTCGACGGGCGTCACCGTGATCTTGCGGCCCTGCACGTCCACGCGGCGAATCTTGCCGTCCTTGGCATCCTGCATGAACTGCGTGTAGCTCGTCTGCTCGGCGCTCATGGGCGCTGTGGCCGTGTTGTCAAACTGCCGGAAGACGGTAAAGAGCACAAATGCGATGAGCAACCAGACCGCCACGCGGCCGATCATTCTGTTGTCCAAGATATTCCTCTGTCATGCGCGGACGGTCTTGCCGTGCAAGGCCGTCCTGTCTCGAATACGTAAATCAAATATGAAGCTGTCGGCGCTCTTTGTCTGCAATCAACAGCGAGCGTAAAAACCGCCGACACCAAAGCACGTTAAGCCTATCGCAAAAGACGCTCAAATGCCGAGCGCACGTGCGTGAGATTCGTTAACAAAGTTTGCTTCACGCTCACTTGTTCTTCAGGCGGCGTGCCACCACGTACATTTCCGCGCTTGAATTGCGGCTAGCTTCAGGTTTGCGCTGCGCCACACTCACGAAATGCTTCTTACAGTTTTCAATGAACTGGGAGTAGCCCGACCCCTGAAAGGCCTTCGTGACGAACACGCCTTCGGGCTTGAGGTGCTCGACGGCAAAGTCAAGCGCGAGTTCATTGAGAAGCAGACTGGCATTGGCGTCAACCATCGCAATGCCCGAGAGATTCGGCGCCATGTCGCTGATCACAACGTCGAGCTTGTCGCCTCCGAGAATCTCGTTTAACTTGTCGGCCACTTCCTGTTCGCGAAAGTCCCCCTGCAGGAATGTCACGCCGTCGATGGGCTCCATCGGCAGGATGTCCATGGCGATGATGCGGCCCTTCAATTCGCCGTTTTTGTCCGTGAGTCGCTCGCGAACGATCTGCGTCCAGCTGCCCGGGGCACTGCCGAGATCGGCCACGTTCATGCCGGGACGAAAAAGATGTTCGGTATCGTCCAGCTCCGTGAGTTTATAGACGGAACGGGCGCGATAACCCTCGCGACGGCTCTTCTTGACGAAAGGGTCGTTGATATGGCGCTCAATCCAAGCGCGGTTGGAACGTAGTTTTTTTAGGGATTTGGGCATGAAAACAATTGACGTCCTCCCGCCGGCTCACGTCGGGGGATTTCTGCTGGGGGATTCCTGCTAACAGGCAGGGCCTGCTGCAGCTGGGTTTCTGTTGCTGATTCCCAATGGGAACTCATTTCACAGACGATCCGAGCCTGCCGGCTCATTCTTAATGACACCGCATTTTAGCGACATTCATCCGCCAACTCATACAGACGGTCTTCTGGCGTTAGTCAGATAAAATGCGTCCTACACGACTTTTTTAGGTACAAAGACGCAATTCAACAATGACAGAACTAGTTTTAGAGCGTAACGAAAGACTGCGCCTGCGCGCCGACGCCCATCACTTGAATCCGCTCGTGCTGATCGGAGAAAAGGGAATGACGCAGGCCGTCTTAAAGGAAATCGAGCGCGCGCTCGACGATCACGGTCTCGTCAAGGTGCACGTAGCCGGAGACGATCGCGAAGAACGCGACGAAATTTATCACACGGTCGCCGCAGAGCTTGGCGCCGCCCGCATCCAGGCCATCGGCAAGATGCTCGTCTTCTATCGCCCGCCCGTCGAAAAGACTGAAGAGGACATCAGGCTCGCTCAGCTGCGCGCCAAGTCCGACCCCGGCGCCCGCGGCATCAAAAAAACCTCCGACAAGAAAAAGAAGCTCGCTTTGGGTAAACCTTCGAGCGCCAAGGACGCCAAGCGCAAGAGTAAAGCGCGTGCGGCAGCCAAGCGCAAAACTAAAAAGGCCTCGCTTGCCTGACGAACTTCAGTTTTTCGTCTTCAAAGCCTGCGGAAAGTCCCTACCGCAGGCTTTTTTTTGCGAGCGCGGCAGGCTTGTATGACAACTCAATGACGATTTGATGACAGCTTTGTCATAAATCTGTCATAAACATCTGCAAAACTTTTCTATTAAGTTGTCAACAACCCATCCGTGCTCAAATGTCTGATTTTTATCTGGTCGTCCTCGGCTTTCTGGCCGTGCTGGCGTGCTTTGACTTGTTCGTAGGCGTCAGTAACGACGCCGTCAACTTCCTTAATTCCGCTTTAGGCTGCCGCATCGCGCGTTTCCGTACCACGATGTGGGTGGCAAGCTTCGGCGTTCTTCTCGGCGCAACCTTCTCCTCAGGGATGATGGAAATCGCCCGCTCGGGCGTCTTTCATCCGCAGATGTTCACATTCAACGAGATCATGATTGTCTTCTTTGCCGTCATGATCGCCGATGTGCTTCTGCTGGACACTTTCAATTCCCTGGGTCTGCCCACCTCCACCACCGTTTCCATCATCTTCGAGCTGCTCGGCAGCGCCCTTGCCGCCGCTCTCTACAAGATTTACGTTGCCGACGGCAGCTTCGCGGCCGTTGTTGACTACATCAACACCGCCAAGGCACTGACGATCATCTCAGGTATCTTGGTTTCCGTAGGCGTTGCCTTCGTCTCGGGCATGGTCGTGCAATACCTGATGCGTTTGCTCTTTACCTTCCACTTTGAAGCCATGTATCGCCGCATCGGCGGCATCTTCGGCGGCTTCTGCATCACGGCCATCTTCTACTTCCTCGTCATGAAAGGCGCCAAAGGCGCCAGCTTCATGCAACCCGAATGGATCGCCTGGATCGACGCCAACACCTCCGCCATCCTTTTGACGCTCTTCATCGGATTGTCCATTTTGTTCTCCATTTTGCTTTGGACAATCAACTTCAACATCTTCCGAATCGTCATTCTGAGCGGTACCTTCTCGCTTGCTTTCGCGTTTGCCGGCAACGACTTGGTGAACTTCGTCGGTGTGCCGCTTGCCGCTCTTGATGCCGTACGCGACTTCATGGCCAACGGCACCGACGGCGACACCTTCATGATGACTAGCCTTGCCGAAAAAGGCAGCAAGGCCGCCACAATTTTCTTGCTCCTGTCCGGTTTGGTCATGGTGCTCACGCTGTGGTTCTCCAAAAAAGCCCACCGCGTGGTTCAGACTTCCATCAACCTCTCTTCGAGCCAGCAGGGTGAACACGAACAGTTCGGCAGCTCCTTGCCCGGCCGCATGATCGTGCGCAGCTCCATGACGCTCGGATCGGTCATCCGTCAGATTCTGCCGATGCGCCTTCAGGGAGCATTGCATTCCCGCTTCAAGCCCCGTAAGCTCGAGCGCAACGAACAGCCGCTGCCCTTCGACTATGTCCGCGCATCCGTCAACCTGGTCCTCAGTTCCATTTTGATTGCCTCTGCAACCAGTCTGCAGCTGCCCTTGTCCACCACCTACGTGACCTTCATGGTCGCCATGGGCTCGAGCTTTGCCGACGGTGCCTGGGACCGTGAAACGGCCGTCTACCGCATTTCCGGCGTGCTCACCGTGATCAGCGGCTGGTTCCTCACCGCCTTTACCGCCTGCTCGGCCGCAGCCCTGGTCTGCTGGATGGCGATGATGGGCGGCACCTACATGATGATCGCGCTGATGCTCTTTGCGATCACGCTGCTGATTCGCTCCAACTTCCTTAAGTCGCATTCCGCCGAGCAAAAGGAACGTCACCTCAAAAACGACGACTGCTACTCGGTACGCGACGCCATCAACGACACGGTCGGCCTGCATCTGCAGCACACCGTGGATCTGTACGAAGCCACCGTCAAGGCGTTTCTCAACGACAACGAATCGGCTCTTCGCAAGATCAAGAGCGAGTCGGCTGATTTCTTCGACCTGTTGAGCCGCGAACGCAGTGTCTATTACGACATGGCCCAGCAGCGCAAGTCCGACACCAAGCTCGACCGCGATGCCCGTTACTGCTACTACCGCGCATACACCGGCATGCGTGAAGTGGGAAGCAACCTGCAAAAGCTTACGACGACGGTAAAGGACCACATTGCCAACCGTCACCGCGTCTACAAGGGTGAACTCAAGGCCAATCTGATCCAGTTGGCAAGCGACCTGCAAAAGCTCGGCCGCGCCGTCAAGGGCCGCCATGCGCTCGAGTCGGTGAAGCTCAACGGCAACGACATCATCCTTGAAATCGACCGCATGCAGGAAAACCTGCTCTCGTCGATTGCCACGGAAAACATCTCGATGCGCGGCTGTGAGCTCTACCTCAACTTCCTGCAGTTTGCCCGCGAGCTCGTCAACCGCTACAGCATCGTGGCCGTGCTCCAGCACGAGCTCAACGAGCTGTGCGACCGAGCCAAGACGGACGACAAGAGCGAAGGCAAGTCCGGCGCCAAGCTCGAAAAGCCCGCCTCGCACACCGGCCCGCAAAACATCCTGCGTGCCCTGCACGTCACGGGCTTCGGAAAGAAATCCTAATCGGATCGATTTCTTAAGCTGATGGCAGCCCCGTACAATCCTCTCTGTTGTGCGGGGCTTTTCTTTGGTCCTGCCGAACACAAGGAACAACGCTCATGCGCGGACTGATTTTGTTTGATCTGGACGGAACTTTGATGGACAGCGCCCCGGGATTGGCCAACTCTGCCAATTTCCTGAGGTCTCGCACGGGACTGGCGCCGCTTCCCTACGAAGCGCTTCGCGAGCACTGCGGCAGCGGAGCAGCGGGAATGATTTGGGCGGGACTCCGCATGCCCCCCACGGCAAGCGTCTTTGAAGCGAGCAGGCGTGATTTTCTGGAGCACTACGCACAGATCATGGTGCAGGACAGCACGCCCTTTGAGGGAGTGCCCGACATGCTCGCACGGTTGACCGAAATGGGACTGGCATGGGGCATCGTGACCAACAAAGCCATTGAATTGGCCCGCCCCTTGTGCGAAGCCAAAGGCATTGCCCGACACGCCGCCTGCATTTTGTCGGGACAAAGCTTTCCCGCGCCCAAGCCCGCGCCCGATGCGCTGTTGCACGCCATGGCGACGCTGGGTTATTCGGCTGCTGAAACCGTTTACGTGGGAGACGACGCGCGCGACGCACAGGCCGCCGCCAATGCGAAAGTGCCATTCATTGCCGCCACCTGGGGCTACACCGGCAGCGGCGCCGCCGTCTCCGACTGGGGAGCGGCAGCGCTGGCCCGGCATGTGACCGAGTTGCCCGAACTGGCTGTACGTCTTCTTTCTCGCTAGACGTGCTCTTCCAGGCTCGTCTTGCCGTCGGTACCGAAAGCTAGGCGCTTTAAGGCTTCGAGGCGGTCGCGCAAGACGGCCGCTTGCTCGAAGTCGAGGTCTCGCGCACAGGCAAGCATCTTCTTTTCGGTTTCCTTGATTTCCTTGGCAAGACTCTTGTCGTCCTTGATGTCGAGCCCCTTGAGTTTGCCCTCGTCCTGTGCGCTTGCGTCCGGTCTGTAGACGCCGTCTATGATGTCGCGCACTTGCTTGACGACGCTCTTGGGCGTTATGCCGTGCTCGCGGTTGTATTCCTGCTGCTTGGCGCGTCGTCGCTCGGTTTCGTCGATGGCCTGACGCATGGAGTCGGTCATCGTGTCGGCATAGAGAATCGCCTTGCCGCGCACATTTCGAGCCGCTCGGCCGATGGTCTGGATGAGCGAGCGGGTCGAACGCAAAAAGCCTTCCTTGTCCGCGTCGAGAATGGCCACCAGCGACACTTCGGGAATGTCCAGACCTTCTCGCAGCAGATTGATGCCCACGAGCACGTCAAAGACACCGGCGCGCAAATCGCGGATGATTTCTACACGCTCGACCGTATCAATGTCCGAATGCAGGTAACGAACGCGCACGTTGTGTTCGCGCAGATACTCGGTGAGTTCTTCTGCCATGCGCTTGGTAAGCGTCGTCACCAAAACGCGCTCGCCCGCCGCAGCCCGTTCGTTGACTTCGGAAAGCACATCGTCGACCTGCGTGAGTGCCGGACGCACTTCCACTTCCGGATCCACAAGCCCCGTGGGACGCACCACCTGTTCGACGACCTGCGCGCTCTTTTCCAGTTCGTACGCGGCCGGCGTAGCCGACACAAAAATCGAACGGCGCATCTTGCGCTCGAACTCATCGAACCTCAGCGGTCGGTTGTCCAGAGCCGAGGGCAAGCGGAAACCGTACTGCACAAGCGTTTCCTTGCGGGAACGGTCGCCGCGGTACATGCCCCCGAGCTGCCCCATCATCACGTGACTTTCGTCAAAAAACATGATGCTGTCGGCAGGCAGATAGTCAATGAGACAAGGCGGCGCTTCCCCGGGAGCCAGCCCCGTGAGGTGGCGTGAATAGTTTTCGATGCCCTTGCAAAAGCCCACCTGATCGAGCATCTCCAAGTCAAACAGCGTGCGCTGCTGCAGGCGTTGGGCTTCCACGAGCTTGTTGTCTCGGTAGAGCACCTCGAGCCGCTCCTTGAGTTCGGCCTTGATGCCCTCCATCGCCCGAACGATTTCGTCGCGCGGCGTCACGTAGTGGCTCGCCGGATACACGACAAAGCGCGGCACACGCTGACGCACCTGCCCCGAGAGCGGATCAAAGAGCACCACCGCATCAACCTCGTCGTCGAAAAGCTCTACGCGTACGGCCACCTCGGCGTGTTCCGCAGGGAAGATGTCGATCGTGTCGCCGCGAACGCGGAAAGTACCGCGCAAAAATTCCATGTCGTTGCGTTTGTACTGCATCTTCACGAGCTGACTGATGAGATCCTTGCGCTCCTTGGTGTCGCCCGTACGCAGAATCAGACGCATCTGCGTGTAGCTCTCGGGCTTGCCGATGCCGTAAATGGCCGAGACCGTTGCCACGATCACGGTGTCACGGCGCTCGAGAATCGACTTGGTGGCGGCCAGTCGCATCTGCTCGATGTGCTCGTTGACGGCCGAGTCCTTTTCGATGAAGAGATCGCGCGCCGGTACGTAGGCTTCGGGCTGATAGTAGTCGTAGTACGAAACGAAGTATTCGACGGCGTTGTTCGGGAAGAACTCGCGCATTTCGCTGTAGAGCTGCGCGGCGAGCGTCTTGTTGGGCGCCATCACGATGGCGGGCACCCCCAGACGCGCAATGATGTTGGCCATGGTAAAGGTCTTGCCCGACCCCGTCACACCCAAAAGCGTCTGTGCGCTGTACCCCTCGCGCAGTCCTTCGGTCAGTTGGGCGATGGCCGTGGGTTGATCCCCCGCGGGATCGAACTCCGCATGCAGCTCAAACGGAGAATGCTCAAAAGTCAGAATCTGAGTCACGAAAACACTTCTCTACGAATGCATTGAGTGCGCAATTTGATAATTTCCGCCTCTTGGAACAAACCGTACGCACACCAAAGGTCTAATATTAGTTGTTGCCGTCGGCTCCGACACGCGTTTGCAGCCGACCGGACAAATTGGACGATAAATTTTCAACAACAACTAAACAGGGATGCATATGTCCGATGCTTTGTTCAGCAGCCTCGTTGCTGCTCCTGCCGATCCGATCCTTGGCGTGACGCAGCGCTACCGCCAGGATCCCCGCCCGCAAAAAGTAAATCTCGGTGTGGGCGCATACATGACTGACGAAGGCGTCACTCCGGTGCTCGACGTCGTCAAGGAAGCCGAAACCGCTCTTGCCGAAGCTTGCATTCCGCACAGCTACCTGCCCATCAGCGGTCTTGACGGCTACGGCGCGCATGTCCAGCAGATGGTTTTCGGTGCCGACAGCGAAATCGTTCTCTCGGGACGCGCCGCTACCATCCAGACTCTGGGCGGCACGGGCGCTCTGAAGGTCGGCATGGACTTCATGTTCCATATCTGCGGCGAGCGCGTCGCCTCCACGTCGCTGCCCACCTGGGGCAACCACAACGCCATCCTCGGCATGGCAGGCTATGAGATCAAACCCTACCGCTACTATGACGCCGCCACCAACAGCCTCAACTTCGAAGCGATGGTCGAAGACCTCAAGGCCCTGCCCGCCAAGACTCTCGTGGTTCTGCACTCCTGCTGCCACAACCCGACGGGCTACGACCTCACCGAAGAGCAGTGGAAGGTCGTGATCGATATCTGCCAGAAGGGCGGTCTTACCCCCTTCCTTGACATGGCCTATCAGGGCTTCCGCGACGGTCTTGACGAAGACGCCGCATCAATTCGAATGTTTGCCGCCTCCGGCATGAGCTTCTTGGTCGCCACGTCGTTCTCCAAGTCGTTTAACCTCTACAACGAACGTATCGGCGCCCTTACGGTCGTCTGCCAGAGCAAGGCCGAAGCCGACGTCGTAATGACGCAGCTGAAGGCTGTGGTGCGCTGCAACTACTCCAACCCGCCTGCTCACGGCGCATACATCGTCGAGCGCGTGCTTTCCGATCCGCAAAAGTACGCTCACTGGAAGGAAGAGCTCGGCGGCATGCGTGAACGCATCCGCTCGATGCGCAAGGCGCTGGCCGATGAAATGGCCCGCCTCGGTGCCAAGCGCGACTTCAGCTTCGTGACGCGCCAGGCCGGCATGTTCTCCTTTACGGGGTTGACGCCCGAGCAGGTTGAAAAGCTGGCAGCCGACTACGGCATCTACGCCGTCAAAAACGGTCGCATCTGCATTTGCGGCCTCAACACCCGCAATGTGCAGTACGTGGCCAAATCCATCGCCGAAGTGCTCTGATAGCGCACCGATCGGCTGACTGGCCCCAAGCCGTCGTCTTTCTCACAAGGCGACGGCATTTTCTTTTTCTCTTTCGTTAGTTTAAATTTTCATTATAAGTCTTTAAATTTCATAGACTTAGAGAAGTATTGAGCACGATTTTTGCTGAAAATCGTCTTGAATGGCGAATTTTCTCCGAAAAAGACTTGCCAAAACTCAAAAACACCTATATAGTTCTGCTTCTGCATTCCCCGATAGCTCAGTCGGTAGAGCAACGGACTGTTAATCCGTGGGTCGTTGGTTCGAGCCCAACTCGGGGAGCCACCTCTTCTTTCAGAGGGTTGCAGGAAGAAAAGAGCGCGTCACTTCGGTGTCGCGTTTTTTTTATTTCCGCAAGGAAAAGGCATATCAAACAAAAAAGCGCCGATCCGAAGATCGACGCTTTTTGTTGTCAAAACCGACTGTTGCCGTCTTTGCTTTTGCAACTAACGCTGAGCAATCTCATCCAACTGTCCGGACAACACCGCAACGATGGAACAGCGGTTGATGAACTCACGCGCAAACACAAGGAAATTCAGGTAAAGCTCACAACCGCGTACCGACAGCTTGTCGTCCGGGATACGGCGCAGCAGTTCAGCCTGCAACGCATCGATGCGATTGCTCGCCTCATCGGCATGCAGCATGACATTGCGCAAATTCAGCTTACCGTCTTCCCCGGTCGAGATCTGCTTGAGGTACTGCGCCAGATTCTGCAGCTCGTTCTTGAGCTCGCCCTGGTAAATGCGGTGGCGGTTAGCGACGTGATCGGTCGCAAGTTTGGCCAAAGATTGCAACGAACGACCGACTTCTCGCATATTGGTCGAAATGCGGTAATAGCAGTAGCGAGCGTCGAAGTCCTTGTTGGTGGGCTTGAAGCTTGAATTGGCCATGCGGTAGTACAGGCCGCGATCCGCACTCATCTTGTCGAACAACTCATTGCTGTCCGTTTTGATTTGTCGCAGATCAGCCTCTTTGTCAGCCAGGAACTTATCGACAAGTTCTCCGAATACGGCAACCGTCTTTTCAAAATTGACTTCCGTGCGCTCTTCGACAAGTTGCTGCATCTTGTGAGCGTCGTAACGCGTATCAAGATCGGCACGCATATCCACCGTATCGAGCTTGGCCTTGAGGTTGGATCGTACGAGAAGGAACACGGAACCCACGGCAAAGATCAAGGCGGCAATGCCCTCGCCCCAAAGCGTCAGCCAGCAAACGACTGCAGCCATGGTCGAAGCGCAAAGCGCCGTGATAAACCAGCCGCTGATCACGGTCAACACACCCGAGATACGATAAACAGCGGTTTCACGATCCCAGGCACCGTCGGCAAAACTTGAACCCATCGCAACCATAAAGGTCACATACGTCGTCGACAACGGAAGCTTCAGGCTCGTTGCCGATGCAATCAGCACGGCGCTCACGACCAGATTGATCGAGGCGCGCACGTAGTCAAACGGCAGCGGCGTTTCGCCATGCAGTAACTTCTTGGGCTCGAAACGGCTGTCGATGCCCTTTTTGACTCCCATGGGAATAAATTGATTGACGAGACGACCAAAGCCCATGCTGGCGCGCACGATCATACGGCCCGGCAAAGAGCTGCCGAACTGTTCGTGTTCACCGGAGTTGCTCGAAGACAGGTTGATCGAGGTCTGAATCACAATCTGGGCTTTCTTGGAGAACCACAATGTGAGCACCATCACAAGACCTGCTAACAGCAACAGGAACGTGTTGGCAACCGTGGGCTTGAGCAGGCCTTCCATCGTGAAAGTGTCGGCAGCGGCTCCCGAAGCCACCCACTCGTTGTAGGAGTCCAGCGCGGCGAGCGGCACGCCGACGAAGTTGACCAGGTCGTTGCCTGCAAAAGCAAATGCCAGCGCGAAGGTACCGGCCAAGATGATGATCTTGAAGACGTTAACGTTGGCGATAAGGATCAGAAGCTGGAAGACAATCGAGAGCACCACAAAGAGCGTTGCCACAATCGGCAACGTGTTGTTGCTCATGAAGTCGATCCATTCGGGGCGCATGAAGCTAGCACCCTTGGCGCCCTTCATGACTAAGAAGTAGAAAATGGCCGTGATGGCCAGCCCCGCGTAGACACCGCCGATACGGCGATACATTTTTTCGAAATTGAAAGTGAAGATCAGTCGCGCAATGTATTGCACAACAGTGCCGGTGACAAACGCCACCGCCACCGAAATCAGAATGCCCGAAATGATCGTTAGCGACCGAGAGCTGTTGATGTATTCGGCCACATCGGCCAGCGATTTGCCGTCGGCCAAAAGCGTAAATGCGGCGGCGGCAAGTGCACTGCCGAGCAATTCGAACACAATTGACACGGTCGTCGATGTCGGCAGGCCCAGTGAATTGAATGTGTCAAGCAAGATGATGTCGGTGACCATGACCGCAAAGAAAATCACCATGATTTCGTGGAAGGTGAACATTTGCGGGTTGAAGACACCGGAACGGGCGATTTCCATCATCCCCGATGAGAATGTGGCGCCCAACATCACGCCGATGCTCGCGACGAACATCGTTGTCTTAAACGAGGCAATGCGGCAACCGAGAGCAGAATTGAGGAAGTTGACGGCGTCGTTGCTCACGCCGACGAATAGGTCAAAAACAGCCAGCAGGCCCAAAAAGACCAGCAAGGCAATGTAATAGTGTTCCATGGCTTGTTGTTGTCTTGAAGGAATATGATTTTGTCGAGGGATTCTCGGCGCGCAGTGTGCGCTCGAAACATGACAAAGCCACTAAGACAAGATGACAAAACCATGACAACACGGCCTGGCTGTGCCGTCTGACAACTGTGTTACGACATTCGAAATGCGCACGCAACGTCCAACTAAATCTGCCGAACAAACCGCCTACGGTCTGCTCTTTTTGGTCTGCCTCGGACATTTCCTAAACGACGGCATCCAATCGGTAATTCCTGCTGCGTTGCCGATTCTGCGCGACGCGCACGGCCTGACGTTCACACAAGTGGGCCTCATTACTTTGGTGATTCAGGCTACAAGCTCGCTTCTACAGCCTTTGGTCGGACTCACAACCGACAAACACCCGACCAAGTACATGCTCGCCATCGGCATGTGCTGTACGCTTGTCGGTCTGGTGGCCTTGTCACAAGCATCCGTTTTTGCTTCCATGCTCCTTGCCGTAGCTTTTCTCGGATTCGGTTCGGCCGTGTTCCATCCGGAAGCTACACGAATCGCTCAATTTGCTTCCGGCGGTCGCAAAGGATTGGCTCAATCGGTATTTCAGGTCGGCGGAAACGCCGGTATGGCTTTGGGACCGCTGGCGGCCGCTTTCGTCGTGATTCCCTACGGGCAGGCGAGCATTGCCTGGTTCGGAATTGCCGCTGGCTTGGCTGCGGTTGTGATGCTGCGGGTCGGCACATTGGCGGCCGCTCGGCAAAGACGGCAACCCCAACAAGTCCTGAGAAATACGAAGAAACAGACGATCAGTCGACCTCTTACCGTGCTCTTCGTGGTTCTCTTTTTGCTGATGTTCTCCAAACAGGTCTACATTGCCTGCCTGCAGAACTATCTGACGTTCTATTTGATCGACACGTTCGGCATGGCCATATCAGCCAGCCAATACGTGCTTTTCGGTTTTTTGGCGATGAGTGCGGTCGGCACAATCGCTGGCGGCCCGCTTACAGATCGTTTCGGCAGTCGGGCCGTCATTCTCTTTTCGATACTCGGCGCCGCACCGTTCACGCTCTTGATTCCTCACGTCGGACTTCAGACATTCGTCTTTTTGGCTTTGGCCGTGTCATTCATCATGTCGTCGGCTTTTTCAGCCATCCTTGTCTGCGCGCTCAATGCCGCACCGAATCATGTCGGCTTGGTCTCGGGAGTTTTCTTCGGGGTGAGTTTCGGCATGGGCGGCATTGCAACAGCTCTCTTTGGCTCGGCTGCCGACGCCAAGGGACTACAGAGCGTGTTCACCGTCATTGCATTGCTGCCGCTGATCGGATTGGCCGCATTTCTTTTGCCCAAGAAATCTCTGAGTGCGTCAGACTGAGTTTTCCGAAAAGAAAAGAGCCGACCGTTGGGGCGACTCCTTGTTGAAACATTTTCAGAACCAGCCGAGTCCGACGGCTCCTTTCCAGATGAACTGCAGACCGATCAAAAAGACCAAAATCGAAAGCAAAACCACAAGCAGTCGCGGTTTGCTCTTTTTGGCGATTTTGGCACCAAGTTGAGCGCCGATGACGGCTCCGGCACCGATCATCAAGGCCGGTCCCCAAATGATGTGCCCGAGCAGAGCGTGACTTGAAACCCCCATAACTGCGCTTACGAAAAGCACGAAAGTGGATGTCGCAACCGCAATCTGCGGCGGAAACCCAAGAACGAATACCATCATGGGAACGTGAACAATGCCGCCGCCAATGCCGAAGATGGAAGACAGAAAGCCTACAAAGAAGGAACACAAAACGCCAAGCGGCATGTTGAATCGAGCGGTTGACGGATCCCAGTCCTCCACGCTTTTGTTGGCGGCCTTGCCACGGGACTTCGAATACATGATGTAGCCGATAAAGACCATCAGGATGCCGAAGGCGAGCGAAAAGCCAGGGCCGGAGAACCATTCGGACAGATAACCGCCCAGAAATGCGCCGGGCAAGGTGGCCAATGCAAACGGTACAGCCGCTCGCATAAGAATGCGTCGTTGGCGAATGTAGGCAAACGTTCCGGAAATGGCGTTACAGAAAACTGCAAAGAGGCTTGTTCCAACCACCTGTTGCACCGTCGTAAAGGTGCTGCCGTGCGGGGCAATCATGAAAAGCATGAAAATCGGAACAAGAATAAAACCGCCGCCTAAACCGAGAAGAGCACCGACCGTACCGACGCCGATGCCAAGCACCAAATACTCAAGCAGTTCCAACATGTTCCCGAAACTCCGCGGATGATTGGAAAGAAAAGGATGAGAAAGGATACACCTGCGGCAAGCCAAATGCGCCGTGCGAATGCAGAAATGACGAAACCCCCGAAGGAGAGACTCCAACGGGGGTTCGCTTTAATGGTTTAGCCTGGCAGTGACCTACTTTCACTGG